>Ga0105044_10000877_pt1 | contig 38722 bp, 25 predicted proteins | sample MAT01_FD_78092 | JGI IMG/M metagenome (GOLD analysis project Ga0105044, IMG submission 78092) | Freshwater microbial communities from Lake Fryxell liftoff mats and glacier meltwater in Antarctica - MAT-01 | ecosystem: Environmental > Aquatic > Freshwater > Ice > Liftoff microbial mat | place...
CAAAAGCCTGAGCCGATGAAAGAGTCGTTTGTTGGGAGCTTCGCCAGGCTTTTGGGCCCCCTCTGCCCCGCCCTTCTTAAACCCAAAAGCCTGAGCCGATGAAAGAGTCGTTTGTTGGGAGGTCGCGGGCGGTGACCGTGATCATTCTGTTCGTGGTGGTGTTTGGGCTGTACAGTTTCAGGCTGTTGTACCTGCAGGTGCTCAACGCCGATTACCGAGAATTGGCCGGCGACCGCATCCGCCGCCGCGAGGTCATTTACCCGGAGCGCGGTCTCATTTACGACCGCAACGGTTTGCTGGTGGTCTATAACGAGCCGGTGTATAACCTGATGGTGACGCCCAACCAGGTCGGCGAAATGGATACGGCGCGCTTTTGCGAGTTGTTCCGCATTGAGCGCAGCACGTTCGTTAAGCAGCTCGTCAAGGCCAAAAAGTATTCCTGGCGCAAGCCCAGCCTGTTCATCAAAGAAATCAAGGCCGCCGATTACGCAGCGGCCGAAGAGTACCTGTCCCAGTTCCCCGGTTTTTTTCCGGAGGTGCGCACCATTCGGCGCTATCCGCACAAGTCGGGGGCACACGTGCTCGGTTATGTGGGCGAAGTGGACTCAGCGGACATCCGCAAGTCAGCGGGGTACTACCGGGCGGGTGACCACATCGGCCGGACGGGTGTGGAGCAGACTTACGAAGCTGTGCTCCGGGGGGGGCGGGGTGTGCGGCACGTGCTGGTGGACCAGTTTAACCGATCAGCCGGTGCGTACCGGGGGGGGGTCTGGGACACGGCAGCCACGCGCGGCCAGGATTTGACGCTGACGCTGGACATCGAATTGCAGCAGTACGGCGAGCTGCTGATGCAGAACAAAAAGGGGTCCATCGTGGCCATCGAACCTTCCACCGGCGAAATCCTGGCGCTGGTCAGCAGTCCGGCCTATGATCCAAACCTGCTTGTGGGCCGCGAGCGCTCGGTCAACTTCCATGCATTGCGCACCAGTGGCACCGACCCCATCAACAACCGCGCGCTCAAAGGGTACTACCCGCCTGGGTCAACTTACAAGCCGCTGATGGCGCTGCTGGCTTTGCAGGACTCGGTTATTGATCCTAACTTTTTCTATGCTTGTAACGGTGGGTACCGGTTGGGCGGCTTGCGGGTGGGTTGTCACACACATCCATCGTCCGGATCCGTTCAGTTGGCTATCCAGACCTCTTGCAATGCATACTTCTGCGCCACATTCAAACTGTTTATGGACCAGCCGGGTTATGCCAAACAGGCTGATGCTTTCCAACACTGGCGCGACTATATGAATTTGTTTGGTCTCGGTGAACGGGTAGGCATTGACATTCCTGGCGAAATACGCGGCAACATTCCCACCGTGGCTGACTATGACCGCGCGTACAATCCGGGCGCGTGGAAGGCCAGCACCATTATTACGCTGGGTATCGGGCAGGACAAAATGATCGTCACGCCGCTGCAGCAGGCCAACATGATGGCGGCTATTTCCAACGGTGGCTGGTGGTACAGCCCGCACGTGGTCAAGCAGGTGGAGAGCTCCGACAGCGTGTTGGCGCCCTACCGGGTCCGCCACGAAACCGGGTTTCGGCCTGAAGTCTTCGACGTTGTGCTTGAAGGCCTGGCCATGGTGGTAAGCGGTGGCACCGGCCGGCAGGCGCAGGTTCCAGGCGTTGTTGTCGGGGGAAAAACGGGTACCGCCGAGAACCCCATTGGAGAAGACCACTCGCTTTTTATCGCTTTCGCGCCCGTAGACAATCCGCAGATTGCCATTGCTGCTATTGTCGAAAACTCCGGCTGGGGGGGCTCCTGGTCGGGCCCTATATGCGGCCTGATGATTGAGAAGTACTTGAAGCGCGAAATCACCGACCCGGTCCAGCTCGCCAAAGAGAAACGTATGCTGGAAGGTAACTTTTTATCTCCTAAGCCGGTGCTGATGCCTGTGGTGCCAGGGCTGCCGGTGCCTGTGCCGGCGCCGGCGCCAGTTCCGGCTCCTCCGGCCGCCGACGCAATGCTGCCACCGGGTAACGAGCGCGCCACAGCGCACCTCAACCCCTTCCCCCGATGAAACGCCAGCCTAACTTCACCATGGGCAATCCCACCCCCTTCCTCCGATGAAACGCCAGCCTAACTTCACCATGGGCAATCCCACCCCCTTCCCCCGATGAAACGCGAAGGCAGCGTCTGGGCCAATATTGACTGGATCACCTTCGGGTTGTACCTGATCATCATGGTGTTCGGGTGGCTCGTGGTCTTTGCTGTGCAATACGGACCTGAGAGCGATCGGCTCTTTGATTTTGGCGGCATTCACGGGCGGCAGCTCATCTGGATTATCTTGTCGCTGGTGTTTGGGGCCATCATTCTGATTTTTGACTCGGAGTTTTTTCCGGGTTTTGCCTGGATTATTTACGCGCTGATTATGCTGTTGTTGGTGGTCGTTATGCTGTTTGCCCGCGAGGTGAATGGTGCGCGCTCCTGGCTCGAGATTGGCCCCATGAAGCTTCAACCCTCGGAATTTGCCAAGTATGCCACAGCGCTGGCGCTGGCCAAATACCTGAGCATTCCCGGGATCTCTATGAAGGATCTCCGCGCACGACTCGGTGCTCTAGCTGTGCTTGGTCTGCCCATGGGCCTGATTATCATCCAGGGCGATATGGGTTCTGCCCTGGTGTTTTTTTCCTTCCTTTTTGTGCTGTACCGCGAAGGATTCTCTATTGCCCTTGTATTGGTCGGAGCCTATGTGACGGCGCTGTTTGTGCTGTCGCTGGTGGTGCCGCCGGCTATTCTGCACAGCGTCATTGCTGCGCTGGTTTTTATAATAGCCTTCGTGGTGCTTCAGCGATCGCTGCGAAAGAACCGCCTGCCCACGATTTATTTGTTGCTTTTGCTCGCTGGTGGGTTGAGCATTCTGGTCATTTTTGCGCTGAGTACACATTCGGTGGTTGGCGCGGCCGTGCTTTCTGCTGTGTTCTTGGGCGCGATGTTCCTTGCCACCAATTTTCTTCGCAAAGAGCGTCAGTGGGTGCTGATTCCCTCTCTGGTCTTTGTTTGCAGCCTGTTCTTTGGGTTTTTTTTGCTGGACTTTGTTTTCAGCGACCTGCTCGAAGCCCACCAGCAAGAGCGCATTCTGACGTTGGTCGGTCAGTCTAACGACCGCGACGCCACCTACAACGTCGACCAAAGCAAACTGACCATTGCCTCTGGCGGTTTCCTCGGCAAAGGCTACCTCGAAGGAACCTTTACCCGCTACGGCCACGTCCCCGAGCAGCAAACCGACTTCATTTTTTGCACCATCGGCGAAGAATTCGGCTTTCTCGGCAGCTTTCTGTTCCTTATGGCCTATCTGGCCCTTTTAGTTCGAACCGTCCTGCTCGCTGAGCGACAGCGCTCACCCTTCTCCCGCGACTTCGCTTACGGCGTGGCCGGCCTCTTCTTCGTCCAGATTGCGATTAATATCGGCATGACCATTGGACTCGTGCCTGTTATCGGCATACCTCTGCCTTTCGTCAGCTACGGGGGTTCTTCGGTTCTGGCTTTTTCGATGCTCGTTTTCACCATGCTTCGCCTCGACGCCGACCGCCTTATGGCGCTGCGGTGATGGCTGCTGGTGGGCTGCTGCTGCCCTGCTGCTCTGGCTGCTGCCAGCCTGCCGCCTAACAGCTACCGTCCTGCCGTGTCACGGTTAAAGAATAACCATATTTATAGCAGTGGGGGGTAAAAAATTTCAAAACCCTTATTCGCATTCAATGTCTAGGTTGAATACTTGAGCAGTTTTGAACCTTTGCATTGAACGCTTTTGCGGGATCAAAAAAAAATCATCCCATACTCCGATGAACTGTTAAAAAGTTAAAGTAAGTACGAGCGTGACGGGCAGATCTTGACGGGGGATACGGACGTTGCGACTAACAGTTGGCAGTTGATAGTGAGCAGTTGGGAATTGGAAGTTGACATTTGGAAGTTGACATTTGGGAGTTGGCAGTTAACAGTTAACAGTTGGCAGTTAACAGTTGGCAGTTGGCAGTTGGGAATTGGGAATTGGGAATTGGCAGTTGGCAGTTAACAGTTGGCAGTTGGCAGTTAATAATTTGTAATTTAATTAATGTACTTAAGTAGGGGTGAAAAATTTTAAAGTCACCATTCTCATTCTACGTGTAAGTTGAATACTTGAGCAGTTTTGAACCTTTACGTTGAACGCTTTTGAGGGATCAAAAAAAAATCATCTCATACCCCAATAGAATGTTAAAAAGACAAAGTGAATAGTAGTCGGGACGGCACCCGCACGAGCACAGCCCCACTTCGCCCGCTGAAGAAAAACTTTTCCACATTGCGAAAGGTGCCAAGCTGATTTCCAGATGACTTGGGGCGGCGATTGCAGTTTTGTTCTATCATGAATCATGAGAACAGCAATTGGCTTCGCGCCGATTTGGATGAAAAAATGGGGGACTGGCAAAAGATTATCAGGCAACCGATTCCGCCGGGAGGCTGGCTGAGGGCTACACGGCAAGCGCTCCGGATGCCGCTCAGAGTGGTAGCGGGACGTCTGGGAATTAGCGTTCAGGCGCTGCAGCACCTGGAACAGCGGGAGCAATTGGGGTCAATTACGCTGAATCGGTTGATCGAAGTAGCCGGGGCGATGGAGTTAAGGCTTTGTTACGGGGTGGTGGCGGAGCGGTCGTCGCTGGAGGGGCGCGTTCAAGAGCAGGCCGAACGAAAACTGGTTGAATGGGAGCAAAGGGAGGAACAAAGCAGAAAAAGTGTTTTTGGATTTGGTGCCGGTGACTACCCTTCCAAAGAAGCTGAGTATGAGCTAAACTCGGCTCCCTTGGAATTAAACAAGACGGAACGCTTTACTTATTATGATATTTTAAAGGATGAATACCATCGGGGCATGAACAAAAGGGAACTGTTTATGAAAAATCTAATGCAAAAGACGCCAGCGGACTTTTGGGATGATGGTCCACCGTAGCGGTAAGCAGGGGCGGTCGGGCAAGCAGGGGCGGTCGGGGCGGAAGGCAGGCAGGCAGCGCCAGAGGCAGGAAGGGCCGGGCGGCACGAGGTGCGCGGATAGGCAGCGCAAAGCCCGTAACTTTGCGGTCGCCAAATTCGCTACCATGTACGCAACGCATTACAGGACAAATACCTGCGGAGAGCTCCGCGAAGCCGACGCCGGCAAAGAAGTGACGCTGGCTGGATGGATGCATCGCAGCCGGGATCTCGGGGGAATGACCTTTGTGGACTTGCGCGACCGCTTCGGGATCACCCAGCTCGCGTTCAACATGAGCTCGGAGGCGGAGTTGTGCGGACGCGCCAGAAAGTTGGGGCGAGAGTTTGCGGTGCAGGCCACCGGCGTGGTGCAGGTGCGAGAAAGCCGGAACAAGGAGTTGGCGACCGGAGCAATCGAGCTTGTGGTGACGAAAATGGAGGTGTTGAACACGTCAGCCCTTCCCCCGTTCACGATGGAGGACGAGACGGATGGCGGCGAGGAACTGCGCATGAAGTACCGCTACCTGGATTTGCGGCGTGCGCCGTTGCGCAAGAGTTTGGAGCTGCGCGCTAAAACGGTGCGGGCCGTGCGGGAGTACCTGGACGGTCAGGGGTTTTGGGAGATTGAGACGCCGAACCTGATCAAGTCGACGCCGGAAGGGGCGCGCGACTTTTTAGTGCCGAGCCGGATGCAACCGGGAAGTTTTTACGCGCTGCCGCAATCGCCGCAGATTTTGAAGCAGTTGCTTATGATGGGCGGCATGGACCGTTACTACCAGATCGTCAAGTGCTACCGCGACGAGGATTTTCGGGGCGACCGCCAGCCGGAATTCAGCCAGATCGACTGCGAAATGGCGTTTGTGGGGCAGGACGACGTGCTCGATATGTTTGAGGGAATGACGCGCCACGTTTTTCAGCGGGTGCTGGACTACAATCTGCCGCCGATGCAGCGGCTTCCCTACGCGGAAGCGATTGCGCGCTACGGCAGCGACAAGCCTGACCTCCGGTTTGGCGCAGAAATTCACGCGCTCAACGAGGCATTTGCGGGAACGGATTTCGCGGTGTTCAAGCAGGTGCTGGAGAGCGGCGGCAGCTCGGCGCAGGAGAGCGGCGGCAGCTCAGCGCAGGAGAGCGGCGGCAGCTCAGCGCTCCAAGGCCCGGGCCTCATCGCCGGTATTGTGGCTAAGGGCTGCGCCGAATACAGCCGCAAGCAGCTCGACGAACTCACCGATTTTGTCAAAGCCCCGCACCGGGGGGCGGGGGGCCTGGTGTACGTCAAGTGGGCGGCCGACGGCAGCATCAAGTCAAGCGTGGACAAGTTCTTTAGTGCGGACCAACTCCGCGAAGTGGCCACAGGCATGGGCGCGAAACCCGGTGACTTGCTCCTGCTTGTGGCCGCCAAAACCGGAATCACGCGCAAGGCGCTGGGCGATCTTCGCCTGGAGCTGGCCCGCCGCGAAAACTGGATCAAGCCCGGCGACTGGTCGGTGTTGTGGATCGTGGACTTTCCGCTGTTCGAAAAGGACCCCGACACGGGCGAGGCCATTTTTGTGCACCACCCTTTCTGCTCGCCGCACCCGGAGGACCTGGCCTACTTTGACAGCGACCCCCTGCGCTGCCGCGCCCTAACCTACGACATGGTTATGAACGGCAACGAGATAGTGTCCGGTTCCATCAGGATTCATCAACCCGAGGTGCAAAACCGCGTCTTTGACGTACTTGGTTTCTCCCAAGCGCAAAAGCAGGAGCAGTTCGGCTTCCTCCTGGACGCGCTCAAATTCGGCGCCCCGCCCCACGGCGGCTGCGCATTCGGTCTGGACCGCTGGGTCATGTTGATGGCCGGACAAGATACCATAAGGGATGTTATTGCGTTTCCCAAAAACAACGCTGGCCGCGACCTCATGATGGATGCCCCGGCCATCGTGGATCAAAAGCAGTTGGACGAGCTGAGCATTGCAGTGAAGTTGAAGCGCTGAGCAGCCAGGGCGCGAGCAGCCAGCAGAAGCAAGCAGCCCCCCCTACAACCCCAACTCCTCCTGCAGGAAGCGCCCGGTGTGGCTTTCGCGCACCATGGCAACGGCTTCGGGGGTGCCGGAGGCCACAATCGATCCGCCGCCGCCACCGCCTTCGGGACCGAGATCAATGAGGTAGTCGGCTACCTTGATCACGTCAAGGTTGTGCTCGATGACGAGCACTGTGTTGCCCCGGTCTACGAGCCGCTGGAGCACCCCGAGCAGCACGCGAACGTCTTCAAAATGCAAGCCCGTAGTGGGTTCGTCCAGGATGTAGAAGGTACTGCCAGTGTCGCGCTTGGACAGTTCGGCGGAGAGCTTGACGCGCTGCGCCTCGCCACCCGACAGCGTCGTGGACGATTGGCCAATGTGGACATAGCCCAGCCCGACATCTTGCAGGGTCTTGAGCTTGCGGTAGATTTTGGGAATGGCCTCAAAGAAGTCCACACCATCGTCCACGGTCATGTCCAGCACATCGGCAATGGACTTGCCCTTGAACAAAACCTCCAGCGTCTCACGCTGGTAACGCTTGCCCTGGCACTGGTCGCAGACCACGTACACGTCGGGCAGAAAGTTCATTTCAATGGTCTGCACGCCGGCACCTTCGCACTTGTCGCAGCGGCCCGCCTTGACGTTGAACGAGAATCGCCCCGGCTTGTAGCCCCGAATTTTAGACTCCGGCATCTGCGCGAACAGGTCGCGGATTTCGCTGAACAAGCCAATGTACGTGGCCGGATTGGAGCGGGGCGTGCGGCCAATCGGGCTCTGGTCAATCTCAATAACCTTATCTATGTTTTCAAGCCCCTTAATGGACTTGTGCCCCAGCACCGGCCTGACCGCACCATATACATGGTTGTGCAACAGGGGAAAAAGCGTCTCGTTGATGAGCGTGGACTTTCCGCTGCCACTGACCCCGGTAACTCCGATGAAGAGGCCCAGGGGAAGGCGGATGTCCACTTTCCGCAAGTTGTTTCCGGACGCCCCTCGCAATTCCAGGAAAAGGCCATTCCCCCGACGGCGCTCAGCGGGCACCTCAATGGAGCGCGCTCCAGACAAGTACTGCGCGGTTAGCGAGCCTTGCCGCAGGAATTCTTCCGGCGAGCCTTGGGCCACCAACTCGCCGCCATGCACACCAGCACCCGGACCCAAATCAATGATGTGGTCGGCCGCCAGCATGATGTCGCGGTCGTGCTCCACCACCAGTACGGTGTTGTCGCCGCTGGCCAAATCGCGGAGGGCACTGATGAGGCGCTGGTTGTCGCGCTGGTGCAGGCCGATGGAGGGCTCATCGAGCACATAGGTAATGCCGGTGAGTTTGGAGCCAATTTGGGTGGCCAGACGAATGCGCTGGCTCTCCCCGCCGGACAGCGAGCGCGACGGGCGTTCCAAACTCAGGTAATCCAGGCCTACGTTAAGTAAAAACCCTACCCGGTCGCGAATTTCTTTGAACACATCGCGGCCGATGGTGCGCTGCCGATCGTCCAAGCGCTCTTCGACCGTTTCCAGCCACAACGAGAGCCCGCGCAAGTCCATGGCGCTGAGTTCTGCGATGTGCCGCCCGTCGATCCGGAACCAGAGCGATTCCATCTTCAACCGGGTGCCGTTGCAATCCGGGCAGGTCTGTTGCTGCATGAACCCTTCGGCCCAACGGCGCATGGCATCGGAAGTGGTGTTGCGGTAGCAATATTCCACCAGGCCATTTACCCCGCCGTTGGCCAGCGTGTACCAGCGCGTCGGGTCCTTTTCGCCCTCTATTTCCGAGCCGTCAGGACCGTGCCCTTCCAGGATCAGGGTCAGCACCGGCTCGGGCAGGGAGCCCACTGGCACGTCGAGCTTAAACTTGTGTTTGCGCGCCAGCACTTTGAGCTGCTCAAAAAGGTAGTTGTCGCGCTGCTCGCCCAGCGGCGCCAGTCCGCCGGCTTTGATGGAAAGGTCGGGATCGGGCACCACGGCCGCGCGATCAACCGTGTGCAATTCGCCCAACCCTTTGCAGGTGGGGCATGCACCGTAAGGAGAATTAAACGAAAACGTGTTGGGCGAAGGTTCCTCGTACGACAAGCCAGAGTCCGGGCACATCAACTGCCTGGAATACGTGCGGTAGGTGCCTTTTTCGTTGTCTTGAACGGCTACCGTGCCTTTGCCGAGGCGCATAGCGGTCTCCAGGCTTCGCTGCCAACGGCGCAGATCGTCTTCATTGCCGTACAGTTTGTCCACCACCACGTCAATGTCGTGAATTTTGTAGCGGTCCACCTGCATTTTGGCCCCAATGTCGCGGATTTCACCGTCTACACGTACCTTGACGTAGCCCATTCGCCGCACTTGTTCAAAGAGCTCGCGGTAATGCCCCTTGCGCCCGCGAATCATCGGCGCGAGCAGCAGCAGCGGCCGTCCGGGAAACGTATTCATAACATGTGTTATGATTTGTTCCTCTGTGTAACGCACCATTTTTTTGCCACTCTTGTACGACCAGGCCTCCGACGCCCGGGCAAAAAGCAGGCGCATAAAGTCATAAATCTCCGTAACCGTGCCCACCGTTGAACGCGGGTTGCGGCTCGTGGTCTTCTGTTCTATGGAAATGACCGGGCTTAAACCGGTGATGTTATCCACATCCGGCCGCTCCATCGACCCGATAAACTGCCGCGCGTACGCGGACAAACTTTCCATGTAGCGCCGCTGACCCTCTGCGTAGATGGTGTCAAAAGCCAGCGAGGATTTGCCGCTGCCACTAATGCCGGTAATGACTACCAAATTGTTCCGGGGAAGGTCAACGGAGAGGTTGCGCAAGTTATGTACCCGCGATCCATGCACCCGGAGCAGGTCCAGATTGGGAATCTCCAGGATTTCAACATCCTGATTGTCAATGACTTCTGGCTTTGCGTGGGCTTTGCCAGGTTTTTTCTTCCGGGGGGAGGGGGAGGTTTCGGGCACTGCGGGAAGGGGCGTTGGGACCTGCCACCGGGAATTTTTGCCGCTACGGCGTTCCCTTCCGGGCAGGCCTCCGAAATTACGCGTTTCCGCGGTCCAGCGGCCGATAGAGCGGCAGCGAGAGCACTCTTGTCCTCAAAAAATTGGCGCTTACTCAAAAACGTTAAAAAAAATCGTTCTGTGAACAATTTACGTTCCCTAAACGTCCTTTTAACACTAAGTTTACCTGTCGTTCATATTCAGTTGCGTGCTCATGCTTAATTCCATTCATTCATCCATGGGTTCGCCTGCCGAAAATCGGGCAGGCTCCAGCCCACCTGGTGCGCGAACCTTTGGTCAGCGCATCCTGAAGCAGGAAGGCAATGGCTCGGACACCACGTCCGGCACTTTCCGCTCCAGTCCATTCTCAACGATCAACAAAGCTTTTGTGGAACGCCGCATCTGGCGTTTTCGAAAGCAGGAGATCTGGGTTACTCTTTTTGAGTTCGCCTTTGTAGGTACTTGTGTTTGGGTGCTGTTCCGAAACTTTGGGTAAGCGATCTGTTGATCGTTTCAGGAAGATTCCGCTCAGCGATCCCGGAAGATTCGGTTAATTTCGACCGATGTCTTCTAACGCTTCGTACCTGCAAGAACTCAACGAGGTTCAACGGCAGGCGGTCACGCATACTCAAGGTCCTGTCATGATCATTGCCGGCCCCGGTTCCGGCAAAACCCGCGTGCTCACCTACCGCATAGCGCACCTGATGCACAGCGGTACCGACCCCTTCTCCATTCTGGCGCTGACCTTTACCAACAAGGCGGCCCGCGAAATGAAGGAACGCATCGCCACGGTGCATGGCACGGATGCGCGCAATCTATGGATGGGCACGTTTCACTCCGTTTTCGCTCGTTTATTGCGGATCGAAGCGCCTCGCTTAGGCTACCCGGCCAATTTCACTATTTACGACACCACCGATTCTAAAAGCCTGATCAAAAACATTGTCTCCGAGCAACAACTCGACGACAAGTTGTACAAGGCTAACACGGTCTACAACCGAATTTCGTCGGCTAAAAACAGCCTGATCGGGCCCTACCAATACGCCCAAAACGCCGCCCTGACCGCAGACGATGAAAGTGCCGGCAGGCCCAGAATGGCCGAACTCTACCGCTTGTACACCGAGCGCTGCTTTCGCGCCGGCGCCATGGACTTTGATGACCTGCTGCTCAAAACCCACGAACTGCTGGACAAATTCCCGGATGTGCTTTACAAGTACCAAAACCGGTTCCGGCAGATCATGATTGACGAGTTTCAGGACACCAACGAAGTACAGTACGCCATCGTCAAGCGGCTGGCCGATGTGCACCAAAACATCGCCATCGTGGGCGATGACGCGCAGAGCATTTACTCCTTTCGCGGAGCCACCATCGCCAACATCCTCAACTTTAAAGCGGACTTTCCCGACACAGTGGTGTACAAGCTGGAGCAGAACTATCGCTCCACCCAAGTCATTGTCGATGCCGCCAACGCCATCATCTCCAAAAACAAGGAGCAACTGGCCAAAAAAATCTGGACACAAAACGGCGAAGGCAACAAGATTCGGGTCATCCGGGCCATGTCTGACAACGAAGAAGGCAAGCTCGTGTCCGAAACCATTTTCGAACTAAAAATGCGCGAGCACCTGCACAACAAGGACTTTGCCATTTTGTACCGGACTAATGCCCAAAGCCGCTCCTTTGAGGAATCGCTGCGCCGGTTGAACCTGCCCTACCGCATTTACGGCGGCATCTCGTTTTACCAGCGCAAGGAAATCAAAGACCTGCTAGCCTACCTCAAACTCACCGTCAATCCCGCTGACGAGGAGGCCTTTCGGCGGGTCATCAACTACCCGGTTCGCGGCATTGGCAAGACCACGATGGAGCGCATGACCATTCTGGCCGACGAAAACCAGTGCTCGCTCTGGCAGGTGGCTGAAAACGCCTCCAGACTGGGTTTGGGCCGTTCGTCAGGCTCGGTGGAAGGGTTTGTGCTGATGATCCGCAGCTTCATGGCGCTCTCCGAGCGGCGCGATGCCTGGGAACTGGCCGACCACATTGCCAAGCAAACCGGCATGCTCAAGGAACTCTACGCCGACAAAAGCGTAGAAGGATTGAGCCGCTACGAGAACTTTCAGGAATTGCTCAACTCCATCAAGGAGTTCTCGGATCAGACCGGCGAAGTGCTGGAGAGCGCTGACGGCGAAACGGTGGAACCCCAGGAACGCACCTTGGGCGCCTACCTGCAACAAATCAGCCTGCTCACCGACCTTGACGAAGAAGGCGACGACGAGGACCGCATCAAGCTGATGACCATTCACGCCGCCAAAGGCCTGGAATTTGCGTGCGTCTTTTCGGTCGGGCTGGAAGAGAACCTGTTCCCTTCCATGATGGCCATGAACACACGCGAAGAATTAGAAGAGGAGCGCCGCCTGTTTTACGTGGCGGTGACCCGTGCCAAAAAATTTCTTTACCTGACCTATGCGGGAACCCGCTACAAGTATGGCCAGTTGAACTACTGCGAGCCCAGCCGTTTTCTGGAAGAAGTGCCGGAGCAACATTTGGAGTACGTCAGCAGTCGAAAAGCGCAAACCACTCCGCAACCGTCGTCGGGGGCCGCGCAGAGCATCCAACGGCAGCGCCAGGAGCAGCGACAAGCCGCAGCCGCCGATTATCTGCACAAACCGTCGCCCAACTTCGTGCCCGATTCCCCCGAAAAACTGAACATGGGCATGCAGGTGGAGCACCAGCGATTCGGTTTTGGCCGCATCGTGGGCCTGGAAGGCAACTCGCCGAACCGCATGGCCACCATTGATTTTGCCGCAGTGGGCCCCAAAAAACTGCTGCTCAAATTCGCTAAACTCCGCATTGCCGAAGCGGCGGGCAGTTGATTGGCGCGGCACCCGAAAGCGGCGGGCAGTTAACCAACAAGGTGCCCGAAAGCGGCCAGCAGTTAACCAACAAGGTGCCCGAATGCGGCGGCCTTTGCCTAAAAGCCCCGGTTTAGGGGCGTATCTTTGCTAAAATGGAATACAACACCACGCGAAAGCAACTGGTTATGCGCGAATACGGCCGCAATGTGCAGGCCATCGTGGCGCACCTGCTGACCGTTGAAGACCGCGAAAAGCGCACGGATCTGGCCTATGGGGTCATTGAAGTCATGATCGCGCTCAACCCGACCATCAAGACCATTGACGACTACAAGCAAAAGCTTTGGGACCAGCTTCACATGATCGCCGACTACCAGTTGGACATTGACGGCCCCTACCCCGCCCCGGATCGGGCGGTGTTAGAAGCGCCACCGGAGCGCATTCCCTACCCTCAGGAGCGAAAAGGCCGCATGCATTACGGCCGCAGCATCACCCTGTTGGTAGAAAAAGCGCTGGCCATGGAAGACCTGGAAAAGCGCCATGACTTCGCGCTGGTCATCGCCAGTTTCATGAAAATCATCTACCAGAACTGGCACAAAGACAGTGTAGGTGATGACCAGATTCGAAATGATTTGAAGACCATGAGCAACGGCGTGCTGGACCTCAGCCCACAGGAAACGCTCAACGCCCTGGACCCAAAACCCGGACAGCGCAACAAACCGCGCGGCCCGGTCATCGTGGACCGCGCTTTGGAACCCGTTCGCCGCCCCAACAAAAACCGCAACCGCAACAACCGGGGCCGCCGCCGCCACTGACGCATGGATGCATTTTCCATCAAAGGGGGCAAACGACTCCAGGGCGAGATCGTTCCTCAGGGAGCCAAAAACGAAGCACTGCAGATTCTCTGCGCCACGTTGCTCACCGACCAGCCGGTCACCATCTCCAACCTGCCAGACATTCGCGATGTCAATTTCCTCATTGAAATCATCGGCGATTTTGGGGTCAAGGTGCAGCGGCTTTCCAGCGATACGGTTCGCTTTCAGGCGGATGACGTAAACCTGGACTATCTGCAGAGCCCCGTTTACTCCGAAAAAGGCCGAAAACTGCGCGGCTCCGTCATGATTTTGGGCCCGCTTCTGGCGCGTTTCAAAAAAGCCTCCCTGCCCAAACCCGGAGGCGACAAAATCGGTCGCCGCCGCCTGGACACCCATTTCATCGGCTTGCAAAATCTGGGTGCCCGCTTCGACTACGACACCGGCGACCAGTATTTCCGCATCGACGCCAGCCATTTGCAGGGCACCTACATGCTCCTGGACGAAGCCTCCGTGACCGGCACGGCCAACGTGGTCATGGCCGCGGTCCTGGCTCAGGGCACCACCACGCTGTACAACGCCGCCTGCGAGCCCTACCTGCAGCAGTTGTGCAAGATGCTCAACCGCATGGGCGCCAAAATCTCCGGTATCGGCAGCAACCTGCTAACCATTGAAGGCGTCCAGAAACTCGGGGGAACAGAGCACCGTTTGCTGCCCGACATGATCGAAATCGGCAGCTTCATAGCGCTGGCGGCCATGACGCAGAGCGAAATCACCATCAAGGACGTCTCCTACCCCGACCTCGGCCTCATTCCAGTCGTCTTCCGCCGCATGGGCGTCAAGATGGAACTCCGCGGCGACGACATCTTCATCCCCGCGCAGGACCACCACGAAATCGAAACCTTCCTGGACGGCTCCATCATGACCGTTGCCGACGCCCCTTGGCCTGGCTTCACCCCAGATCTACTCAGCGTGGTGCTGGTTTTGGCCACTCAGGCGAAGGGCTCCGTGCTCATCCATCAAAAGATGTTCGAGAGCCGCCTGTTTTTCGTGGACAAACTGATCGAAATGGGCGCTCAGATCATTCTCTGCGACCCGCACCGTGCCACCGTCATCGGTCTGGACCGAAAGCAAGAACTCCGCGGCATTGAAATGAGCTCGCCTGACATCCGTGCCGGTGTTGCCCTGCTCATTGCAGCAATGAGTGCGAAGGGCACTTCGGTCATCCACAACATTCACCAAATTGACCGCGGCTACCAGTTCATCGACAAGCGTCTGAACGCACTGGGGGCGGACATCAGGAGGTTGTAATCGCCGGCACTACCGATAGTACACCAGCTCCGCGCTGCACGAATCGCCGGGCGAAAAGCTGCACAAATAAGCGCGAATTTTTTCGTTGACCCGATGCTCCGGATAGGGAGCCGTTTGGGTTTCACCAAGCGCCCAATACGTCACTTCAACAAAAGTGCCCCGATCATCGTCGAAAACATACTTTTTTATATGTTCCGGAAGATTGGCGACATGGTCGGGCTCCAGGTAAATTTTAGCATAAGGCACCTTGTACGAATAGAGGCTGGACGATAAATAGTGATCCCAAAGCCCAAACAAATTCAGAAAAGGCAACAGGACAAACAGCAAAATCGGCGGCAGGGAAAGCCAGGAACCACCGGGGTTAAACCAATCCAGCCCCGATTCCCTGGCCTTCCAAAACACTAAAACGTTGACAGCGGCCAGCGCCAGGTTCCAGGGAATCACGATCAGGTTCCATCCGTAAAACCAGGGGCTAAGCGCTACGGAAATGCCCAGGTGCATCAAAACAAGCCCGACAACCGCAACGCGCCGGGTCAGCGGCCACAATAAGCCCAACGCCAGCGAAATCTCCACAGCGGGTATCCAATAGCCGGCACCAAAGTCTTGAAACCGCTCCTGAAAAAAAGGGTTGATCTTGTGAATACCCGCCCACAAGTAGGTGCCAAACAAAACAATGCCCAACAGGCGAAGGACTACCGCGTGTTGATCAGCCTGCTTGCGCATTCCAAATCCACATACGATGACGAGCATGGCCATCAATTGAAAATAATACGGTTGCAACCTGTTTTGGTCTTGCATAACCAATATTATGTACAATATAACATATACTATGGTAAGGCCCCGGATTGATCTCGAAAACAAAATCAGAAAGGGCAGTACAATAAAAACCCCGGCTACTATGGCATCCCAAGGATAGGCAAAGGCCGGCATCCAGGCGAACAATGGGATCAGCGGAAAGGTGCGGTCAGACAACCACAGCGGATGCGACAAAAAAACCAGTGCTCCCAAAGCCAGACAAATCGCTTGCAAAACAAGATCAAGCCGCTTGGCGGGGTCAGGAAAATTACCGGCTTGCATGGTCCGGCAAAGAAACGACACACGAGGTTAAGGGATTTGGTTTACCCCCCTTCAAAACTCCCCGTGCACAATCTGAACGGTGGTCTTGCCTCCCGCTTGCAATTCCACGATGTACAGGCCTTCGCCAGGGCTGTTTAGCGAAAGGGCGTGCACCTGCCGGCCACTGGATAAAGAACCCAGAGCGCGGGTTTCGAGCAATTCCCCGCGGGCATTAAAAACCCGGACGCTCGCCTCTGCGCGCTCCTCCAGCTCAAACGAAACCGTGAAATTTCCGTCGTTTGGATTGGGATACACTTGCAAACTCAGGCTGTTCACGGAGGCGGCGTTGAGCGCATCCATGCCCGTTGCTCCACCAGCCTTAAGCCACAAGCCAAAAATCCGCGCATCGGCACTGCTGAGCGTGCCATCTTCAACCCAAAAAACGTTGGGTTCAGGCGAGCGAATGCCCCCGAAAATGTGACCAATCAGGACCGAATCCCCGCCCGCCAATGCCAGCAAGGCATCCAAATTCAGAATACCTGGCGCAGCGTACGGCAGCCCTTCGACCGGAATGAATTCTGCGCCGGCACCCAGCAACTCCGGCATGCGGACTGGCAATTGGTGCTCGCCCATGGCGCCGTCAGCCGTGCGGGTAACGCGGGCTATCGTGGACACAAAGGGCACGTCCAGATCCTGAATGAGGTTGCCGCCGGCGTCGAGCGTGTACTGGGCAATTCCCCCGAAAAAAACGCTGTGCATGGCTTGTTGGGCAGGCGAATAGAGCGCGGTCGTGGCGCAGTGGTAGTGGTTGAGGTACTGGGCAAAATCGGGTCGCGCTGACCAGCTCAGCGTGTCCAAATCGGTGCTGTTCAAAAACGGCTGGTCCACATCGGGGCGGAATACGCCGCTGAAAACGGTCAGCCCCAAGCGACCGTCTTCAAAGATTTGCGGCAGCAAATTGTAGTCGCGGCGGTGAAAAAGCGCAGCGTCAGCGTAGTCGGGCAGGTGCGTAGCACTGAGCGTTTCGCCCGATTCATGCAGGCGAAAACGGCGTGCGGCGTCGGTGTAAGTCTGTACGTGTGTACCATGGCCCATGGGGTTGTAGAGGCCGTCAAAGCGATGCCCCCCCACCAACAGCCATTGATTTCCCAACCGCTGCAAGTGGCCGCCGGTCACGGCAAAACGCTCGTCTCCTAGTCGACGGACATGAGGATCCAGCGCGCCACCATCCCGAACTGCCTGGATGAAGCCCGGAATGTTGATGGTAAGCAAGGCGGGGTAAGTCAGGTGCGCATCGGCCGAGCCGGAATAACCATAGCCGCCCACCCAATACAGCGTTTCGCCCTCCTGCTGAAAACAGGGGTTGGTGGCACTCAATTGCTCGGCGATGACGGGCGTTAAGTCGCTGAGCGCACGAGTCCAAATTTCGCCCGTTTGCGGATTCAGTACCCAGGCGTTGGTGTTGTGGCCCGCCTGATCAAAACTGGCCCACGGCTGCCGGCGGTGCAGACCATCCAAACGCCCACCGAGCAACAGCCACAACCCTTCGTGCGTGCCCACGGCATAGCTCTGCATGCCCGGCAGGCCGGGAAGCACCGTGGCTTCTAGGCTCAGGGCGAAAGGGGACATGCCGCTTTCCACAGCGGCGCTGGGCCCCGGCTGGGCACGGGCCCGCGCATAAGTTCCGATAAGCCAAAAACCGAACAGGAGGACTGCCAGAAGTTGCCTCGTAAGACCCGCGTTCGCCCATGCGGCGGACCCTGAAAGGAGCGCACGGAATTTCATGGTTCAAAGAAACGATCGCAGGCATGGATTGAGCGTGACGCAGATCACCTCCGGGCGGATTTCTGCTTTAGGTGCAATCGACGCGAAATCGACGAGCGATCGAGGCGAAATCGAGATGCAATCGACGCGAAATCGACGAGCAATGGCATGCCAGCTTCGTTCAGTTAAAACGCATAGCGCAGCCCCAAAACTCCGTTTAGCCCTGTGGCCGCAAGGCCGGAACTGAACGGTTGATAGCGCTGGTCGGTCAAGTTTTCCACGCCGGCAGAGATGCGAAAGGCATCACTGGCTTGCCAAAGCAGGCGAAAATCGAGCCGATACCAGGAGGGTGAATAGGGGTTTTCGTTTTCATCCAAGGCATACAGATAGGCTTCGGCCGTCTCCGAAGGCGGCATGTCCTCGAAAGGCACTTCTGCGTGGTAATGCGCAATCAACGCCAGCCGAAGGTTGTGACCGGTCCACTCCAGTTGGGCCGTGCTGAACCAGGGCGCTGCGTGTCGCAAAGGCGCGGTACTGCCATCGTCCAGTTCTTCCTGACCCTTCTGGTAATTCCAGCGCAGAACGGCCCCAAAACCGGCGGGCATTTTCACTTCAACAGCAGCCAGAAAACCATAGACCGTAGCTTTTGCTGCGTTTTGAACGGCCTGAACCTGGCTGAGTTCACCGGCATAAGTAATGCTATCTTGTCCATTGAGCGTGAAGTTTCGGCGCACCAGCGCATCCTGCAACCAGGTGCGGTAACCGGTCAGATCAACGCGAACCGATTGCCCGAAGCTCCGGGCTACCCCCAATTCCGCGTTCCAGGCATACTCGGGTCGAAGATCTGGATTTGGAATCACGACCGACCCTGGCTCGGAGTCGAAGACCTTTCCCACGTCATCAATGTTGGGCGCGCGAAAAGCAGAGCCGCCGTTAACACGCAACAACCAGTGGTCCTCAGGAGTCCAAACGACACCGAGGCTGCCTGTGGATGCTCCATAGGTATTTTGCGCTTCGGTAAACGGAAAGCGGAAAAAGGCGGTATCAAATTCGGCATTGACGGCAATGTAATTGTAGCGCCCGCCCGCCTGGAGGTTGAGTGTAGAGGTCGGCTCCCAATGATAGCTGAGATACGCCGCATAAGAACTCCAGCGCGATCCGTCGGGATAGCGTGACGGGGCCGGCGAGACCTCACCCGTGCTCAGCGTCTCTTCTGAGCCTTCGGAACCCACAACATTTTCTACGCCTTCTAATCCGTAAAAAACGCGCTGATCGCCGCGCAGACCCTTTTGCAGATCCAGGTTAGCCGAAAATGCGCCCACTTGTTCCTGCGTTCGGCTCAACACATCGGCGCCGAAATTGCGGTCGTTGCGGCTCTCTTCAAAGCGCTGAAACGCCAGGTTGACGCGAAGTTGGTCGTACAGGGCCGTGCGTTTGTTGGCCTGCAACGTCAGGTTGTTTAGCATCCAAATTTGTGGGCCATAGTACCATTCGGCCGAGCGCAATCCCTCGTTGCGCGGGCGGCGCAGCCGGTCGTATCGCGGAACGTCGGAACTCTTACTGTGGTGAAATCCGTAATCCAGTTGCACCGAATCGCCTAGCGGAATCACCAACTTTTGCATCAGGTTCCACTGTGAGTAACCGGTCTGAACCAGTTCGCGAGGGTTGTCGTTGGCTACCAGTGAGTCCACCCCGTTGGTGGTGGTTACATAAAAAGGCCGCAGGTACTCGTCAGGGCCATTGGACCCGATGCGCTGATTGTTGTAATCCGTAAACGTAAAACTTGTTACGGAAGCAAATCGCTTGTGACTAAGCCGCAAATCGCCATGGCCGGTTTTTTCCCAATTAGCCGTTGCTGTCCGCGCAAAAACGGAGCCTCCCACCATAAGCCCTTCGCCGCTGTGCAACCTGGGTTGCAGCGTTTTAAAAGACACCACACCACCGATAGCATCGCTACCGTAGAGCACCGAACCCGGCCCTAAGAGCACTTCGGTTTTTTCAATGGCCAAGGGGTCTAGCGCGATAACGTTCTGTAGGTTGCCGCTCCTGAAGATGGCGCTGTTCATGCGCACGCCGTCCACCACCAGCAAAAGCCGGTTAGTGGCAAAGCCACGGATCATTGGGCTCCCGCCGCCAAGCTGGCTTTTCTGTACGAAAACCTGACCAGAACTGGCCAGCAAGTCCGCAGCGGTTTGTGGGTTCTGCAGCGCAACATCACGGCTGTTGATGGAAATGACTTTGGCCGCCGACGACTCGCGTTCCTGCTCCCAGCGGGTGGCCGCTACCACCATTTGCTCCAGCGAAAATCCGGCAGGTACCAACAGCAGATTCAGTTCGCCCCCCTCCTTTCGAGGAAAGGGCTGCACAGTCATCTCATACCCGACCATGCGAATCTGAAGGCTGTCGTCTCCGTCCAGCGAAGCCAAATCAGCCCTGCCGCGCTCATCGGTCAACACGTAGCGATTGGAGGGCAAGCCCTCCACACTGGCCCAGGGCAACGGCTCGCCGGAATCGGCATCCCGAAGCGTCAAGGTCTGGGCAAAAGTTGAATTTGCTCCTGCCAAAAGCAGAAGTAAAATCCATAAGTGTTTCATGGATGTTATTTTGGTGTTTGAAAAATAGATGCGGCCTATGCTACATCGCTACAGCCTGATCCTTAAGGACCGGCCGCCTTCAAGACACCGTTAGTCGGGGTGGCGGAGTTTCGGATACTTTGTTTCCCTTGCAAAGCTGCCCGACAACAGCAAGCCCTTCGACCTCCATTTCTAAACGCTGAATGCCCTGCAACCCGCCGGGCAAAACGGCCGGGCCCGCTAACCTCAGAAGCAGACCCATGCTCTGGTCGGACCAAGGGGTGCCAGTGTCTTGACGGCTTTTTAGCGCCTGGTCGGCTGTGCTTATGGCCACCTTCAAAGCCTGATCCCGCTGCGCTAAAAGGTTGCCCTCTTTGTAGTCCGCGTACACCGTGTACCAGGTGGTGTCGATACCTGCCCGCGTACGGACGATGTCGTACATCTGCCCGTCAAACCGGAATTCGCGGCTGTGAATTTTCACAAAGCGCTCATTGTCAACGGCTTCCAGCACTTTAGGGACGCCGAGCACCACCAAGGGATGCCCGCGAAAGTGCTCCACTCCTTCGCGCCAGGTAAAGTCTTGCGGCGTGTGCGGGCGATGCGGCTTTTTAACTTCAGCAAGCTTAAATCCCACAACTGGTTGAGGGACAGGAGCTTCCGCGCGCTTAAGCGCATGCCAGCTTTCAAGCCGGTGCATCCAAAGCGGCAGCGGGCAACACAGCAGCAACCCGAGCGCCTGGAAGCCCAGCAAAGCCAGAAAAAACACAGCATAGCCTTTGCGGATCATAACGGGTTGCTCGCTGCAAAGGAAGGTCTTTTGTACCAAGCCCATTACCCTGACCCCGCCCCCTGTCAATTTGGCGCAAACCGTGTCGCAAAACCTTTCGGGGCATGGAATTTGAGTCATCTTTGCGCACACTTTTACCGGATTGAAACGCTTTTTACGCTTTATGGGCATGGAGACTGAAACCCAAGCCCCAGAATCCCGTCAGGAAGGCATGACGGGCGAAGGGGAAAACAACGATTCCGCGACGGCTGCTGGAACCAACAGCGATACGGCGGAGAACCAGCCAATGGACTCGGCTGCCGATACGGCAGATTCCGGGAATGCCAGAGCTGATTTTGGCGAGCAAGGCCGCACGGCGTCCGACCTCCCTTCGCCCGGCATGGAAGAGGAATCCGACGATGAGGTTAGCCTCGTACACGAACTCGAGGGCCAGTTGCAGGAGAGCCGCGACAAACACTTGCGTCTTTTGGCGGAGTTTGACAATTTTAAGCGGCGCAGTGCCAAGGAGCGCAATGAGTTGCGCAAAACCGCTGCCGAAGACCTGATCGTGGATCTGCTTGGCGTACTGGATGATTTCAACCGGGCCAAAGCGGCACTGGAGGCACACCCGGAGCGCTCCACGGAGGGGGACGGGTTTCTGCTCATCGCCGGCAAATTGCGGCATGTGCTGGATCAGCGCGAATTGAAAGCCATGAATTCCAAAGGTCAACCCTTTGACCCGGAGCAACACGAGGCCATTACGGAAGTGCCCGCCCCGAGCGACGACCTCAAAGGCTGCGTGGTGGACGTGGTGGAAGAAGGCTACATTTTGGGCGATAAAATCATCCGCTACGCCAAAGTCGTAGTTGGAAAATAAGTCCGCAACCAGGGTAATTCCCTTTTAGTGACTCAAACGAATGGCCAAGCGAGACTATTACGAAGTTTTGGGCGTCAGCAAGGGCGCGAATGCGGAGGAATTGAAAAAGGCCTACCGCAAGTTGGCCCTTCAGTACCACCCGGACCGAAACCCCGATAACAAAGAGGCGGAGGAAAAATTCAAGGAGGCGGCAGAGGCCTACGAAGTTCTTTCTGACGGCGATAAGCGCGCCCGGTATGACCGTTTTGGGCATGCCGGCATGGGCGGGGCTGCCGGAGGGGGCGGATTCTCCGGCCAGGGCATGTCAATGGACGACATCTTCTCGCAGTTTGGCGACATTTTCGGCGGCAACGGCGACCCTTTCGAAGCTTTCTTCGGCGGGGGAAGAAACCGCGGCGGCGGGGGCGGGGGTGGCGGCAGAAGCCGTGGCCAGCGGGGCTCCAACCTGCGGATCAAGCTCAAGCTGGACATGCTGGAAATGAGCGAAGGGGCCAGCAAAAAGGTCAAGGTCAAAAAGTACACGGGCTGTGATTCCTGCAACGGCACCGGCGCCAAAGACGGCACGGCGCTCCAGACTTGCGGAACATGCGGCGGACAAGGTATGGTCCGGCAGGTCACCAACACCATTTTGGGGCAGATGCAGACCACGACCACCTGCCCTACCTGCCACGGATCCGGCCAGCAGATCAAAACCAATTGCGCCAAATGCACCGGCACGGGCAGGATCTACGGCGAAGAAACCCTGAGCATTGAAGTCCCGCCGGGCGTCAGCGCGGGCGTGCAGTTGTCCATGGGCGGCAAAGGCAATGCGGGCGAACAGGGCGGTCCTCCAGGCGACTTGTTGATCGCCATCGAAGAGGTACCGCACGAGAACCTGACCCGCGAAGGCAATAATGTCATTTATGAGCTTTACATCTCCATTGCTGATGCCGCATTGGGGACCACCGTTGATGTACCGTCCATCATTGGGGCAGCCCGGATCAAAATTCCTCCAGGCACCCAAGGAGGCAAAATATTCCGCCTAAAGGCCAAAGGCTTTCCAATTCTGAACAGTTACGGCCGCGGCGATCAATTGGTGCATGTAAACATCTACGTACCTAAACGGCTTAGCCCCGAAGAGAAAGCCCTGCTCGAGAAACTGCGCGATTCGCCCAATTTCATGCCGGAGCCCGGCCACAAAGAGCGCGGATTCTTTGAGAAAATGAAGGACTATTTCAATTGAGCAAAACCTAGGGCATTGATCCCGGCGCAACGACAGACGGCAACGGCAGGCGGCGGACGGCAACGGCAGGCGGCGGACGACGGACGGCGTCGGCAGGCGGCAGGCGACAGACAGCACCGGCGTCCAAACGGAGATCCGGATGCGCTCAACGCATGATGACCAAACGCTGGCTGAGCCGGAAATCTATACCTTCGGCAGAAATCAGGTAAACACCATTGGGCTGGTTGCCCAGGTTCACCGAAATGCTTTGGAAACCTCCCTGCAACAGAGTGGCCGGCATAAGTTCCGTTATCATTTGACCTGTCATGCCGTAAAGCCGCAAGCGCAGCCATTCCGCCTCGTTCAGATGCAGTTCCACTTGGGTTTGCGTGTTGGCCGGGTTAGGAGAAAGGGGGAAGAAGGTACCGCGATCAGCATCCACATCAGGTGAACCTGGCGCTTCGTTTAGGTTGTTGCCGTTGACAATATTCTCATCGCCAGGTTCGTAGTATACGTACTGCATGCGGACCAACAGCATTTCATCCGTGCTTTGCTCACCCCAAGTGGTTAAGACGGGCGGATTGCTGGGATTTGCTGGATTATCTACAGTATTGTCAAAGGTGGCCACACAATACATCGTGCTGCCAGCCGGAATGCGCAGGAGATTCGGGAAGGTATAGGCTCCCTGCCAATTGAAATCCCATTCGTTGATGCGAATGATGGGGATGGTAACGCCTTCAAGCGTTTGCGCCCAAATGTGGTAGCTCTCGCCCAGGTAATGAGAATGTGGCTGAATGTTGATGAGGCTGATGTCGTCCTCCAAAACTTTTGTGGGCATGAAACTGCTGATCGCACCAGGCAAAATCTGGAAGGAAGGATAGCCATAAGGCAAATCGGAGGGCGAAAAGCCCATGGGTAGTACCTCCCGCTCAACGGGATCTTCTTCTGACTTGAAAAATATGTTGATCGAGCTTTGATCCCATTCCTCCGTAACCACTGGAGCGTAGTGGATCTGGACCAAAAGATTTGCGTTTGCGGGAAGGGTATTTCCGATGCCGGTCGGGTAGGCGATAGCCCCTATGCCCGGCGTGTAGCCGGTTAGCGAGCCATCCGTAGCAACGCCAAAATCACCGAAGCTTGGGTATCCGTATCCGGGGCTGAGCGCGTCAAGCGTGGCGCCGTCTCCAGAGGTTTCGTAGGCAATAATAGCGTGGTGAACCACAGAAGAATTTCCAGGCCGGAATTCTACTGCAGCCACATCGCGGGCTTCTGTCAATCCGGTGGGCAGAACAAAAACGCGGTACACATCCGAAAAGTCGCTCGGCAAGGGATAGGCCTCGCTCATGGTGAGCACCAAATCCGGAGTCCCCAATTGTGATCCGGTAGGGAAGGTCGGTGGTTCGGGAACCAGATCCGGATTGCCAAGTGGAGCACCTGCGGCCGCCCAAGCTGATAAGTGGTCAATCTGTTCCTGGGTAAGGTGCTTTTCGCCAACAAAATTGCTGTAAGTGGGGTCGGGCTTCCACGGCGGCATGATGCGCTCTTCTGCCACATAGGCGATCATGGAAGACCAAGACGCTGCTTCCTCATAGGTCATGAGCGAAAACGGACCAATTTCACCGGGTCGATGGCAAGACGTACAGTTGTCGTAAATGATGGGAGCGATCTGATCCGTCCAGGTAGGAGTTTGCGCCCACACAGAAGCTTCTGGAACAACCAAAATCATTCCCAACAAAAAAGGTTTGCAAAAAGCGACAAATCGTTTCACGGAGTAACAACTTTCGGGGCTTCGGGAAGCCCGTGAGCAGGAGTTTCTGCGCTATTGAGAACGGCACCTTGGATGTAACAGCCTACCGCTTCGGTGGATCGCGGTTCGGTCAATTGACCAGCGAGCCAATCGCTGAGTGCCAGGGATAAATCGTGCTCGTTAGCCCGGGAGCGCATTCCGCCCACTTTGTAGTAGCGGTCATCGACACGGCCGCGGTACCAAACAAACCCGTTTGAATCCACCAAAAACACTTCTGGCGTGATCCGGGCCCCCAATTGGTGGGTTAAGACAAATCCGGGGTCATCCTGCATAGAGAAAGGCAGGCTAAAGCGGGTTGCGAATGCTCGCCGCTCCGCTTCGGTGCTGCTTTGGTCGGGAAAGACGCCTACAAATTCAATTCGTTCGGGGGAATAGTGCTCGTACAGTTCCCGGAGACCGGAAGTATAATACCGGCTGACGACACATTCCGGGTGAAGAAATACGTAAACCGTTGCCGCTTTTGATGCTGGAACCTGACTGTGTACCTCTCCCAAAAAGGCTGCGAAAGCCAATAAATAGGCAGTGCTTGATGAAAAAAGCCGGAGCGTACCCAATTTGTATGGATAAAGGAAACTCATAGATGCGAAAAAAGAAGCATGAATGCTCTGTTGCCAGAACAGTAAAACTCCCTTTAATCCTAAAAACTTGACCAAAATCATGCCACTTTACGCAAAACGTTGATAAATCATCAAGGACAGCGCATTATCTTGAGACGAACAGATTGCTCTATGCGCAATCGCCCTTAGCACTTCAGATAAAACCCCTCGATTCCTCCACCTCCCCAACCACCTTACAATGCTGTTTTATCGCCCCCCCCAAAGGGCTCACCGATGCCAAATCGCCGGCCTCTGCGGCTTCTTGTTGGTCAGCCTGTTAGCCTTCCCTTTTTCCGGATCCCTGCACGCCCAGTTTGCCGCTCCGGTTGACCTGACGACCCCACGCGAGGCCATTCGCGACATCGAAACCGGCGATCTGAACAGCGATGGTCTGGAAGACTTGTTGGTGGTTCAGGATGATGCTTATATTCAAAACAACACAGTATGGTATCCGGGCTTGTCCGGTGGTGGATTTGGCCCGTCACAATTGGTCACTACCTTGTTTCTTAACGAACCGGAACTGGCCGACATTGACGGTGATGGGATTCTGGACGTAACGTTTGCCCAAACCACCGAGAACCGCATCGGTTGGATCCGCAATACCGGGGGCGGTGTCTTTGCTGCGCCAACCCTCATCGCCGATACCCTGCAAGGCGTGCGCAAAGTCACCCCCGCAGATTTAGACGGCGACGGCGACCTGGACCTGGTCTCCATGTCCGATGACCCGGTTTTCATGGATGTCAACAGCAGCATTGTCTGGTATGAAAACGATGGAAGTGGCAATTTTCCTGTCGGGCGGGTAGTGTTTCAAGGTGCAATCCGAGATCCCTTTGATGCCGAAGTTGGCGACCTTGACGGCGACGGCGATGCGGACATCGCTGTTGCCTGCCTGAACAGCGATGACGTCACTTGGTTTCAAAACCTGGGCAGTGCAACATTATGGTCGGGCAAAATTGTCCTGACCCTTGACCTGATTGGTTGCCAAGAGCTCGAACTTGCCGATATAGAAAACGACGGCGATTTGGACATCGTGGTTGCCAGTGTTGGGGTGCAGCGGGCAGCTTGGTTGCGCAACAACGGCAGTGGAACCTTTACGCTGCGGTCGCTGTCATCTTTTGGCCTTTCAACCGTAGACGATGCTACGGATGTACACGTGTTTGATGCCAATGGCGACGGATTTTTGGATGTGGCCGTCGCGCTGGTGGATGAGAATGCTGTAGACTTGTTTTTGTACACCGGTGCCGGCACTTTCACGCCGGCCGTTCGCATAACGGACCGAACGTTTAACGGCACCGCCGTGGAGGCAATGGACGTAGACGGGGACGGTGATTTAGACCTTCTGAGTGGCTCGGCAAACGATGCTAAATTGGCTTGGTACGAGAACTTAGGCAGTGCCTCAGGTACCTTCGGTCCTAACCAGTTCATCAACCAGGCAGCTGCCGGCGTTAGCGCATTGGCAATAGCCGACCTGGATGGCGATGGCGAACTTGACGTTGTTTCGGTGTCCGGGTTGGACCAAAAAGTAGCTTGGTACCCCAATCAGGGCGGACTGAATTTCGGCACACAAACCATTATTGACCAGAACCCGTTCTTTCCGCGAAACCTGGTGGCCGCCGATCTGGACAACGACGGCGATGCGGATTTGGCGGTGATCGGAGACGAGCGGCTGAAACTGTACCGCAACAGCGGCGCTGGAACCTTCAGCATTTCCACCGTTTTCAACGGATTAGATGACGCGCGGGGAATCCGGGCGGCAGACCTGGATGGAGACGGCCTTCCAGACCTGGTGGTGACCTCTTGGTTTGACAGCAAGTTGTCCTGGTTCAGGAATTTTGGCGGTGGAAGTTTTGGCGGGCGCCAGATCATCGCAAGCCCAGGCGGAGCAGACGGCCTGATCGCCGATGACTGGGATGGCGATGGCGATATTGACCTGGCTGTGGGCAACGAGTTTAACGACCAGATTGAATACCATCAAAACCTTGGCGGCGGCAGCTTTGCCCCTGCCGTGGTGTTAGCTAACACCCTCAATGGCTTGTTTGAGTTGGGAAGCCGCGACATGAACGGCGACGGACGCAACGACATCCTGTTCGCAGCTTTTTTCTCCAATGGGGTCGGCTATGTTCCCAACCTTGGCGGGGGAAGTTTTGGTCCAAAAGTGGTCGTCACCACCGCATTGTATGGCCCCTGGTCCATCAACGCCTGGGATCCGGACGGCGATGGCGACAATGAGTTCCTCGTGAGTGTGTACAGCGAGAACCGCACGGTGTCCATTGATAATTTGGGCGGGGGAAGTTTCGGTGCGCGCCGCACCGTCCTGAACGCTTATGAGTACCACCGCGTTGCTCAACCCGCCGACCTTGACGGAGATGGCGACGAAGACCTGATCGTTGGTTTTAAGAATACCGTTACCCTGGTGGAAAACCTGCGCCTTAGCGGGGTGGTGTGTTCGCCTGCCACAGCTCCGACCGGATTAATCGCCAGCATTGCGCCTGCGGGCGTTGCCCTGAGTTGGAATCCGGTTCCCGGCTCGGTGGCCTGCCAAATTCAGGGAAGGCCCGCGGGCGCCCCATCTTTTGCTGCATTGCCCCCTATCCTGGGCACAGAACCTGCTTCGGCCTTTGTGGCTGGTTCCAAATTGACTCCTGGAACCAACTATGAGTGGAAGGTGCGCTGCGCCTGTTCGCTTACGCCGCCGAGCCTGACCCCGTTCTCTGCCCTCGGTTCGTTTTCGGTGCCGTTGTTGCGCAATGGCGAAGAAGCCCTTTTGCTCGGCATTCGACCAAACCCGGCAACGACGCAGGTGCAGTTAACGTATCCCGGCGATGCTTATGGCGAAGGCCTGCTTCGCATCAGCGACCTTCAGGGCAGAATTTTACACAATCAAAGGATTCCGGCATCGGAAGGCCAGCAAAATCTGACCCTGGATGTGGCTGGTTGGCCCGCCGGAATTTACTCCGTGGAGTTACGGCTGCCCACGCAGGTTCTGCACCAGCAATTGGTACTTGCAAGGGAATAAATATTATAAGATTTAAAAACATGTACACTTTTCACGGGGCGAAATTTCCCCTACCCTTGTTTTGGAACCGGAGTGTTTCGGTTGCCCACAAAGCAACGCCAGCAGTTTGGACTGCGTGGGTTCTTGCTGCTTTTGGCATGTTGGCGCTCCCGAATTTGGCGCGCGGACAGGAGCCTATGAACGTGCTGTGGATCCAGGCCGACGATCTGAACGATTACCTCTGGGCGGAAGAAGAACGTACAACGGATGCACCGAATCTGGCTTTGTTGGCGCAATCGGCTACAAGATTTGATGCCTGCTACGTCAATTCGCCACTTTGCTGCCCTTCCAGAGTTTCTTATATGGTTGGAAAAACACCGGCCTGGACCGGCGTAGTAAACAATACGTACGAAAAGTTTTTTCGCAAGCATTTTAGGGGGAAAACGGTTGTTACCATCCCCGAGCATTTCAAAAACAATGGATATTTTACGGTTGGCATCAATAAGATTTACCACAATTTTCAACGCAGCAACTTTGACAATGACTTTGATTTTATGCAGCCCGATCCTCTGCTGCGCTTGGGCAGTTGGAGTCAATTTTTCAAACAACCCGAAGGCAACCTGACACCAATAGACCGCGACTTGCTGGATGGCTTGGGTTATGCCTGGGGCCGACTTCCGGAAGCGGATGAGGCGCTGCTGGCTGATCACCGCGCAGTCAACCGCGCGCTGCAAGTGCTGGAAACGTTTGCCGAAAACCCGTCAGCTTTTGGGAATCAACCCCTGATGCTTACGGTCGGTCTCATTTCGCCCCATGTTCCTCACTTTGCGCCAGCGCGATTTTTCCCAGACGACTACCTGCCTTTTTTACCTGGTGCAACAACGGTCAACTACCAGAGTGCTGCAAATCCGGACGGTTGGCCATTGCCCGATTTTGGTCCCGGGGGAAGTGCCGCCGTGGTCGGACAACTGCCGCTCGCAGCCCAAGCTATGGCGGTTCAAAACGGGCAACACCAGGCTTCGTTTGACCAGTTTGCCTTGGACAATGCCGGGCTGACCGCTTTTAGTCCTGGTGAATTGCGTTTGGCGCGAATGGCCAATGCCAACATGGCCTACCACGCCACCATTCGCTATTTTGATCATGAAGTAGGACGCTTGGTGCAGGCATTGGATTCACTCGGGCTGGCTGATAACACGCTCATTGTGCTTCATTCTGACCACGGGTTTAGCATGGGCGAGCGCGGTCACTGGGCCAAAAATTCGCTGTGGGAAACGGACCTCCGTGTTCCGCTGATTATCTATGACCCCAGACAACCAGCAGGGCAACGGCTCGCAGATCCGGTAAGCCTGCTTGATCTTTTTCCCACCCTTTGTGCGTTAACGGGATTGCCGCAACCGGCAGTGGCTGGGGACATCAACTACCTGGATGGCCAATCGCTGGTGCCGCTGATGAACGGCGCTGGCGTGTCCCGGCCCGTGGTTTCGGAGATCAACTTAAACGGAGATCCCCGTCTGGGATGCAGCGTGTCGCGTTCGGTTATCACGGATGATTGGCATTACATGGAACTAGCCTGGGAGGCTTCCGGCACCTGCATTGAGGATAGTATTTCTAATGTGCCGCTCCTGTACCACTTGCAAACGGATCGTCTGGAGTGGTTTAATGTAGCGGATGATCCGGTCAATGGACCCGTCTTGAACTACCTGAAAGGGTTGCTGCAAGAGGGCTCGGGTGCGCCCGTTCCGGAATATACCTTGCAGTTGATAAGTCCAGTAGCCCATTCGGTAGCCGCAGACAGTGTGCTGAACCTGCGGACATTGGTTCGCAATGCAGCCGGGGATACCCTTGTGGCCCTTCCCCCGAATACGAAGATTCGCTGGCAGGTGCAGGTGCAGAATAGCCTATTCCAATACAAAGGGGATTCTCTGCGTTTGGAATTGGATGACTTGCCTGCTGCGCTGTTGGCGGAAGCCGACTGGATTCGGATTGACGCCTACTTGTGGAACATCGTTACTGGGCGCGTGCTCAGTTTGGATGGACAAATCTTTCCCTTGCTCCATACCCGAACTTCAGCGGCATCTCCCGACACTGAAGCGCAATCTGCAACCGCCCCCTGCGCGATTCCCGAAGACCAGCGGGGCAAATTTTACGACGTTTACGGCCGGCTGGTAACCGATCCAAGGCCCATGCAACTGTATTTGGACGCTTGCGGAAACAAACGCATGCTCCTGCACTGAAGCATCGGGTTGCAGGGTTTCTGAACCGCGCGCAATTTTTAACGGAGAGCTGGCCTGAATGTGGTTTCCTGGCTTGCTGGAATTCTGTGGCTGAACTTAGTTGCCCGGATAAAGTTTTGTGCCGGGAATTTGTAGTTTTGTGCGAGCAAAAAATATTTAACATGCGCATGTTATTGTGTGCCAGAATTTCATCGTCCAAGGTATCGCCTAGTGTTTGGAATAGACCAGGGTTGGTTCTCCGCCTCCAAAGGCCAGCTTTTTGGACGGCCTGGGGTTTTGCTGCCGTATGCTTGTTGGCGTTTCCGCAATTCGCGCGTGGACAGGAGCCTATGAACGTGCTGTGGATTGTAGCCGATGACTTAAACGACTACCTCTGGGCTGAAGAAGAGCGCTCGACGGATGCACCGAACCTGGCCAGGCTGGCGCAAGCAGCAACGCGATTTGATGCCTGCTACGCGAATTCACCGCTTTGCTGCCCTTCCAGAGCTTCTTATATGGTTGGAAAAACTCCCGCCTGGACGGGGGTGCTGAACAACATTTACGAAAGATTCTTTCGCCAACATTTCAACGGAAAAACCGTCGTTACCATTCCAGAGCACTTTAAAACCAACGGGTATTTCACCGTGGGCATCAACAAGATTTACCACAATTTTCAACAAAGTACTTTTGATAATGATTTTGACTACGCGCAACCCAATCCGATGTTGCGCGCTGGAAGTTGGAACCAGTATTATAAACTGCAGGAAGGCACCCCGAGGCCATTAGACCGTGACTTCTTGGCTGGCTTGGGTTATTCCTGGGGTCGGCTTCCGGAAACGGATGAGGCGCTCCTGGCTGACCACCGGGTAGTGAATCGTGCGTTGCTGGTTATGGAAAGTTTTGCGGACAATCCTGCAATCTTTGCACACAAACCGTTGATGCTTACTGTGGGCCTGATCTCGCCCCATGTTCCTCACTTTGCACCAGCGCGATTCTTTCCGGATGCCTACCTGCCCTATATACCAGGGACTACTACGGTCAACTACCAGAGTGCTGAAAATCCGGACGGCTGGCCTCTGCCTGATTTTGGTCCCGGGGGAAGCGCTGCTGTGCTCGGGCAACTGCCTGCGGCTGCCCAAGCCATGGCAACCACAAACGCGGAGCATCAGGCATCGTTTGACCAGTTCGCGCTGGCCTATGCCGGATTCACCGCTTTTAGCCCTGCAGAATTGCGTTTGGTGCGCATGGCCAACGCCAATATGGCCTACCACGCAACGATCCGCTTTTTTGATTACGAGGTAGGCCGTTTAGTAGACGCCCTGGATTCGCTTGGACTGGCTGACAATACGCTGATCGTGATGCTCTCGGATCACGGTTTCAGCATGGGCGAACACAGTCATTGGGCCAAAAATTCGCTGTGGGAAACTGACCTCCGCGTTCCGCTGATCCTGTACGATCCCAGAAACCCGGTTGGCAAACGGATCGCTGAACCAGTGAGCTTAATCGATCTTTTCCCTACCCTCTGTGATTTAACCGGCTTGCCAAAGCCCGTTGTCCTCGGCGACAGCAGCTACCTGGACGGACAATCGCTGGTACCGATGATGAACGGAACCGGAGTGGCCCGGTCTGTGGTGTCGGAGATTCGCCTCAATGGAGATCCCCGGTTGCGATGTGATGTTGCGCGGTCGGTACTGACGGATGACTGGCACTACATAGAACTAGCCTGGGATCCTTCCGGCTCCTGCCTAAAAAATAACATCGATTATGTTCCCGTGTTGTACGATCTCCAACGGGATCGATTCGAGTGGTTTGATGTAGCCGAAGATCCAGCCAATATGCTGGTGGTAAACTACCTTCAGAGTTTGTTGAAAGAAGGGTCTGGTGCGCCTGTACCTGCCTTCACCCTTAAAATAATACCCCCTTTAGGCAATGCCGTTAGCGCGGATAGTGTGCTGAGCTTGCAAGTGCTGATTCGCTCGGCCACTGGGGATAGCACGGTAAACATTGGCCCGAATATGAAGATTCTCTGGCAACTGGTGGTCCAGGATAGCACGTTCCAGTTTGCAGGCGAATCTTTGCGGCTGGATTTGGGTGCATTACCTGATGCCTTTTTGGCAGGCGCGGACTGGATCCGCGTTGATGCCTACTTGTGGAGCACGACGTCCATGCGTCTGCTCAGTTTGGATGGACAGACTTTGGGGTTGCTTCATGCCAGAACTTCGGGAACGCCCGAAGTCATCGAGCCATTGACTTGTGATGTTCCCGAAGACCAGCGGGGCAAATTTTACGACGTTTACGGCAGGCTGGTAACTGATCCAAGGCCCATGCAACTGTATTTGGACGCTTGCGGAAACAAACGCATGCTCCTGCACTGAAGCATCGGGTTGCAGGGTTTCTGAACCGCGCGCAATCGTTAACTTGCGGCGATGTCGTTTACGTTGGAGTTGCGCTCCGTTTCAAAACGCTTTGGGGCCCTGGAAGCTTTGCATGACGTGAGCATGGAAGTGGTCAAGGGAGCGGCTTTTGGGCTTTTGGGGCCGAACGGAGCTGGAAAAACGACCTTGATCCGCCTGGTAACGGGTATTTTGGGACCGGATTCCGGTCAAATTCTACTGCAAGGGCAGCCGGCGAGCGGTCAGCAGTCGTCTGGCATCGGGTATATGCCGGAGGAGCGCGGCCTCTACAAAAAGATGGGGGTTCACGAGCAGTTGCTCTACCTGGCGCGTTTAAAAGGCATGAAATCAGCCGAAGCCAAACTCCGCATAAAACGCTGGTTGGCAAAACTGGAGTTGAGCGATTGGGCTGGCAAATACGTTGAAGATTTGTCCAAAGGGATGCAGCAAAAGGTGCAGTTTATCGCCACGGTGCTGCACGAACCCGGGCTGATCATTTTGGATGAGCCTTTTTCTGGCCTGGACCCCATCAGCAGCAATCTGCTCAGCACGGAAATTGAGGAATTGCGGCGCCAGGGCACGACGGTGATTTTTTCCACCCATCGCATGGAGCAAGTGCAGGAGCTTTGTTCCGACATCCTGTTGCTCAACCGCGGTCGGGTTGTGCTCACCGGCCAGGTGGCCGGCATCCGGGATGCTCACAAAAAGCATTTGGTTGAAGTGCGCTACCGCGGGGACACCGGCAGTCTGACCCATCCGGGTTTTGAAGTACTGGAGCAGCAGACTGACCTGCTGTTGATCCGGCTGCGCGAGCCCTTCGTCGGAAATGATCTGCTAGGTTTGCTCATCAGCAGGCCGATGGAAGTGCTGTCTTATCGCGAAATTTTGCCTTCGTTAAACGATATTTTTATCCAATTGATTACGGAAAACGCCGGTCATGCATAAGGTCTGGCTGATTATTCAGCGGGAATACATCACGCGGGTGCGCAAGCGCTCCTTTCTGGTCTTGACCTTGCTCACGCCGCTGGGCATGGCCACCATCATCCTGCTGCCGCTGTTGCTGTTCAACCTGGACATGGAAACGCAGCGCATTCTGGTCAAAGATGACAGCGGCTACTTCGGGCATTTGAAGGATACCACGGGCATTTATTTTGGGTTCGAAAACTCCGCGTTGTCCCGCGACAGCCTGGAAAGTATCTATGAGGATTTGGGGTATACGGCATTTTTGTACATCCCGAAAGTAAAGCCGGGCGATCCAACCGGATTAGAATTAATGGCGCCCCGGCAGGTCTCCATGGCCACCAAATACTACGTGGAGTCAGCGCTGGAAAGCAGTATAGAACGGATCAATCTGGAACGTCTGGGCCTGGACAAGCAGGAGCTCAAAGTCAGGCCGGACATTGAATTAGAAACGGGAATTACTGGTAAAGGGCGGATGCGAAGGCCGGGCAGTGCCTTTGCGGCAACGGTGGTGGGCTATTTTATGGGCTTTGCCATCTATGTAGTCCTGCTCATCTACGGCACCATGGTCATGCGCGGGGTGATGGAAGAGAAAAGCAGCCGCATCGTAGAAGTGATCATAACCTCGGTGAAGCCTTTCCAATTGATGCTTGGAAAAATTCTAGGCATAGGCGCGGTGGGTCTTACCCAGTTCAGTGTCTGGATGGTGCTCGGGGCGCTGGTTCAGGGGTTATTGGGTTTGGTGTTTGCCGAAGAGCTGCACCAATTCCAGATGATCAGCCAACAGGATGGGCTGGAAACCGGCCGCGAGATGGAGCGCATGGCAAAAGCATATTCCAGCTTCGGCGACCTGCCCGTATTGCGTTTGTTTGCCGTCTTCAGCTTCTATTTTCTGGGCGGATACCTGCTTTACTCCGCTTTGTTTGCCGCGGTGGGCAGCCTGACCAGCGACGATGGCGGCGACGGGCAATTGTACGTGTTCCCCGTTACCCTTCCCATCATCCTGTCCATTATCCTGATGATTTTCGTGATCCAGCACCCCAATTCGCGTTTGGCTTTTTGGGCCTCAATCATCCCCTTGTCGTCGCCCATTGTTATGCCGGCGCGCATGCCTTTCATCGGGGTGTTGAACTGGGAGGTAGCGCTTAGCATGGGCTTGCTGGTGCTCGGATTCATCGCCTCTACAGCCCTCGCCGCACGGGTGTACCGCACCGGCATTTTGCTCTACGGAAAAAAGATCCATCCGGGTGAAGTATGGCGCTGGTTGTGGCACCGGTGAGGGTCTCAATAGTACTCCACGTTCTTACGACCAGTAGTTGAGGGCCTTAAGTCAGGTTAGGTCAGAAATCATTGATCAGTACTGATCGCGATGCTGGACCTACTCATCCCCCCCAGCCTTTGTTCCCACTGCCAGGCGCTCTCCATCACGGTGTTGATGTCCCGGGTAGCTTGCCAGCCGAGCAAGTCGCGGGCTTTGCTGTTGTCGGCGTAGATGGAGACCACGTCGCCGGCGCGGCGGGGACCATAGGTTACGTTCAGTTTAAGGCCGGAGGCGCGCGCAAAGGCGTGGATAGCTTCTAATACGGTGACGCCGTTTCCTGAGCCCAGGTTAAAGACTTCGCAATTGGAGCTGTTGCGGGATTGGGCCAGGTATTGCAGGGCAAGCGTATGGCCGTGGGCTATGTCCATGACATGGATGTAGTCGCGCACGCAGGAACCATCGCGGGTGGGATAATCGGTGCCGAAGACCGTTAACGATTCCTGCAGCCCGGCGCCGAAGCGGGTAATGTTGGGGATCAGGTTTTGTGGTTGGCCGAGGGGCACTTCGCCGTTCAACCCGCTTTCATGCGCTCCGCCAGGATTGAAGTAGCGCAGCAGGATAAAGCGGTCTTGCGGACGGGCGGCTGCCACAACGCGAATAATCTCTTCGCCCAATTGCTTGGTGTGGGCATAGGGCGATTCTGCCGTGGGCAGCGGCGTTTCTTCCGTGACGGGCATGACTTCCACGTTGCCATAAACCGAGCAAGACGAGGAGAACACGAAATCGCGCACGGCAAAATCCGCGCAGCACTGCAATATGTTGTTCAGGCTGTTGAGGTTGTTGCGGTAATAGAGCAGCGGGTAGGCCACCGATTCCGGAACAGACTTAAAGGCCGCAAAATGGATGACGCCGCTAAGCGGCGGGTACTGGCGAAAGAGGTTGCGGGTTGCTTCAAGATCGGTGAGATCAACCTCGTGGTTGACGATGCGCTGACCCGTAACGGCTTCAATCCGGTCTATTGTAACAGCAGTTGATCGGGAATAATTGTCAACAGAAACGACCGAATAACCGTGTTGCAGCAGATCAATAACCGTGTGCGACCCAATATAGCCGGTGCCGCCGGTTACCAAAACAATTTGGGTCATAAATATAAATTAAAACAAATTAAATGAACCCAAGGGTACTACCACCGGGCTATTTTATGCAAACGCATCCTTAGCTACTTTCCGCCGAAAACGGGGACTCGATACGACGCGTTGAATACCTGTTTTCAGGTCAATCAGATCCCGGTTCAGGAGCATACGCATTTTGGTGATATCGGGTTTCCGGCGGCGCATATCGCCTTCTTCCAGGGCTGGCCGGTGAACAATTTCCGAGCGGGAGCCAGTGACTTCAATAATGATTTCGCCGAGCTCGCGGATGCTGATTTCGTGATCGTTGCCAATGTTCACTACCTCGTTAATGGCCAGGTCTTCGTAAAGGGTGCTGACACAAGCGTCAATGTTGTCGTCAACATAACAAAAGGTACGGGTCTGGGAGCCGTCGCCATAAACGGGAATAGGGTCGTTGTTGAGTGCGCGGTGAATAAACCGGCTCATCACAAAGTCCGAGCTCTGCTTTGGTCCGTACGTATTAAAGAAGCGGAAAATGGTGTAATCCAGGTCAAACTCCTGCTTATACGACCGGCAGAAGGATTCGCCCACGTTTTTGACCACAGCATAGGGCAGCTTGGAGTTGAGCGGGGTGGTGTGTTCGTTTTGGGGGAATTCCACCGGTTCTCCATACACCTCTGAGGAAGACGAATAGAACACGCGCTTTACCCCGGTGCTTTTGCACAAATCCAAAATGTTCTTGATGCCCTGAATGTCTTCCAGCACCATGCCCGGGTTGTCTAGCGTTCGCTGCACACCCACCACGGCTGCGTAGTGAAAAACGTAGTCAAACGAAAATGCCACCATCACGGGAAGGATATCATTTAATACGTTTACATCGCATTTGATAAACTGAAAGCGGGAGGGATCGCCGATCGGGAGGCGGTCTTTGGTGCCGGTCAACAGGTTGTCAACTACCACTACGTAGTTGTCCGGATCGCTCAACAATTTTTCGGCAAGAGCGCTTCCGATGAAGCCCGAACCGCCGGTAACCAGAATTTTGCGCATGGCATCAGGTTTTGTCAGTTTTTTCGAATCAGGTTGAGCAGGTAATGCCCATAACCGCTTTTCAAGAGGGGTTGCGCCAGCGATTCCAATTGTGCATCGCCAATGAAACCCCGAATCCAGGCCACTTCTTCGATGCAGCCGATGTTTAAGCCCTGTCGCTTTTCAATGACCTCCACGTATTGCGAGGCCTGGTTCAACGACTCAAAGGTGCCCGTATCCAACCAGGCCGTTCCCCGGTCAAGAATGGACACATGGAGTTTGCCCTGGCGGAGGTATTCTTTGTTCACATCCGTGATTTCGTACTCCCCACGCGGACTCGGTTTTAGCGACTTTGCGACACCGACCACGCTGTTGTCGTAGAAATATAAGCCGGGCACGGCATAATTGCTCTTGGGCTTGAGCGGTTTTTCTTCGATGGAAATAGCGCGGTTATTGGCATCAAATTCCACAACGCCGTAACGCTCGGGGTCGGACACATGGTAAGCGTAAATAATACCTCCGTCTGGATCGCGGTTGGCGTAGAGCAAATCGGCCAGTCCTGTTCCATAAAATATATTATCTCCAAGAATGAGCGCCACTTTATCGCTGCCGATAAAGGACTCGCCAATGACAAAAGCCTGGGCCAATCCGTTGGGCTCCGGCTGCTCTGCATACGAAAACTGGCAACCCAAGCGGGAGCCGTCGCCTAGCAGGTGCTGGAAATTGGGCAAATCGTGCGGGGTGCTAATGATCAGAATATCCTTGATGCCCGCCCAAAGGAGCGTAGACAAGTGATAATAAATCATCGGTTTGTTGTAAACCGGCATCAATTGCTTGCTCAGCGCAAGGGTGATTGGGTGTAGGCGGGTTCCAGAACCGCCAGCCAGGATTATGCCCTTCAAAATCTCTTAGGTTAGGTCTAGGGTGTAAAGGTAACCCGAGCGTTCGGGCCATTAAAGCTTTAGACCAAAAAGCTGCCTCGCAGCGGGTTACACTGGCCCTTCGCCCGAAAAAAATTACCCTTTTCGAAAGGATGGGTCACTTTTAAGGTGAAAATAGAGCCAAACCGCTCTGGAGAGGTGGAAAAGGTAGGGGGTCAGGAGCAACTGCGTGATGGCAACCATGAATAAAGCTGGCTCAAAAGGTAGGCCGAAGCCGAAATTCAGCACCACGAACCACAACAGGCAAAACGG
>Ga0105044_10000878_pt1 | contig 38721 bp, 34 predicted proteins | sample MAT01_FD_78092 | JGI IMG/M metagenome (GOLD analysis project Ga0105044, IMG submission 78092) | Freshwater microbial communities from Lake Fryxell liftoff mats and glacier meltwater in Antarctica - MAT-01 | ecosystem: Environmental > Aquatic > Freshwater > Ice > Liftoff microbial mat | place...
CTGGCGCGGCGCTTGAACGTGAGTCTTAGCTTACGATTGATTGGGGCGCTTGTATTGGGTTGCGAAGAAAAGTGGCGTCGCGAGAGCAACCCCCACCGCAAAAAACCGTCATCCGTTACATCCTGGCACCATCACGATGGTCTCCTGCCTCCGCAGTGACCCGCTTGCAGCCTGGCGGAAAACCGCGTGTCTCCCGCAGGCGCAGCAGGCCCAATTGCTCAGCATTGCGCAGAAATGAGCAGTCTTCTCGCCGACAGCGAGATTGATTGTGCAATTGAACATGCCCAGAAGCCACCCGAGCTCGGCGGCCTGCCTCGCGTGTTAAAGGGCGCGCTCGTTCTGACCTACTGACAAATAGGCCATCGACAGGCGCCCGGTTTACCCATCTTCTGCAGCTCAAAGCCCCTCGCCTGCAATGTCCTGCAGCCCCCGCACAATGCCACGGTTGTTCACCGTCAGATCGTGCAGACGGGTGTCGAGGTCGGCGATGCGCAGGCGCAACAGTTGCACCAGCGCAGCGTGGTTGCGCAGCGCGTTGGCAGCTTCTGTGATCTGCACTTGCGGCAGATCGAGTTTGCAGGGGAAATTGATCGTGTCGGTGATGCCTGAGTAATCACCGATCTCCACAAAACGGTCGCCGCAGTCACGATTGAGCGCGCGCTGCACGTCGTTGTGCATACTCATCCGGAACGCCTCCCGGTAGCGCGACTGCGCCCCCTCCCGGACGATATTCTCGATCGTGGGGACGTTGTAGATCCGCATGGCGGTGTCGCGCAACGTCTGGTTCCTGATCAGGCCGATGGCGCCGGTCGAGATCAGCTCGTCGTAGGTGGCCCGGCGTCGCGTCCGCTGCTTGTACTGGGTGGCCCGATAGGCGCTGACCAGAAGTGCTTCATCTGCCAGCGGAACCTTGCCGGCGAGGGCATTGACAGCGGTTTCAGACGCCGCCAGCACATCAAGGTTGTATTCGATCAGAAACTGGTAACCCCAAGCCTCTTCGCGCAGATCGCCCTTGAGGTGCTCGGTGAACTGTTCGGCCTGACGGTCGGTCTCGCGCTCGTCGTTCCAGTTCGACACCTGAATGCCGATGAACACGCCGACGACAACGATGCAGAAGTCGATGCCGACCGCCGTCCACTGTTGTTGCCTGACGTGCTCGATGACGCGGCGCAAAATCATGCGGATTTTCCTTATGCGGGCCGAGCGCCGATGTGGATGACGTTGCGGGGTTTGAGCTCGGCGAGCAGTCTCATGGCGCGGCCACTGCGGCGCCATCCTCTGCTTCCCACGTTTGATGCGCTTTGGCCAAGGCGAGGTAGCGCGGATGCTGGCGCAGCGATTCCAGGCCAGGGCTGGCGGCGAAGCCGCTGAAGGTGACCGGGCCGAACAAGGCGGACACCGCTTCCAGATGATCGAGTGCGGCATCGGCATCGCCGGCGCGCGCGTAGGCGACGGCTAGTGACACTCGCACTCCACCTTCTGACCACACATCGCGCGGCGTGTTTTCGCGGTAGTCGCGCTCGGCTAAGCGCACGCCTTCGAGGTCGCCAAGCATGCCGGGCAAGTCGCAGGGAAAGTAGAAATAATTGCCGGAAGATGACCAACCGCCTGGATAGGGTTTGGCCTGCTCAGCCATGCGCGTTTTGATGGCCATGAGTGCGGCCGTTGCAGCCTCTTTTTGGCCACCGAGCAGCAGCGCTTCTGCTTGCGCCATTGGATAAACCTCCGGGTATTCCGGAACCTTCCGCAAGCGCTTTGGCCACAGGGATTCCGCCAGCGCTTGCTCGATTCGCTCGGGCTTGCCGCTGGCTAGCGCGATGCGAAAAGGCAAAGTGGTGTAGAAGTCGTTTGCGCCGTCCAATGCCGCCCACGCTTCGTCGAAGGCGCCGCGACCGAAGGCAGCCTCTGCGGAGTGCGAGGCCACGCCTTGACCCAAGGCTTGCAGGCGCTGGTCGAGTGCTTGCGCCTGCTTGCGCCGGCCAACCGTGGCCAATGTGTTGCGCAGTTCGAGCAGGGTGTCGGTGTTGGCAGGATCAATGGCCACCGAGCGTTGCAAGGCGTTGATCGAGTCGTCAAAACGGCCATCGCGCCGGGCCACCAAGGCACGCGCATACCAGGCTTCGGCGTGATCAGGCGCACGCTGAATGACGCGCTGCAACGTCGCCTCGGCTCTGGCGTAGTCGAGCTCGCCCCAATAGTGAAAATAGGCCTCAGCCATCCAGGTTTCGATGGCATCGGGGGCGAGCTTGCGTGCTTTCTCGGTGGATATCTTGGCGGCGTCGCGAAGTGACTCATCCGCATACGCAAACCAGTAGCTGGCCAACTGCGTGCGCGCCCGCCGCGCATAGGCTTCGGCAAACGTGGGATCAAGCGTGATGGCGCGTTCAAACTGAACCAGGGCCTCGGCGAAACGCTCGGGCGTGGCGCGGTCGAGCGCAGCCAGCAGCTTGCCCTGCAGGAAAGCCTCGTAAGCTCGAATATTGCTGGTGGAGCCCGTCGTAAGCGCTTTGTTCGCGGCCGGGCTCAACACCACTTGCATGGCATCGGCGACCGCCTTGGCGATGTCAGCCTGAATCTCGAACACGCTGTTGGTGGTCAGCGCGCGGTCATATTTTTCCGCCCACAGGTGGACATCGCTGGTGCCATCGATGAGCTGCACGGTGATTCGGACTTCGTCACCCGCGCGTTGTACGGCACCCTCCAACACCACTGCCGCGCCGAGTTCCCGGGCAATCTCGGGAATCGACAACGTGGTGTCGAGGTAACGCATCATCGATGTGCGCGAGATCACCTTGAGGCCAGCGACCTTGGACAGTTGGGTGAGCAGATCGTCGTGCATGCCTTCGGCGAAATAAGCGTCTTCTTCACGCTTACTGCGATTGCGGAACGGCAGCACCGCGACCAGGCCGGGCACCGGCGTCAACGCTGGGCGGCTTACCACTGACGCGGGCACGGGTACCGCCGGGATAGTGAGCAGAAACCGCTCAATCGCGAAAAACCCCAGCGCGATCAACAGCACGCCGATGATCAGCCTGTCTATGCGTCTGGCGACGATGGGCGATGGTGCCTGTTCAATCGGTTGATCACTGATTCGGCGCAGACGACGCTCGGCGCGGGGCGCAGCGCGCCGGTCTGCGCTCAAGTCGTCTTCGCGTTGCAAGCCTTCCGGGGTCAGCTCGAAGATCCACGAGATCACCAGCGAGGGCAGAAAGCCAACGATCAATAGGATCACGATGCTGCGCGCCAGCCACTCGGGCGCGCCGAACATGGGCAACACCGTGCCGGCCACCTGCACCACCAACCACGCACCCACCAGATACAGGCCCGCCATGCGGATGACGTTGCGGCGCTTAAGCTCGGCCAGCAGTTTCATGCGCAATTGACAACTGGTTCAGGAGGGTGTGGATGGGCGATGTTAACTCGAAGCCGAACAGCAGCGGTGCCCTCGCCGCAGCGAATAACTCTGCCAACAACGCCTACCTCTGGGCTAGCGCGTACAACCTAACGATCCCGCTTCCGCGCGAATCAGAAAACAACCATCCGGCGCGCCATGCTGTTGCCAATACGCCGCCAGACCATGCCGCTTGGCGACCTCGGCAAATTGTTTGTGCTCGCGAAATGAGCGGAACCGCGGATACCAAAGGTTTAACAGCAAGTTCTGCGTGCTGGCGCGTTCGGTCAGCAAGGCATGGGCGACTGCGGCTTCGTTGAGTCCAAATATCTGCAACAGGACGGACCATTCAAGCGCGGGTGCAGCGCGCGCCGCAGCGAGTAAACGTTGCCGGGCTGGGGCCAGCTCGGCAGGATCAGTCAGTGCAGGGGTCAGTCCACGCGCCAGCTCGCGTTGCGCGGCAGGCATGCCGTCGTCATCGTGCAGCCAGTCGCCATAGGCCTTGCTGATCGTCGGGTCAGCGGGATCGGTGAGAAAGAACAGCGCCCGACTGGCCGGGCCGCGCCACCCCAAGCCATGCGCCCGCCGCAACATGTCGATGCCCGCCTGCGTATCGCCTAACAAGGCGGTGCTGATACCCAACCAGCCAAGGTGCAGACCACTGAGCGGATCCAGCTGCTGGGCTTGGCTGAAACTGGCGTGGGCCTGCTTGATGTGGCCGACCTCGAACAAGCCCAGCCCTTGCCATAGCCACGAATTGGCGTTGTTTGGTTCAAGCTCGAGCGCCTGCTTGATGAGCTCGGCGTGGCGCAAACGGTCGCCCGCATCCGCCGCCAGGCGAGCGCTGACGGCGAGCGCCGTCGGGTGGCGCGGATTGATGGCGAGCGCTCGTGCGGCGGCGGCCTCAGCACGCGCCAATGTATCGATGCCAGCCGGCACCGGCGCGTAAGCGCGCCACACATACCACGTGCCTGCCAGCGTCGCCCACGCGTCGGCAAAGCGCGGATCGCGCTCGACCGCGCGTTCGAGCAGTTCGCGCGCCACTGCCAAATTCGACCCACGCTGGGCAAACAACTGGCGACCGCGCAGATACCACTCGTAGGCGCGCAGATCGCTGGTCGATGCAGCCACTTGCACTTGCCGCACGCCCAGCGAAGTCGCCAACGCATCGGCAATGGACTGGGCGATCTCCTCCTGCACACGAAAAATGTCGTCAATGCGACGCTCATAGGTGGCCGACCAGCGTTGCCTGTCCGTGGCCCCCTCAACCAACTGCACGCTGATTCGCAACTCTTCGCCCTGCCGGCGCACCGAACCTTCCAGCATGTAGGCAACGCCGAGTCGAGTCGCGATTTCGCGACTGTCGATGGCCTGATCGCGAAACATGAAAGACGACGTACGCGAGGTGACTTTCAAGCCATCAATGCGCGCCAGAACGTTTAGCAGCTCTTCCGACAGGCCGTCGGCAAAGTAGCTGTCGGCAAGCTCTGGACTCAGGTTGGCCAGTGGCAGCACCGCCAGCGAATGCGGATGGATGGGACGGGGCGGTAGCACTTTGCTAACCGCGACGGGAGTAACGACAGGCGCAGTTGGGGTTGGCGCGACTTCACTTATGAACTGACGGATTAGCGCCAAGCTGAGCGCGGCAAGCACGACGACCACAGTCAACTGGTCCAATCGCCGCGCGGTGAACTCACGTTGCGGAGTGTCGTGTTCACTACCGCGATCCCGAATAACTCCGCTTGGCCCGAGTTGGTAACGCCACGCCAAGTACAGCACTGGCAACCACGCCGCCAACAAAGGCAGCAAGACCCAGCGCACGTTGGCGACGGGCAGGCCCAAAGCCGGAAACAACAGCGCGCACATCGCCGCCAACAGCCAGGTCAGCGCAAGCCAAGCCACTCCCACGCGAATCACATTGCGACGTTTCAGCTCGGCGAGAAGGTTCATGGCGAAGATTTCTAGATCGCGGGTGCTGCCAGCGTGCGCGTCATTGCGCCCACATGCGCATCAAGCGCGCGCGGGCGCGTTGCAAACGATCAAGAATGCTGCGCTCAGCGCTGCCCGCCAGCATGGATTCGATGACGCGGTCCAGATCAAACAACACCTCACGTTGCGCCGGGTCTGCAATCCAGCTGCGAATCCAGCCAATCACCGCCAGTCTTCGTCCACGGCTGACGGGCTCTACCCGGTGCAAGGTATGCGCGGGATACAGCAACATTTCGCCGCGAGCCAAGCGGAACACGTGAGTCTGATCGTCGCTTTCGATCACCAGCTCGCCGCCCTCGAACTCGCAGGGATCGCTGAGCATCAGGGTAAATGACAGATCGGCTCGTTCGCCGGCGATGATCGGTTCATCGATATGGTTGCCGTAGTGCATGCCTTGCTCATAACGATTGGCCAGGATACGCAGCAACTGCTTGGGCCGTGCTGCCGAACCCAGGATCGGATGCGCCAGCAGCGCTTCGCTGATCAGGCCCAGCGCGGCCTCAACCTTGGCTCCATCACGCGCTTGCAAGTTGCGTTTGACAGGCCGCGCCAACGCACCAGCGGTTTCAGCACCGTCGCGAAACAGGCCCGGATCGGCCAGCGATTCGGCAATGGCGCTGAACTGGGCGTCACTGAGCAGGTCGGCAATTATCAGGTTCACGTGCCTGTTTCACTAGGGTATTCTAAAGGAGAATTGTTCGCATCCACGGGCGCCATCCGCCCCACCGACAGGAATTGACATGCAATCCAAGCGCAAAGTATGGAACCGTTTTGGCGAGCTTATCGTGGTTGGGGCGGCGGTTAGCGCAGTTTCGATGGCGAATGCGGCGACCATGTCGGACGCTGTGCACGCCGCACTTTTGCAAAGCACGCCGGCTGCGCTGTTTGCAGAAGGCGAAGGTGCAGGCGCGACTGCGCCCGCCAAGATCACGCCAACGCAAGCGCCAGCCAGCGGAGAAGGTGGCGAAGGCGCAGCGCAACCGGCGTCAGCGGTGACCGACGATATTGTCTATCTCAATTTGCTGGGTCAGGTTCGCGGTCACTTGCGGGTTGGTGTGGCCCTGTATAACGCCGGTGCACATCCGATGGCTTTAATGCACATGAAGCATCCTGGAGACGAGTTGTACGCATCGCTCAAACCGGCGCTCGACGCGCGCAAGGCCGCCGACTTCGCTTTGGCATTGTCGGCCTTGTCCAGCACGGTTGAACGGCAAGGGTCGCAAGCCGAAGTGGCAACCGCGATGGCGCAGCTTGAAGACGCCTTGGCGCAATCCGCATCCGTCGTTGATACCCGCAGCATCGCAGGCACCAAGACGCTTTTGGGCGCAGTGCACGCGCTGGTGAAAACGGCGGCTGATGAATACGCCCAAGGCGTGAAGGGCGGCAAGGTCGTCAATGGCCACGAGTATCAGGACGCGTGGGGCTTCACCACCAGCGCCAACGTGTTGTTGGCGACGTTGAGCGAAGAGCAGCGCACGGCAGCAGGCGGCTCAGTGGCCGACATCCAAGCGCAGATCGACGCGCTGTTGGCCAGCGCTTGGCCAAGTGTGGTGCCACCGGAGTCGATCGCCACGGATGCTTCACTGTTGTACGGCGCCGCCGCGCGCATCGAGCTTGCGTACCGCGGATTGCGCTGATTGCGCTGATCGCAAAGTCGCCGCTTGCCCGTCAAGCGGTGACACAGGCGAAGACTTCAGCACCTATACTGGCTGCCCCCTTTGCTGCGGCTTGCGTCATGGACCAGCTCTGCGTCGTCACCACCGGCGGCACGATCGACAAGATCTATTTCGATGACAAATCCGACTTTCAAATCGGTGAGCCGCAGATCGGTCGCATTCTGGAAGAGCTGGGCGTCGCCTTCCGCTTCAACGTGATCGGCTTGATGCGCAAAGACTCGCTGCACTTGACCGATGCCGACCGGCAACTGTTGCGGCAGACCATCGAGGCACAATCAGCACGTTACGTGCTGGTCACCCACGGTACCGACAGCATGGTCGAGACCGCTCGCGTACTGGCTGCCATCAGCGACAAAACGATTGTGCTGACCGGTGCGCTCAACCCCGCACGCTTTCGCGGCTCCGATGCCGAGTTCAACATCGGTTGCGCGGTAGGTGCGGTGCAGAGCCAACCCGCCGGCGTTTACATCGCCATGAACGGACGCATCTGGGATCCCGCCGCCGTGCGCAAGAATGTTGCTGCCAATCGGTTTGAGGGAATTTAAGCCTCGATCAAGCAGGTTGCGTTGAAGCCGAAAACTTTCGAGGTGGCCCGTGCTTCGAAAGCGAACGCGCCATAAGCTCGGTTGGCCGGTAACGTGCAATTGGTTTGCAGCCGCACTCGCCACTTCAGCGGTGATCGCGCTGCGCTTACCAAGATCATTCAATACCCCTGAGCACACAAAGAAAAACCCCGGCGCGAGGCCGGGGTTTGATTTGACGACTGCGCCAAGAGATCAGGCTTAGAACACCAGACCCCAGCTATCGATTCTGCCAACGTCGCCACGCGCGTTGTCATTTACCCGCAGCTTCCAGGTGCCGTTCAAGGCCTCCGTCGAAAGATTCACAGTGAACTGCGTGATGATGTTGTCAGCGCTGCCGCCCGTGCGGTTATGCAACCCATAGACACTGCCGTCCGGTGCCACTAGGTCGACCTTCAGGTCACCCTTGTAGGTGTGCAGGATGTTCACATCCACTTTGCTTGAAGCCCCCGCGTTGCCGCTGCGGCCAGCAACGGCAATCGACGATTCAACGGTCGCATTGTCGACGATAGTGACATCGGTACCATTGCTGTAAGTCTGGGTGCCGCCACCGCTGGCAGTGCTGTAGTTGCCCACCAGGCTGAGCCCAGCGAAGGTCGTGTATGCCTTCAATCGGACGTAATAGGTGCCGGCCGAGGGTGCCGCGAAAGTGCAGGTCTCCGCATTGCCCGAGGCATACGGGCGGCAGTCATACACGGTGTCGGTCGGCGCGCTGCCGAACTTCACGTACATGTCCGAATCGCCGGTGCCGCCCGAGGTGACAAAAGTGAGGTCGGTCGAGCCGGCGGGCACCAGCATGGTGTAGTTCACCGCGTTGCCCGTGGTGGCCGTCAGGTTTGCCGCCGCCACACCTTTGCTCAGCGTGCCACCGGTTGGCGGTGGTGGCGGTGGTGTGCCGCCCAGAGCCGCCTGTGCGTTGACGATGCCCGCGCCGCAACCGCCGGTGCACGCTCCCGGCAAGGCGTATGCGGTGCTCTTCAATTGTGCTTCCACTTGCGCTGGCGTTCGTACGCTCTGCGCTTGCATCAGCGCGACCACGCCAGCGACGTGCGGCGATGCCATCGAAGTGCCGTTGTAGCTGGCGTAGCTCTCAGCCGCGGGCGTGGTGGTGCCGGCATTCAAGGTCGAAAGGATGCCGGCGCCCGGAGCAGAAACGTCGATTGAAGTGCCATAGTTGGAAAAACTCGCCCTCGCGCCAGCGCTGGTGATCGCGGCCACGTTGACAACGTTGTTGCAGCTGGCCGGGCGGAAGTTGACCGCGTCGGCGTTGCTGTTGCCCGCCGCCACCACCACCGTGGTGCCACGGCTGACCGCAGAGTCGATGGCCGCTTGATAGGTCGAGCCGCAGACGCCTGATCCGCCCAGACTCATGTTGATGACTTCAGCCGGATTGGCGTTGGCCGGAATGCCACTGACAGCGCCTCCCGACGCCCAGACGATGGCGTCGGCGATATCAGACAGCGAGCCGCCGCACTTGCCGAGCACACGAACGGGAACCACCTTGGCGTTGAACGCAGTACCGGCAACGCCCGTAGCGTTGTTGGTGACCGCAGCGACCGTGCCCGCGACGTGGGTGCCGTGCCAGCTTGAGTTGCTTGCTGCGCCACACTCGCCGGTGGTCCAGTCGCCTTGATCGGCGGGGTTGGCGTCGCGTCCATTGCCATCACGCGCAGCAGCAGAGTCAGAGATGAAGTCGTATCCGCCAACGATGTTGGCATTCAAATCAGAGTGCGAAACGATGCCGGTATCGATCACGGCCACGCGGATACCGGTGCCCGTGCTGATATCCCAGGCCGCTTGCGCACGAATGCCGGCGGTGGCGCTGGAAAAGCCCCATTGCTCGCTGTAGCGGGTGTCGTTGGGGGTCAGCGCAACGGTCATGATTGCGTCGGGTTCAACGTACACCACGCTGGGATCCGCAGCGATGGCACTCATCAATGCCCCCGCTTTCGCCGAATCAAGCGCAACGTCAACTTCAATGACATCGGCGCCGATCGCAAGCCGCTTGTCGTGGGAAATCTTGGCACCAATCAGGCGTCCGAAACCGCTCAGCGTCTCTTGCATTGACTGCGCGCTGCCGCGCGCGGCGGAGTTTGCTTGAAACATGACAATGAAACGGGACTGGCCCGCGTCCGCCAGGATTTCTCGATTTTGAACCTTGGAGTCAGCAGGTGGCTGTTGCGCACCAGCGATGCCAGCTGCACCGGCAAACACCATGGCGGTGGCAATCGCCAACGCGTTGAGTCGAAACGAAACAGAAGTACGTGTGTGCACGTGCATGAGCCCCAGAGGTCAAATGATTGCGACGGTAGGTTTCCGCATTGCGCGGTCAACCAGCTTCCTTTGTCCCATCCGATACACAGCACTCCGACTGTGTCCGGGCCCCTGTGAGCCGCATCGCCACTCTTTGCGCTCGGGCGTTCGATCCTTCTCGCCACCCGACTAACGGGTCGACACAGAGGTTCGGATGAGGAATTCGCCCCGTCTTGCATTGGCGAAAACAGCGGCGAAGCTAGCGACGGCTGTGAATCCCGTCAAGCGGAAACTGTGACACAAGTCATTGTTTCAGAAGAAACTATTGTGCAGTGCAGCGCGAACTCGATCTATTCAACCGCCAAGTGCCGGAATTTTGACGAACTATTGGGATCTGGCTTCGGAGTGGAAGCAGTCGGCCCGTTCAGGTCGCAAGCTCTATTCAGCATGCAATCAATACAACTGAATGACGGTTCAGCGACAAAAGTGCGCAACCCTGGTCTCGGCACCGGCCAAAAAGAAGACCAAGTGAAGCGGTCCAAACCGGCCCAAAGCCGCAGATGGCTTGTTGAGTTACATCATTCCGGTTTCAAGCCGTGCGACTTCGCTCATCATCGACTGGTTCCACGGCGGGTCGAAGATCAGCTCGACATCGGCGATCGCGACGGTGGGCACGCGTTCGAGCTTGCTGCGGACATCGTCCACCAGGACTTCACCCATACCACAGCCGGGGGCGGTCAATGTCATCTCGATTGCCACCCGCCGCCGGCCGTCGCCCAGTGGCTCAACGGTGCACGAATAGATCAAACCGAGATCAACGATATTGACCGGGATTTCGGGATCGAAACAGGTGCCCAACTGCTTCCACACCAGCAACTCCACGTCGTCGTCGCTTGCACCCTCAGGCAATTCAGGTGGCGCGGTCGGCTGTTTGCCTATGGCATCCGCATCGTTACCAGCAATGCGAAACAGATTGCCCTCGACGAACACAGTGAAGCTGCCACCCAGACTCTGAGTGATGTAGCCGACCGAGCCCGCAGGCAGATTGACCGCCTCACCTTGCGGAACCATTACGGCATGGCAGTCGCGTTGAAACTTGATCGGTTCGCTAGTGCGGCTATAAGACATATGGGAGATTCACGTTCACGTAAATTCGGCGCCACAAAGCGCCCGAACCCGTATTCTAGCTGACCTCGATACGGCGACCCTCAGGATCATGGCGGTAGCGGCGGCAGCGGAGATCCCAGTCAGCAAACGACCGTCGATTGCGGCGCGGGTGATAGCCACTGTTTCCGGGGTAGCTGCGGTGGCCGGGGTCGCGGCCATCTGGTCGGGGCTGACCGTGATGTTGCGCGATCCCTGCGGCTGGGTAGCCGTGTTGGCCGCACTCGACGCCGCATTGTTGCTTAGGCTAGCGAGCTTTCCGCCCGGTCGAGAGCGTGCCTTGTTTGCGTTGGCGATCACCTGGGCGACCGTCGTCGCTGGAGCCTACCTGTTCGCTTCGGCAAGCGTGGGCCTGTTGCTTGGCATGATGCCGTCCGAATCAATCTGGAAGATGAGCGCAAGCCTCGCTTACCTTTACGTGCAGGCCAATACCGGCTGGGTTGAACTCGGCTGGCTGGCCGTGGCGACGGTGGTAGCTTGGTTTAGCAGCCGCTGAGAGTCCTGCTGTTATGGGAGCGCCGCGAGGCGCGATGCGATTGGCGGCATGGCAAACAGCATCGCGCCTCGCGGTGCCCCCACAAAAACAACTCAGGTGTTCTGCATCACGATCTCAGGCAGCCCGAACGACTTGTTGCGTGAGCGCAGCGCCAAACGCGCAGCCATGCTGCGCGCGATGTTCCGATAGGCAAGCGTAGCGGTTGAATCGGGATGGCTTGCGACGGTAGGAAAGCCGCCGTCCGCCTGTTCGCGGATCGAGAGCTCCAGTGGCAGCGAACCCAGCAAGGGCACGCCGTATTGCACGGCCATGCGCTCGCCGCCGCCGCTACCAAAAATGTGCTCGGCATGGTGGCATTTCGAACAGACATGGATGGCCATGTTCTCGACGATGCCAAGCACCGGCACTTCCACTTTCTCGAACATTTTCAGCGCGCGGCGCGCATCCAACAGGGCGATGTCCTGCGGCGTGGTCACGATGATCGCACCCGACACCGGCACCTTCTGGCACAGCGTGAGTTGGATGTCACCGGTGCCGGGCGGCAGGTCAATGATCAAGTAGTCCAGCGTGTCCCACAACGTCTCAGACAGCATTTGCTGCAAGGCTTGGGTGACCATGGGCCCTCGCCAGATCATTGGCGTTTCTTCGTCGATCAGCAGTCCAATCGACATTGCTTGCAGACCGTGTCCGATCTTGGGTGCGATGTGCTGACCATCCGGACTATCGGGTTTGCCCGAAAGCCCCAGCATGCGCGGCACGCTGGGACCATAAATGTCGGCATCCAACACGCCGACGCGCGCGCCTTCGGCTTGCAAGGCCAAGGCAAGATTGACCGCTGTCGTCGACTTGCCTACGCCGCCCTTGCCTGAAGCCACCGCGATGACATTCTTCACGCCTGGCAACGGACTCAAGCCTTTTTGCACTTCGTGCGCACTGATCTTACTGGTCAGCTCGATGGCGACTTTCTCTACTGGCATTGCCGACGCGGCAGCCACGGCACGGCGCATCTCGGCGATCAAGGCGTCGCGCCATCCGCTCAGCGGATAGCCCATTTGCACACTGACGCGTAGCAGGTCGCCGTCGCGACGCACCGATTTCAAACTGCCGGCAGCGAGCAGGTCTTTGTCGGTGTTGGGATCGATCATTGCCGCCAATGCATTGCGAACAGTGACGGTGAGTGCAGAGAGTGCGGTGTCTGGGATGGCCAAGGCGGCTCCGGCTGCTAGTGAGAATCGACCCCTATTGTCGCGCGTCCAGCGTTGACTGCGGCTAATGGGATAATCAGCGACCGCTTTCAATCATTCCGCACGCAATGTCTTCTGCTCCGCTCCTGGTCACCTGCGCCCTGCCCTACGCTAACGGCCAACTGCATCTTGGTCATTTGGTCGGCTATATCCACGGCGACATCTGGGTGCGCGCGCAGCGAATGGCGGGGCGCACCGCGCATTTTGTGTGCGCCGATGACACCCACGGCACGCCAATCATGTTGGCGGCCGAGAAGGTTGGGCTCACGCCGGAGCAGTACATCGCTGACATCCAGTCCGCGCACGAGCGCGACTTTGCTGCGTTTGCGGTCGATTTCGACGGCTACGACTCCACCCACTCGCCGCGCAACCGCGCGCTGACCGAACGCATTTACGCGGCGCTAGTCGCTGCTGGGCACATCGCCAGCCGTGCGGTCGAGCAGTACTACGACCCGCTGAAGGCGATGTTCCTGCCCGACCGCTACATCCGCGGTGAATGCCCGAACTGCGGCACCGCCGACCAGTACGGCGACAACTGCGAGAGCTGTGGGGCGACCTACGCGCCCACCGAGCTAAAGAACCCGCGTTCGGTGGTATCTGGTGCCGCGCCCGAGCTGCGCGAATCAGAACACTACTTCTTTCAACTCGGCGACTTCTCGGATGTGTTGAGCACATGGCTGACTGGCGATGTGGCGCATTCGGGCGTCAAGGCCAAGTTGCGCGAGTGGCTGGACTCCGACGGTGGCCTGCGCGACTGGGACATTTCGCGCGACGCGCCCTACTTCGGCTTCGAGATTCCCGGCGCGCCGGGCAAGTACTTCTACGTGTGGCTGGATGCGCCGATCGGCTATCTGACCAGCCTGCAGCAGCTGGCGGCCAGCGGCGAGAAACCTGGATTCGGGCCGGCCGAGTTGGACGCGCTGCTCGCCCCGGGCGAGCACGCCGAGCTGCACCACTTTATCGGCAAGGACATCGTCAATTTCCACGGCCTATTCTGGCCTGCGGTGCTCAGTGGTGCTGGCTACCGGTTGCCCGACCGGCTGCATGTGAACGGCTACCTGACCGTCAACGGCGCCAAGATGTCGAAATCGCGGGGCACCTTCATCGAGGCGCGCACCTATCTCGACGTTGGCCTGCAGCCGGAGTATCTGCGCTACTACTTTGCCGCGCGCTCAGCGGGCGGCGTCGAAGATCTGGACCTCGATCTCGAGGACTTTGCCCAGCGGGTCAATGCCGATCTGGTTGGCAAGTTCGTCAACATCGCCAGTCGCTGTGCCGGCTTCATCGAGAAGCGCTTCGAAGGCCGGCTGGCGGATTCGTTGGGAGACTGGGAGAACAAGCTGCGTACGCGAGGGCTGCTGCAGAAGTGCTTTGATGACTATCGCAGGAACCGCTATTCGCATGTGGTGCGTGATGTGATGCAGGCCTGCGACTACGTTAACGAACACATCGCCCAGCAGCAGCCTTGGACAATGGCCAAGGACCCGGCGCGCGCCGCCGAGCTGCAGCAGTTCTGCAGCTACGCCATCAATGCGTTCCGCGATCTGGCCCTAGCCTTGGCACCGATCCTGCCGCAGACCTGGGCCAGGGTCGCCGACTTTCTCAATGTCGACCCACTCGTCCCTGACTGGTCGGATCGCATCGCGCCGCTGGCCAGCCACTCGATCAAGCCTTATCAACCGTTGATTACCCGTGTCGACCTCAAACAGATAGAAGCCATGATTGAAGCCAGCAAAGCGACACTTGAGCCCACCGTAGCGACTTCCGCCGCCGCAATGGTGGGAGCTGCACCTGTGGCAGCGCCGGAAGGCGCGAATGCCTCGAACTCGAAGCCTAAAAGCATCGCGCCTTCCGGCGCTCCCACAAAAGCAGAGGCAGGCAGCGGCAACGCGGCGAGCATCGCTATCGAAGACTTCGCCAAACTCGATCTACGCATCGGCCGCGTGCTCGAATGCGCTTTTATCGATGGATCGGACAAGCTGCTTCGCTTCAAGCTCGACGCTGGTGAGTTGGGCGAGCGGCAGATTTTTTCCGGCATCCGCGCCGCCTACCCCGAACCCGGAAAACTGGTTGGCCGCCACCTCGTCTTCATCGCCAACCTCGCCCCGCGCAAGATGCGGTTCGGCGTCAGCGAAGGGATGATTCTCTCAGCAGGTAGCGGCGGAGGGCAGTTGTATTTGTTGGACGTGGATGCGGGAGCAGTAGCGGGGATGGCGGTGGGGTGAGGGGCGATTAAGAGCGGGACTGGGGACTCTTCAGAGCAAAGGCGGGTCTGGGTCTAGGTGCTAGGGCCTGGGGTCTCGGGGCTGGGGCTGGAGCGCAGGTTTTTGCCGTTCCGGCGGCCCGAAGTCCACGCCGGAGCCGCACTATCAGCTCGCCGACACCGCAAAGCTCAATCCCCGCGCCCAGCCCCCAGTCCCCAGCCCCTAGACCCGCCTTTACTCTAATAAAAAGCCCTCAGACCCCAACCCCGCCTTTACGCAAAAGAAAATGCCCGACCTAGGCCTCACTCTCATCGGCGCCGTCCTCGTCAATAACTTCCTGTTGGTGAAGTTTCTTGGCCTGTGTCCGTTCATGGGGGTGTCGAACAAACTGGATTCGGCCTACGGCATGGCGCTGGCGACGGGCTTTGTGTTGACGTTGTCGGCGGCGTTGGCGTGGATGGTGCAGCACTGGCTGCTGGCACCGTTGGGCCTTGACCATCTGCGCACACTTACTTTCATTCTGGTGATCGCAGCGGTGGTGCAGTTTGTCGAAAGTGTGATGAAGGCGCGCAGCCCGCTGTTGTACCAAGTGCTGGGGATTTTTCTGCCGTTGATCACGACCAATTGCGCGGTGTTGGGCGTGGCCTTGCTCAATGTGCAAGCCGAGCGCTCGCTGCTTGAGGCCATCGTCTATGGCTTCGGCGCCGCGGTCGGGTTTGGGCTGGTGCTGATTCTGTTTGCGGCGATGCGCGAGCGATTGGAAGCGGCGCCGGTGCCGGCCAGCTTTCGTGGCGCACCGATCGCGTTGATCAATGCCGGCATCATGGCGCTGGCGTTCCTGGGCTTCGCTGGGTTGGATCGCGGCTGATGCTGTTGGGACTGGCAGTGGGCGTCGGTTTGGCGCTGATCCTGGGAGCGATTCTCGGATATGCCGCGCATCGATTTCGCAGCGAGGGTGATCCGGTGGCAGATCGCATTGACGCGATCTTGCCGCAGACGCAATGCGGGCAATGCGGCTTTCCCGGCTGTCGCCCTTACGCCGAAGCCATTGCGCGCGGCGACGCGGACATCAACCGGTGCCCGCCGGGTGGCGAAGCAGGCATCCGCGCGTTGGCTGAATTGCTAGGTCGCGAACCGCTGTCGCTGGATCCGGAGCACGGCGTCGAAAAGCCGAAGCGACTCGCTTTCATTCGCGAAGCAGAGTGCATTGGCTGCACCAAGTGCATTCAGGCGTGCCCGGTGGATGCCATCATCGGCGCACCCAAGCTGATGCATACCGTGATCACCGATCTGTGCACCGGTTGTGAGCTGTGTTTACCACCCTGCCCGGTGGATTGCATTGATCTGGTGCCGATCCGAGAGACATTGGTCAACTTCCGCTCGGCCAAACCCATTGCCGCGGTGTTGCTGGACTGAGTCGACGAAACTCAAACGCCGAGTCGTGGCCCCCGATGCAGCGGAGCGTAATCCGGGCAGCCCGCCACGGCCCCCGGATTGCGGCGCAAGCACCTGCATCCGGGCTGCCCGTACAGACGTTGGCGCTTTCAGTTCAAGGCAGGCGGTTCGCACCTCACTCACTCAATCCAATGTGCTTGCGCTCGCCCGCCGTCACTGCCAAATCCAAACGGTTTTCCGGTGGCGGCAGCGGACACGTTGAGAACGCAGTGAAGGCACAGGGCGGGTTGTAGGCGTGGTTGAAGTCGATCACCGCTTTGCCGTCGACTGGCTTATCGATGTAGATGAAGCGGCCGGCGCCGTAGCTGTCCTTACCGCTGGTGCGGTCGGCGATGATCAGGAACAACTGCTTTTCGTCGCCGTCCAGTGCTTCCAAGCTGTAAGGCTTGCCGGCAAATTCGAAATGCAGAACACCAGGATTACCGGTGGGATCGATTGAGCCGGTGACATTGGCGATGTCCATGCTTTTTCCCGCAGGATGCGGTTCAAAGCGCGCCTCGACACGCCACTTGTAGTTGACCGGATAGCGATCTATGCCGACGAAACCGGTGCGCGTCTTTGCCTGCGCATCACGCACACGCAAGCCTCGGCGCTCGCCGCGGGTGAGCAACTCGATGCTTGAGCGACCCACAACCATATCGATTCGGGTTGCATCAGCGGGCGGTTGCGCCATACCGCTGTTGGCCGCCGGCAGAATTCTCAGCACACCATCAATATTGCTGACCTTTCCAAGATGTGCGGGACCGGTGGCAAGCACGATGTCATTGTCCGGCGCGCTGCCCAAGCGGTGTTCGCCTGCTTCAACCCAATGCAAGCCGACCAGCGACAACCAGCCATCGGGCGCGCGCAAGCGCTGCAAACGTGCGGTATGCCACGCATCCACTTCAGCGCGGTGTGCGGCTTGCGGGGTGATCTCTGCGGCCATGGTTGGCAGTGCGGTCGTGGCCATCAATGCCCAAACGGCACTGGCAATGCACAAGCGGATACAACGCATCGTAAATCTCCACAATAGGGAATTGGCTGAGCTTGCAAGCTACTTGAAGTGGTCATCACACCATCGTGCTCAGCGGCCACGCAGGAACAGTCGGTCCAACTCGGCCATGCTCAGTCGGGTCCACGTCGGCCGGCCGTGATTGCACTGACCTGATCGTTCTGTCGCTTCCATGTCGCGCAGCAGTGCGTTCATTTCGGGAATGCTCAGCCGTCGATTGGCACGCACCGCGGCATGGCATGCCATGGTGGAGAGCAGTTCGTTGCGCTGTTCCTCCACGCGTCGTGTGCTGCCCAGTTCGATCAGGTCAGCCAATACATCCAGCAGCAGCTGCCGCGCGTCGACGCCTTCCAACAACGCGGGAATCCCGCGCAGACTGATCTGCGTCGGGGCGACGCGCTGCAGTTCAAATCCCAGTTCGGCAAACGCCGGCGGGTTGGCCTCAACGAAATCCGCCTCGCGTGCACTCACCGCAATGCTCTCCGGCACCAGCAAATGGAGCACACGGATGCCCTCGCCCGACTGTGCCGTTTTCAATCGCTCGTAACCGATCCGCTCGTGCGCCGCGTGCATATCCACCACGATCACGCCGTCTGCTGTCTCACTCAAAATGTAGACACCATGCAACTGCGCCAAGGCGAAGCCGAGCGGCGGGACCGCGCCGCTGGTGGCAGCCGTCACTGCCGCATTCGACGCCTCTGGGTTGGCAGCCGGAGCCGCGCCATACAAGGCGGCATAGGTGGCCATTTGTTCGCGTACCGGCAAAGCGAGACTGGATTGAGGCGAGCCGCCACGCCAGTAAGAAGCAGCCCCGAACGTCGCCTGAGCAGCGCCAGCGGGAACCCAGCCGGCCCCTTCGGCAACCGCTGTTGCAACGCTGACTCCAGCCGCGTCCACCAACGGCGATGCCAGCGAAGCGCCGGCACGCGTCTGCGCCAAAGCCTCATGCAGACTACGAAACATGAAGTCGTGGACCAAGCGGCCATCGCGAAATCGCACCTCGTGTTTGGCCGGATGGACGTTGACGTCCACCCGTCGCGGATCGATATCGAGGTACAACACGAACGCTGGATGACGACCGTGAAACAACACGTCGGCATAGGCTTGTCGCACCGCGTGGGTGACCACGCGATCACGCACAGCACGGCCGTTGACATAAAAATACTGCTGATCGGCTTGCGATCGCGACGCCGTGGGTAGACCGATCCAACCCGTCAGATGCAAACCCGCACTTTCATGTTCAACAACCAGGCACTGGCTGGAAAACGCCTCGCCCAGCGCGTCGGCAAGTCGGCGCTGACGACCGCCCATGTCGACTGCAGCACGGTAGCTGCGCACCGCCTTGCCATTGTGAGTGAGCCGCAACTCTCGCCGCATATGCGCCAACGCCAAGGTCCGCAGCAACTCGTCGACATGCGCGAACTCGGTGCGCTCGGCGCGTAAAAAGCGTCTTCGTGCCGGCACGCTATAGAACAAATCGCGCACCTCCACCGTGGTACCCACGGGGTGTTGCGCCGGTTGCGCGGGTTGCGCACGGCCATCTTCAACCAGAACGCGGGTCGCGTGCTCGGCTTGCTCGGTGCGCGAGGTCAAGGCGAAGCGGGACACCGCCGCGATCGATGGCAGTGCTTCGCCACGAAAGCCCAAGCTCAGCACGCCTTCGAGATCGTCAAGTGAAGCGATCTTGCTGGTGGCGTGGCGGGTCAGCGCCAGCGCCAACTCATCCGCCTGAATGCCGGCACCGTCATCACGCACACGGATCAGTCGAATGCCGCCCTCCTCAAGCTCGACATCGACTCGCATGGCACCCGCATCAAGCGCGTTCTCGACCAGCTCCTTTACCACCGAGGCCGGCCGTTCAACGACCTCGCCGGCAGCAATCTGGTTAATCAGGACTTCGGGGAGCGCGCGAATTGGCACAGAGGGCGTCGGCAGTTGCAGCGGAAGGTGAGTCTACCTGCTGCTCGCTCGGCTCGGTTTCAAGCGGTTGCCGCCAGCGCCCAGCGGCCGAAGTTGTGCATGTTCGGCGGTTGACTTTGCTCGGCCTCGAATCCTGGCTCGGCCTCGAATCTTGTGGGAGCGCGGAAAGGCTTGGGCAACGTCCCCGGTCCGGTCGTCAGCGCTAAACCTTAGCCAGACCCCGCCGGGATCCGCAAACGCTCGCCAATTCGCACGACGTCGCCGCGCAGGCTACGCGAGTTGGCGGCGCGCAATCGTGACAAGGGCACGTTGTGGCGAGTGGCGATCAGGCTGAGGGTTTCACCACGGCTGACCACGTGCTCGCGGGGCAGATCCTGGACGTTGTTCGCCAGCCACGTACCCGGCGGCGGCTGCACTTGGAAGTAGTCGCGCACACCATCGCGAATGGCTTGCGCCAGTCGCCGACGATAGGCGGGATCGTTGAGCTTTTTTTCTTCGTCGGGATTGGAAATAAATGCCGTCTCGACCAGCATCGATGGCACATCGGGCGAGCGCAGAACGACGAAATTGGCGTGCTCGACGTTGGGCTTATGCGCCTTGCCGACCCGCTTGAGTGCCGACAGCACGTTGTTGGCGGCGTCTTGCGAGCCCTTCATCGTCGCGCTTTGGGAAAGATCGAGCAGCACCGCCGCCAAGGTGTTGTCCTTGCCCTCAAACGTCACCCCGCCGACCAGATCAGACGCGTTCTCGCGGTCGGCCAACCAACGCGCCGCCTCGCCCGACGCGCCGCGGGTGGACAGCACATACACGGACGCGCCCGCCGCCGCCTGCCGATGAAACGCATCCGCGTGGATGGAAACGAAAAGATCGGCCTTGGCCTCACGCGCTTTGCGATAGCGTTTCTGCAGCGGGATGAAGTAGTCACCGTCACGAATCAAGACCGCTTCCATGCCGCGCTCGGCATTGATCTGGGCTGCCAATTCTCGCGCCACTGAAAGGGTGATGTTCTTCTCGAAGACGCCGGTGGGGCCGCGCGCACCGGGATCTTCGCCGCCGTGGCCGGCATCGATCGCAATAATGACTTTGCGATCACTCGACGGCAGCGCCTGGGCAAGGGTACGCAAAGCGGTTGGCGTTGCCTGCTCGGGGTAAAGATCAACCACCAAACGGTAACCAAGCTTTTCAGCGGGCTCCAACAGAAAACTGCGTGGGTTGACGCGTTCGCTCAGGTCAAACACCACACGCAAATCGTCTTTGCCCAACGCGCCACTGCGCACGCCTTTCAATAATCCGGCCACTTCTGCGGCACGGAAGCCAGCGCCGCGTTGGCCGCGCTTCACGTCGAGTACCACGCGGTTGGGGTCAGCCAAGCTGAACATCTTGTAGTCCAACGGCCCTGACACGTCGAACACGATACGAGTGTATTCCGGACCTGCCCAAACCCTGAGCGCGCCTAACTGAGCTGCCGATGCCGGTGAGCAGCATAAAAGCAGACTGCAAAAAAGCAGTGCAAGGGGCAGCGCACGCAGCAAAACGGGCGGGAATGAGCTCATCGCACAGATTGAACGCCACTGTTGCGGCAAAATCAAGCAATTCCCCAAGTAAATCCGTTACCTGGGCGAACTTTCTAACAATTCGGTGAGCTATGTTGCCGCAGACTGGCGTCCGCCCTGGGCAAAAAAGTCCTTGCCGAGATTCGCCAACCAGCGAATCCCGACCGGCGACTGCGCATGCAAGTGTGCTTCGCGAGCATCACCCACCATCGCCATGGCGACTACCAGATCAGCCTTCGGCAAGCGGCCTGTGCCACGTTGTGGCCACTCCACCAGCCACAGACGGGCGCTGGCAGCGAGTTCGTCGAGAGCGAGATAGTCGAGCTCTTCGGGATCGGCAATCCGGTACAAATCAAGGTGCGCAGATTCGCCTCCTGCCGCCAATGGGTAGCGTTCGACCAAGGTGTAGGTCGGGCTTCGGATCGGCCCACGGACGCCAAGTCCGCGCAACAAGGCGCGTGCAAGCGTGGTCTTGCCGGCACCCAAATCGCCTTCGAGATACACCACAGAATTGAGTGCAGCGGGCAGCGAGCGGGCAAGTGCGTCGCCGAGATGCTCGGTGGCCGTTGGGTCCCCCAGCTTTAGTGCGAGAGGCTCGCCGCTTGCGCCCCCACTCATTGCGGTGTTGCGGAGCGGCAGAAGGACTGCCGCGCGCGATCACCCCGTAACCAAGGCAACAAGTCCGAGGCCAACAACCCGCGCTGACCTCCATCGGCCGCGGCTTGATCACCCGCCGCCGCGTGCAGAACTGCTCCCAAAGCGGCGGCATCATAGTCGGCCATGCCTTGGGCCATGAGCGCGGCGATGACCCCGGTCAACACGTCGCCCATGCCGCCGCTGGCCATGCCCGGATTGCCCGCGCGGATGATGATGGTTGGCTCACCCGGCGCGCCAATCAAAGTACCAGCGCCTTTCAGGACGACGGTGGCTGCATAGCGTTCGACCAATTGTTCCAGCGCCGCGTAGCGGTCGCGCTGCACCGCCGGCACGCTGCAATCGAGTAAGCGTGCGGCCTCACCCGGATGCGGTGTCAGCACGCGTCCCTGCACCGGGCGCGGCTCGGCAGCCAGCAAATTGAGCGCATCGGCATCCAATACCAGCGGTCGTGGGTCGTCAATCAGCGCCAAGTACAAGGCGCGCCCCCAATCCGACTGACCCAAGCCTGGGCCCAATGCAATCACCGTGGCACGGCGTGTGCTGGCGGGCAACTCGCCCGTGCGACTGGCGTGCGTCATACATTCAGGGCGGGCAGTGAGCAGGGGCCCAACGTGCTTGGGGCGAGTCAATGCGCTGACCAACCCGGCGCCGCTACGCAACGCTGCTTCCACGCACAAACGCAGTGCGCCGCCCGCGCCTTGGTCACCACCGACGGCCAGCACATGACCATGGTCGCCCTTGTGTCCGTTGGCACGTCGCGTCGGCAAATCAGCAAGGGCGCGGGCATCGATGGAATAAGCGGCGGGCTGCTGTGCCAGGAACGCAGCGGGCGGCACGTCCAACCCTTCCAGAACCAACTCACCCACTGCATCCAGAGCCGGGCCAGTAACCAAGCCACGCTTGTTGGCGATGAAGCACACGGTCAGCGTCGCGCGAACCGCAGCGCCGGGTATCGCTCCAGAATCGGCATCGACGCCGCTGGGCACGTCCAACGCCAGTACTGGCCTCTCAAACCGGTTGATCGCTTCGATCAATGCGGCCGCCTGTTGCTCAGGCGCGCGCGCGAGGCCAATCCCAAACAGAGCGTCGACCACCAGATCCGCCGCCGGCAACGGCAAGCGAGGATCGAACACCGACACGTCGCCACCCGCCGCGCGCCAGTCGGCAAGCGCCTGTTTGGCATCAGCGCTGCGAGGTATCCCGGCGTCAAGACTGAACACCACAACCTCGAGCCCTGCGGTGCGACCACAGCGCGCCAGCACATAACCATCGCCGCCGTTGTTACCCGGACCGCACACGACAAGCAGCTTGTGTGCCTGCGGCCAACGCCGACGAAGCAGCGCGAAGGCCGCTTCACCGGCGCGTGTCATCAGCGCGTAGCCGGCAATTCCACCGGCAATCGCCGCAGCATCGATGGCGCGAACAGAGGCAGTGGAATACAGCGGCTGGGCATTACGCATGGCTGCGATTCTATACTCGCCGCGATGAGCAGAATGCACACCCAGCCGGCCGCCGACATCAATTGCGATGCGCTGCTCGATCAGATTCGCGAGTGGGGCACGCAGTTGGGTTTCCAATCGGTCGGCATCGCACAGCCCGCGCTGGCCGCAGACGCGGCGCATTTGATGCGCTGGCTTGCAGACGGCCGCCACGGCGAAATGGATTACATGGCGCGCAACGTCAGCGCGCGAGCAAATCCCGAAAACTTGCAACCGGGCACTCTGCGGGTCATCTCGGCGCGAATGGATTATTTCCCAGCGGCCGAAGACGCTTGGTCAGTGTTGAGCGATGCGACTCTTGGCTACGTGTCTCGCTACGCCTTGGGCCGCGACTACCACAAGCTGTTGCGGCGGCGCTTGCAGATGTTGGCCACACGCATCGAACAAGCCATTGGCAGTTACGGTTACCGCGTCTACACCGATTCAGCGCCGGTGCTGGAAAAGGCGCTGGCTAGGAATGCTGGCCTCGGTTGGATCGGCAAGCACAGCAATTTGATCGACACCCGCACCGGCTCGTGGTTTTTCCTGGGCGAGATCTATACCAACCTGCCGCTGCCGGCCGACCAAGCGACCAGCGAGCACTGCGGCACCTGCACACGCTGCATCCCCGCCTGCCCCACCGGCGCCATCGTCGCGCCCTATCAAGTGGATGCACGACGCTGCATTTCCTACCTCACCGTCGAGCTGTCAGGCAGCATCCCCGAGAACTTGCGGTCATTGATGGGCAATCGGATTTACGGCTGCGACGACTGCCAATTGGTGTGTCCATGGAACAAGTTTGCCAAGCTCAGCGCGGAGCCGGACTTCCGAGTTCGGCACGGGCTTGATGGCTTGTCGCTGATCGAGTTGTTCAGTTGGGACGAAGCGACGTTTCTCGCCCTCACCGAAGGCTCAGCAATTCGCCGCATCGGTTGGGTTCGTTGGCTGCGCAACGTTGCGGTGGCGTTGGGCAATGCGCCGAATCACCCGCACATCGTCGATGCCTTGCTCACCCGCACGCAGCACCCATCGGAACTGGTGCGCGAGCACGTCGCTTGGGCGCTGGCGCGTCAGTCCGAAAAGGCACAAGCCGAGGCTGCTACCGGCGGGCGCGAATCTCAGCCAACAGTTGGCGCGTAATCGGATCCGCCACATCAGCACTCCCGGTCAACGCAGGCAGAAGATCGCCAGCGATTTTTTTGCCGAGCTCAACGCCCCACTGATCAAACGCGTTGATGCCCCATAACACCGATTGCGCGTAGACCGAGTGCTCGTACATCGCCAACAGCGCGCCCAGCGAATGCGGCGTTAGGGCATCCAGCAGAAATAGCGTATTCGGCCGGCTGCCGGGATAGCGACGATGCGGATCGGCATGCTCGGCGCCGTTGGCAAAGGCTTCCGATTGCGCCAGCAGATTGGCGAGCAAGGTGGCATGCGACAACGGGTAAGCATGATCAGGTCTCACAACGCCAATGAAATCTGCGGGCACGCTATCGGTGCCTTGATGCAGCGCTTGAAAAAAGCTGTGTTGGCTATCGGTGCCAGGCGCACCCCAGATCACCGGCGCGGTTGCCCCATCCACGGCGCTGCCGTCGTTATGCACAGACTTGCCAAGGCTTTCCATCACCAACTGTTGCAAGAACGCGGGAAGGCGCGCCAAGCGGTCGTCGTAGGGCAGGATTGCATGCGTCGCCAGACCCATCGCGTTGCGATTCCAAACCGCGGTGAGCGCATGCCAGATCGGCAGACTCGCCTCGATCGGGGCGTTAACCACATGCTCGTCCATCTCTGCGGCACCCGCCAACAGTTCGGCAAACCGGGAGGCACCGAGCGCCAAACGCGCCGAGAAGCCGACTGCGGACCACAATGAGTAGCGGCCCCCCACCCAATCCCACATAGGCAGAATCTGCTTGGGCGGCAACCCAAACGCCATCGCCCGATCAACGTTGGCACTTACCGCGAACAGTCGGGAGTCGTCGCCCAACCAGGCGCGGAGTATGCCGCCGTTGATCAGGGTTTCTTGGGTCGAAAACGTCTTCGAGACCAAAATCACGGCGGTTCGCCGTGGCTCAAGTGAGCGCAGCAAGTGTTGTGCGGCATGCGCATCCACATTGCTCAGGAAATGCACTCGAAAGCGCCCGTCACTGTGTTCGCGTAGTGCATCGACGACGAATCGCGGGCCAAGATCCGACCCGCCAATGCCCACGTTGATGACATCGATAACATCGCTCGCGGCCAACTGCGCGGCCAAGCCGTCCGCCTGTGGCAACACCGCCAGAGCTTGGGCTCGGGCAGCGGCGGCCACGGGACCACGCCCTACATCCGAGCGTAATGCGGTGTGCAAGGCGGCTCGCTGTTCGGTGCCATTAACCTTGGCGCCGTCGACCAAGGCGCGAAACGCCGCCGGCAAGCCAGCAACGTGGGCCATATCAATCAACGCTTGCCACGCGGAGGCATCCACGCGCTGGCGAGCGAAACTGGCATGAATGGGTCCGACCCGAAGACACATGCGCTCAGCCCGCCCAGCGTCTTCAAAGATCAACTGCAGCAGCGAGCGGTCAATCACACGACCCGCATGGGCGGCGAGACGATCTATCCAAGGGGCACAGCGCATGGACCAAATTCCTCTTTGTTGTAAATTCACAACAACCAAAACGACAGGCAAAAAAAACCCCCGGAGTGACCGGGGGTATAAGCGGAGTGACGATACAAAACGTGCGCCCTGTGTGGCCGGGAGCGCGCAGAGCGCGGCAGGTCCGGCCACGTGGCTAAGTTACGACAGCTTGTGGCAAAACGCAACAACTATTTCTTGCATCCGTCAGAAAAAAGCGACACTTCCGCCTTTAGCGCCGGACGCCGCTGATCTATGCCCTCTGCCAGCACGACTGGCAGGACGTTTCGGGAGCCGAAATTCGCCGACCGAAAGGCCAAGACTAAACGTGAAGTTCGCTCATGGCGACATTGTCGATCAGCCTAGTCGAGCCTAAACGGGCAGCAATCAAGGCCACCAAGCGTGGCTGCTGCGCAGGCAAAATCGGCCCCCACAGACTTTCGTCCAAACGATCCTCAAAACGCAGGGCCGCGTAATCGGGATCAAAACCCGCGTCGCGCAGGCCGACCATAGCTGCAGCCTCGATCGCTTGTGCCACGTTGCCGGCGGCCGCCGCCGCCAGCATTTCGCCGAGACACTGCCGAATACGCGCCGCCAATGGCCGCTGCTCAGCCGTCAGGAACTGATTGCGAGAACTCATCGCCAAGCCATCGGCTTCACGGGTCGTCGGTCCCGCGTCGATGCGCACCGGCAGCGCAAAATCGGTGGCGAGATAGTGAATCAGCTGCAACTGCTGCAGGTCCTTGCGACCAAAAATCGCGATGTCAGGCTGAACCATGCAAAGCAGCCGCAACACCACCGTTGCTACGCCATCAAAATGGCCTGGCCGGTGAGCACCGCAGAGCACGCTGGACAAGCCCGGTACCGCCACTCGCACCACCCGATCCAAGCCAAACGGATACATCACCTCAACGTCGGGCCGGAAAAGCAGGTCGCAGCCGGAAGCACGAAGTCCGGCTTCGTCTGCGGCCGGCGTGCGCGGGTAGCGGGCGAAATCCTCGTTGGGGCCGAACTGGGTGGGGTTGACGAAGACTCTGGCAACGACACGATCGGATTGGGTGCGTGCCCGCTCAACCAGCGCAAAATGTCCCGCGTGCAGATTACCCATGGTCGGCACAAAAGCGATGCGCTCACCCGCCAAACGCCAACCGCTCACGCGGGTGCGCAATTCCGAGAGTGTTGCAACCACTTCCAATGCAGGCTGTGGGTGGTTTTGACGCACGCCCAAGTCACTCAAAGCCGTGCACCAAGGTCGGAAAACTGCCATCACGAACCGCTTGCACATAGGCAGCAAACGCGTCCGAAACACTCCCGTTGCCAGTGAGAAAATCACGCACAAATCGCGGCCGCTTGCCCGCAGTGACGCCCAGGACATCGTGCATCACCAGCACTTGACCATCGCAGGAGGCACCCGCGCCGATGCCAATCACGGGCACAGGCAGCTTGCTGGCAAGCTCCGCCGCAATGGCTCGCGGAACGCATTCGAGCACCAGCAGGTCCGCGCCTGCGGCCACTACCGCCTCTGCATCGGCGCGAAGTTGTGCGGCCACGGCCGCCTCGCGACCCTGCACACGGTAGCCGCCCAGCTTGTGCACCGACTGCGGCGTCAGCCCCAAGTGCGCGCACACGGGAATATCGCGCGCGGTAAGAAAGCGGATGCTTTCAAGCACGGGGCCCGCGCCTTCCAGCTTGACCATCGCGGCACCGCCCTGCGCCAACAATTGGCTGGCCGACTTCAATGCTCGCGATGGCGTGGCGTAGCTTTGGAACGGCAGATCCGCCAGCAGCAAGGCACGCTGCAAACCGCGCGCAACCGCGGCGCAGTGGTAGACCATATGTTCGACGGTGACCGGCAGGGTGCTGGAATGGCCCTGAACCACCATGCCCAACGAATCACCCACCAAAACAATATCGACACCGACTGCATCCATGCAGGCAGCGAAACTGGCGTCATATGCGGTCAGCATCGCGATGCGAATGCCTTCCACCTTCATGCGTCGGAGCCCGGGGACAGTGACAGGCACGCGCGGAAAATCTGCGGTGTACATAGCAAGGCGTGCGCAACGAACAAGCCCTAGCCTAGCCCGAATGTTTCCTGAATTGCACGCGCCCACACGATCATCGCGCCAATTCATCAAGCAACCGGGGTTAGCAGTCTGTCGGACTTAGGGCGACAGGGCCGCAAGCGACTTGATCCCGGCACAATCCACGGCCTGTAACAACGCCACTGCCGAGCTCAAGCCAGGCACCATGAGGTCGGGTGCAATTTCAGCCAACGGCACGAGCACAAAGGCCCGCTGATGCAGGTACGGATGCGGTACACGCAGGCCCGGCCGATCAATGATGAAGTCACCAAACACCAGCAGATCAAGGTCGAGAACTCGCGGCCCCCAGCGCATCGAACGCTCTCGCCCCGCCGCGTGTTCGATGCTCAACAACGACGCCATCAACTGCTCGGGCGATAGTGACGTCGCCAGTTCCGCCACCGCATTGACGAAGGGTGGCTGCGCTTCGATGCCCCACGGCGGCGACCGATAAAAACTGGAAACTCTGAGCAAGCTCGACTCGGGCAGCCGCGCCAACTCGCTCAATGCGCTTTTCAGCTGTGCCACTGGCTCACCGATATTGGCGCCCAGACCCACAAACGCCCTTTGTATGTCTGCCACAGGCTGTTCAGGCATTGATCCGAACTACTCGCTGACAGGCGCAACCGCTTTGCGCCGACGGCGTGGTCGCTGGCGAGGACCGGCCGGCAAGGCTGCCGTCACCACCGTCGCCAGCCGCTCGGCAAGCTCGTCAGCACCCAAGCCTTGCGCCTCGCGCCAAAACGCGACTTCTTCCACCAAGCCGGGCACCACCATGGCGCGCAACTCGAGAAAATCAAACGCAGCGCGAAAGCGTGGGTGGGCGAGAAAACGCGTCACCCGTTTGCGCTGGCGCACCGAAAACCGCGACTGCATCCACCAGATCTCCTGCATTGGCGAGCCAAACCGACGCGGAATGGCGATCCGTTCGACTTGCTTCAAGAGCACTCGATCCGCTGCGCGTTGCTCGGCGACCGCGAGCTCAAAACCGTCAAGCAACATGCGCTGTAACGCATCCGCATAGGCCGGCCACAGCAACGCAGCGAACAGGAAAGTGGGCGTAACCGGCTTGTCCTCACGCACCCGCAAATCGGTATTGCGCAGGGCACACAGCACCAACTTGCGGCACAAGCCACTGGCATCGTTTTTGATCGCGCGTGCTGCATCCGGCAACACCACGTCGAGCAAACCGTATTTCTCAAGCCCGATAAAGCCTGCCTCAGCGTGTCCAGCGAGAAACAGCTTCAGTGACTCGTCAAACAGGCGTGCACTGGATGACTCCTGCAACAGCCCGGCCAATCGAGGAATTGGCTCGGCGGTCGCCGGATGGATGCTGAAGTCAAGCTTGGCCGCCAGCCGCACCGCCCGCAGCATGCGCACCGGATCTTCGCGATAGCGATCATCGGGCTCGCCAATCAGGCGCAAAACCCGCCGTTCGACATCGGCAAAGCCACCGACAAAATCGCGCACCGAAAAATCTTCAATGGCGTAGAACAGCGCGTTGGCGGTGAAATCGCGGCGTACCGCGTCTTCCTCAATGCTGCCGTAGATGTTGTCGCGAAGCAGTCGGCCGCCATCTTCGGTCTCGCGATTGCCACTGCCATCATCAGACGCGGCGCGGAAGGTCGCCACTTCGATGATCTCGCGGCCATAGACGACGTGGGCGAGGCGAAATCGCCGACCAATCAAACGGCAATTGCGGAACAAGCCACGCACTTGCTCCGGAGTGGCATCGGTGGCGATGTCAAAATCCTTTGGCGCACCGCCGATCAAAAGGTCACGTACCGCGCCGCCCACCAGATAGCCTACGAAGCCTGACTCGCGAAGCTTGTAGAGCACGCGCAGAGCGTTGGGGCTGATCTGCTTGCGCGAGATGCAGTGTTGGTCGCGCGACACGACCAGCGAGGTCGTGCGGGTATCGTCAATTGCCGGAAGCACCAGAATGATTTGCTCGTTAGTGCCGCGATAGTCGCGACGTGCGGACGTGGCGGCATGCCGTCGTTTGAGTCCAACGATCGACGCGTAGCGGCCACCGCGCATTGCGCCAGTGCAGCCGCTTTCGTTATCCTATCGGCTCTGCGGCGCTTCGATCAATGAGCACGGCTCAATGAGCCAGATTCAGTGAGCCCGTCTCAATGAGCACGGATCATTGAGCACGGACCATTGAGCACGGATCATTGAGATGGGATCATTGAGCACAGACCAAAAAGCTCGTAGTTATCCGCGCTCCCTTCGTCTAGCGGCCTAGGACACCGCCCTCTCAAGGCGGGAACACGAGTTCGAACCTCGTAGGGAGCACCACTTCTCTTCCGACCCTCGCGGTCGCCTCGCGGAAACCAAGCACGATGCCCTTCGTCGTCACCGAGAGCTGCATCAAGTGCAAGTACACCGACTGTGTGGAAGTCTGTCCGGTCGACTGTTTTCACGAAGGCCCAAACTTTTTAGTCATCGATCCCGACGAGTGCATCGATTGCACACTCTGCGAGCCAGAGTGTCCGGTCAACGCCATTTATCCAGAAGACGACGTGCCGGCCGGTCAAGAAAAGTTCATCGCGCTGAACGCCGAACTGGCGAAAGCGTGGCCGGTGATCGCCACCCGCAAGGAGGCGCCAGCCGACGCCAAAGAGTGGGAAGCCGTGACCAACAAACTGGATTTGCTACAGCGCTAAGTTCCACACCGCAGCAGGCGGATGAAACTGAGCCGCCAAGACAGCGCTGACCGTTCCGATCAGATCAGCGCCTGTCTGCTGCGCTCAGCTCAAACGGATGCGCAACGCGGCCAACAATTTGCCAGCCGCGCCACCGGTGACATTGCCACCCTTGGCGTCCACCGCGCCAACTCGACTGGTTTCACCATCGCGGGTCACCCGGACCAGAAATTCCGCGCCGTCAAATCGCACGTTGTAGGCCGCCAGCACTTGCGCGCGCTCCACAATTTCGACCCCGTCGGTCCGCTCTAGCGCAATGCCCAAGCGCCGCCAAGTGGATTCCACCGAGTCATTCACTGGAAACGGTCCACTGGCGACGATGGACGGAGACGCGGCGGAAGCCAGCGTGGCTGGCTTCGCGACGGCGGCTGAGCCGACCACCGGGACAGCCATCGCCGGATCGACGCGTGGCGTGTCGAGATCGGGCGGAATCTCCAACGACCGCGATTCCACCGCGTTCTCATAATCGCTCTTGCCACGAAACCAGCTGCAACCGCTCGCCGCAATAATCGCTGCCGCAAGCACAGCAACACTCAGCGCACGCATCGGGGAACTCCGCATCGTTGAAATACTCCAGAAGGATTGGGCGACGCTGTGCGGTCAGATGGCGTCAAGCCAACCGTCCGTCTTCCAGCGCGCTGACGGCGGCGGTCATTTCTGACAGTCCATCGCGCAGCTCGGGCGGCAAGGGTAGCAGGGGCAGCCTCACCACGTCTGCGCAAAGGCTTAACTGGGCCAATATCGCCTTGAGAGGAATCGGATTGGGCGCAACGGCCAAACTTGTGTAAAGCGGCTGCAGTTTACGATCAAGATCCGCTGCAGCGCTGGCTTGGCCGCTCTTTGCGAGTTCGCACAAACGCGCGAATGTAGCTGGAACCACGTTGGAAGCAACCGAAATCACCCCGTCCGCGCCATCCAGCATCGCCCGCAATGCCGTCGGGTCGTCACCGCTGAGTACCGCGAATCCAGGGCGGCGCAGAACCAGCAATTCGCGCATGCGATCAGCATCCGGCAGCGCTTCCTTGATACCAATGATCGTCGGCAAGGCAGCCAAGGTTTGCACGGTTGCTGGCAACAGATCTCCCGCTGCCCGTGAGGGCACGTTGTAAAGCACCACCGGCAGCCCGCCTTGCTCGGCAACGCTGGAAAAGTGCGCGATCAAGCCCGCCTGAGTTGGCCGCACGTAAGGCGGTGTAACGACCAGCGCGATATCGATGCCACAGGCCTTCGCGCGCCGCACCTGCGCCACCGTGCGTGCTGTGCCTGACAATCCGCAGCCGGCGAGCAGTGGAATCCGCCCCGCCGTCTGTTTCACGGCCGCGCGCAGCAGACACTCAAACTCCTCGTCTTCCAGCATTGCCGCTTCGCCCGTGGAGCCGGCAATGACCAAAGCAGCCGTGCCCGCAGCAATCTGCCGATCAATCAACCGCGCAAGCGCGCCGAGATCAAGTTGGCCGTCAGCAGCAAAAGGAGTTGCCAACGCCGTGATACTGCCGCGAAGCTGCACGTTACGAGTTCCAGAACGTCAAAGGTCAGGATGTTAACTTGAAAGTCGTTCATGGGCCGCCAGTCAAAAATGCGGCGCCAACAGACACGGCGCCGGCAGCCTTTCATCCGTCGGAATGGCTTCACGCCACGACGGTTACTTGCGGCGTGGAATGGCGGGCAAGTATTCTGGCCCAGCGGCAACCGCCCGTTGAGTTGTCTCCTATGACTTGTTGGGGGGTGCACCGCTCCACGCCGCTTGCCTCACGCAGCCCGCTTCACCCCGCTCACTTGGAATGCTTGCCTTGACCGAGTCTTCGCAGCGCCCGAATACCAACGAAAATTATCTGCTCATCAATGCGTTCGCGACCCATCCCGACTCTCCTTTGCTGTCGGTGTCAAAAAAAATCGCGGACTCCGGCTGCAATTTGTATGACGCGCGCTTGGCCACGGTCGGCCGCGATGTGTCTGTACTGGCGCTGGCCGTCGGTTCCTGGGACGCGGTTGCCAAGCTCGAATCTTCTTTGACCAGGCTGGAGCGCGAAGAGGGCATTCGCTTGCTCAGCTACCGCACGGGCGCCAAGCCCGTGCAAAGCAACCTGCTGCCCTACATTGTCGAAGTGGTTGCTGCCGACAAGCCGGGCATCCTGTTTCAGCTGGCCGATTTTTTTGACCGCCAAGGCATCACCATCGAGAACCTGCAGTCGTCGCGCTATCGGGCGATGCAGACGGGTGCCGACATGTTCTCTGCGCAAATCACGATTGGGATTCCCTCCAGCATGCACATTGCCGCCCTACGTGATGACTTCCTCGAGTTCTGTGACCACTTGAATCTCGATGCCATCATGGATCCCATGAAGTATTAGAGGTGAGCCTCATGCCAAGCATCGGCGAACGCATTCCCGATCTGCCCCTCAACCGCATCCACGGCGGAGTCGGTCGTCTGTCCGACTACCGCGGACGTTGGCTGGTCATTTTCTTTTATCCGAAAGACAACACGCCCGGATGTACTACCGAAGGTGTCGATTTCAATGCTTTGCTGCCGCGCTTTGAAGCGCTTGACGCAGCGCTACTCGGGGTATCCCGTGATTCGTTGAAGTCGCACCAGAATTTCAGCGCCAAGTACGACTTTCGCTTCGACCTGCACAGTGACACCGACGAGGCCGTGTGCAAAGCCTTCGATGTCATCCAGGAAAAGTCCATGTACGGACGGATCACGCTAGGCATTGTCCGCAGCACGTTTCTGATCGATCCGCGCGGCGATATCGGGCAGATTTGGAGCCCGGTCAAGGTCAAGGATCATGCGGCGAGCGTGCTCGCTGCGCTCGAATTGGCCGTGCCGGAATACGCCCAGCAGTGATCCCGTCCGAATCGGATCGCTTTCCCCCACTGCGCCCGCTGCGCGCGCAGCACTTCCCGCCTCCCCCGACGGACATCGCCAAACCATGATGACCCGCAGCAAGCGCATCTACGTGCTTGATACCAACGTGCTGATGCACGATCCCACCGCCCTGTTCAAATTCGAAGAACACGACGTGTTTCTGCCGATGATGGTGTTGGAGGAGCTGGACGCCTCCAAGAAGGGTCACTCCGAAGCAAGTCGAAACGCGCGCCAGGTCAGTCGCTTCATCAACGAACTGATCGAGGCCGGCAACGGTGGCCCGATCGAAGACGGCTTGCTCTTGCAGCGGCCAAAAGAGTTGAAGTTACGAGCAGGCCCTGGCAGCGGACGGCTGCTGTTTCAGATTCAGCCGGTCACTCCCGGCCAACGCTTCGGCACCGTACTGCCGGATAACCAGATTCTTGGCGCGATTCTGGCGTTGCGCGAATCACGCCCCGACGAGCACGTGGTGTTGGTGTCCAAGGACATCAACCTGCGGATCAAGGCGTCGATTTGCCAAGTCCCTGCCGAGGATTACGAGAATGACCGCGCGCTGGATGATTTCAGCCTGTTGTACGCCGGCGCGCGTGAACTGCCGCCGGATTTCTGGAACCGGCACGAAAGTGATCTGCGCTCCTGGAGCGAGCGTGGCCGCACCTTCTATGAATTGCAGTTATGCGATGACGAGGACTGGTTTCCTAATGAATTTCTGTACTTGCCGGGCGACGATGAAGTCGAACTGAAAGTCCATAAGATAGATGGCGACCGAGCTGTCCTGCAGATCGTCGACGACTTCCGCCACAGTCAGCACGCGGTGTGGGGAATCTCCGCGCGCAATCGCGAGCAGAACTTCGCGATCAATGCGCTGATGGACCCAGAAATCGATCTGGTCACCCTGCTTGGCACCGCAGGCACAGGCAAGACCTTGCTTGCACTTGCCGCTGGCATGGCGCAGACCATGGATCAGCAACGCTACCGCGAAATCATCATGACTCGCGCGACGGTCTCGGTGGGCGAAGACATCGGCTTCCTGCCGGGCACCGAAGAAGAAAAAATGACTCCGTGGATGGGTGCGCTGACTGACAACCTGGAAGTGCTGACCCACAATCAGGAGGGCGGTGCGTGGGGCCGCGCCGCCACCAACGATCTATTGGCATCGCGGATCAAGATCCGGGCGATGAACTTCATGCGCGGACGCACCTTCCTCAATCGGTGGATCATCATCGACGAGGCGCAGAACATGTCGCCAAAACAACTGAAGACGCTGATCACCCGCGCCGGTCCGGGCACCAAGATCATCTGCCTCGGCAATGTCGAACAGATCGATACGCCGTATCTGACCGAGACAACGTCTGGACTCACCTATGCGGTGGATCGCTTCAAAGGCTGGGCCCACTCCGCCCACGTCACCTTGCGCCGCGGCGAGCGTTCGCGCCTGGCGGATTTTGCTTCTGAGATGTTGTAGGGGGCAGGAGCGGGATCTGGGAGTTGGGGGCTGGGCTTGGCGTGAACCGACGCGCCTTGAGTGCGCGTGAAGCCCCGCGCTCGGAGGGCGCCGCTCCTGCGGCGCCGCTCTTCAATCAACATTCGAAGCAGCTGCGCAGGGGCGCGCCCGTCCCATTCAAAAGCCGCCTTGCGAAGGCTTGCTGCACGCCGACGGCGTGCGGGTGTAACGGCGCAATTCTGCGCAAGCAGCCAGCAGTCCTGGAACTTCAGTTTGTCGCCGGAAAAGTAAAAACAATCAGCCGCCCACTGCACCCGTCGCCCGATAGTCCTCATAAGACTTCTCTTCTACATACGCCGAACCCAGTGCCAGATTGATCTCACGCTTGATCCGCGCGCGATCATCATTTTCGAAGTACACCGCGCGCGCCAAACGCACGAACTCGGCATCAAACGCCTGGGCTTTTTCTTGCAGACGAATGTCGTCTTCGATCACCCACAAACTTTCGTTGACAGCCTTCAAGGCGGCACGCAGATCAGCAATGTCAACCTGCGCAGCCGGAGATTGCCCCCAGGTCGCGTTCAACGCTACAAGTTCGCGTCGAACATTGGCGAGCTTGGCCGGGTCACTCATGCGCTCGGACTTGATTTCGAGGATGGAAATTTTGTCGAGCAGCTCGCCAAACGAAACCGGCACCAGAATCTCGGACATGGGTGATTTGCCTTACGCAAGTGAGTGGTAGGGGCTGCGGGTCATCGCAGTATCCATTGCCGCAACGAGCTGCCGCCAATGCCGCCGTCGAACAACAAAAAGGCCAGCGTCAGCTGGCCTAGATGTTTGAACCAATTCAAAAAATATGGCGGAGAAGGAGGGATTCGAACCCTCGTCACGGTGAAACCGTGAACCGGATTTCGAATCCGACCCGGAAACCAAGCGTTACCACGGCCCGCAAGAGTGTAGCCGTTCCGCAATTCGCTGAAAACTGATGCCCTGAAAGCAAGGCGCGGCGCGGGGGTGTTCCGAATTGTGGAACATGCGATCAACCCTTGGTGGGTCGCCACCGGCTCCGCGATGTGATCTCGCTGCGCACGCTATGAGCATGCAGAGGGACTCAGGTCAGCCAATGCTGCGGGTGGCAAGCAGCAGTCATTGTGTACGTGCCCTGCGGTCAGACTTTCCAGCCGCAACAACCACTCGATGACAAGCCGGCACGCGGATGACCAGCCGCAATCGCCAGAAAAGCTGCACACCGCTAAAGAGAACGTGACCGGCCGCTAACGAACCACGAGAGTCATTCAAAGACGTCGCCAGAACGAGAAAGCGGTCATTCGAAGGTGACCCCATTGAAGGCGGCAGACGGCCTGCCATCGACGCAGCCCCGGATGACATTAAGGCGAACAAAGACCGTCGCAAAGTCGACGAGCGCCGCCGATCAATGAGCTGGACGCATCCTTGCTTGACTTGCTCCCTCAGCTATCCTGGATGCGGCGCGCGCCGAAGGTCTCCTCCAGCGCCTCAACGCATGCGCTTCGGGCGGAACCAGCGCGTTCATCAACCGGGCTTGCCTCCGGAGAGCGGGGTCTCGGACAACAGCAACAGGTAGGCGATTTCCTACGCTGCACCGCGCCGATGTCCTACCCGTGCACGGGGCAAACGCCGATGGGCGGCGATGAGGCCGGGCAGAACCAGCCGATGTGCGGGCGATTCTTGTTGTCGAAGAATTGAGCAAGGTGGCTGACGCTGCGGGGTTGAGATTGGCTTTGGACGATCACCGCAAGGACGAGCGATGGGAAGGCTCGACGCCGTCAGGCTTGCGCGGGCGGTTTGTGCTCTGGCGGTCGTGAAGCTCATCGCGCGAACTGCACCCTGGGGAGCCCGAACGCGAACTGCTCCGAGCTTCAACCTACTCATCGTCCCAATCCAACTTTGCCGCGGAGGTGAGCATGGTGAGCGTCGCCACGTCGAAGCTGAGGGTCGCCGGACTGCGCAGCAACATTGGCTGCAGCGATTGCGCATGGAGTTCGTCGAACGCATCCTGATGATAGTGCAGGATGTCGAAGCGACCATCGCGGTCGAAATAGAGGTACTGGAAACCTTCGCCTTCTTCGACCGGGCGCCAGCCGGCGATGCTGTAGTTGCGATTGAGTGTGGCGACCTCCGCAGCATCCAGGCCATCTCCACTCTCCGGTTTGAACTCGAAGCGGTCGTTGCCCCATGACCACAGAATCATGTCGACCAGACCGATGGAGCGCAGGTGGTCCCAGGGCTGCTGGGGATTTGGCGCGCACTTGGCCAGCAGGGTCTCGGCGTCATGGATGACAAGTCCTTGCAGGCGATTGCCACCCCGGAACCCGCCGAGGCCGCGATGGAAAGCCAGCAGCGATTTCGGCAACGGCACCGCTGAAAGTTCCTGCAGTGCCAGCAGCAGCGCCTCGCTGGCTGGCGTGGCGAACCGGGCCAGACTGGCATACCTCGCCATGTAGGTGTCGAGTGATTCGTCGGCTTCGCCGCGCGTCTGCAGATAGGCGAAGTGTTCCTCGCGTTCGACGCGCTCCAGCGTATTGACGCGTTGCATTTCGGCGCGCAGCAGCGACAGCGTTTCCGGATTCATGATGGCTCCAGGTCGGATAGGGGTGTCAGCGCCCGATGTATCGGCGCCGGACGTCGAGGCTGACCCAGAATCTGGCCTACCGCGCCGGTTCAGGTGCCGGCTTGCCGGTGATCGCTGAAACTGAATCGGATGCCGCTGCGACACCTTCATTGATGCCTTTCAAGATCGCCTGTGCCGGCGACGATTGCAGCTTTTCAATGTCGAGTTCTGCGTTGCCATGTTCCAAACCGGTGTATGCGGTTGCCAGCATGCGGAACTGACGCGAGATGGCGTCGGCTGCGCTGTTACACAGGAAATCGGCGCTGCGTCGTGCCAGAGCGCGCCGGCGCAGTGTTTCCAGCATAGCCAACTGACGCGTTACCACGTAGACCGTTTTCGGCGACGCCTTCTCATCGACGGCAATGCGCGCCAATTCGTCGGTCGGCAGCACGAGCAGCTGCAAATGCTGCTCCAACATGTCGACTTTCTTGGCGGAAAAACACAATGGCGCATCAGACTCCTGCGCATTTGCGCAAGGCGATGCCGAGCCGATCGGCATCGCCACAACCAGCCCGCCAATAGAAGAATTCATCGTGAAGCTCCAAAGAATTGCAGACACCAGCATGGCAGCCCGATGGTGCCGGTGTTGGCGACACCTGGGGAATTTCTGAACCAGTCACCCCTTCGACCTCATCACTTGAATTGTCGAGTGCTTACTCTATAAACGGTGTCAGGGACGATACCTACCCGCCCCGCGTGCACCGCCCGCTGTGGCCCGCGTGACACCCCGCCGGCCACGACGCCGAAGGCGAAGGCGAAACAAGGCAAGACAACACGAAGCGGCAACGAACCCGCAGGGCCGTGCTCGGCCCGCTGCCGGGAATCGGCGAGAAATGACCACGGACGGTGAGACGTCGCGGCCCCGCGCTGCCGAAATCCCACTCGCGGACGTCCAATCCGCGCCCAAACCGGCGCTTGCGCGACCACAGCCTACTCGCCAGACTGTTCGAACATGGCGTTTGAATTGCCTATGCTCCCGCTGTTCGTGGCCGCCACCCATGTTCATCCCGAACCGACACCCGAACAGATCTTCGAGACGGCGGTGGCCGCAGCCCGGCACGTGCGGCGCTTCGGGCTGGTGCCGAAGGTGGCGCTGTGCGCGTCCTCGCAGTTCGGCAACCTCGATTGCGATACCGGGCGGCGGATGCGCGCAGCACTCGACCTGCTGGATGCGGCGAAACCGGGCTTCGCCTAAGAGGGCGAGATGCCTATCGACGCGGCACTGGATCAGGCAACGCGCGACTGGATCTTTCCCGGCGGTCGGTATGAGGGGGCGACGAATGTGCTGATCTTCGCCAATGCCGAC
>Ga0105044_10000879_pt1 | contig 38709 bp, 29 predicted proteins | sample MAT01_FD_78092 | JGI IMG/M metagenome (GOLD analysis project Ga0105044, IMG submission 78092) | Freshwater microbial communities from Lake Fryxell liftoff mats and glacier meltwater in Antarctica - MAT-01 | ecosystem: Environmental > Aquatic > Freshwater > Ice > Liftoff microbial mat | place...
GACGCCCGCTCGTTGTTGCAAATGCGCGCCATGGCCCGAGCTGTGGCTGTGCTTTGCGCTGTCTTTGCTTGAGTCTGCGCCTGCCCCAGCGCGGACTGTAACGCGCGGGTATCAGGGTCCCAGGCCGCCACCGCCCGAAAGCGCGGGTGCTGCTGCAGCGCAGCCAGCATCCGGCGTCCCATGATGCCGGTGCCGTGGATGCCGATGCCGAAAGTGTCTGAGTTCATGGATCTTCAGGGCTTGTGGGTGGTTGGCTCGGTCGGATCAGGCGTTGAGGCGCGCTGCGCGCTGCGGGCTCGCCGGCTGTGCACCGAGGCGCGGGTAGTCCGTGTACCCCAGCGCACCCGCCGCGTAAAAAGTCTTCGGCTCCGGTTCGTTCAAGCTGGCACCGAGGCGCAGCCGCTCCACCAGATCCGGGTTGGCGAGGTAGGCGCGGCCAAAGACGATGGCGTCGGCGCTGCCTTCATCGAGTGCTGCCTGTGCGGTGGCAGCCGTGAAGCCGCCGTTGCGCAGCAGCGGGCCTTGGAAGTGCTGGCGCGCCACGGCGGCAATGCTCCGCTCGCTGTCCAGCGCAGGGTCCATGTGGCGCAGCTCCAGATAGGCGATGCGGCGCTGGCTGAGTTGCTGCGCCAGGTAGGCCAGCAGCGCCTCGGGGTCGCTGTCTTTGAGGTCGTTGCTGCCCGCCAGCGGCGACAGGCGCAGGCCGACACGATCAGCGCCAGCCTCAGTGATGGACGCGTCCATGCACTCCAGCAGCAGGCGGGCGCGGTTGTCGATGCCACCGCCGTAGCGCTCAAAGCCGGGCCCGCTGCGGTCGTTGACACCGTCGCGCAAGAACTGGTCGAGCAAGTAACCGTGGGCGCCGTGCAATTGCACACCGTCGAAGCCGGCCTGCATTGCGCGGCGCGTGGCCTGGCGGAACAGATCGACGATGGCGGGCAGTTCGTCGTCGCGCAGGCGGCGCGGCACCTCATAAGGTTGCTTGCCGTCAGGGGTGTTGATGAAGCCCTGGATGGCCCGCTCGCCGCTGCTGATGGGCTGCATACCGCCGTTGAGGCTGGAGTGTGCTGAGCGGCCGGGGTGCCAGATCTGCAGCTGCATGCGCCCGCCGGCGGCGTGGACGGCATCGGTCACCGTGCGCCAGCCGGCCACGCAAGCGTCGTCGTAAATGCCGGGCTCGCCCGTGAAGGCGCAACCATCGGCGGCCACCATGGTGGCCTCGGCGATCAGCAGGCCGGCCGAGGCACGTTGCCCGTAGTACTCGGCCATCAGCGCGTTGGCGATGTGACTGCGGCCGGCGCGGGCACGGGTCAGCGGCGCCATCAGGATGCGGTTAGGCAGCATCAGGGCGCCCAGTGTCAGGGGGTCGAAGAGCGAAGGCATGCAGTCCGGGTGTCGATTTGTGGGGGGGTTCTCTGCGGCCCCGATCAGCAGGGGCCCTGCAGTTCGCCCATTGTCGTCAGCTTCGTGGCCCCGCCGGTTCAACCGGGTGTCACTGATCGGCGGGTACTTCGGCTCACTGCTGCAAGCGCCACGACCGCCAACGCCACCACCATCACCATCACCATCACCATCACCATCACCCCCACCACCACAGCCCAAGCATCACTGCCAGTCCAACCATCACGGCCTGCAGCCACAGCGGCACGCGGTCTTTGAAGTTACGCAGCGCTGCAGCCCCCACCTCCTGCAGCTTCTCGCTGACCGGGTCGGTGCCGGATCGACCTTCAGGCCAGGGCCAAGACGGCTGGGCGCCGCCGCTGCGGGCGTCAGCTTCCTTCTGCATCTGCGCGGCGCGCTGGCGTTGGCGCTCTTGGGCTGCAATCTGCGCGCGCATGCGCTCTTTGACCACATGCGGCGCGGGTTTGCGGGCGTGGTCCTGCAGGGCAGGGCCCAGGGCGCTGACCTGATCATGCGCGCTGGCCAGGCTGGGCGTGGCCAGGGTGGCGCCACACGCTGTGCACTGCCAGGCTTGCGGCGATTTGGTCGCTGAGCCGCAGGCCATGCAGTTCAGCGCCTGGTGTTGGACGGCAGTGCCATGCACCTGATGGCCAGCCGTGGCGCCTTCGGGGTCCAGGGCTTGCGCCAGCCTGGCGACATCGAGCAGCGAGGGCACCGATTTGCACTAGCTGCAGGTGCTGTCTTCGGCGCCAATGCTGCCGCCGCAGTTCACACAGTGCAAGCCTTGCGGCAGTGCCTGCAGCCGGTGATGGTCGGCCAGCGACAACGGCCGCAGCAAGCCGCGCTCTTGCAAGAACTGCGCAAAACTCTGCCAGGCACCGTGGCGCTCTGGGCACTCGAACTGTTGCGAGCGGCCCCAGCGTGTCTGGTTGTGCACCAGCTTCACCGGCCGCCGGCAACTCAGGCAGGCCAAACTGGCGTTCAGGCTCTGGTGGGGCATGCGCTGGGCTTGCGCCATCTCACCAATCAAAGCCAGCAGCCCCGGCCCGGACAGGCGTGCTGCCTCGATGCTGTCAAACCACAACAGATGGCAGGGCCCACACAGTTCCAGCTCGACATGGCTGGCGTAGTGCCCTGCCAGATGCAGCACCTGCAAGGCTTGCCCGCAGTTGCTGCAGCCGATCTCGCTCATGGATGCGGACTCTCTGGCGCATCAGTGCCCGGGGGCTGTTCCGGCTTCGCTGGCCAACGCCTGCACCGCAGCGGCGATGGTGAATTCCAGGTCGGCGCTGCTGTGTGCTGCGCTGACAAAGCCGGCTTCGTACAGCGCCGGCGCCAGGTAGATGCCACGCTCCAGCATCGCATGGAAGAAGCGGTTGAAGCGCTCCTTGTCGGTCTGCATCACCACACCGTAGTTTTGCGGCAGGCTGTCAGCAAAGAAGAAGCCGAACATGCCCCCTTCGCTGTCGCCAACCAAAGGCACGCCGGCGGCCTGCGCTGCAGCTTCCAGGCCCTTGACCAGTTGCTGCGTGCGGGCGCCCAGGGCGGTGTAAAAGCCGGGTTTGCTGATCTCTTTGAGGGTCGCCAAGCCACAAGCCGTGGCCACCGGGTTGCCGCTGAGCGTGCCGGCCTGGTAGACCGGCCCGAGCGGCGCCAACTGACTCATCACGTCGCGTGTGCCGCCAAAAGCTGCCAGCGGCATGCCGCCACCGATGACTTTGCCAAAGACGCTCATGTCGGGCTCGAAGCCGGGGATCAACCCAGCGTAGACACTCTGCGCGCCGCCCAAAGCCACCCTGAAGCCGGTCATCACTTCGTCGAACACCAGCATCGCACCATGCTGGGTGCACAGGCGCCGCAGCGCCGTCATGAACGGCACCGAGGCGCGGATGAAATTCATGTTGCCGGCGATCGGCTCGATCATCACGCAGGCGATCTCGCTGCCCTGCGTGGCAAAGCACTCTTCCAGTTGCTGGATGTTGTTGTATTCCAGCACCAAGGTGTGCTGCACCACTTCCGGCGGCACACCCGCGCTGGTCGGGAACCCAAAGGTGGCCAGCCCCGAGCCGGCCTTGACCAGCAGCGCGTCGGCGTGGCCGTGGTAGCAGCCTTCGAACTTGACGAGCTTGGCGCGGCCGGTGGCGCCACGCGCCAATCGCAAGGCGCTCATGCCGGCTTCGGTGCCGCTGCTGACCAGCCGCACCTGCTCGACGCTGGGCACCAGGCCGATGATGGCCTCGGCGAGTTCGATCTCGCGCTCGGTCGGTGCGCCAAAGCTGAAGCCATCGGCCGCCGCTTTCATCACCGCGTCCAGCACCGCAGGGTGGCCGTGGCCCAGGATCATCGGCCCCCAGGAGCCGATGTAATCGACATAACGCCGGCCTTCGGCATCCCACATGTAGGCGCCTTGAGCGCGGCTGATGAAGCGGGGCGTGCCGCCAACGGCACGGAAAGCACGGACGGGCGAGTTGACGCCGCCGGGGATCACGCCTTGGGCGCGCTCAAAAAGGCTTTGGTTGGTGGGCATGGTGATGATGGATGGGTATGGGGACTTCCTGGACGTTGAACAGACTGCGCCCGCGCGCTGGTGCTGGGGGAATCTTTTCGCCAAGCTTTCGCTGGCCTTGGGATAGTGCCAGGGTTTCGCCAGCGCTGGGCCGGGCTGGGTACTGCCCAGCCCGCTTTCAGAGCATGGGTCAGTGCATGCGTTTAGGTGTTGCCTTGCCTTTGGGGTCAACGGTTTCGGGCTCGGGCATTTCGTCGCCGCCCTCGCCGTCTTCTGAAGGGGGCACGGCCCAGAAAAAGCGGTCGGGCAAGACTTGCCCCATGCCGGGCCTGAAGCCGCCGTCCAGGCTCTGGTCGAGAAACGACAAGGCCTCGCCCACAGCCGCCTGCAGCTCGCCGCCAGAGGCCAGCAACGCTGCCAGCGCCGCCGACAGGGTCTCGCCGGCGCCCACAAAAGCGGTGTCGAAGCGTTCAAACTTCTCGCCCGCAATAGCGCCCTGCGGCGAGGCCAGCACGTTGTCGATGTACTGCTCTGCACCTTTGCTGGCCAGCATGATGCCGGTGACCAGCACATATTGCGCGCCGTGCTCGCCAGCAGCCACGGCCAGCTCGCGCGCCGACGGCGGGCGCTCGTTGTCCCAGTCGGGCAGCAAGAAGTCTTGCAGTGTCTTGTGGTTGCCCACCAGCACTTCGGTGGCCGGCAGGATCAGGTCTCGGAAAGCATCGAGGTAAGGCTGCAGCTCGTCTTCGTCCATCCAGGACAGGCTGGGCATGTAGGCCACCAAGGGGATCTCGGTGTAGTCCGACAGCACCTCGGCCACCGCGCTGACGTTGTCTGCGCTGCCCAGGAAGCCGACCTTCCAGCCGCTGATCGTGATGTCCTCCAGCACCGCGCGAGCCTGCTGCGCCACGGCTTCGGGCTCGACCAGGTGCTGGTCAAAGACATCGGCGGTGTCGCGCATCAGGATGCTCGTCACCACCGGCAAGGCATGCGCGCCCATGGCTGCGATGGTGGCAATGTCGCCGGGAACGCCCGTGGCGCCACTCGCATCGCTGGCGTTGAAACACATCACGCAGGCTGGTGGCGGAGCGTCGGATGCCGGCCCTTCAAGATCTGCAGCCGGAATGGTTTGGGGGGTCATGTGCTGGCCTCGTCGCGCCTGTGGCAGGCGCCTGATGCACCAGGGTCCGGCCCGCGCCAAACCTCTAGCGGAAGATGAGAAATGGCGTCTATGTCCCGACAGTTCATGGCCTTTCAGCACAAACTGCTTGGATACAATCGATCTTCATTGTAGTGATGCGAAAAGCCACCGTGAGCGAACCAACGACCTGGATGTGCCTGATCTGCGGCTGGATCTATGACGAAGCTGCAGGGGACCCCGAACATGGCATTGCCGCCGGTACGGCGTGGGCCGATGTGCCCATGAACTGGACCTGCCCCGAGTGTGGGGCGCGCAAGGAAGACTTCGAGATGGTCAGGATTTGAACACCTCGTAGTTCGAGATGAAGTCGGGTGGCAGGGTTGCGCCCTGCGGGCTTAAAAAATTTGGGCTGCCGTCTACGGCATCGGCGTCTGCAAGGAGAGTGCTGCTTGGACATGCAAGGACAGAGGGGTCAGGGCCAAACGGCAGAACGGGGAGCCCCGGGGCTGCGGTCTGGACAGAGCGTGAAGGTGCTGGTCATCGACGACAGCAACACCATCCGGCGCAGCGCCGAGATTTTCTTGCGCCAGGGCGGACACGAAGTGCTGCTGGCCGAGGACGGCTTCGATGCGCTGGCCAAAGTCAACGATCACGCACCTGAGGTGATCTTCTGCGACATCCTGATGCCGCGGCTGGATGGCTATCAGACCTGCGCCATCATCAAACGCAACCCGCGTTTTGCGCATGTGCCGGTGATCATGTTGTCTTCCAAGGACGGCTTGTTCGACAAGGCACGGGGCCGCATGGTGGGTTCTGACGATTACTTGACCAAACCGTTCACCAAAGAACAGTTGCTGCGTGCGGTCCAATCTCATCTGCGCGTGGCGATCTGAACGCCCCCGCAGCCTTGACGCAGCCCGCTCGCATCCACAGGTGACCCGATGCCCATCCAACATATTCTGGTTGTAGATGATTCCAAGACAGAGTTGCACTTCTTGTCCGACATGCTGGGCAAGAAGGGCTACCTGGTGCGCACCGCGCAAAACGGCGAAGAAGCCATGCGCAGGCTTGAAGAAGCGCGCCCCGACCTGATCCTGATGGACGTGGTGATGCCAGGGCAAAACGGGTTTCAGCTGACCCGCAGCATCACCCGCGACGCGCGTTTTGCCGATGTGCCGGTGATCATGTGCACCAGCAAGAACCAGGTGACCGACAAGGTCTGGGGCATGCGCCAGGGCGCGCGTGACTACATCGTCAAGCCCGTCAATGGCGAAGAGCTGTTGTCAAAGATCAAGCTGCTGGGTTGAAGACCGCACGATGAAGGCCGCAAAACATGGCTAACCGCGAAGCACTGCGCGAACTGCAAATCCGGCTGGCAGAGCGGCTGGCTGCATCACGCACAGAAGCGCGCGCAGCCTCGTGGCTGGCTTTTGAGTGTGCCGGCCAGGGTGTGTTGGTGCCGCTGCCTACGGCGGGCGAGATCTTCCCGCTCTCTGCCTTGCAGCCGGTGCCGCACACGCAGCCCTGGTTCATGGGCGTGGCCAATCTGCGTGGCCTGCTGCACGGTGTGGTGGATCTGGCGGCATTTCTGGGCCTGCGCGAGCCGCTGCAGGCGGCCGTGCTGCGCGACAAGCTGCGTGAGCAGGCGCGCTTGCTGGCCTTCAACCCTGGGCTCGATACCCATTGCGCGGTGCTGGTCGACCGCCTCTCGGGCCTGCGCGGTGCACACCAGTTGCGCCGCGTTGAAGATCAGGCAGCCGACCCCGGCCGACCCCGCTTTGCGCCTGCGCTGTGGAGCGATGCACAAGGCAGGAGCTGGCAGGAGATCGACCTGGCGGCTTTGGCCAGACACGAGCAATTCCTGGCCATTGCGGCCACTTGACCCGGCTTGCGGTGCGGGTGCACTGGCACTGAAGAGGACAAGATGAGTTTCATTGACAGGATCAGGTCCGCCAGTGGCGGCAACAGTGGGCCCGCAAGAGGCGGGGATGGCGGCGGCAGCGGAGGTCACGGCGGCGAAGGCGGTCACGACGGCCAACGCGGTGCTGCCGATGCAGCATCGACTGCGCCAGGCGCCATGGTTGCAAGTGTTGGCAAGATCGTGCCCACCGGTGCGGCTGGCACGGCCAGCTCCATGGGCAAACTCGCGCCCAGAGCACTGCCGCCGGAGTTTGACGAGTTGTCACCGCCCGATCCGATGCAGGCCACCGTGCGTTTGGGCCCCAACACCGTTTTGCCTTCCATGTCGGTTGCTGCTGCGCAGACCTCGGCCCTGGCCGGGCGCGCTGCGCCTGCCGCGCTGGATTCGCGCTTGCTGGCGGCTGACGCTGACTCGGCACTCAGCCGATTGGACCCCAGCGACAGCAGTTTGTTGTCGGAATCGAGCTCCAGCATGGCCAGCACCGACTTTGCCGAAAGCCGTGCCGGCTTACCTGGCGGATCAGCAGCGGCGGCAAGCGCTTCTTCTGCTGCTGCCGCTGCCGCCAACGCGGTGGCCGCGCAGAGTGCCGTTGCCAAGCAAAGAACGCTGGCAGTGCTGTTTGTGCTGGGGCTGGCTGGTTTGCTGCTGGCCGCCTTGCTGGCAGTCAACACCGGCAGCCGCAGCGCTGCACAAGTGGCGGCGACTGGTCAGGCTTCCACACACTCGCAGCGGCTGGCCAAATCGGTGACGCAGGCGCTGTTGGGCAACCCGGAGGCCTACGCCGAGATCAAGGAGAGTGCAGACATCCTGGCGCGCAACCTGCGCAGTCTGAACACCGGAGCAGGGTCTGTGCCTGTCGCTCCGGTGGCGCTGCAAGGGGCGGTGGCAGCGCTGATGCCGATGGTGGACCGGGCAGAGAAAAACGCCACCACGTTGCTGGCTCAGCAGGCTACGCTGACCGAGATCAACCGCGCTCTGCGCAGCATCAACCGCGACAGCGCGGCGCTGCTCGAGACGGCTGAAACCGTGTCGGCCCTGAAGCTGCAGGGCGGGGCTTCTGCCACCGAGATGGCAGCCTTGGGCCAGTTGACGATGCTGACCCAGCGCATCGGCAAGAGTGCCAACGAGTTCCTGACCAGCGAAGGTGTCATGGCGGACGCGGTTTTTCTGCTTGGCAAAGACCTCAATGCTTTTCGCGAGTTGACGCTGGCGATCAGCGACGGCAGTCCCGAGTTGCGCATCCCGGCCACCCGCGACGCCCAGGTGCGCGAAAAACTGCAACAGTTGCAGCGCCAGTACGAGCAGATCCGCACCGACGCCAGTGCCATTCTGGACAACCTGAGGGGCCTGGGCACAGCGCGCGAAGCGCAGGTTGCCGTGGTCGCCGATTCAGAGCCGCTGAGGCGCGGGCTGGACAGCTTGCAGCAGTCGTTGTCGGAAGAGGGTGGGCTGGGCGGTTGGCGGCTGATGCTGGGTGCGCTGTCGCTGGTCGTGATGCTGCTGGGCGCCTGGGGTCTGCTGCGCTTGTTCGTGGCTGACCGCAACCGCCGCATGCAGTTGGCAGACATCCAGCGCGCCGAGGCCGAGCGCCAGGAGCGTGAAGCCAAACGCGTCAACGACGCCAACCAGGCCGCCATCCTGCGCCTGATGAACGAACTGCAGACGGTGGCTGAAGGGGACTTGACACAGCAGGCCACGGTCACCGAAGACATCACCGGTGCGATCGCCGATTCGGTCAACTACACGGTCGAAGAACTGCGCTCGCTGGTCTCGCAGGTGCAGTTGACGGCGGGTCGCGTCACGGGTACCACCGAGAAGGTCGAAGAAACCTCGACCGAGCTGCTGGCGGCTTCCGCCGAGCAGTTGCGCGAGATCCGCGACACCGGTGAATCGGTGTTGCAGATGGCCGGCCGCATCAACCAGGTCAGCACCCGGGCCCAGCAGTCGGCTGCCGTGGCGCGCCAGTCGCTGCTGGCCGCAGAAAGCGGCCTGCAGGCGGTGCAAAACGCCATCGGCGGCATGAACGCGATCCGCGATCAGATTCAGGACACCTCCAAACGCATCAAGCGCCTGGGCGAGTCTTCGCAAGAGATCGGCGAGATCACCGAACTGATTTCCGACATCACCGAGCAGACCAACGTACTGGCGCTGAACGCTTCGATCCAGGCCGCCAGCGCAGGCGAAGCCGGGCGTGGCTTCAGCGTGGTGGCCGAAGAAGTGCAGCGGCTCGCAGAGCGCTCGGCGGATGCGACGCGCCAGATTGCCGCCATCGTGCGCACGATCCAGTCCGACACCCAGGATGCCGTGGGCGCGATGGAGCGCAGTACCCGAGGTGTCGTCGAAGGCGCCCGGTTGTCGGACGCTGCCGGCTCCGCACTGGCCGACATCGACCGCGTGACGCGCGAGCTGTCGGGCCTGATCATGCGCATCTCCGATGACTCGTCGCGTGAAGCGCAATCGGCCAACGTGGTGGCCGCCAACATTCAGCATATCTTTGCCGTCACCGAGCAGACTTCGGACGGCACCCGGTCCACGGCGCAAATGGTGCGCGAGCTGTCGCGTATGGCCGAAGAACTCAAAGCTTCTGTGCAGCGCTTCAAGATCGCCTGATTGCCATGGCCACGCACGCTCCATTCGCCACCTCTTCGCGCACCTTTGCGGGTGCGGGGTCCGGTTCGTCCAACGCAGCCGGCTCAGGCCATGCTGCGCCCACTGCCGCTCAGCCGGCTTCCGGCGACCAGCTCAATGCCCTGTCGTGGGTGCATGAAGAGTTGCGTCGCTCGCTGGAACTGGCCCACAAAGCCCTGCGCCGACAGCTCAAGGAGGCAGAAACGGCCAGCCGCAGCGAGGTCGATGCCGTTGATCCTGCCGTGTTGCGTGCTGCCAAGGTGCATCTGCATCACTGCGTGGGTGCGCTGCAGATGATCGGATTGCCGGCTGCCGCCACGGCGCTGCACGGTGCCGAGGCGCTGGTGCAAAAGATGGTGGCCAAGCCGGCGCTGGTCAAGCTGGCGGCCGTGGATGCCGTGGAGCGCGTGTCTTTTGCCTTGTTGGACTATCTGGGTCGGCTGCTCGCGGGCAAGCCGGTGTCTGCGGTGATGCTGTTCCCGCAATACCAGGCGGCGCTGCAGCTGGCGGGCGCCGACCGTGTGCACCCTGCCGACTTGTGGCCGTTGCCGAAGGTGGGCCGGGAGTTGCCGGCCGACCCTTCGGGCACGCCACGCGCTGCCGACGATGAGGCCCGCTCTGCGATGGAAGCGCTGGTCTTGGGTTTGATGCGCGAGCCCGGCAAGGCCGCCTACGTGCGCATCGGTGATTTGTGTGCAGACCTGGGTGCAGGCGCCCGCCAGGCCGGCGCGCAAGCGGCCCTGGCCGACCTCTGGCAAACCGCAGCGGCGATGTTCGAAGCCTTGGCCAATGGTTGGCTGGCCGCTGATGTGCACACCAAGAAGATGGCTTCGCGGCTGCTGGCGCAACTGCGCATGAGCGCGCGGGGCCAGCCGGGTGTCACCGAACGCCTGGCGCATGAGCTGCTGTTTTTCTGCAGCCACGCCAAAGCGGGTACGGGTGCGGGTACGGGTACGGGTGCGGGTGCTGCGGGCGCTGCAGATCGCCAACAGCAGGCGGTGCCCAGACTGGCTGCAGTGCGCCGGGCCTGGCAACTTGAGCAGCTGCCTACGGCCGACTATGTGGTCTCCAGGCTGGGCCTGTTTGACCCCGCTGTGGTGGCGCAAGCCAAGCGCCGCGTGACCGCAGCCAAAGACACCTGGTCAGCGGTGGCGGGCGCCGAGCTGCATCGTCTGCCCGGTCTGGTGGAGCAGTTTGCGTTGGTCGGCGAATCCTTGCACAAGCTCTTCCCGGGTGGCGAGCAACTGTCCCAGGCGCTGGCCAGAACCGCATCACAAACCCAGGCCGGCGAAGCCGCCCCGGGGCCCATGTTGGCGATGGAAGTCGCCACCGCGCTGCTGTACATCGAGGCGGCGCTGGAAGATGGCGAGCTGGACCACCCCGATCTGGCAGAACGGGTACAGCACCTGGCCAACCGCATCGACGGCGTGCGCACAGGTGCAGAACCGCGGCCGCTGGAGCTGTGGATGGAAGACCTGTACCGCCGGGTCAGCGACCGCCAGACCATGGGCAGCGTGGTGCAGGAGTTGCGTGCCAGCTTGTCTGAAGTGGAAAAGCTGATCGACCAGTACTTCCGCAACCCGGCTGACCGTGCGGTGTTGATCCCGGTACCGGCGCAGCTGTCGTCCATGCGTGGCGTGTTGTCGGTGCTGGGGCTGGACCAGGCTTCGCAGGCGGCCGTGCACATGCGGGACGACGTCGATGCACTGGCGCAGACCGAGGTGGACCCTCAGCAAGCCATACAGACAGGCACCTTCAATCGGCTGGCGGACAACCTGGGCGCTCTGAGCTTCTTGATCGACATGCTCAGCGTGCAGCCGCAGATGGCCAAATCGCTGTTCAAATTTGATGCCGAAGAGGGTTGCCTGCGAGCGGTGATGGGTCAGACCGGGCGAATCTCGGCCTTTGCCGAGCTGGATGAAGCGCCAGCCGCTCGCACCGACTTCGCAGACGCCACCTGGGACGTCAAGGGCTCTGAGCTGGAAGAAGCGACGCCGCCAGCGGCACCGCAAGCGTCACTGCCAGCGACAGAGAGTGCGGCGCAGCCCAGTCAGCCGGCCGTCGAGCCGGCCGAGGTTTTGCCGTTGAGCGAAGAGTTGCAGTGGCTGGCCACAGAAGCCGCCAAGGCTGGGGTCAGTGATGACGAGATCATCCGCCGGTTGCAAAAAGTACATCTGCTGGCTTTGACGCAAGCCCAGGCAGCGCTGGCTGCTCACCTGGCACAAACGCAGTCGGGTTTGCGCGACAGCGTGGACCCGGCCACCAGCCAGGCATTGCGTGCCGAGTTGCGGCAATTCTTGCAAAGCGCGCCTGGCAGTGATGCCCAGCCCACGGCTGCACCCACAGGCGAACCTACAGCCGAACCCACAGCCGAACCTACAGCCGAACCTACAGCCGCACCTACAGCCGCAGTCGCAGCCGCAGTCGCCGACACAGTCGCATCCAGCGGGCTCGAAGACGATCCTGAAATGCGCGAAGTGTTTCTGGAGGAATCACTGGAAGTCATCGCGCAAGCGCGTGCGGCGCTGCAGCGCCTGGCTCAGGCGGCAGACAGCGCAGCTGACGTGGTCATCGTGCGGCGTTCTTTCCACACCCTCAAAGGCAGCTCGCGCATGGTCGGTTTGCGCGATTTCGGCCAAGCGGCGTGGGCCTGCGAGCAGTTGTACAACGCCCGCCTGGCGCAAGCTCGGCCGCTGGACGAATCGACCCGCCAGCTCAGCCTGCAGGCCCTGGACTATCTGCAAGGCTGGACCGACGCGATCGCGGGCCAGACACCCGTCATGCACCACAGTGCCCCGGTGGTGCAAGCGGCAGACGCGATGCGGTTGCACGCGGAGTTTCAGCCCATTGCTGGTCCGGTCAGTGGCCCACCCACCCGCTCGCTCACCGGCCCGCCCGAAGCTGCCGCCCCCAGTCTTGAGCCAGGCTCGGAAACAGTGGCTCAGCCATCCGCAGAAGCAGCAGCACCGGCTGCTCTTGACATGGCCTTCGGGGCACCTGTATCGACAACGGCATCTGCACCCGTATCGGCGCCCGCCAAATCGGCGTTGCAGGATCTGTTGCCCGAATTGCCCAGCGCTGCGGATCTGGATTTGGGTGGGGACCTGTCCCGACAGCCCGCGCCGTTGCCTGAGCCTCAAGTAACTGAGCTCGAACTGGCCGACCTGGAGTCGGAAGCAGCAGGACTGCAGCCCCCGTTTGCATCCACCACCGCTGCTTGGGCACCCGTTGCTCCTGCGGTGCAGCCCCTGGAAAAGATCGATTTCGATTTCGATTTCGAGCTCGAAGATCGGCGTCTGCCTCTGGGCCAGCCCATAGCCCCCACGGCTGCTGAAGCTGAAGCCGAGGCGAGCACAGACGGTGCGCCTGCCCAAGCGCTGAGCAGTGCTGCAGACGTTGCGCAGCAGCCGGGCGCAGACGACGCCATTTCGGCCGCAGCAGCTGACGAACTGCTGGCGCAGGAACTGGCTGAACTCGATGCCTTTTTTGGCTTCACGCCGGACGTCAACGCTCGTTTTGGCCTGCCCACCTTGCCCGGTGAACTGGACGGCAGCCCGGCAGGAGCAGCGCAAGGCGAGGCCGCTGCTGGCTCATCCCAGCTGCTGGACCAGCTGGTCAAGTCCGAACTCACGCCCGCTGGCGCCCCGGCGCTGTCGGGTTTGCAGGCCTTCGGCGAGACCATGCCGGCAACCTACAAACCGCTGGACGAACTCGAACTGGATCTGGAGGTCGGCGTCGACGAAACCCCTTCGACCCTGTTCGAGACCGTAGCGCCTTCGGCAGACTGGGAGCGCACGATCAGCGTGCCTCACGTGTCCGAAGTCCGCCTGAAGTCCGAGCCCGAGGGGCAACATCAAGGGCTTGACTTGCCGGACGCTCCAGCGCCAGAGTTTGCATTCGAGTCGGACTGGCGCGCAGTTGACCTGAACCTTGAGCTTGAGCATGAGCATGAGCATGAGCATGAGCTTGAGCTTGAGCCCGAAATCGAAGGCACTGCGCCGGGTGCAGCGCAGCCGCCTGTTGAGTCGGCGGCTGGGGCGGAGGCTGAACTTGCGGCCCACGTTCTCGCAGCCGAAGAAGAGCCGGTCAAGCTGGTCGGGCCGCTGCGAATTCCGATCCCGCTGTTCAACATATTCCTGAACGAGTCGGATGAGCAGTCCCGGCGTTTGTGCACTGAGCTGGCGGAGTGGTCGCTGGAGTGGCAGCTTGAGCCGCTGCCCGAGAGCAGCACAGCCCTGGCGCACTCGCTGGCGGGCAATTCCGGCACCGTCGGGGGCGCCGATCTGTGCACCCTGGCGCGCTCGCTCGAGCATGCCTTGCTGCGCTCACAAGCCGTAGGCTATGGCCGGCAGGGTGAAGCTGAGCTGTTTTGCGAAGCTGCTGAAGAAATTCGCCGCCTGTTGCATCAGTTTGCAGCCGGTTTCCTGCGCGAAGTCTCACCGTTGCTGCTTGAGCGTCTGGCAGCGCACGAGCGCTGGCCCATGCCTGCGGCCACCGAAACCTCGGCTGCACCGCTGGCTGCAGAAGAAGAGGCTGAGGCCATGGTCATGCAGCAGGACGCCGCCGCAGCAGCGCAGGCGTACCGCGAGCTGCCCGAGCCTGAGCCCGAGTTCGAGTTCGGGTCTGAGGCCCAGGCTCAGCAAGAAGCGCAGGACACACAAGTCACTTCGGAGTTTGCTCCCACCGCGATGGGTGACGAGTTGCAGCCGGCAATTGCGCCAAAAGGGGGCGGCTTTCGCGCCTTTGGCACCGAGTCCCCCGTGGAGCCAGCAGAGCCGGCGCTGCACCTGATCCGCACTGGTGCGCGCGCCGACGCTTTTGATGACGATGCTGACATCGATGCCGTGGACGGCATCGATGCCGAGCTGTTCCCGCTCTTCGAAGAAGAAGCCGAGGAGTTGCTGCCGCAACTGCAAAGCCGCTTGCGTGACTGGCTGCACCAGCCCGCCGACGCCAATGCGCCGGCAGCTTGCATGCGCACGCTGCACACCTTCAAGGGCGGCGCCAGGTTGGCCGGCGCGATGCGCCTGGGTGAAATGGCGCACCGCTTGGAAACCGCCATCGAGCACATGATGGCGCGCCCCAGCCGCCGTGTTTCTGACATCGAGCCTTTGCTGGCCCGTGGCGACGCGATGGCCAGCGAATTTGATGCGCTGCGGCGCCGACCACAGCAGCGTGCGCCAGAAGCTGAAGCGCGGGCCGCCATTTCTGCAGATGCTGCTGCGCTCGTGCAGCCCGGCGTGCCTGGCAGGCCAGACGAATTAGCCAAGGCAGGCCAGTCCGTTGCGGTGGTTGTGCCTGAAGCTGCGCCCGCAACCGCACTCAGCCAAGTCAAGGCTGCAGCATTTTCTGATCCTGCCAGCGGGCCTCCGACTGAGCCAGGACCCGAGCCAGGACCCGAGCCAGGTACTGAGCCAGGTGCCGGGGCTGCGCTGGCGCCTCACGCAAGTATTGGCGCGCCCGCGGCAGTGCTTGATCCAGCCGCCGCCGCTGTGGCCAAGCCCGGCGCAGACACCCCAGATGCCGCCGCCGCCGAGCCCGCCACGGCCAACCAGCCGACACCTGCCGTGGCCATTCCTTGGCACCGCTTCAGCCTGGACATGTTGCCCGCAGCGGCAGAAGATGAGCGGCCCACCACGGCCAACACCGCTGTGCGGGTGCGCGCGGGTCTGCTGGACCGTCTGGTCAACCAGGCCGGCGAGGTCAGCATCACGCGCTCGCGCATCGATGCCGATGTCAAACAGTTGCAGTCGGCGCTGGGCGAACTCAGCGACAGCCTGGAGCGCATGCGCCGCCAGTTGCGCGACATCGAGATGCAAGCCGAGACGCAGATCAACTCGCGCCTGGAAGCAGCCAAGGTGGCGGCTGAGAGCTTTGATCCGCTGGAGATGGACCGTTTCACGCGCTTCCAGGAGCTGACCCGTTTCATGGCCGAATCGGTCAACGACGTGGCCACCCTGCAGCGCGGCTTGCAACGCACACTGCAGTCCACCGAAGACGCCTTGGCCGCTCAGGCGCGGCTGACGCGCGAGCTGCAGGACAGCTTGTTGCGCACGCGCATGGTCGAGTTCGAGAGCAATGCCGACCGCCTGTACCGCACCGTGCGTCAGGCGGCCAAAGACAGCGGCAAATCGGTCAAGCTGGACATCGTGGGCGGTGCCATCGAGGTGGACCGTGGTGTGCTGGACCGCATGAATGGGCCTTTTGAGCACCTGTTGCGCAACTGTGTGGCCCATGGCATCGAGCCATCGGCAGCGCGCGAACGGGCTGGCAAGCCGGGCGTAGGACGCATCGGCGTGGCCGTTGCGCAGGCTGGCAACGAGATCTCGGTCACGGTCGAAGACGACGGCGCAGGGCTGGATCTGCAGCGTATCCGGCAGCGCGCAGTCGAGCGTGGGCTGCTGGCCTGGGACGCCGAACCCAGCGCTGAGGCCTTGGCGCAGCTGATTTTTGAGCCTGGTTTCAGCACGGTGGACGTGGTGACCGAACTCTCCGGCCGGGGGGTTGGCCTGGACGTGGTGCGTGCAGAGGTGATGGCCATGGGTGGGCGCATCGAAACCCAGTCCGAGGCTGGACGCGGCACGCAGTTCAAGCTCCACCTGCCGTTGACGACTGCAGTGACCCAGGTCGTGATGCTGCGCTGTGGTGAGGCTCGCGTGGCGGTGCCCACCACCCTGATCGAGACCGTGCTGCGGGTGCCCAGCGACGAGGTGCAGCGCAGCTATGGCTCGGGTGTGCAAGCCTACATGGGTGAACAGGTGCCCTTTTTCTGGCTGGCGGCCTTGCTGCGTTCCGGCACTCGGGGCGACACCACGGGCCGCTCGCAAGCGGTGGTGATCATCCGCAGCGCCTTGCAGCGCGTGGCAGTGCATGTGGACGAAGTCGAACGCAACCAGGAAGTGGTGGTCAAGAACGTCGGCCCGCAACTGGCGCGTGTCCCAGGCCTGGCCGGTGTCACCTTGTTGCCCAGCGGGCAAGTGGCCTTGATCTACAACCCGGTGGCTTTGGCCAATGTGCACGGTGCGCTGGCACGCGCCCACATGCTGGATGTGCCAACCGAGGGCGCGCAGGCGCGCCACGCAGGCAAGGGCGAACGTGCGGCCCAGGCTGCCGCTGCATTGCCGCCGCTGGTGATGGTGGTCGACGACTCGTTGACCGTGCGCCGCGTCACGCAGCGTCTGCTGGTGCGTGAGGGCTACCGGGTCGTCACAGCCAAAGACGGTGCCGACGCTTTGCAGCAACTGGCACAAGAACGCCCCGTGGTGGTGCTCTCTGACATCGAGATGCCACAGATGGATGGCTTCGAGTTGCTGCGCAAGCTGCGCGCTGACCCGGAGACAGCCGGCCTGCCGGTGGTGATGATCACCTCCAGAACGGCGCAGCGCCACCGCGACCACGCGCAAGAACTGGGTGCCGATCACTATCTGGGCAAACCCTACGCAGAAGACGAGTTGCTGGGGCTTGTGGCTGGTTTTGTGGCTTCGGCTGTGGCCCGGTGAAGCACATGTCTGGCGTTGCCGGGTATACGGCCGAATCGACCGGCCTGCGCGACCGCGATTTGCCGGACGTGACGCTGGCCGGTGCGCTGCGCGAGCTCTTTCACCCGCAGTGTTTTTGCTGAGCCTGCTTTCCTCTCGACGCCGAGCATGGCCGCCACCCGTTGCGGCACCCTGCGGACCTGGTGGCGCAAGGAGAACTGCAGGACGCCGAGCGCGACAGCGAAGTCGAGTGATCTGGTATTTCGTTCCGTCGAACTGGCGCTGGGGCCATTGGGCAGCATTTGCTTCGATCCCTTAGACTCTTGGTGGTTTTCCCTGAGTGCGTTTCGGTTGCGGCATCCTTCGTGCCGTCTTGAGGGTTGCATGAGCCCGGCCTGGGAGAGCCCTCTTTGAGAATCGAATCCGACGGCGGCTGGCCCAGGGGGTCTTTGCCTGTGAAGCTTGCAGGCGGCTCCGGTCTGCTCCGGCTGCAGAGAAAAGACTTTGGAGTCCCGTTACCGATGTTGCGATTGCGAAAGGGCATGTTGGCCCTGCTGGGTTTGAGTTCTGCTGCGCTGTGGGGCTGCGCTGTCGGACCTGAGAGAACCACAGCGCCACCACCGACCCCCTCTCCGCCAGCCTCACTGGCAGCAGCCTGGCAGGCACCTGCGGCCAAGGTTTTGCAGCCGCACAGCGCTGCATCCGGCGCCCCTGTCGCGGCGTCAACCGACACCACCAGCACGGGCGCTGCCAGCAGCCGATCCGACTGGTGGCAAAGCCTGGGTGACCCGCTGCTGCCTGAACTGGTGAGCGCCGCACAGATGGCCAGCGCAGATGCAGCACAGGCATTGGCCAGGCTGCAGCGGGCCCGTGCCTCGGCCGCTGTCGCTGCAGCGGCTCAATCCCCCCAGCTGGGCGCCCAGGCTGGCGCCAGCCACGGCCGCGCGGCGCTGGGCCAGCCGGTGGCCACGCAAGCCAGTGCCGGCTTGCAGGCGCAGTGGGAGCTGGACTTGTTTGGCGCCGTGGCCGCGGGCCGCGACGCTGCCTTGGCGCGCCAAAGCGCTGCTGCCGCCGGTTGGCATGCTGTGCAGGTGGCGATCGCCGCCGAGACGGCCAGCCTGTACACGGCGCTGCGTGGCTGTGAAGCCTTGCTGGCGCAAGCCCGGCTGGACAGCCAATCCCGCGACGCGACGGCGCGGCTGACCGAGCTGAGTGCACGTGCCGGCTTCACAGCGCCCGCAGACGCAGCCCTGACGCGCGCTGGCGCAGCGCAGGCGCGCACCGGTGTGCTGGCGCAGCAGGCTGCCTGTGAAGCGCAGTTGAAGTCTTTGGTCGAACTGACCGATCTGCCTGAGCCGCAGTTGCGCCAACGCCTGGCCGCACGCACCGCAGTGCTGCCCAGCCCACGAGCCTTGAGCGTGCCTGCGGTGCCGGCCGCGTTGCTGGCGCAGCGCCCCGATCTGGCCGATACCGCGCGCTTGGTCAACGCGGCTGCCGCCGATCAAGCCCAGGCCCAGGCGCGTGAGCGGCCGCAAGTCAGCCTGGCGGGTTCGATCGCCGGTTTGGTGGCGCGGGGCGGTGGCGCCGAGGTACGCGGCCTGACCTGGAACCTGGGACCGATCAGCGTCAGCTTTCCAATCTTTGACGGTGGCGCGCGCGCAGCTGCCACTGCCTCGGCCCGTGCCAGTTACGACGAAGCGGTGGCGCTCTATCAATCACAAGTTCGGCGTGCGGTGCGCGAAGTCGAAGCGGCGCTGGTCAGCCTGCAATCCACCACGGACCGCCAGACCGATCTGAATGCCGCCGCGCAGGATTTCGAGGTCTTCCTGCGCGCCACCGAGGCCCGTACCCGGGGCGGCCTGGGCAGCCTTTTTGAGCTCGAGATCGCTCGCCGCAATGCGGTGCAGGCACAAAGCGCCCTGATCGATCTGCAGCGCGAGCGCGCAGTGGCCTGGATCTCGCTGTACCGCGCCCTGGGCGGAGCCTGGTCGGCTGATGACCCGAGCCCTGGCCCCGGCAAGAGTCTGTGAGCCACGCGCAAGCGCATGCCTCACCCCTTTCCCCGTCCGAACCGATGCTTGATCTGATGCGTGAACCGAAGCTTGAACCGATGCGTGAACCGATGCTCCGAGCGCAGCCCGAAGCGCTGCTTGACGCCCCCTCGCAGTCTGCGCCGGGTTCTGCTGTGGCCCCCGGCAGGCCGCTGCGCTGGCGCTTGGCCCGCCCAATTTTGCTGTGGAGCCTGCTGGCGGCCCTGGGGGTGACAGGTGTGCTGGCGATGCAAGCTGCTTCGGCGCAAAAAAATGCACCCAAAGACACCAAAGTCGACGAAGCCACCGCCAAGGCTGCGCTGACGGTCACGTTGACCCAGGTGCAGCGCAGCACCTTGCCCATGCAGGTGGTGGCGAGCGGCACTGTGGCAGCCTGGCAAGAAGCGGTGATCGGCGCCGAGAGCAACGGCTTGCGGCTGTTGGAGGTGCGCGTCAACGTCGGCGACGTGGTGCGCCGAGGCCAGGTGCTGGCCACTTTTTCTGCTGATCTGCTGCGCGCCGAGACGCTGCAGATCCAGGCCAGCCTGGCTGAGGCCGAAGCCATGCTGGCGCAGGCCGGCGCCGATGCCCAGCGCGCGCGCGAGTTGCAAGCCTCGGGTGCTTTGAGCGCGCAGCAGATCAACCAGTTGTTGACCGCAGAGCGCACGGCTCAAGCCCGGCTTGAAGCGCAACGCGCCCTGGCCAAGGTGCAGCAATTGCGGCTCGCACAAGCCCAGGTGGTGGCGCCGGACAGCGGAGTGATCTCCGCACGCTCGGCCACCGTGGGCGCGGTGGTGCCTGCAGGGATGGAACTGTTCAGGCTGGTGCGCCAAAGCCGCCTGGAGTGGCGCGCAGAAGTCGCTGCCGGCGAGTTGGTGCTGCTCAAGCCTGGCCAGGTGGTGCAACTCAACGTCACCGGCTTGCCACCGATTGCCGGCAAGGTGCGCGTGCTGGCACCGACCGTCGATGCCACGACTCGCAACGGGCTGGTCTATGTGGACCTGCCGCAGCCAGGATCGCTGAAAGCCGGCATGTTTGCGCGTGGCGATTTCGAGGTCGGCAGCTCAGAAGCCATGACCCTGCCGCAGACCGCCGTGCTGCTGCGCGACGGCTTCAGCTACGCTTTTGTGGTGGGGGACCAGAACCGCGTGCAGCAACGCAAGATCAGCGTGGGCCGCCGCCTGGGAGATCGCATCGAAGTCACCGCCGGGCTGCAGCCGGGTGATCGCGTGGTCAGCAGCGGTGGCGGCTTCCTGGCCGATGGCGACACGGTGCGCGTGGTGGCTGTGGCCAAGCCGCAGTGAATCGAATTTGACGCCTGACAGCGGCCGCGCAGTAGACGCGCAGCAACCGCGCTGCAGATCGCGCTGCAGACCGCGCAGCAGCCCAACAGCTTTGAGAGACAACGCATGAACGTTTCATCCTGGTGCATCCGCAACCCGATCCCTGCGGTGATGTTGTTCGTCCTGCTCACTGTCGTGGGCTTGATGGGTTTCAAGTCGATGAAGGTGCAGCAGTTCCCCGACATCGACCTGCCCACGATCAACGTCACGGCCTCGTTGCCGGGCACGGCGCCGGCGCAGATGGAGACCGAAGTCGCGCGCAAGATCGAGAACGCCGTGGCTGCGTTGACGGGTGTGAAGAACATCTACACCAAGGTGCAAGATGGCGTGGCCATCGTGACGGTGGAGTTCAGGCTGGAGAAAGCCACCCAGGAAGCCTTGGACGACGTGCGTTCTGCCATGTCACGGGTGCGCTCGGACTTGCCCGCCGAAATGCGCGAGCCGGTGGTCAGCAAGCTCGATCTGGCCGGTGCGCCGATCCTGACCTACACGGTGGCTTCCAGCCGCATGGATGACGAAGCGCTGTCGTGGTTTGTCGATGACGAAGTCACCAAAGCCATGCTGGCGGTGCGCGGGGTGGGCAGTGTGTCGCGCGTCGGCGGTGTGTCGCGCGAGGTGCGGGTCGAGATCGACCCGGCGCGGCTGTTGGCGCTCAACGCCACGGTGGCCGACATCTCGCGCCAATTGCGCGCTGTGCAGCAAGACGCTTCGGGCGGCCGCGCCGACATTGGCGGTATCGAGCAAAGCGTGCGCACCATCGCCAGCGTCAAGAGCGCGGCCGAACTGGCGCGGCTGGATGTGGCGCTGTCAGACGGCCGCCGCATCCGCCTGGACCAGGTGGCTGAGGTCAGCGACACGGTGGCCGAGCAGCGCAGCGGCGCCTTGCTCAACGGCAAGCCGGTGGTGGGTTTCGAGATCGTGCGTTCGCGCGGCGCCGGTGAGACCGATGTCGCTGACGGCGTGCGCGCCAGGTTGGACGAGCTGCGCCTGGCGAACCCAGACGTCACGGTCACCGAGGCCTTCAACTTCGTCGACCCGGTGATCGAGAACTTCCACGGCAGCATGCTCCTGTTGCTGGAGGGTGCCGCGCTGGCGGTGCTGGTGGTGTTTTTGTTCTTGCGAGACTGGCGCGCCACACTCGTCGCAGCCACGGCTTTGCCGCTGTCGATCATTCCGGCCTTTGCCGTGATGCACTACATGTTTGGCTTCACGCTCAACGTCGTCACGCTGCTGAGCATGTCGCTGGTGGTCGGCATCCTGGTCGACGACGCGATCGTCGAGATCGAGAACATCATGCGCCACCTGCGCATGGGCAAGACACCGTTCCAGGCCGCCATGGAAGCGGCCGATGAGATCGGGCTGGCGGTGATTGCCACCACTTTCACGCTGATCGCGGTGTTCTTGCCCACCGCTTTCATGGCCGGTGTGCCGGGCAAGTTCTTCGTGCAGTTTGGCTGGACGGCAGCCATCGCGGTGTTCTTCTCGCTGGTGGTGGCGCGCGTGCTGACACCGATGATGGCAGCTTACTTGTTGCGTCTGCCCAAGAAGGAGCATCGCGATCCCAAATGGATGGGGCCCTATCTGGTCTGGGCCGGCTGGTGTCTGAAGCACCGCATCCTGACGCTGTTGGCCACGGCGGTGTTTTTTGTCGGCTCTTTCATGCTGGTGCCGCTGCTGCCGACCGGCTTCATCCCGCCTGATGACCTGAGCCAGACGCAAGTCACCGTCACTTTGCCGCCGGGCAGCACCTACGCGCAGACCTTTGCGGCAGCAGAGCAAGCCCGTGCACTGGTGGAAAAAAATCCGCAAGTCAAGCTCGTCTACACCGCCATCGGCGCCGGCAACACGGGCGCCGACACCTTCACGCCAGGCGGTGGCCTGCCCGAGGTGCGCAAGGCTACGCTGACCATCAACATGACCCATCGCAGCGATCGCCGGGGCCTGAGCAAGCAGGACATCGAAGGCGATTTGCGCGTGTTGCTGCAAGCTTTGCCGGGTGCCCGCGTCAAGGTCGGTCTGGGCGCCAGCAGCGAGAAGTACGTCATCGTGCTGGCCGGTGATGACGGCGCCACGCTGGCTGCCCACGCCGCCGTGGTGGGGCGCGAGTTGCGCAGCATCCCGGGCATCGGCGCGGTCACCGCCAGCTCCAGCCTGGTGCGGCCCGAGCTGGTGGTGCGTCCGGATGCAGCACGCGCAGCCGACCTGGGCGTCACCACCCAAGCCATCGCCGACACCTTGCGGGTGGCCACGGCAGGCGACTACGACCAGTCGCTGGCCAAGCTCAACCTCAGCCAGCGCCAGGTGCCGATCGTGGTGCGCTTGCCGGCGCAGGCACGTACCGATCTGGCCTTGTTGGAGCGGCTGCCCGTGCCGGGCACGCATGGCCCGGTGATGTTGGGCAACGTGGCCACGCTGAGTATTGGCAGCGGCCCAGCGGAGATCGACCGCTACAACCGCATGCGCAACGTCAACTTCGAGATCGAGCTGAACCAGCAGCCGCTGGGTGCGGTGAAAGAAGCCGCGCTGGCGCTGCCCAGCCTGAAGGTGCTGCCCCCGGGTGTGATCCAGACCGAAATCGGCGACGCCGAAGCCATGACCGAGTTGTTCCAGAGTTTCGGCCTGGCGATGCTGACCGGCGTGCTGTGCATCTACATCGTGCTGGTGCTGTTGTTCAAGGATTTTGTGCAGCCAGTGACGATTCTGGGCGCGCTGGTGCTGTCGATCCCTGGCGCCTTCCTGGCCCTCTTTGTCACCCAGACGGCGCTGTCGATGCCCAGCATGATCGGCTTGATCATGTTGATGGGCATCGCCACCAAGAACTCGATCCTGCTGGTGGACTACGTCATCATCGCGCGCCGTGACCACGGCCTGAACCGCTGGGACGCAGTCATCGATGCCTGCCACAAGCGGGCGCGCCCGATCATCATGACCACCATCGCGATGGGCGCGGGCATGATGCCCATCGCATTGGGTTGGGGCACCGACCCCAGCTTCAGGGCGCCGATGGCGATCGTGGTGATCGGCGGCTTGATCACCTCCACCTTCCTCAGCCTGCTGGTGATCCCTGTGATCTACACCTATGTGGACGATGCCATCCAGTTGCTGAAGCGGCTGACAGGGCGCGGCAAGGCTGCGCCGATGCCTCCAGCGCCTATCGTGCCTATAGTGCCTATAGTGCCTATGGTGCAGCCAGCGGCTGCGTCAGGTGCTGAATGAAGCCAAGCCAGCCACCACCCGTCGGCAGCCGCTCGGCGTACACCACCGGGCCAAATGTGCGGCGGCGCCGATGCCTGAAACTGGCTGCAGGGGGTCTGGCCGCAGCCAGCCTGGGCTTTGTGCAGCGGTGGGCGAATGCTGCTGCTGCGGTGGCGCCAGGTACTGCCGAGCCCGCTGAGCCAGCCGAGCCCGTCAATCAACCGGGCCCCTACCAGATGCTGGAGATGGAATGGATCGACACGAGCCGCAGGCGCGCGGTACCGGTGCGGCTTTACCTGCCCGCGCAGCGCGCTGATGCAATCCCCAACGCCAACCCGGGGGGCGTGCCGCTGGTTGTGTTCTCGCACGGCATCGGCGGCTCGCGGCGTGGCTACAGTTGGCTGGGCAGGCACATTGCCGGCCAAGGGCTGGCCTGTTTGCACCTGCAGCATGTGGGCAGCGACAGCGCGCTGTGGTTTGGCAACATCATGGGCCTGCTGGGACGTTTGCGTGACGCCGCACAAGCCACAGAGGCCATCGACCGCGTGCTCGACCTGAGCTTTGCGCTCGATACGCTGCTGGCCTCTGTTCTGGCCAGCCGCATCGACACGCGCCACATCATCGCGGCCGGCCACAGCTATGGCGCCAACACCGCGTTGCTGGCTTGCGGCGCGCGGGTGCCCAAGGACGGCCGACAGATCGATCTGCAAGACCGCAGGTTCAGTGCTGCGATCGTGATTTCCGCGCCGCCTTTTTATGGCCAATCAGACTTTCGCGACATCCTGAGCCCGGTCGTCGTGCCCAGCCTGCACATCACGGCGACTGAAGATGTGATCCGCATCCCCGGTTACTACAGCGGGCTGGAAGACCGGCTGGCGGTCTTTGAAGCCACCGGCAGCACACGCAAATGGCTGGCCGTTTTTGAAGGCGGCAGCCACAGCATGTTCACCGACCGCAGCGGCAGCGGCGGAGTCATGCTCAACGGGCGGGTCAAGGAAGCCAGCAAGACTTTGACGACGGCGTTCTTGCGTGCGGTCTTGCAACGCGACGAGCGCCTGCTGGCGCGCTGGCCGCAGCAGCACGGCGAGATCCTGTCGCGCTTCATGGGGCCGGCGAGTACCTGAGCGACTGAGTCGCGCAGGCTGCTGCCAGGGCGGCCGGATTTGTGGCGAAAGGTAAAGACCTGCTGCTGTGAAGCAAAGTGCACGGCCAGGTGCGCCGCAGCCTTGCATACTGCGCCATCTGCAGTTGAACAAGGCCACGAATTGAACGCTACTTTGAGCGCTGAGGCAGGCCATGCGCGGGCAGCATCTGCAGCCATGGACCCTTGCACCGCAAATCAACAGACGCCAGCAGCTGATCGCCCTCGGGGAGAGCCGCCCAGCGCAGAAAGACCTGCGCTGGCCCCTTGGGCCGTCGCCGTGCCTGCTGCACTGCTGGCGGCTTGCGGTGGCGGTGGCGCCGAAGAAGACTTCCCGGCAGGCTTCCTGCGCGCCAGCGAAGCACCGCTGCGCCGCGACATCCTGGGGGTCGGGGCGGGCCGAGCCAGCGCGCTGGCGGCATCTGGTGCCAACTCGGCCAACTCGGCCAACTCGGCCAACGCTGCCGTACCCACGCCCACCCAATTGTTTGATTGGGCCGAGATTCACTACCCCGAGTTCTTTCCCGGCCAGCAGGCCGACCAGTACTTTGCGCCTTACAGCTACCGCCAGTACCCGCAGACCGGCAATGCGGTGGGCGTGGCCAACGGCATGGTCTACATCCTGGGCCCGGTGGCAGGCAACAACGACGTGCCGGTTGCCGTGGGTCTGTTGAAGGATTACACCGAGCCCGTCTTTGCCGGGCGCTTTGCCTACAGCGACGCCCAGGCGGCGCGCTTTCTGAACCAGGCCACGCTCGCCGCGACCGATGCCGACATCGCGGCCGTGCGATCGCTGGGTTATGAGGCCTGGCTGCAGCAGCAGTTCAACACGCCGCCCTCCACCAGCAACTGGGATTGGCTGCTGTCCAGGGGCTATGGCGAGAACGAGAGCAGCCGCGTCGGCAGCGCCGGCTTTGACAACCAGATCTGGCAGCGCCTGCTGAAAGCGCCCGACGGCCTGCGTCAGCGCGTGGCCTTGGCGCTCTCGGAGATCTTTGTGGTGGGCCTGGACGGCATCAACGGCACCTACAAACCTTTCAGGATGGCCGCTTACTGGGATCTGTTGGCCGAGCATGCCTTCGGCAACTTCCGCACGCTGCTGCAAGCCGTCACGCTGAGCCCGGCCATGGGCAATTACCTGAACATGGCCGGCAACCAGAAAGCCAACCCGGCCACCGGCCGCGTGCCCGACGAGAACTACGCCCGCGAGGTGATGCAACTGTTCACCCTCGGGCTCACCCAGCTGAACCCCGACGGCACAACGCAGTTGGATGCCCAGGGCCACGCACTGGACAGCTACACCGAAGCCGATGTCAAGGCGCTGGCGGCGGTGTTGACCGGCTGGAACTTCGACCGCCGCGCCAGCGTCAGCCCCGTGGAGCAAAACCGCGTGCCGATGCTGCTCAACCCCAGCCTGCATGCCACCACCGCGGCCACCGTGCTGGGCACCACGATCCCGGCCAACCTGGATGGCAACGAGGCTTTGCGGCGCGTGCTGGACGCGCTGGCCAACCACCCCAACGTGGGCCCTTTCATCGGCCGCCAGTTGATCCAGCGGCTGGTCACCAGCAACCCCAGCTCCGCCTATGTGGCGCGGGTGGCGGCGGCCTTTGCCAACAACGGCCTGGGGCTGCGGGGTGACCTGGCCGCCACGCTGCGCGCTGTCTTGCTGGACGACGAAGCGCGTGCTGCAGAGGGTCTGACTGCACCTGCCTTTGGCAAGCTGCGTGAGCCGCTGCAGCGCCTGCTGCAATGGGCGCGCAGCTTCAAGGCGGCGTCGCTGTCGGGCAACTGGACGCTGGGCAACCTGAGCGATGCAGCCACCCGGCTGGGCCAAAGCCCGCAGCGCTCGCCCTCGGTGTTCAACTTTTTCAGGCCCGGCTACGTGCCGCCCAACACGGCCGTGTCGAACGCTGGTTTGGTGGCGCCCGAGATGCAGCTGACGACCGAGACCAGCGTGGCCGGCTATCTGAACTACATGCAGACGCTGAGCTCGGCCAAGCATGGGGATCTGCGACCCGACTACAGCGCAGAGCTGGCTTTGGCCGCCGACCCTGCAGCTTTGGTGGCACGGCTGAACTTGCTGCTGTGCGCCGACCAGCTGGGTGCATCGACGCTGCTGCTGATCATCGATGCGGTGGGCAGCGTCAGCGGCACTGGCAACTCTGGTCCCTTCAATCGTGTCTACACCGCCGTGCTTTTGGTGTTGGCCAGCCCTGAATTTTTGCACCAGCGATGAAATTACTCAAACACCCCGACCTGGCGCGCCGCGCCTTGCTGCAACGGGCCAGCCTGCTGGGCATCGCCGGCGCCGCGGCGCCTTGGGCGCTGAATCTTTCGCTGATGGCCGATGCAGCAGCAGCCGGCGCCAGCGCTGCCGACGACTACAAGGCGCTGGTCTGCGTCTTCTTGCTGGGCGGCAGCGACTACGGCAACAGCCTGCCGCCGGTCGACGCCAGCAACCATGCCGCCTACGCCGGCATTCGTCGCGATCTGGCGATTCCACTGGCTGATCTGCAAGCCACCGCACTGCAACCGGTGACGCCACTGCCCGGGGGGCTGCAACACGCGCTGGCGCCCGGCCTGGCGCCGCTGAAGGCGGTGTGGGATGCCGAGCGGCTGGCGGTGCAGCTCAACATCGGGCCATTGGTGGAGCCCACCACACTGGCGCAGTACAAAGCCAAGTCGGTGCTGCTGCCACCCAAGCTGTTCTCGCACAACGACCAGCAGTCGATCTGGCAGTCCAGCCTGCCCGAGGGCGCGACCTCGGGGTGGGGCGGGCGGGTGGGCGATTTGATGTTGTCCGGCAACCCGGGCAGCGCTTTCACTTGCATCTCGCTGTCCGGCAATGCGGTTTATCTGTCGGGCCGCAATGCCTTGCAGTACCAGGTCAGCAGCAGCGGTGCCGTGGCCATCAACGGCATCACCCGGGCCCTGAACGGCTCGGCCACGGCGCAGCAGGCTTTGCGCAGCTTGATCTCAGCAGAGCACACGGGTTACTTTGCCGATGACTACAGCCGCGTCACACGCCGCTCGATCGATGCCGAGGTGCAGGTCACGGCGGCGCTGGCGGGCGCAGGCGCGCTCGGCACGGTCTTTGGCACCGACGGCCTGTCGCGGCAGATGAGCATGGCGGCGCGGCTGATCGGCGCGCGCGCTGCGCTGGGCGTCAAGCGCCAGGTGATCTTTGTCTCTCTCGGCGGCTTTGACTTGCACGACAACCTGGTCGAAAACCAGCCCGGTCTGCTGGCCCAGGTAGCCGCCGCGATGAAGTCCTTCTACGACGCCACGGTCGAGTTGGGTGTGGCCGACAAGGTCACCAGCTTCACCGCTTCTGACTTTGGCCGCACCTACGCGATCAACGGCGACGGCTCAGACCACGGTTGGGGCAGCCACCATTTTGTGATGGGCGGTGCTGTCAAAGGGCGGCGCTTTTACGGCACGGCGCCGCAGATTGCGCTGGGCGGGCCGGACGATGTCGGCCAGGGCCGGCTGCTGCCCAGCACCTCGGTGGATCAGTTGGCAGCCACGCTGGCGCGTTGGATGGGAGTCAGCCAGACCGATCTGCCGCTCGTGGTGCCCGGCATCGGGCGCTTCAGCAACATCGACTTGGCTTACTTCTGATCCGCGCTCCAAGTGTCCGCATACCCGCTACGGAGGTTCTGACGCACAGCGGCAGCTCCAGGGGTGTCAACCACCCTTGACCACCGCATAACGCGCCAACGTCTTCTGCCGCGCTTCGTCGTGGGCCACCACCGGCAGCGGGTAATCCTTGCCCAGCGTGATGCCGGCGGCTGCCAGGTCCACCGGCCGCGCCAGCCAAGGGGCATGGATCAATTTGTCGGGCAGGGCGGCCAGTTGCGGCAGGTAGCGGCGGATGAAGCGGCCCTGGGGGTCGAACTTCTCGCTCTGCGTGGTGGGGTTGAAGATGCGGAAGTAAGGCTGCGCATCGCAGCCGCTGGAGGACGCCCATTGCCAGCCGCCGTTGTTGGCTGCCAGATCGAAGTCGTTGAGCTGCAAGGCAAAGTAGGCTTCGCCGCGGCGCCAGTCCAGCCCCAGGTCTTTGCACAAGAAGCTCGCCACCACCATGCGCAGCCGGTTGTGCATGTAGCCGGTCTGGTTGATCTGGTGCATCGCAGCGTCCACCAACGGGTAGCCGGTGCGGCCTTCGCACCAGGCGGCAAACAGCGCGTCAGCCGCTTTGCCGCGCGCCCATTGGATGCGGTCGTAGGCCGGCTTGAATGCCTGATCGACCACGCGCGGATGGTGGTGCAGCACTTGGTGATAAAAATCGCGCCAGATCAGCTCGGACAGCCAGACCTCCGCGCCGCGTGAAACGGGCTGACCTTGCGGGTGTGCCCTCTGGTGCGTCCTCTGGTGCGCCAAAGCCGCCAGACGGCGGATCGAGACGGTGCCAAAGCGCAGGTGCGTACTCAGGTAGCTGGGGCCCTTGACGGCGGGGAAGTCACGGGTCTCGTGGTACGCGTCCAGCCGGGGCACAAAGTCGTCCAGCAGCTCGTGCGCGCCAGCTTCGCCGCTGGGCAGCTTCAGGCTGTGCAGGTTGCTGGGCGCAAATCCCAGCGCCTGCAGCTCGGGCACGGCGGGCTCGGTGGCCGGGCGCGTTGCCAGGGCGCCTGCATGGTGGGCCACCGGATAGGCGCGCAAAAAGTAGTCGTCGAGCTTCTTCAGCCAGGCGTTCTTGTAGGGCGTGAAGACCCCAAAAGCGGTGCCGGATAACGTCATCACCTCACTGCGCTCGAAGATCACATGGTCCTTGCTGGTGTGCAGTGCCACGCCCTGGTCGGCCAGCAGGCCGCGCACTTTGGCGTCCCGCGCCAGCGCTGCCGGCTCGTCGTCGTGGTTGGCATAGACGGCTTGCACGTCCAAGCGTCGCGCCAGCGCAGGAATCTGCTGGTGCGCCCAGCCATGCTGCACGATCAGCCCGACGCCTTCGACACCATGGGATGCAGCAAGCGCGCGCAGAGATGCGTCAAGCCCCAGCAGGCTGTCGCGGATGAACTCGACCCGCCGGTCGATGCGCGGCAAGGGGTCCAGGATGTCGCGGTCAAAGACGAAGCAGCACCAGACCCGGCGCGCTGCACGCAGCGCGTGGTAGAGCGCCGCATGGTCCTGCACCCGCAGGTCGCGGCGCAGCCACACCAGGGCGGCTGCCAAGGTTTTGTCTGGCGCGGCGGATGGGGTCTTGGGCATCGTTGGGCAGGGTGGGGCAGGGCTGAATCGATACCGACAAGGGCGCCGGGCAGGCCCCAGTGTCACCCGAGCGAGAACCCGTCCGAGAAAGCACGGCGCCCCTAGAATAGTGCCAATGTCCACCTTCGCCCGCATCGACCTGACCAACCAGTTTCTGATTGCCATGCCCGGCATGGCCGACGACAACTTTGCAGGCACCGTCATCTACTTGTGCGAGCACACCGAAAGAGGCGCATTGGGCCTGGTGATCAACAAGCCCATCGACATCAAGCTGAGGAACCTGTTCGAGAAGGTCGAGCTCAACTTGACCAGCGAAGAGTTGGCTGAGCAACCGGTCTACTTTGGTGGCCCGGTGCAGACCGAACGCGGCTTTGTGCTGCATGACAAAGCGACTGATAGCGGCACCACCTACAACTCGACCTTGTCGATCCCCGGCGGCCTGGCAATGACCACCAGCAAGGATGTGCTGGAGGCCATGGCCCACGGCGGCGGGCCCCGCCGGGTGCTCGTCACACTGGGCTACAGCGGCTGGCAAGCTGGCCAGCTGGAAGACGAACTGGGGCGCAACGGCTGGCTCAATGTCGACGCTGATCCGGCGGTGATCTTCGAGACGCCGATCGAGAAACGATACAGCCGGGCATTGTCCTTGTTGGGCATCGACCCGCACATGTTGTCGCAACAGGCCGGGCATGCCTGAAGCAGCCTGGACGCTGCACGCGCTGCACGCGCTGAAAGAGGCGCCTTGAAGACCTTGAGCTTCCTGGCTTTTGACCACGGCCAACGCCGCATCGGTGTGGCAAGCGGCAACACACGGTTGATGCAGGGCCAGCCGCTGAAGACCCTGTTGCGGCCACGCGGGACCAAGCCAGACGAGTTTGACGCCATCCAGGCCCTGATCCAGGAATGGCAGCCCGATGCCCTGGTGGTGGGCGTGCCGTTCCACCCAGACGGCGCAGCGCACGACAACACGCGCCACGCCAGGCGTTTTGCACGTCAGCTTCAGGGCCGCTTCAGGCTGCCGGTGCATGAGGTGGACGAGCGTTACACCACCACTGAAGTGCTGTCCGCGGGTGCCGACCCCCGGGACGCCGATGCTGCAGCAGCGGCGCTGATCCTGGAGCAGCATTTGCGCGCGCTGCAACAAGCCGGGAGCGCTGCGCGGCAGCGTCCCGGTGAGCCAGGCGATCCAGGCGATTCAGCCAAACCAGCGCAACACGCCGCCTGCGACACCGTTGCCAGCAACTGAGCACGATGCTGCAACTCGACGCCGAAGCGCTTTACGCCGACCTGCGCAAGGGCGTGCGCAATTTGTTGCATGAGCGCGATGCGCCCAGCGTGTTGGTCGGCATCTGGACCGGCGGCGCCTGGCTGGCCGAACGACTGCAAAAAGACCTGGGTTTGAGTGGCGAGCATGGTGTGATCAGCAGTGCGCTGCACCGAGACGATTTTTCGCAACGTGGGCTGGCCAGCGGCAACGATGCCACCCAGTTGCCCTTCGACATCAACGGCGCCCACATCCTGCTGCTCGACGACGTGCTGTACACCGGCCGCACGGTGCGCGCTGCGGTCAACGAGCTGTTCGACTTCGGCCGCCCGGCCAGCATCACGCTGGCGGTGCTGGTCGACCGCGGTGGGCGACAGTTGCCGATGGCTGCTGCGCACGCTTCGGTGCGTTTGTCGCTGCCCGCCAGCCGGCGCCTGCGCCTGGCGCGGCGGGATGACGGCGGCTTCGGCTTTGTGGTGCAAGACGAAGACAGCTGAGCGCAGCGAGCCAAGCCAAGCCCAGTCAGCCGAACCAAGACCCGCCTATGTTGTCGCGCCGCAATCCCCAACTCAACAACCACGGTGAACTGATCCACCTGCTGAGCATCGAAGGCTTGCCACGCGCCATCCTGACGCAGATCCTCGACACCGCCGGCACCTTTCTCAGCGTCAACGACCGCGAGGTCAAGAAGGTGCCTCTGCTGCGCGGCAAGAGTGTTTTCAACCTGTTCTTTGAGAACAGCACGCGCACCCGCACCACCTTTGAGATCGCCGCCAAACGCCTGAGTGCAGACGTCATCAACCTGGACATCAACCGCTCCAGCACCGCCAAGGGCGAGAGCTTGCTCGACACCATCGCCAACCTGTCGGCGATGCATGCCGACATGTTCATCGTGCGTCATGCACAAAGCGGCGCGCCGTATTTGATCTCGCAGCATGTGGCGCCCCATGTGCGTGTCATCAATGCCGGTGACGGCCGCCATGCGCACCCGACCCAGGGTTTGCTGGACATGTACACGATCCGTCATTTCAAGAAAGACTTCACGCAGTTGTCGGTGGCGGTGGTGGGCGACATCGTGCACTCGCGCGTGGCGCGCTCAGACATCCACGCGCTGACGATTCTGGGTGTGCCCGACATTCGCGCCGTGGGCCCCAAGACCCTGGTGCCTGCTGACTTGGCGCAGATGGGTGTGCGTGTGTGCCACCAGATGAACGAAGGCATCCGCGACGCCGACGTGATCATCATGTTGCGGCTGCAAAACGAGCGCATGAGCGGCGCGATGCTGCCCAGCGCTGCAGAGTTTTTCAAGAGCTACGGCTTGAGCCTTGAGAAGCTGGCGCTGGCCAAACCCGATGCGATCGTGATGCACCCGGGGCCGATCAACCGCGGTGTCGAGATCGAGTCTTCGGTGGCCGACGGCAGCCACAGCGTGATCTTGCCGCAGGTCACCTTCGGCATCGCGGTGCGGATGGCGGTGATGAGCACGATTGCCGGCAACAGTGCGGGCAACACCGCGAGCCACAGTTCAGGCAGCACCGCATGAAGGTCCTGATCCGCAATGGCCGTGTGGTCGACCCGGCTTCCCGACACGACGCGCTGGCCGATGTGGCGATCGCTGGTGACCGCATCGTGGCCATTGGCGCGGTGGGCTCGTTGGGCGACTTCACGCCCGAGCGCGACATCGATGCCCGCGGGCTGGTCGTCGCCCCCGGCCTGGTGGACCTGGCTGCGCGCTTGCGTGAGCCCGGCCATGAACACGAAGGCATGCTGGAAAGCGAACTGGGTGCAGCGGCTGCCGGCGGTGTCACGAGCCTGGTCTGCCCGCCCGACACCGACCCGGTGCTGGACGAGCCTGGCCTGGTGGAGATGTTGAAGTTCAGGGCCAGAAAACTGTCGCGCTGCAGACTCTTTCCGCTGGGCGCACTCACGCGCGGCCTGCAAGGCCAGACCCTGACGGAAATGGCTGAGCTCAGTGAGGCCGGCTGCATCGGCTTTTCGCAGGCCGAAGTGCCCATCTCCGACACTTTGGTGCTGATGCGTGCGCTGCAATATGCCGCCACTTTTGGCTACACCGTGTGGTTGCGCCCGCAAGACCCGTGGTTGGGCCAAGGGGTCGCTGCACAAGGGGCAGTGGCCACCCGGCTGGGCCTGACGGGTGTGCCGGCGGTGGCCGAGACGGTGGCTTTGCACACCGTTTTTGATCTGGTACGCGCCACCGGGGCCCGCGTGCACCTGTGCCGCCTGTCCAGCGCCGCTGGCGTGGCCTTGCTGCGCGCAGCCAAGGCCGAAGGGCTGCCGGTGACTGGCGATGTCAGCATCAACTCGCTGCATCTGACTGATGTGGACATCGGCTACTTCAACGCCGACATGCGCCTGAACCCGCCGCTGCGCCAGGGTGCTGACCGTGAAGCGTTGCGTCAGGGCCTGGCCGATGGCACGCTGGATGCCCTGGTCTCTGACCACAATCCGGTGGCTGACGACATGAAGACCTTGCCCTTTGGCGAGGCCGAGCCCGGTGCCACCGGGCTGGAGTTGCTGCTCAGCCTGGCATTGCGCTGGGGCCAGGACATGGGCCTGCCGCTGGGCCAGACACTGTCCAGGGTCAGCAGCGGGCCGGTTCAGGTGCTGGGCACGGCAATGGCCTCGCTGGCGCACAGCGCGGGCCAGCTCAAAGTTGGCGGTGTCGCCGACTTGTGTTTGTTCGATCCTGAAGCCAGCTGGTCGGTGACGCCACACGCACTGACCAGCCAGGGCAAACACACCCCCTTTGCATTTGCCAGCACCGGCATGCAGATGCTGGGCCGGGTGCAGATGACCTGGGTGGCCGGGACAGTGGCGTATGAGTGTCCCCTGAGGACTGCGTAGGCCAGTGACTTGAACGCCTTGATGGCCATCGGGCGCCTGTGCCGCGCCGTCCTGCATGTGCTGCATGGCATGTGGGTGATGCGGCGCTTTCCGGCTATCTCTGCTGCAGCGCGCTACAAACACATCCAGTGGTGGTCAGCAGGCTTGTTGCAGGTCATGGGCCTGCGGGTGCAGGTTCTGGGCCAAGTGCGACCGGGTGCCGCCTTGCTGGTCGCCAACCACGTCTCGTGGCTGGACATCGCGGCCATCCACGCGACAGTGCCGCAAGCCCGTTTTGTGTCAAAAGCCGATGTATTGGCCTGGCCGCTGCTGGGCTGGTTGATCAAGGGCGCCGGCACCTTGTTCATCGAGCGCGAACGCAAGCGGGATGCCGTGCGCGTGGTGCACGCCATGGCCGAGTCCCTGCAAGCGGGCGACATGGTGGCTGTTTTCCCCGAAGGCACCACGGGCCTGGGGCCCGCGCTGCTGCCCTTTCATGCCAACCTGCTGCAAGCGGCAATCAGCACTGCGACGCCGGTGCAGCCCTTGGTACTGCGTTATTTCGACCGCGACTCGCCCTATTCAGTAGCGGTGACCTACATCGGCGAGACCACGCTGCTCCAGAGCCTGTGGCGCGTAGCCTGTCAGCCCGGGCTGGAGGTGCAGGTTCAGGTGCTGCCTGCGATGGCCACGGCACATGCCGACCGAAGGGCGCTGGCGGTGCACCTGCGTGAAGTGATGGCGCGCAGTCTGGCAACCGGGGCCGCTGGTCAGGGCGAGGCTGCTGCACAGGTCAGCGCGGCCAGCGCTGCTGACTGGTAGACCGTTCCGTCAACCCGACCCTACGAAATCTCATTGACCCCAGGCAACGCTGAACAAGTCCCTCGGCGCCCGCATCCCTGATTCGGGGCGGCCTGCGGCGTTGCAAATCCTCGCCATAGCCCGGGCTATGTCTGCGGTTTGCGCCTTGCATCCCATCCCGAACCAGGGCGCGGACTCTCGCGGGGACTTGTTCAGTGTCGCCCTGACGCCTCGCGCAGTGACCACATCAGCCGGCCTTGCCCTGATTGGCGACAGAAGCCGTGGCCGCAGCCACCGCATCTGCATCACCCAGGTAGTAGCTTTTCAGCGGCTTGAGCTGCTCGTCCAGTTCATAGACCAGCGGCACACCGTTGGGGATGTTCAGGCCCACGATGGCCTCATCCGAGATGCCGTCCAGATACTTGACCAGCGCCCGGATGCTGTTGCCATGCGCGGCGATCAGCAAGCGCTGGCCGCCCAGCATCGCCGGGGCCGCCTTTTCGTGCCAGAAAGGCAGCACCCTGGCCACAGTATCCTGCAGACATTCGGTCAGCGGCACCTGACCGGGCCTCAGTTGGGCGTAGCGCAAGTCGTCTCGTTCGCAGCGCGGGTCGGTGGCCTCCAGCGTAGGCGGTGGCACGTCGTAACTGCGGCGCCAGATCAGCACTTGCTCGTCACCGTACTTGGCCGCCGTATCGGCCTTGTTCAGCCCTTGCAGTGCACCGTAGTGGCGCTCGTTGAGCCGCCAGTCGTGCCGCACCGGCAGCCACGTGCGTTGCATGGCGTCCAGGGCATGCCACAGCGTCCACACGGCGCGCTGCAGCACCGAGGTGCAGCTGAGGTCAAACTCGTAACCGGCCTGGCGCAACAGTCGTCCTGCTTCTTGTGCTTGGGCCACACCCTTGGGGGTCAGCGGCACGTCGGTCCAGCCGCTGAAGCGGTTCTCCAGATTCCAGGTTGACTCTCCGTGACGGATCAGGACCAGTCGGTGTGGGGCTTTGCTCATGACCAGATTCTATAATTCGCGGTTTTCTTGAAACGCGGCGGATGCTTTGAAATTCTTTGTCGACAACTGGCCGCTGATCCTGCTGGCACTCACCTCGGGTGGCATGCTGCTGTGGCCGGCAATCAAACGAGGCGGCGGGGGCTCTGCTGCAGTCAGCCCCAGCGAGGCTGTCAGGCTCATCAACCGCGAGAAAGGTGTGCTCATCGATGTCGGTGATGCCACTGAGTTCGCGGCCGGCCATGCGGGCGGCGCGCGGAATATCCCCTTGCAAGGTCTGGAAGGTGCCAAGGGTCTGCCCACCAACAAGACCTTGCCGGTGGTGTTGATGTGCCCGACCGGATCGCGCGCTGGCCGGGCTGCGGCAACGCTGCGCAAGGCGGGCTTTGAAAAAGCGGTGGCGGTTTCAGGCGGTACTGCTGCCTGGCGCGAAGCCCAGTTGCCGATTGAAAAGGTGGCCGCAACGGCCAAGCCTGCAGTAGAGAAGGCCACCTGAGCGGGGGGGCTGGCCAGGCCAGTCCGTGCCGCTGAGCAAGCGCTGGCCGCAGCAAGCACAATTCGGGTGGTGTTTTTCAGCCAGAGTTTCCGTCGTATGCCCCAAACACCCCAGACACCCCAGACACCCCAGATGCCCCCAGTCAAGATGTACACCACCGAGGTGTGCCCCTATTGCATCCGCGCCAAGGCGCTGCTCAAGCAGCGCGGTGTGGATCAGATCGAAGAGATCCGCATCGACCACGACCCGGCGCAGCGTCAGGAGATGATGCGCATCACCGGCAGGCGTACAGTGCCGCAGATCTTCATCGGCAAGACCCATGTGGGGGGCTGCGATGACCTGGTGGCGATGGACCAACGAGGCGAATTGTTGCCGCTGTTGGGAGCCTGAACGCGCTCGTCTTGCCGTGCGGCAGCCCAGCACCAGCGATAATCGGACTTTGCGGTCAGGTGCCATGCTGGCGCCGGGCTTTGCCAATTGAGAACTTGAACCATGGCCGACGAGACCCCCGTATTCCAGATCCAGCGCATGTACCTGAAGGACTTGTCGCTGGAGCAGCCCAACTCCCCGCAGATCCTGCTTGAGCAAACCCAGCCGCAGGTCGACATCAATCTGGCCATGGGCGCCGAAGGTGTGGCCGATGGCGTGTTTGAGGTCACCGTCACGGCCACCGTGACGACCAAGGTCAAAGACAAGGTGATGTTCCTGGTCGAGGCCAAGCAAGCCGGCATTTTCGAAATCCGCAACGTGCCAGACGAGCAAAAGCAAGGCATCCTGAGCATCGTTTGCCCGCAGATGATCTACCCCTACCTGCGCGCCATCGTCTCCGACGTCTGCACGCGTGCAGGCTTCCCGCCCATCCTGTTGACCGAGGTCAACTTCCAGGCCATGTTCGAGGCCCAGCAGGCACAGGCCGCTGCACTGGCCAACGGCGGCTCCGGCATCATCATCGGCGCCAACTGAGGGGCTGGACCTGAAGCGGCGCCCGCTGCGATGAAGATCGCCGTGTTGGGCGCCGGAGCCTGGGGCACGGCGCTGGCTGCTGCGGTGGCCGATGTTCACGATGTGGTGTTGTGGGCACGTGACCCGGCGCAAGTGCTGGCGATGCAGCGAGAGGCGCTCAACAACGCCTATCTGCCTGGTCAGCCCTTGCCTGGCGCGTTGCGTTTCAGTGCCGATCTGCGCGCTGCGCTGGCTCACGCGGCCCAGGGCTTGACCGTGATTGCCACGCCGATGGCAGGCTTGCGTGAGTCTCTGGCAGCGCTGCCTGATGAGCGCGCCGTGGTCTGGCTGTGCAAGGGCCTGGAAGCCGGCAGCGGCATGCTCGGCCACGAAATCGCCCAGCAACTGCGCCCGCAACGTGCCTGTGCCGTGCTGTCGGGCCCCAGTTTTGCAGCAGAAGTGGTGCGCCGCCAACCCACTGCACTGGTGGTCGCCAGCAGCGACGAGGCCTTTGCTGCCCAGGTGGCCGAAGCATTCCATGGCGATGCGCTGCGTGTCTACTCCAGCAGCGATGTGATCGGCGTTGAAGTGGGCGGCGCTGTCAAGAACGTGCTGGCCATCGCGGTAGGCATTCTGGACGGCATGGCGGCGCTGGCGGCGCAGTCGCTGGAGGGCGCCGACATGGCTGCGGTGCCGGGGCTGAATGCGCGCGCTGCGTTGATCACCCGGGGCCTGGCGGAGATGACCCGGCTGGGCCTGGCGATGGGCGCCCGCCCCGACACTTTCATGGGGCTGTCGGGCCTGGGTGACCTGGTGCTGACGGCTACCGGCTCGTTGTCTCGCAACCGCCAGGTCGGCATCGCACTGGCTGCTGGCCAGACCTTGGCACAAGCGCTGAGCGGCCTGGGGCATGTGGCCGAAGGGGTCAGCACCACGCCTGCCGTCGCTGTGCGGGCCGCTGCGCTGGGCGTCGAGATGCCCATCGTGCAGGCGGTGCAGCAGATACTGGATGGTGCTCTGAGCCCGCTGCAGGCGCTGGAGCGCCTGATGGCGCGTGACCCGAGGCCGGAAAAGATCAGCTGAGCGTGGTATGGGTTGCGAGGGCCCGGCCTGACGAGGCACCGGCATAGCCGTTTTGCCGCCAGGCCTCAAACACCACCACGGCCACGGCATTGCTGAGGTTCAGGCTGCGCTGGCCTGTCCGCATCGGCAGTCGGATGCGTTGTTCCGGCGCAAAGCTGTCGCGCAGCGCAGGCGGCAGGCCCGCCGTTTCGCTGCCAAAGAGCAGCCAGTCGCCCGGCTGCCAACGTACTTCGGCGAAGGGGTGCGAGCCGCGGGTTGTGAGCGCAAAGCAGCGCTGGGGC
>Ga0105044_10000880_pt1 | contig 38698 bp, 29 predicted proteins | sample MAT01_FD_78092 | JGI IMG/M metagenome (GOLD analysis project Ga0105044, IMG submission 78092) | Freshwater microbial communities from Lake Fryxell liftoff mats and glacier meltwater in Antarctica - MAT-01 | ecosystem: Environmental > Aquatic > Freshwater > Ice > Liftoff microbial mat | place...
ACTCCCACCTGGCCGTTCCTCCCCGACTCGGTCGGCAGCGTGCGGTACTCCGTGGACGGATCGCGTCTCGTCGCGACGCTGTTCCCCTGGCACGATCAGCGACTGTTCGACGTCGCGACCGGCGCGATGATCTCCACGCACGACCGCGGAGGCGGCTTCGACGCGCCCATCGACGCGTGGTTCTCGCGCGATGGCGAGCGCATCGTCTGCTCCAGCGCGCGCGAGGTCCGCGACGGTCACGACCTCTCGCGCCTCCTGTCCCGCGACGTGCACTATGCCTCCGGCGGATATCGCTCGGATGGTGAGCACGTGTGGGCTGTCACGGGCGGGATGCTGCGCATCTTCCGCGTGCTCGACGGGGCAACTGTGCTCGAGTTCCCGATCCGAACCGCGTTCGACTCGCGCGCTGCACGCGGAACTTGATTGCCCCAGGCCTTCCGCCCCGCCGGGACGGGGCGAGCGGCTCGGTGGAGCAGATCCACTCGGGTACGCCGAAGTCCCTCCCAGGTCCCGCGCCAATCATCCGGATCGCGCGCGGTTCGGAAGCCGCGTCGCGCTTGGCCGAGCACCACTCAGTGATGATCTTCCGCGACGAGATTCCGATTCCACGTCGGGATCTCGATCACGACGTCCTGCGTCCCGTTCGGCACGGCCTGGCACGCGAGCCGCGACGTCGGCTTCAAGCCGCGCGCGTTGTCGAGCTGGTCCTCCTCGTCCTCGGTCGCACCGGGGATCGAGTCGAAGCCCTCCTTCACGATCACGTGGCACGTCGAGCACGCGACCACGCCGCCGCAGGCGTGATCGATGTCGACGCCGTGCGCGAGCGCGATCTCGAGGACCGAGCCGGGCAAGCCGTCGCGCGAGTAGGGGACCTTCGTCGGATCGACCGGCACCGTCACGTTGTTCGGGAGGAACGTGATCGAGTACGGCTTCGTCGGCTTCGGCGCGCCTTGGCTCTTCAGGAAGGGATTCTGTCCGCCCATCGTTGCGTCCTAGATCTCGCGCCCGGGGCGCGGCTCGCGGCGACGCGACTGGATCGGGCGGACTTCGCCGGGATCGACCTGACCCGGTTCGATGCGACGACGCGGCGCGAGCGGGCGCGGAGCCGGCGGCGGGGCTTCCGACCGGCTGCGCGGAGCGGGCTCGCCGCGCGGAGCCGCAGTCGAGCGCGGAGCCGGGGCGCGGCGCGGCGCGTCGTCACCGCGGACCGCATCCGTGCCGCGCGGGTCGGCTGCACGCGGCGCCGGAGCGCGCGCACCGTCGCGCGAGCGCGCCGCGGAATCGGAGCGCGGAGTGACCGCGCTCGAGCGTCCGCCGTCGGCGCGTCGAGCCGGTTCGCCGCGCGTCGGCGCGTCTCCGCGCGGAGCGGTGGCACGGCGCGGAGCGGTGGCACGGCGCGGAGCCGGAGCGCCGCGGGGTTCGTCTTCAGCGACGCTGCGCGTCGGGCTCGCGCGTCGGGCGGTCTCGTCGCGTCGCGCTTCGCGCGCCGGAGCGGCTTCATCGCCGCGTCGGGCGGCGATCGGTGCGCGTCCCAAGGGAGCACGCGGAGCAGCGCTCTCGTTGCGCGGCGCACGCGTGCGGCCCGAGTCGGGCCCGCGCGGGCGCACGTCGTTCTCGGGCTCCGCGTCCTCGGGTGCGATGAACGGCACGCGCGGCGGAGCGGCGTCGCGCGTGTTCGCGCGAGCCGGTGAGGCGGGGCGGCGAGCCGGTCGGTCCGAGCGCGGCTCGCTCCGACCGGCGTCCGCACGCGAGTTGGCGTCGGGCGTCGTCGGCTCGTTCCGCGGAGCCTCGAAGCGCGGGCCGCGTCCGCGCGGGGCTTCCGCGTCCGACGATGCACTGCGCGGCGTTCCGCGGCGCGGTGAGTCCGTGCGCTGCGCGGCGCTGCGCGGCGCGGCGCTGCGCGGCGCATCACCGCGCGGCGCATCACCGCGCGGAGCATCACCGCGCGGCGCATCACCGCGCGGAGCATCACCGCGCGGAGCATCACCGCGCGCAGCATCACCGCGCGGCGCATCACTGCGCGGCGCATCACTGCGCGGCGCATCACTGCGCGGAGCATCACTGCGCGGAGCATCACCGCGCGGAGCATCACTGCGCGGGGCATCACCGCGCTGAGCATCTCCGCGCTGAGCATCTCCGCGCGGTGCCGCACGGCGCGGAGCTTCTCCGCGCTGAGCTTCGCCACGGGGAGCATCACCACGCTGAACATCACCACGCTGAACATCACCACGCGGTGCCGGACTGCGCGGCGCAGCACGCCGCGGAGCCTCCTCGCGCGGCGGCGCTTCGTCGTCGGCCGGCCAACGCGGTGGTTCCACGCGCTGTCGCAGCGGGCGGTCGCGGCGGTCCACAGGATCATCCGGACGCGGCTCGATCTGGCGCACCGGCTCGCGCGCGAACGGGGCGTCCGGTCGCACGGGGGAGTGTTCGTCGCGCGGCCAGGAGCGCTCCTCCCGCCCGACGTGCTCGCGCGGTGCATCCGTGCGCGGCGTGCTCGTGCGCGATTCATCGCGTCCGCCGTGCGTGCGTGCGCGCGGGGCGTGCTCTGCGCGAGCTCGCGCCGGGCGCTCCTCGCGCGGACCGTCGGTGCGCGCGCGCGCCTCGCGCGGAGGCGCCTCGCGGCGCGGGCGTTCCTCGCGCACCGGACCCGCTTCGCGCGCAGGACCGGCTTCGCGTACGGAGCGCGTCACTTCGGCCGCCGGCGACTCCACGACGACGGGCGTTTCCTCGCGCCGCGGACGCGGGCGTTCCCCGCGCAACGGCGGATCGACCTCGGGGATCTTCCACGTGGCCTCGCGCTCGATCTGCGTCCACTTGCGGCGATCGATTCCGCCGACCAGCGTGATCGCGCGACCCTTGCGGCCGGCGCGGCCCGTGCGGCCGATCCGGTGCGTGTAGTCGGTGATGTCGTGCGGCGAGCCGTAGTTCACGACCGTCGACACGTGCTTGACGTCGAGTCCGCGCGAGGCGACGTCGGTCGCGATGAGCGCCTTGACCTCTCCGGTGCGGAACGCAGCCATCACGCGGAAACGCGCGGCCTGGTCGTAACCGCCGTGCAGAGCCTTGATGCCGAACGGCATGCGCTCGAGCCGGCGGATCAGCTTGTCGACGTCCGTGCGCCGCGGGCAGAACACGAGGAAGACGTCCTCGGGATCGCTGTTCTCGATCAAGCGCATCAGCGCCAGCGTGCGGTCCTCGTCGTCGAGGAAGATCACGCTCTGCTCGATGTTGTCGACGGTCTTCAATCCGGCGGCCGTGGCGACCTCGGCTGGATCGCGCGTGTTCTCGCGCGCGAGCTTCAAGAGCTCGACCGGGAACGTCGCCGAGAAGAGCAGCGTCTGCCGCTCCTCGGGCGTGTACGACAGGATCTCCTTCACGTCGTCGATGAAGCCGAACTCGAACATCACGTCGGCTTCGTCGAGGATCGCGAACTCCGTCCAGGGGAAGGACAGGAACCGCTGCTTGTACAGGTCGAGAATGCGACCCGGCGTGCCGACGACGACCTGAGCTCCGCGCTTGAGCGCCTTGATCTGGGGTTCCAACGGTTCGCCGCCGACGATGAGCGCGACTTCGATGCCGCGTGGCTGGCCGAGCTCGGAGAGGACTTTCTGCACCTGCTCGGCCAGTTCGCGCGTCGGGCACATGACGAGGCCCAGCACCGACGCGCGCTGCGGATCGATCTTGGCCATCATCGGGGCGCCGAACGCGAGCGTCTTGCCCGTGCCGGTCTCGGCCTTGGCGATGACGTCCTTGCCCGCGAGCACGGGACCGATCGCGAGGCGCTGGATGGGCGAGGGGAGGGTGATGCCCATGGCCTCGATCGCGACCTGGATCTCTTCGCCCAGTTCCCAGTGACGGAACGTGGTGATGTCGGGCGGGGTCAGGGTCGGGTCGAGCGGGCGAATGGCCTCGGAGCTCTTGGGGCTCGCGGCGGCGGATGCTGGCTTGTGGCTGCGACCGCGCGAAGGTCCGCTGCGGCCACCTTGGAATTGGGGTGTCAACTTGAAATCGATCTCAGGCTGGATGGAATGGAACCCCAATAGGGTAGAGCCTCGCGCCGTGTCCACAAGACGACCGACCCGGAAACTCCGCCCGCGGGCTGGAACACCGACTGCTCCGCCCTTCTCGGGCGCCGGATCGCTCGGGACGCTGGCCGAGGACGCCGCGAGCGCGACGGCGGGGACTCGGATCCCCGGACTGGCCGAGTAGCATGCGCGCCACTTCGTCCCGAAACGCCGAGAGCTTTCGCGCATGCGCATCGTCACCTGGAACGTGAATTCGGTCCGCGCGCGGCTGCCGCGCCTCCTCGAGTTCCTCGAGCGCGTGAAGCCCGACGTCGTCTGCCTGCAGGAGACGAAGTGCCTGGACGAAGTCTTCCCGCTCGAGCCGATCGAAGACGCTGGGTACTCGTGCGCCGTGCACGGCCAGAAGACCTACAACGGCGTCGCGATCCTCGCGAAGGGCCGCATCGAGGACGTCGTGCGCGGCATGGACGACGGCGTCGAGGACCACGAGGCGCGCGTGATCTCGGCGCAGGTCGGCGACACCATGATCGTGAACGCCTACGTGGTGAATGGGCAGGCAGTCGGCGCCGACCGCTACCACTACAAACTCGCGTGGCTCCTGCGACTGCGCGACTTCGCGGCGCGGCGCTGTCCGCTGGACGAGAAGGGCGTCGTATGCGGCGATTTCAACGTCACGTTCGACGATCGCGACGTGTACGACCCGGCCCTGTGGCACGAGAAGATCCTGTGCAGCACGCCCGAGCGGCGCGCGCTCGGCGGACTGACGGGGCTAGGCTTGAAGGACGCGTTCCGCAAGTTCCACGAGGAAGGCGGCCACTACACGTGGTGGGACTTCCGCACGAAGGGCTACCAGCGCAAAGCGGGATTGCGCATCGATCACCTGCTCCTGACTCCGCCGGCTTTCGACGCGCTCGCGTCGTGCACGATCGACCTCGCGGCGCGCGAGGGAGCGGGGCCGAGCGACCACGCGCCGGTCGTCGCGGAGATCTGAGGGGGCGCGGAACCCCGTACGGAGTCAGGTGAGTTCGTGCGGGGTTGCGCCCGGATCGTTCCCTGAGCCGAGATCGTTGGCGGAACCCCGCACGAACTCACCTGACTCCGTACGGGGTTCCGCGCCCCCGCTATCTTGGCGCCATGATCGTCTCGACACTCCTCGCGTTCGTCCTGATTGCCGTTGCGACCGAAACTCCCGCTTGGGAGGTGCAGAACCCGCCCGGTCCCGCGCGGGACTTCGCGGTCGATGTCCGTGAAGGGACGTGGATGTCGCTCGACGTCTCGCCGGACGGGCGCGAGATCTGCTTCGATCTCCTGGGCGACATCTACACGATGCCCATCGAGGGCGGCGAGGCGCGCGCGATCCGGAGCGGCGTCGCGTGGGAGATGCAGCCGCGCTACTCGCCCGACGGGAAGTGGATCGCGTTCACGAGCGATGCTGGCGGCGGCGACAACGTGTGGGTCGCGAAGAAGGACGGGACGGACGCGCGTCAGGTCACGAAGGAGACGTTCCGCCTACTCAATAGCCCGGCGTGGTCGCCGGATGGCCAATGGATCGCAGCGCACAAGCACTTCACGTCGCGCCGTTCGCTCGGCGCGGGCGAGATCTGGCTCTACCACGTGTCGGGCGGCGAGGGTTTGCAGCTCACGACGCGCGCGAACGAGCAGAAGGATCTGGGCGAGCCGGCGTTCTCGCCCGACGGGCGCTATGTGTACTTCAGCTTCGACGCGACGAGCGGAGACAACTTCGAGTACAGCCAGGACGCGACGGCGGGTATCTACGCGATCGATCGCCTCGATCGCGAGACGGGCGAGCGTATCCGCTTCGTCGACGGGCCGGGAGGCGCTTGTCGTCCTGTGCCGAGTCACGATGGCACGAAGCTGGCGTTCGTGCGCCGCGTGAACTTCGTCACGACGCTCTTCGTGATGGATCTCGAATCCGGCGAGTCGAAGCCCATCTATGCGCCGCTCGAGCGCGACATGCAGGAGACGTGGGCGATCCACGGCGTGTATCCGACGTTCGCTTGGACGCGCGGCGACCTCGAGATCGTGACGTACGCGCAAGGCCGCATCCGCGCGATCGACGTCGAGACCAAGGTCGCGCGCGAGATCCCGTTCCACGTGAAGGACACGCGCAAGGTCGCGGACACCGTGCGCTTCCCGGTCGAGGTGGCACCGGCGGAGTTCGCGGTGAAAGCGCTGCGTTCCGTGGCGGTGTCGCCCGCCGCGAACGAGGTCGCGTACCAGGCTCTGGGTCACGTGTGGCTGCGCGCTCTGCCCGAGGGCGCGCCGCGGCGGATGGCCGGCGACGATGCGCGCTTCGAGTTCGAGCCCGCGTGGTCGCGCGACGGCCGGAAGATCGTCTTCACGACGTGGACCGACGACGGGCTCGGCGCCGTCGTCGTGCGTGAGCTCGCGAGCGGCGTGGAGCGCGTGCTCACGCGGAAGCCGGGGCATTACGTCGAACCCGTGTTCGCGCCCGACGGCTCAGAGGTCGTCTACCGCAAGACGGGCGGCGGCGGGCTCGTGTCGCCGCTGTGGTCGCGCGAGACCGGCATCTACCGCGTCGCGGCGATCGGCGGCGAGCCCGCGCTCGTCACGAAGAAGGGCTCGCGCCCGCAGTTCGGCGCGGACGGACGGCGCGTCTTCCTCGCCTCCGAGGAATCGCAGAAGGACGCCGACCGCCGCACGCTGTGGAGCGTCGAACTCGACGGCTCCGACGAGCGCGTTCACTACGCCAGCGAGTGGGCCACGCAGTTCGCGATCTCGCCTGATGGCCGGTGGATCGCGTTCACCGAGCGCTGGAACGCCTACCTCGCGCCGTTCGAGATGACTGGGCGCGAGGTCGCGATCGGCCCGGCGACGAAGGCGTTCCCGCTCGCGCGTCTGTCGAAGGACGCGGGCGAAAACCTGCAATTCTCCGGCGATTCCAAGCGTGTTCACTGGTCGCTCGGGCCCGAGCTCTACGAGCGCGAGCTGAAGGAATCGTTCGCGTTCATGGAGGGCGCGCCCGAGAAGCTCCCGGATGCGCCGGCGTCCGGCCGCAACATCTCGTTCACGGCGAAAAGACCGGTCATCGAAGGCTCACTCGCGCTCGTCGGCGCGCGCGTGATCACGCTGAAGGGTGACGAAGTCCTCGAAAACGCCGTCGTCCTCGTGAACGGCAATCGCATCGCCGCGGTCGGGAACCGCGCCGACATCGCGATCCCCGCCGGCGCGCGCGTGATCGACTGCGCCGGCTTGACCGTCATGCCCGGCATCATCGACGTGCACGCGCACGGACCTCAGGCCGCGAACGGCGTCACGCCGCAGCGCAACTGGGCCAGCCACGCGAACCTCGCGTTCGGCGTGACGACGATCCACGACCCGTCACACGACACGAACTCGATTTTCGCCGCGTCCGAGCTGCAGAAGGCCGGGCTCGTGCTCGCGCCGCGCACGTACTCGACCGGGACGATCGTCTACGGCGCGCAAGGCGACTTCAAAGCGCCGATCGAGTCGCTCGACGACGCGCGGAGCCACCTGCGTCGCTTGAAGGCGGTGGGCGCGTTCAGTGTGAAGAGCTACAACCAGCCGCGCCGCGATCAGCGCCAGCAAGTGATCCAAGCCGCGCGCGAGCTCGAGATGATGGTCGTGCCCGAAGGCGGATCGCTGCTCCAGCACAACCTCACGATGGTCGTCGACGGCCACACGGGCGTTGAGCACTCGCTGCCGGTCGAGAAGATCTACGACGACATCGAGCAGTTGTGGGGCGCCTCGAAGACCGGCTACACGCCGACCCTGGTCGTCGGATATGGCGGTATTTGGGGCGAAAACTACTGGTACCAGCACACCGACGTGTGGAGGAACGAGCGCCTCGCCGCGTTCGTGCCGAAGTTCGTGGTCGAGCCGCGCGCGCGTCGCCGCACGATGGCGCCGGACGAGGATCAGAACATCCTGCGCTCGGCCGGCATCGTGAAAAGCATCATCGACGCGGGCGGGCAAGCGCAGCTCGGCGCGCACGGCCAGCTCGCGGGCCTCGGCGCGCACTGGGAACTGTGGTTGTTGAAGGCGAGCGGCATCACGAACCTGCAGGCGCTGCGCTGCGCGACGCTGTCGGGGGCACAGTACGTGGGACTCGACAAGGACCTCGGTTCGATCGAGGTCGGCAAGCTCGCGGACCTCATCGTGCTCGAGAAGAACCCGCTCGAGGACATTCGTCACAGCGAGTTCGTACGCTGGACGATGCTCGACGGCCGCCTGTACGACGCGCGCACGCTCGCGCCCGCGGACGGACGCGCCGGCACGGCGCCGAAGTACTTCTGGCAGTCGATGCAGAGCGGGATGCCGGCGCAGACGATGGGCGGGACGTGCGCGGGGTGCCGTACGTGATTACCGGACGCTCCGTTAGGCGCCGGGTCCGACGCGGCATGGCGATCAAGCCTGCACTACGCTCCGGTTCACGGGGCTGATGCACCCCCCGGCACTGCTTTTCCAATGTCGCCCGCGGCGGGTCGGTGCCGAGACAGAGTCGGCTGCAGGAGCGCCGCGGTGTCGACCAGCTTGACACTGAGCGGAAGGGGGGGGGTAGCTTCCTCGCTGCCCTGGTTGCACACACACACAGCACTACACTCCAAGCGGCAAGACCCTCCAAGCGGCAAGACCCTCCCCGCAACCTTCTCCCGAGACTCAAGCAGGGCTGACAGGTTCCTGGCCCCTCAACTTCATGCGGTTATTGTCGTGGGCTCGGTGCTGTTCTGCTTCTCGTCCAGCGCGAGCTCGAATCCGCGCGCTTCTCGCGCAGCAGACTGTGCTGGGTGCGTTGGGTACTCGGGCCAACAGATATCGACGAGCGGCATCAATATGGTGAGCATCGACGTAGCGGTGCAGAGCGGGTAATGCGTAGGGACTGCCCCGTCGTGTACCGCCGAGGCATGCGAGGTTACCGTCACGCGCGAGTGGAATCTCCCCATCGGCATCACGATGAACTTCTGCATCGTGCGTCCCCCGCCGCAGGCACCGCTATGCATCTACCCGCCTCCCGTTGTTCAGCCTCCGGGCTCCGGCACAGACATCACCTATGACCCTCATGGGCGCCGGCTTGGTTGCGTACACGCTGCCTGAGAAACCGGGGGGCCGCCATCAGCGATACCGCGCGGTTTCAGGGGACAACTCGGGGACAGACAGGAGATGAGCGGCATCCAGCGGAACTCAGCTCGCGCGTGCTCGGCCGGCGCGACGTCGTCGACCGGCTGAGTGCTCCCTGGTGATCTACCTGCGCTCGAGCAACAACTCGAGTGCCTGCCGCGCCGAACTCGATCCCGCGAGCCGCATCGTCGCCGAGCTCGCGCGCGGGCCCACCTGGATCGACAAGTCGTCCGGACCGAGCGTCGCGAACAGGTCCTCGTCGGTCCGGTCGTCGCCGAACGCGACGAGCAGCGCGTTCGGTCCGTGCTCGACGCGCGCTTCGGCCGCGGCGAGTCCCTTGTGCACGCCGTGCGGCCGCACTTCGACCACGCGGTCGCCGACGAGCACTTCGACGGCCACGTTCGAGAGCAGCTCGGCGAGGTGCTGGCGCAGCTCGTTGCTCTGGCGCGCGCCGAATTCGGCGTCTGCGCCGCGCCAGTGCCAGGCGAGCACGGACGACTTCTTCTCGACGAACGCGCCCGGCGTGCGCGCGGCGAAGTCGTCGAGGATCGTGGCGATCACGTCGGCCGACGGGAGCGCGGCCGGCGCGCGGCGGCTCCACGATGGCGAGCCACGCGGGCGCGACCACAGGCCGTGCTCGGCGTGCAGCGCGGCGTCGATTTCGCCGAACCAGTGCGTCAAGTCGTCGCGCGGGCGGCCGCTCACCATGTGCAGCGAGATCCACGGGCACGCGACCAGTCGCTCGAGCAGCGACATCAGGTCGGAATCGGGCACCGCGTCCTCGGGACGCGCGGCGAACTCCACCAGCGTGCCGTCGTAGTCGAGCAGCAGGACGACGCCGCGTTCCTTGCCGGCGTGGATCTTCGCGGCGACGTCGGCGGGCTCGTCGAAATCTGCGCGTGCGGTCATGGGGGCCTCTTCCTGTTCCAGTGCGGCGAGGAAAGTGCTAGCCCACGCGTGCACGTCGGCGGATGCGACGCGCGCGCGCAGGAGCTTCATCCGCGCGCGACGTTCCTCGCGCGACATGTCGAGCGCCGTCGCCATGCCGCGCGCGGTCGCGTCGATGTCGTAGGGGTTCACGAGGACGGCTCCGGCGAGTTCGGACGCGGCACCCGCGAACTCGCTCAGGACCAGCACGCCGTCCTCGTCGGGTCGCGAGGCGGCGAACTCCTTGGCTACGAGGTTCATGCCGTCCCGCACGGGTGTCACGACGAGCACTTCGGCGGCGCCGTAGAGCGCGACGACTTCGTCGCGGTCCAGACCGCGGTGCACGTAGCGGATCGGCGACCATGTCGGCGTCGAGAAGCGCCCTTGGATGCGGCCGACGAGCGCGTCGACCTGATCGCGGATGTCGCCGTACGCGGGCACGGACGAGCGCGAAGGGACCGCGACCTGGACCAGGTGCACTTGCTCGCGCAGGTCGGGACGCATCTCGAGCAGCCGCTCGTACGAAGCGAGGCGCCGCCGGATCCCCTTCGTGTAGTCGAGCCGATCGATGCCGACGAGCAAGCGGGGCGCCGAACCGCCGCGGATCTCGGCCACGCGCGCGACCACGGCGGGCGCAGATGCTGCCGCCTCGAAGCCGGCCGCGTCGACGCCCATCGGGAACGAGCCGAAGCGCATATCGTGCGCGCCGATGCGCACGCGATCGACGCCGACATCGAGGCCCAGCACGCGCTTGAGCGCCGACGCGAAGTGGCGCGCGTACGAAGGCGTGTGGAATCCGACGAGATCCGCGCCGAGCAGGCCGCGCAAGAGCTCCTCGCGGTTTGGGAGCGCGCGCAGGATCGCCGTCGGCGGGAAGGGGATGTGCAGGAAGAAACCGATGCGCACTCGCGAGCAGAGCTCCCGCAGCATCGAGGGCACGAGCAAGAGCTGATAGTCGTGCACCCAGACCGTGTCGCCCGGGCGCACGCGGCGCGCGATCTCCTCGGCGAAACGGCGATTGACGGCGACGTATTCGTCCCAGCCGGTCACCTCGATCGGCGTCTGGTCGAGCAGCGAATGGAAGAGCGGCCACAACATCCCGTTGGCCCAACCCTCGTAGTAGCGCTCGACTTCCACGCGCGTGAGGTGGATCGGCGCGAGGCGCAGCGCCTCGAGCTGCGCGTCGAGCGCGTCGCGCTCGCCCGGAGTCACGTCCCACGTCGGCCCCGGCCATCCGACCCACACGCCGTCGCCCTTCGCGTGCGGGCCCGAGAGACCGGTGGCGAGCCCGCCGGAGCTCGGCGTGACCTGCATCGCTCCGTCGCGTGTCACGACGGTCACCGGCAGGCGGTTCGAGACGAGGATCGTGCGCGTCATCGGAAGCACGGCCTCATTCGTAACACGCGCTCACGCTCGACACACGCCGAGCACCGTCACGCCGAGCACCGTCACGCCGAGCACCAGGCGCGCACACGCCCATCGCGCGCGTCGGAGAGTTCGCCGATCGTCGTGGCCGCGTGGATCAGGCCGACGTGCGTGTAGGCCTGCGGGAAGTTGCCCAGCAGCCGCCCGGTGCTCGGGTCGACGTCCTCGGAGAAGAGTCCCACCGGGTTCGCGTGGTCGAGGATGCGCTCGACGATCTTGCGCGCGCGGTCGAGTTCCCCGGTCAAAGCCAGCGCTTCGGCCCACCAGAACGAGCAGATCGTGAACGTGCTCGTCGTCTCGCCGAAATCGTCTTCGTTGCGGTAGCGCATCATCATCCCGCCCTCGACGAGCAGTTCCTCGTACGCGCGCAGCGTGGACAGGAAGCGCGGATCGCGAGCGTCGATCAAGCCCAGGCTCGGGAGCAGCAAGTTGGACGCGTCCGCGTTCACTCCGTCGAGACCCTGCGTGAAGAAGCCCAGCTCCTTGTTGAAGCCGCGCTCGAGCATTTCCTCGCGCAGTTCGTCACCGGCTTGCTGCCAGCGCCGCGCGTGCTCGTGGTGGCCGAGTCGCGTCGCGACACGCGCGCCGCGGTGCGCCGCGACGGCGCACATCGCCAGCGAGAACGTGTAGCGCCGCATCAGCGTGCGGAATTCCCAGATGCTCATGTCCGGCTCGCGCGCGACCGCGATCGCGTCCTCGACGAGCTTCTCGATGAGCGGCCAGTAGTTCTCCGGCTCGTCGATGACGAAGCGCGGGTCGGCGAGCATCGTGTCGAAGCACAGCACGATCTCGCCCATGAGGTCGTTCTGGCGCTGGATCGCCGCCGCGTTGCCGATGCGCACGTGGCCGTTGCCGGAGAAGCCGGCGAGGTGTGGCAGCATGCGCTCCTCGAGATCGCGCTCGCCGCCGATGCCGTACACGGGTTGCAGCGGTCCGGACTCGACGACGTCGCGCAAATAGCGCAGGAGCTGCTCGCCCTCGCCGAGATGCGACAGTCGCCGCAAGGCCTCGACGACGAACGCGGCGTCGCGCAACCAGCAGTAGCGATAGTCCCACGTGCGTTCCGTGCCGAGCGCCTCGGGGATGCTGGTGGTCGTGGCGGCCACGATCGCGCCCGTGTCGTGGTAAGCGTGCAACTTCAAGCACAGCGCCGATCGCAGGACGGCCTCCGGCGCGAAGCTGGGCAGCGCACACGTGCGTGCCCACGCGCGCCAGCCGCCGATCGTGAGCTCGAGGTCGCGCAGGACCGTGGCCGTGTCGCGTCGCTCCTCGCGCGAGCCCCACGCGACCGAGAACCACGTGGGTTTCGTCAGCGCGAACTCCCGACGTCCGAGCACGTAGGGGACCGGCAGGTTCGTCCGCAGCGAGATCGGACCGTAGGCGCTCTTCACTTCGATGCCGCGCGCGCTCTCGCGCAGAGCGACGGGTGCTGCGGCGTAACCGGGCCGGGGATCGAAATCGACCGAGATCCGCGGCTCGCCCGCGATCGGCCGCAGCAAGCGGATGTGCTCGATCGGCACGTGCACGCTCAACCCCTCGGGGATGCGCGGCGCGAAATCGATCAGCTCCCACGCGTCCGCGCCGTCGCGGAATTCCACGCGCGAGACGTTCGTGTTGCGCAGGTAGGCGAGCTGGCCGTCGAGCTCCTTCCCATGGCGCAACACGCGGAATCGGCCGCCTTTTTCCTCGTCCAGGAGTCTTCCGAAAACGCTGGGCGAATCGAAACGCGGGAGGCACATCCAATCGATGGATCCCGTGGGCGAGACGAGCGCGAGCACGCGTCCGTTCCCGACGGCGGCTTGATCGAGGCGGGCGGAGCGGGGTGCAAGCGAAACCGGAGGCTGAGTAGGGTTCGTCACGACGCAGGATCTTGCCACGGCCGTGATCGCGCCGCGCGACCCTTCGGTCATTGCAGGGCTTTTCGTGCCGCCCGGTACGCGAGGAAGACCACGCCCGCGAACACGAGCACCGCGCCGACCGTCACCCACGGATTCTCGATCATCGCCTGCGCCTGACTCCCGAGCGCGACCGCGAGTCCGGCGAACGTCGCCGACACGAGCGCTCCGCCGAGGACGATGGCAGCCAAGCCGTGCAGGCGACGCAGTCCGAGCAACTGCCCGACGAACGTGCCTCCGATCGACCCCGAGGCGGGCAGCGGCAGGTACACGAAGATCACCACGCCCCAGAACGCCATCCGGCGCAGGCGCGGGTACTCGCGCAGCACTTGCTCGGCGCGGTCGTGTCCTTTACGCAGGGCCGGGCCGATCCCGGGCACGCGGCCGAGCGGGCCGAGTCCGAGGGCGAGCGTCGCGCCGATGGCGAAGTCCGCGCCGACGGCCAGGATCGCCAACGGCCACGGCCGCATCGGCGACTGTTCCGATATCCCGCTGAAGATCACGTACTTTCCGGGCAGCGTGGCGAGCGCCAGCGCCTGGGCCCAGACGCGTTCGGCGTGCTCGTGTCGGACGACGGCCAACCAGGCCGCGACGCCGCCGAAGAACAGCACGAGGGACGCGATCCAGACCCACAGGAGGACGCGCGTCTCGCTCGCGGTCGGTTCCGTGGCGATCGGGAGTGCGGCGTCCTTCATCGGGGCGAAGAGTCTGCCGTTTGAACGCGGTTCGTCCCAGGGGTACCCCGCGCGGCCGGACCGCGGGACCGCGCCGCTCGGATCAAGTGCGCGCCGCTCGGACGACGACGTCGAAGAGGGCCTGTTGTTCGGGCCGCCGCGACCCGGACGACTCGGGGTGTTCCGGGTGCCATTGGACGGCCCACAGTGCTTCGTGGTGCGCGTGCTCGATCGCTTCGATCGCCCCGTCGTCGGCCCAGGCGACGGCGCGCAGGTCGCGGCCGGGATCGCGTACGGTCTGGTGGTGCCACGAAGCGGTCGTGCAAGTGTCGGCACCCAGCGTCCGCGCGAGGAGCGAGTCGCCGTCGACGCGCACGGGGTGGTACTGGAACCGCTCGCCGCCGCGGTGGGGAACTCTCTCGCCGTACTCGTGGGGCACGTGCTCGACCAACGAACCTCCGTGAGCGACGGCGAGCACTTGCATGCCGCGGCAAATGCACAAGGCCGGCACGCGTCGCGACACGATGGCGCGCACGAGCGCGATCTCCGATTCGTCGCGCACGCGGTCGACGCCGTAGATCTCGGGCACAGCGCGTCCGCCGTACAGTTCGGGTGCGACGTCGCCTCCGCCGGTCAACACGAAGCCGTCGCACGCCGAGAGCACGTCCTCGACCGCCATCTCGCCCGGCGGCAGCAGGATCGCCAGACCGCCCGCGCGACGGACGCCGTCCACGTAGTCGAAAGTCAGGCGGATCTTGCCGTCCGACGAATCGCGGCTGGGCGTCGTGATGCCGATGCGGGGGCGGTTCATGCGCGCGCCACTCTACTCGGGTGCGGACGCGTCAATCCGCGATCGTCAGCGTCCAGACCTCGCGCGATCCGAGGTCGCACACGCGGATCACGTGGTTTCCGGTGTCGGCGACGAACAGGTGCCGACCGCGCACGGCGAGACCCTCGGGCTGGCGGAAACGCGCGCGTGTGAAGCCGCCGTCCTGGAAGCCGCGCTCACCCGTCCCGGCCAACGCCGCGACTTGGCACGAGAGAACGTCCATGTGCTTGATCCGGTGGTTGTAGGTGTCCGCGACGAACAAGAGTCCATCGAGCGCGAGCCCCAGCGGATGTTGCAGCCGCGCGCGCGGACCGAATCCGTCCAAGTCGCCCCACGCGAAGAGTCCTTGACCCACGAGCGTCTCGACTTGCGGCTTCCCGATCAGAGACGCGCGCCGGATCGCGCTCGATTCGGCGTCGGCGACGTAGAGCGCTCCTCCGCCGCCGACGAGATCGCTGGGTTGCGCGAACGAGGCCTGCTGAGCGGCACCGTCGGCGAGCCGCTGGCGTCCGTCGCCGGCGAAGGGGCGCAGATCGAGCTCGTCGTCGATCGCGACGATCTGGTGGCTGCCGGCCAACGACACGAAAAGCCGCGGTGGATCGAGCCACAGGCTCCACGGCGAACGCAGTGCGATCGCGCGCGGATCACCGCCGTCCATCACCGGACCGGCACCGATCACGCCCGTTCCGGCGATCGTGCGCACGAAGCCGGCGTCGAGGTCGATCGCGCGCACGGCGTGGTTGCCCGTGTCGGCGACGTAGAGCGTCGTTCCGCGCAACGCCATGCCGTGCGGATCGCGAAAGCGTGCGTCGGCAACGGGGCCGTCCACGTGACCGGGAGTCGCGGCGCCGATCTCGCGCTCGATGCGCGCGCTCCTGTGCGCGTCGTCCACTTCGAGCTGCAGGATCCGGTGGTGTCCCGTGTCGGCCACGAACAGCGTCGAACCCGACGTGACGAGCAACTTCGAAGGATGCGCCAGCGTGCGCGCGCGCGGGACGGCCGGCGGTCCCGAGGGCACGGCGCGAACGAGCGCGCCGCGCGCTTCGTAGGTCGGGATCAGCACGCCGAGCATGTCGCCCAACTGGTCCGCGTCGATCTCGCCCGCGATCGACGCGATGACGCGCCCTTCGGGATCGACGATCACGACGGTCGGCCAGGCGCGCACGGACCAGGCCTGCCGAACGGCGTGGTCCGCATCCTGAACGACGGGGTATTCGATCCCGATCTGGTGGACGGCCGAGCGCAAGTGCGCCAGGTCGCGCTCGCCGGGGAACTTCGGGCTGTGCACGCCGAGCAGCGCGAGCTCGAACGGGTGTCGCGCCTGGACGCGGCGCATGAGCTCCGCGTTGTGCCGGCAATGCACGCACGAGGACGTCCAGAACGACACCAGGACGAAGCGCCCGGCGAGGTCCGCCAGCGCGACCGGCGCGAGCGTGTTCACCCAATCGAGTCCGCGCGGGAACTCCGAAGCGCGGATGGCGGGTGAATCCTCCATGCGTGTGAGTGGGTCAGGGCGCGTCGACGCGCAAGAGGTTCGACCACGCGGCCTGCGCGCCGCCTTCGTCGACGAGCACCTGCAGGTACGCGGGCGCGGGCGAAGCTACGGTCCACGACACGACCGCGCGACCGTTCGCGCCCGTCGTGCCGGTGGCGAGGTCGGTCACCGTGCCGGCCAGGTACACGAGACCTTGCGTCCCGGGCGTCGTCTGTCCGGCCTGTTCCGCCGTGGCGATGCGCACGCGGAACGGCGCGTTCGCGGGACCGTCCAGGTGGAGGCGCGCGCTCGAGCCCGGGCTGGTCGCGCCCCATGCGCCGAGCGTCGGCAGCGTCGAGTACGCGCGCAACACGAGCTCGTCGAACGCCGCCTCGGTCAGGTCGTTGTTGGGTGCGTCCGCGCACGTCACGCGCAGCCGCATGCGGTCCGTGAGCGGCAGGATCGCGGAGAGGTCGAAAGCGCGCGTCGTCCACGCGTTCGCGTTCGCCGGGTTCTCGAGCTCTGTCCACGCCGCGCCGTCGTCGTTCGACACCTGCACGAGCAAGCGGTCGTCGAGCGGCGAGCCCGGCAGGCACGCGAACCAGCGGGCGTACTCGAGCTCGACGCCGGCGAAACCCGCGGCCGAGAAGCGCGCGCTCGTCAGCGTGGTCGTGCCGTCGACGTCGTTCGTGCCCGCGCTCGCGCCGGCCGCGGCGCCGGTCACCCAGCAACGCGTGCCCGTTCCGGGCGTGGCGTCCGTCCCGGGTTGCGCGACGTTCCCGCCGCTCGTCGTCGGCTGCGGAACCGCGCGCTGGAACGCGTAGTTCGCCCCGGTGCTCGTGACGGTCCAGCCGAAGTCCGCGACCTCCATGTCGTCCGCGAGCAGCACGCGCGGCGCGCCGAGACGGACGGTGACGACGTCCGGCGTCACGAGCCCGTCGAATCCGATGCCGAGTTCGAGCGCGTACGGCAGGCCGATCGCCGCGTCGGCGTCGAACTCGACGCGCAAGGGCAGCGCGATCGGAGTGGCGCGCGCGCGCGGGCCCGTCTGTGTCGCGGTGAGCGGCAGGATCTGCTCCTGAATCGCGAACGGAGTCGTCGCGTTCAGCACGCGCACGTCGCTCGAGCTCGAGGCCAGCGTGAGAGCACCCGAGACCGGCGTCATGCCGCCGTTCGCGAGCTCGACGACGAGATCCCACGTCTCGCCGGGCTCCGGATACGCGTCGCCGTCGCCGAGGCCTTGGACCTCTGTCCACGCGGTGCCGCGCCGCTCGGCCCAGCCGGCGGTCCAACGCACGACGTCGAGGAACGGCTCGCGCACGGATTCGAAGAGCGCCGGGATGCGCGTCGGTGCCGGCCAGAAACCGTCGTTTTGCGAGCCGATCTCGGGGCTGAAGAAGAAGCTGCCCAGCGCGCCATAACCCCAGTCGAGGCTGCCACCGTTCGCGATGTAGAGCAGCTGCCAGGGCGTGCCGAACGCGAAACCGTTCTGGGATGCGACGCGCGCTCCGTACTCCCGGAACTCGAGGTCGTCCTGGGTCGTGACCTGTTCGTAGCCCCACGCGTACAACCACAAATCGCTGTACGTGTGCGCCGAAACTGCCATGCCCGGCGGATGCGCGAGCAGCGCGTCGCGCACCGCGCGCGTCTCCGGCTCCGAGAACCCGGCCGTTCCGTGGTACGTGTCGTCCGACGGGATGCTCGACGAGCCCGGATGCGACGGACCCCACTCCCACGCGTAGTTGCGGTTCAGGTCGACGCCGAAGCTGCCGCCCGCGTTCGCGCGCCGGTTCTTGCGCCACAAGCCGCCGCCGTTCGGGTTCGTCGTCCGGTTGTGCTCGTACCCGTCGGGGTTGACGCACGGGACGATGACGACCTGGCGCGTCTCGACCATGCGCTCAGCGACCGGATCGCTCGGATAGCGGGACGCGATCCAGTCGACGAGCAGGAGCAGCGCTTCACCGCCCATCGGCTCGCGCGCGTGGTGAAGCGCGTCGAACCAGGCGACGGGCTCGTTCGGCTCGTCCACCGACGGATTGTCGCTGAGACGCACGGCCCAGATCGGGCGGTTCTGGATGCTCGTGCCGATCGAGTACTTCGCCGACACGATCGACGGATGGGCGGCGTGCAGACGATCGAGCTCGGCCTCGATCTCCGCCAGCGTGCGAAAGCCGCCCATGGATCCCGGACCCGCGCCGAGCGCGCTCAGCGACGCCGCCCGCTCCGAGTAGTACCGCGCGAGGTCCGCCTGCACGACGCGCAGCGTGAACCCCGCGCGCACGAGCCGTTCCTGCTCCGCCGCATCCGCGTGCACCCGCACCCACCCGTCGTCGGCGCGATCGTGATCGTCGGGATCCTGGGCCACTTCGAAGAGCCGCGCGACGTCCGCCCGCGTGGCGACCGCGACTTCGCACAGGTCGATCGGACTCGCGACGGGGACCGCTTGCAGCAAGAGGAGGAGGGCGAGGCGCATCGCTCCATCCTCACGCACCACGGGAGCGAGCGGGAGTGCCGCGTCTCGGATTCGTGCGGGGCCGGCGCATTGCACCTCGGCCCTCCGTGCGCTCGCGCGGTGTGAGGAGGCATCCAGCCGTTCGAGCGTGAGTCCGCTTTCCCCGATTCTCGACGCTGCGCCGCTCGTGTCGGATCTGCGCTCAGCCCGGGCCTGTACCTTGGCGCCATGGCGCACGACCACGCAGCGCACTCGCGAAGGCCGCCGCCGGACCTGAACCGGGCCTTCGCCATCGGCATCGGGCTCAATGTCGTGTTCGTGGTCGTCGAGACGATCTTCGGGAGCCTCGCGCACTCGACGGCGCTGCTCGCGGACGCGGCGCACAACCTGGGTGACGTTCTCGGGCTCGCGATGGCTTGGGGCGCGACTTCGCTGGCGCGGCGGGCGCCTTCGAACATCCACACGTACGGTCTGCGGCGTTCGACCGTTCTCGCGGCGCTCGCGAACGCGGTGTTGCTACTGGCGGTCGTGGGCGCCGTGTCGTGGGAGGCGATCGGACGATTCCGCGCGCCCGTCGAGCCGCACGGCCTGACGATGATGTGGGTCGCGGCGGTTGGCGTCGTCGTGAACGGCGTGTCGGCGCTGTTCTTCTTCCGCGAGGGCCGCTCGGACGCCAACGTGCGCGGCGCGTTCCTGCACCTCGTGGCGGACGCGGCGGTGTCGGCGGGAGTCGTCGTCGCCGGCGCAGTCGTGTGGAAGTGGGGCTGGGCGTGGATCGATCCGGTCACGAGCCTCGTCGTGTCGGCAGTCGTCCTGTTCGGCACCTGGAGCCTCCTGCGCGATGCGTTGCACCTCGCGCTCGACGGCGTGCCGAAGGGGATCGAGCTCGACGCGGTGCGCGCGTTCCTCGCGTCGCTCCCGCGGGTGGAGGACGTCCACGACCTGCACGTGTGGGCGATGAGCACGACGGAGTTCGCGCTGACCGCGCACCTCGTCATGCCGTGGGGCGACGGACCACCGGAGTTCCTCGAGGGTCTGGAGCACGACCTCGAGCACCGCTTCGGCATCGCGCACGTCACCGTGCAGATCGAACCGTCGTCGAGCGCGACGTGCGCGCACGGAGCGCCGGGATCGCTCTGATGGCGCAGGCGGACGTCGAGCGAGCGTGCTCGGATCGCCGGATGCGCACGACGCTCCCGTCGTCGTGTACGCGCAGTGCGTCCCTCAGCTCGCCGCCGGCGGCGGCAACCCGCGCCGCGCGTGCTCGGCCAGTGCGCCCTCGGCGCGGCGGCGCAGGTCGGTCTCGGCGAAGAGCTCTTGCATCCGGTTCGCCGGCAATTGCAGCCGTTGCAGCAGCAGGTCGACGAGGTGCGTGAGCGGCACGCCCGACGGCAGGTTCAGGAACTCCTCGCAGCGCGCGAGCAGCGCCGACTGCACGCGGGCGCGCAATCCGGGCTCTTCCTCGGGCGGCACGTCCCATTCCTCGAGCGGTTCGATCCGCACGCGTCGGTAGAGGCGGTCGCTCGGGATCTCCGCCGTGCGCACGCGGCCGAGGCCGATCACCCAGATCAGGAAGCGGCCGTCGGCGAGCTCTTCGTGACGACCGATCTCGCCCAACCCGGCGACGTCGTGGATGCGCGGGGGAGAGTCGGCGTCCGTCTGGTCCTCGACGATCGTGCCCATGACGAGCCTCCCGTGCCGATCGAGCAGGTCGGACACCAACTGGCGGTAGCGCGGCTCGAACACGTGCAACGGCATCACGCAGCCGGGGAACAGGAACACGCCCGGCAACGGGAAGACCGGCAACTCGTTGGGTCCGTACCACGAACGCGCGGGCGGCTTCGGAACTTCGACCACGCGTCGGCCTCTTTCAGCTCGCCGTGGCGCTCTTGGCGCGGCGCGGTTCGAGGGCCGACAGGATCGAGCGCAGGGCGCGCAATTCGCCGCGGCGTCCGTACAGCTCCGCGCTCCGCGCGAGGTTCGCCACCTGGCGGCGCAACATCGAGCGCGGGTCGGCGTCGCGGAACCAGGCCGGATTGAAGCCGTGGCCGCGCGCCTTCAGTTGGCGCTTGAGATCGGCTTCGCTGCGCGCTTCGCCGCGGTGGTAGGGATCGACGATCGAGCTCAGCGCCTCGCCGTGCAGCCGCAAGAGCACGTGGCCGGGCAGCGGCAACATCCCGACGCGCAACCCGGCGCGCGCCGCGACACAGGCGTAGATCGCGCACAAAGTCAGCGGGATTCCACGGCGATTCAGCAGCACGCGGTCGATCTGAACGCGGTCGGCGCGGTGGAATTCGTCTGGCGCGCCCTGGAATCCGTGCTCGAAACCGAGGACTTCGACGAGCGCCTGCGCGCGCTGCAGCGGGTCCGTGCGCATGCGCGCCTTGCGCGACACGTCGCGGGCGAGCTCGTCGAGCAGGCGTTGGCTCGGCCGCGGGTCGAACGACGGATCCGTCAGGCGGCACAGGTGGAACAAGCCGCGCTCGAGCTCGACGCGGTCGTGCGTCAGGTAGCCGACGACGCGCCGCTGGACCGGGGTGCGGCGGATGTCGGTCAGTAGCGCGCGCGCGCGAACGCGCGCTCCGGGGGTCCCGTCGCGGCTCGCTCGGATCAAGGCCGGAGCGGCCGCCCGCCGAGCCGTGCGCAAGTGGAGCTGAACCGTGGACTGGACGGTCGGTGACTCGTCGTCGAGGAGTCGAGCCAAGCTCTCCAGACGGTCGCGACGCGCTCGGGAGCGCGCTTCCGCTGCGGATCGGGACGCATTCCTCAGCACCGCGAGATCCGCAGATGTGCGGATCTCCTCGGTTCCATGCGACACGGGCTCGGGATCCGGTCGGACCATCGCGGGTTCGTTGGGGACAGGCGCCTCGTGGGGATCCGACGACGCGCAGGGAGAGCTCGATCCTGCCGACGCTGGAGTCGCGCTCGAACCCGATGCTCGGTCCTAGCGCTCCTAGCCGTACGGCCAGTGTCCCACACCTAGACTTCACACAGAAGGATTTCGACGGTGCGACGAGGACGAGCTCGCGCACCTTGCCAGCTCGGAGGGCCACTCCTATCCTCGTTCGCCTCGAAATCTCTGGCCACGCCCGTCCGATCGCGGATGTGACGGCGGCCCGTCGGTCCACCGCACGGATTGTTCGATCCCCGCCTGATGCCCACCCAACCGCGAACGAGCGTCGCCCCGGCTTCCCGCGCAGGTTTGCGCCGGGTCGTCGTGACGCATGCCCTGCGCACGCCGATTGGGCGGTACCTGGGTGCGTTCGCGGATCTCACGGCGGCGGACCTGGGTGCCTCGGTCGTGCGCGACCTGCTCGCGCGCGCGAAGCTCGACCCCGAGCGCGTCGGTGAGCTCGTGTTCGGGAACGGGCGCCAGGCCGGCGGCGGTCCGAACGTCGCGCGCCAGGTCGCGGTGCGCGCCGGCATCCCCGACCGCGTGTGCGCCTGGACCATGAACATGGCCTGCGGCTCGGGCCTGAAGTCGCTGCAGCTCGCCGCCGAGTCGATCCAGCTCGGTCGCAACGACGTGGTGGTCGCCGGCGGCGTCGAGAGCATGAGCGGCCTACCCTTCTTCCTGCCGAAGATGCGCACCGGCTATCGCCTCGGTCACGCCGACGTCGTGGACGCGATGTACAAGGACGGCTTCCACTGTCCGCTCGCGAACATGCTCATGGGCGAGACGGCCGAGAAGTTGGCGCGCGAGATGGGCATCCCGCGCTCGGAGCAGGACCAGTTCGCGCTCGACAGCCAGAAGAAGGCCGCGGCCGCGATCGAAGCCGGCCGCTTCCAGGACGAGATCGCGCCGGTCAAGGTGCCGGGCAAGAAGGGCGAGGTCGTCGTCGCGCTGGACGAGCACGCGCGGCCCGACACGACGCTCGACTCCCTGCGCAAGCTGCCGGCCGTGTTCGACAAGGAAGCGGGCACCGTGACCGCCGGCAACGCGTCGGGCATCACCGACGGCGCCGCGGCGCTGCTCGTCATGGCCGAGGATGTCGCCGTCGACCTCGGCTACGAGCCGCTGGCCTGGATCGGCCAGTCCACGCAATCAGGCGTCGACCCGCGCGTCATGGGGATCGGCCCCGTGCCGGCGCTCCAGGAGTTGAAGGCCAGAACCGGCCTTTCTCCGCAGGATTTCGACCTGATCGAGCTCAACGAGGCCTTCGCGGCGCAGGTAATCGCGTGCCATCGCCAGATGCCGCTGCCGCTGGATCGCCTCAACGTGAACGGCGGTTCCATCGCGCTCGGCCACCCGATCGGCGCGACCGGCGCGCGCATCGTGGTCACGCTCCTCCACGAGATGAAGCGGCGCAAGGCGCGCCGCGGTCTCGCGACTCTCTGCATCTCGGGCGGCATGGGACTCGCGACGGCGTTCCACGCCGAACCGGCCTGACGTCCCGCACCTCTCCCGCATCCAGCACGAAGGAAATCGACATGGCGATTCGCAAGGTCGGAGTGATCGGCGCCGGGCTCATGGGCCACGGCATCGCGCAGGTCGCGGCGCAAGGCGGCTGCGACGTCGTGGTGTGCGAGACGCAGCAGGGCTTCCTCGACAAGGGGCTCGAGCGCATCGACAAGTCGCTGGCGAAGCTCGCCGAGAAGGCCAAGGAGAAGGGCCAGGCGTTCGACGCGGCCGCGGTGCGCGCGCGGATCCGCGGCACGCTCGCGAAGACGGACCTGGCCGACTGCGACCTCGTCGTCGAGGCCATCGTCGAGGATCTCGACGTCAAGAAGAAGCTTTTCGCGGAGCTGGGCGCGATCGTCAAGAAGGACGGGATCTTCGCCTCGAACACGAGCTCGTTCCCGATCGCGGAAATGGCGGCCGTTTCGGGCCGCGCGGACCGCTTCGTCGGCCTGCACTTCTTCAACCCGGTGCAGCTCATGAAGCTCGTCGAGGTCGTGCGCACCGACAAGACGAACGAGGACGTCGTCGCCCAAGCGCGCGCGTTCGGCGAGGCCTGCGGCAAGTCGCCGATCACGTGCAAGGACACGCCCGGCTTCGTCGTGAACCGCCTGCTCGTGCCGTACATGGCCGACGCGATGAAGCTCGCGGAGCGCGGCGACGCGTCGATCCCCGACATCGACACGGCGATGAAGCTCGGTTGCGGTTACCCGATGGGCCCGTTCGAGCTGACGGACTACGTCGGTCTCGACACGACGCTCTCGATCTTGGAGGGCTGGGTGAAGCGCTACCCGAACGAGCCGGCGTTCCAAATCCCGAAGCTGCTCTCGGGACTGGTCAAGGAAGGCAAGCTCGGCCGGAAGTCCGGCCAGGGTTTCTACACATGGCAAGGCGACAAGCGCGTCTGATCGCGGCCTTCGGCCTCGCGGTCGCCGCCGTCGCTTTCGCGCCGGTCGCGAACGCGGAGGTCAAGGCGCGCGTCGAGGCTCCGAGCACCTACGTCGCGGGTTCCGCGATGCCGGTGCGCGTCGAGCTCGTGGCCGGCGCGCAGGGCGACAAGATCCCGGCCTGGATGTTCGGCGTCGCGGCGTTCTCGGTGGACGGCAAGCCGATCGCCGAGCGCGGTTCGGCTGAGATCAAGCTCGCGCCGAACCAGAAGATCACGATCGAGATCGACCTCGCGCCCGCGCTCGAAGGCGTGAAGGGCATCGAGAAGGGCTTCAAGCTCGCGTACGGCAACGAGAAAGCGACCGAGATCGCGAGCCGTGTGCCCGCCAAGAAGGGCCTCGACTTCCTGAAGATGCCCGATGAGGAGCTCGGGGCCTACCAGGTGCTCTTGCGCACGAACCGCGGCCCGATGCTCCTCGAGCTGTGGCCCGACGTGGCGCCGAACCACGTGCGCAGCTTCCTCGACTTGTGCGCGACGGGTTTCTACGACGGCACGCAGTTCCACCGCGTCTCGCCGACGTTCATGGTGCAGGGCGGCGATCCGAACACGAAGGGCGGCGACGCCGCGACGTGGGGCATGGGGCAGGGGCCGCGCAAGCTGAAGCGCGAGTTCAGCGCCAAGACGCATGCGCGCGGAGTTCTCTCCGCGGCGCGCGGGCCTGATCCGGACTCCGCCTCGAGCCAGTTCTTCATCATGACCGCTCCGTCGCCCGCGCTCGACGGCCAGTACTCCGCCTTCGGCGAACTCGTCGAGGGCTTCCCGGCGCTCGACGCGATCGCGAAGGCGCAGGGTCAGACCAATCCTCAGGACGGCACGACCAAGCCGTCGTCACCCCAGAAGATCGAAACTGCCATCGTCCTCGTGAAGGGCGGAAAGTAGGAACGCACATGACGCAAGCAGTCGAAAAGGGCCTCAATTTCATGAAGATGGACGCTGCCGACCTCGCGAACTATCGCGTAGTCCTGCAGACGAGCCAGGGCGACATCGAGTGCGAGATGTGGCCGGACGTCGCGCCGAACCACGTGCGCAACTTCCTCGACCTCGCCTACACCGGGTTCTACGACGGCAAGGGTTTCCATCGCGTCATCAAGGGCTTCATGATCCAGGGCGGTTGCCCCAAGGGCACGGGCACGGGTGACGGTCCGCGCCGCTTGAAGGCCGAGTTCAACGCCAAGAAGCACGAGAAGGGCGTCCTCTCGATGGCGCGCTCGTCGGATCCGGATTCGGCTTCGTGCCAGTTCTTCGTGATGCACGAGCGCTCGCCGCACCTGGACAACCAGTACTCGGCGTTCGGCAAGGCCGTGAAGGGCCTCGACATCGTCGACAAGATCGCGACGACGAAGGTCGCGCCGGGCGACAAGCCGGTCACGCCGCAGACCATCACGAAGGCCGTCGTCGTTCGCGCGACGGCGACCTAGAGCACCGCGATGAGCTACGAGAACCTGCTCGTCGAGAAGGTCGAAGGCGGCATCGCGTTCGTGACGGTCAACCGTCCGAAGGCGATGAACGCGCTGAACCACGCGACGCTCACCGAGCTGGCCGCCGCGTTCGACGCGCTCGAGGCCGATGCAGCGGTGCGCGCGCTCGTCATCACGGGCGCGTCGGTCGAGGGCAAGCCGCCCGAGAAGCAGGCTTTCGTCGCCGGCGCCGACATCGGCGAGCTCAAGGCGATGGAGACCGCGCTCGACGCGAAGCGGCTGGCCTTCTTCGGCCAGACCGTGTTCGAGCGCCTCGAGTGGATGAGCAAGCCGTCGGTCGCGATGATCAACGGCTTCGCGCTGGGCGGCGGCTGCGAGCTCGCGCTCGCGTGCACGCTGCGCACCGCGGCCAGGTCGGCCCGCATGGGCCTGCCCGAGGTGTCGCTCGGGATCATCCCCGGCTACGGCGGCACGCAGCGCCTCGCGCGGATCGCGGGCCCCGGCATCGCGCGCGAGTGGGTCTTGACCGCGGACATGTACTCCGCCGACGAAGCCCACCGCGTCGGCGTCGTGAACCGCGTGTTCGAACCGGCCGAGCTGCGCGACGGCACGCTCAAGATGGTCAACACGATCCTGTCGCGCGCGCCGCTCGCGGTGCGCATGGCCATGGAGACCATCCGCCGCGGACAGAACATGTCGCAACAGGAAGGCGCGCAGATCGAAGCCGACATGTTCGGCCTCGCGTCCACGACCGCGGACATGAAGGAGGGCATGGCGGCTTTCCTCGAGAAGCGGCCGGCGAAGTTCACAGGCCGCTGAAAGGGGGCCCACCAGGAATGCGACCGACACCCCGTGCGACCCCCAGATCGACCGGTGGGTCCTCCAGCTCGACCCGTCCGTGATCCATCTCGACGCACCTAATCCGCTCGCCATCACGCTTCTCCGACCTCTCGACGCGCTGACTTCACGCCCGCTCTGGTCCAAGATCACTCCCAGGAACTCACACCCATGACCCAAGACATCGTGATCGTCGGCGGCGCCCGTACCCCCATGGCCGAGTACGTCGGCACGCCCGGCTACGGCAAGCTCAAGGACCTCTCCGCGATCGACCTCGGCGTCCACGCCGCGAAGGCCGCGATGACGCGGGCCAAGGTCTCCCCGGACTCCATCGACCACGTCGTTATGGGCAATGCGCTCCAGACTTCCGTCGACGCGCTCTACGGCGCGCGCCACGTGGGGCTCAAGGCCGGAATACGCCGCGAATCCGGCGGCCTGACCGTCAACCGCCTGTGCGGATCGGGCATCCAGTCGATCGTCAGCGCAGCGCAGATGATCGCTCTCCAAGAGTGCACGACGGTGCTCGCGGGCGGCATGGAGAGCATGTCGCAGGCGCCGTTTTCCGTGTACGGCACGCGCGCCGGCATCCCGTTCGGCACGCAGCCCGTGATGCAGGACAGCCTGTTCGCCGCGCTGATGGACCCGGTCGCGGGCCTCTACATGGCGCAGACCGCCGAAAAGGTCGCGAAGCGCCTCGGCATCACGCGCGAGCAGCAGGACGAGTACGCGCTGCGCAGCCACCAACTGGGCGCCGCGGCGGTGAAAGACGGCCGTTTCGCGGCCGAAATCGAGCCCGTGACGGTCAAGGGCCGCAAGGGCGACGAGATCGTCGCGACGGACGACCACATCAAGCCCGAAACGTCGCTCGAAGCGCTCTCGAAGCTGCGCGCGGCGTTCGGCAAGGAAGGCACCGTGACGGCCGGCAACGCGAGCGGCGTCGTCGACGGCGCGGCCGCAGTCGTCTTGACCACGGCGGCGCGCGCGAAGGCCGACGGCCTCGACGTGTGGGGCACGATCCGCGGCTGGGCGTACGTCGGCGTCGATCCGACCGAGATGGGCATCGGCCCGGTGCCGGCGATCCGCGCCTGCGTCGCGAAGGCCGGGTTGTCCGTGCAGCAGATCGACCGCATCGAGATCAACGAAGCCTTCGCCGGCCAGTACCTCGGTTGCGAGAAGGAGCTCGAGCTCGACCGCGCCAAGGTCAACGTGAACGGCGGCGCGATCGCGCTGGGTCACCCGCTGGGCGCGACGGGCACGCGCCTCGTCCTCACGCTCATGCACGAGCTGCGCCGCTCGAAGAAGCGCTACGGCGTCGCGTCCGCGTGCATCGGCGGCGGTCAGGGCATCGCCATCCTCGTCGAGAACACGCGCCTGTAGGCGCGATCCACAGTGAACCCCTTAATTCATGTGGAGCCCGACGGCCGTCGCGTCGTCCGGCTGACGCCCGGCAAGCGCGTGCTGTTCCTGTTCAAGGACCACGAGCTGACCGAGAAGCAGCTGCGCCGCGAGGGCGACGTCCGCATGAAGGACATCGCGCCCGCGGACCTGCTCGACGACGTCAATACCGACGCGATGACACCGGCCTGGGTGTGCTTCCGGCACCGCCCGGAAGACATCGCGCTCGACGCGTACGCCGGAATCGTCCACAAGGGCGGAGCGCGGGACGGACAGCGCGTGTTTCCGACGCGCGCGCTGATGGACGGCGGCTTCGAGGTGATCGTGTCGGGCGCGCGCAAGGGCACCGGCAGCTCGCGCGAGACCGCGCCGCAGTGCGAGAAGTGGTCGGGCATCCACCTCGTGATCGCGCATTCGTTCGCGCCGATCCACGAGCGCAACAACATCAACCTCGGTCAACTCATGGGCACCTACGCCCAACTCGAGCGGCTGCAGAGGGCTGAATCGATCCCGCTGGCGGAGTTCACGGGGCGCTACGACCCGGTGACGCGCGCGATCCTCGAAGCGGGCGGGCTCTTCCCATTCTCGAGCCTCTACAAGGCCGGCCACGTCTCGGTGCCTGCGCCGACGACCACGCAGCGGCCGATGACGTGCGCCGAGAAGATCATCGCCGCGCATCTCGTCGTTCCGCACAGCGACGCTGTTGGAAGCGCGCATCGCGGGGCGTTCGTGAAGCCCGGCGACTTGTGTCTGGTCAAGGTGGACGGCGGCTACAGCCACGAGTTCACGACGGCGCAGGTCCACTACTTCCTGCAGCAGGAGTACGGCGCGAACTACACGCTGCCGAACCCGGGCAAGTTCGCGGTGTTCGAGGACCACCTCCTGTACGCCGACGGCGTCGCGAAGATGGCGCCGTTCTCACCGCAGATCCAAACGCTGCGCGACCTGCAGCGCGAGTTCCAGCGCCACACCGGCGTGCGCGATTTCTCGGCCAAAAACGGCATTTCGCCGGGCATCTGCCACCAGGTGGCGCGCGAGCAATTCGTCGATCCGGGCGACTTCATCCAGGCGACGGACAGCCACACGTGCATGGGCGGTGGCAACAACGCGCTCACGTGGGGCGTCGGCGCGACGGAGTACGCAGGCCTCGTGCACGCGGGCTTCACGTTCGTGTCCGTGCCCGAGTCCATCCGCTTCGAGCTGCACGGACGCCTGAAGCCGGAGGTGACGGCGAAGGACCTGATGCTGCACATCCTCGCGACCTTCGCTGTGCGCGAGGACACGCTCGACCGCGTGATGGAGTTCGGCGGTCCGGGCCTCGCGTCGCTCTCGATGGACGAGCGCGCGACGCTGTGCAACATGGCCACGGAGTGCAGCGCGAAGTCGGGCATCTGCGAAGCCGACGACGTGGCGCTCGAGTGGCTCGTCGCGCGTCGCCCGGGCGTCGACCGCGCGGCGCTGCGCGCTCGATTCGTCGCGCCCGACCCCGGCGCTCAGTACGACGGCGGCGTCCACGCGATCGACCTCGCGACCATCGAGCCGATGGTCGCCGAGCCGGGTGATCCGACGTACGGCAAGAACATCGCCGCTCTGCCCGATGTCCCGATCGACATCGCCTACGCCGGCTCGTGCACGGCCGGCAAGGAGCACGACCTCGACTTCTACGCGCAGGTCCTGTCCGAAGCGGTCGAAGCCGGTCGCCGCGTCGCGCCCACAGTGAAGATGATCATCCAGTTCGGCAGCGAGTCCGTGCGCGAATACGCGCGCGGCCGCGGCTACCTGGAGATCTTCAAGGAGGCCGGAGTCACGGTCATCGAGCCGGGCTGCGGCGCGTGCATCGGCTGCGGTCCGGGCGTGTCCGACACGAAGGACCAGGTCACTGTCAGCGCGATCAACCGCAACTTCGCGGGCCGCAGCGGTCCGGGTCGCCTCTACCTCGCTTCACCCTTGACGGTCGCTGCCAGCGCCGTCGAGGGCCGTATCGTCAGTTTCGCGCCCGGTATGTTCCGTCGCGCCGCCGCCACCGCCTCGCCCAGGTTGAAGTCATGACCGAGTACGACATCGCAGTGATCGCCGGCGACGGCATCGGGCCCGAAGTGACGCGCGAGGGCTTGAAGGTCCTCGACGCCGCCTCGTCGATCTACGGCTTCAAGACGCGACGCACGGCCTACCCGTTCGGCACCGAGCATTGGCTCAAGACGAACGAGATCTTCCCCGAGTCGGCTTTCACCGAGATCAAAGGCAAGCAGGCCATCTTCCTGGGCGCCATCGGCGATCCGCGCGCGCCGGTCGGCCTCATCGAGTACGGCGTCATCGCGAAGATGCGTTTCGAGCTCGATTTGTACGTCAATCTGCGGCCCGTGAGCTGCTACGACGAGCGCATGTCGCCGCTGAAGGGCAAGGGCCCGAACGAGATCGACATGGTCTTCGTGCGCGAGAACACGGAGGGCGCCTATACGGGCTCGTACGGCTACACGCACAAGAACCTGCCCATCGAGGTGGCGACCCAGGTCATGGTCTACACGCGCGTGGGCACCGAGCGCGTGATCCGCTACGCCTTCGAGCTCGCGCGCGCGCGCAACAAGAAGAAGAAGGTGACGATGATCGACAAGGCGAACGCCTTGCGCGCGCAGGATCTGTGGACGCGCACCTTCGCCGAGGTCTCCAAGGAGTACCCAGACATCGAGGCCGACCACGCCTACATCGATGCCGCTTGCATGTGGATGATCAAGAACCCCGAGTGGTTCGACGTCGCGGTCACGACGAACCTCTTCGGCGACATCATCACGGACCTCGGCGCGATGATCCAAGGCGGCATGGGCATCGCCGCGTCGGGCAACATCCACCCGGGCAAGATCTCGCTGTTCGAGCCCATCCACGGCTCCGCGCCGAAGTACGCGAACCAGAACAAGGCCTGCCCGGTCGCGGCCATCCTCGCGGCGGGGATGATGTGCGACTACCTGGGCGAGAAGTCCGCCGGTGCGGCCATCGAGAACACCGTCATCGAACTGGTGCGCTCCGGCCGCATCAAGGGCGTGAACACGGGCGACCACCCGACCGATCAGGTCGGTGACATGGTGGTCGAGGAGCTGAAGAAGGTGCTGGCGAAGGTCTGAGATCGCGGGGGGAGATCGAGCTCGCGCGCTCCCTGACCCCGATGAATGGCACCACTCTCGGGGCTCGTCACCCTGGATTTCGTGACAGTACTCCAGGGCGAGGACAACGGCTCGCGTTCGCGTTCCTCGAGCGACTCCGTTGTCGCGTCGACGTCGTGCGAAGCGCTCGAGATGACGGAGTGCACGCCCTATGACGCGATCTTCATGGATTGCCACGGGCCCGAGATGGGTGGCTACGAAGCCGTGGCGGCGATCCGCGCTCGCGAGCATTCCGGGATGCGCGCACCGATCGACGCGCTCACGGTCATCGCCCTCGACGAGGACCGCGCGCGTTGCCTCAGTGTTGGGAAGGACGCGTTCTTCGCGAAATCGACCGTGCGCGAGGAACTGCGCCGGATCGACGACGGGCTCGCGCGCGAATCATCTCCAGTTGTGTAGGTTCCCGCCCAGGGGCGGGACGCGCGCGCGCGGCGTAAGTGCCTGCACGCAGCGGAGCTTTTCCGGTCTGGACGGGTTGCCGGATTCAAGTCCCCCGGCCACGATCGGTCGATGAACCGTCCGCGCGCCGTCCCTGGCAGGGGCGTCGGGCGCCCAGCTTCACGAGGAGATCCATGCTTCAAAGAATCTTGACGGCCGTGGCAGCGGCCGTCGTTTGTTCCGTCGTCAGCGCGCAGACGACGGATCGTCTGGCGCACCTAGGCGAGTCCGCTCCCGGGACCGTCAGCGTCACGAAGACAGGCAGCGTCTACGAGCTGCGCTTCACCGGCGACGAGATCGTCCGCTACACGATCGACGTCGGCGAGACGACGGTCGCGCGCGGCGGTTTGCGCGTGTACGAGGCCTCCAGTGACTCGTGGCCCCTGTGGGAGGGCGGCATCGGGTACCGCGATGGGCTGGGCAACGCGCTCGCGCCCCAGTGGCTCGCGCAGCACACGACCTTGACCGCTGATTCGATGACGTCGAATTCGGTCGTGCTCGACTACACGGACGCGATCCCGGCGCCGGACTCCGTGAGCCTTCAACGGCGGCACACCTTCACGCTCACGGGCAAGACGTTGCGCGTCCAGATCAAGGACCGCTTCGCGCGGCGAGCTTGGGCGCGCAACTATTGCGGCATCGTCGTCGGCCGCACGAACGCGACCGAAGCGCCCAAGTACGTGCTCATCCAGGGCGCGCTGATGGCTCCCCCGACGCAGTTCCGCGACGGCGCGGAGCGCTGGTACATGGCGGCGTCGCTGGACCTCTTCCAGAGCAACTCGGCCGGCTGGTCGCTCGGGATCCAGGGCCACCTGAACGACTCGTCGACTTCTTCCAAGTTCACGCTCGACACGTTCAACCAGTACCTGCGGCAGAGCAACGGGATGATCTCGGGCTCGTTGGACGACACGCTCGTGGTCACCGTCTCGACACGGATGCGCGACACGCTCGTCATGCCGACGGCTCCCATATCGCCGTACAGGCCGCTCCTCGAGGGGCGGACGATGGCGATCCTGCCGGGCACGAACTGGGCGGACTATCCCGCGCTCTGGAACCTCTTCGACCAGTGGGGGATGCACGACATCGCGGGGTATTTCTTCATCGATTGGACCGATCCCGCGCGCAACGACCCCCCCGTCGCGCCGGGTTCGAACTTCAATCAAAACGCGGGCCCCGACTGGTGGCCGGCGCGCAACCCGGTCGCGTTCGAGAACAACGTCGACGTCGGCCGAGCGAAGGGCTACCTGCTCGGCGCCTACATGGCGTTCAACGAGCTACCGCCCACTTCGCCGCTGTACTCGGCGAGCCTCGCGCAGCGCGCGCAGACGGACACTGGTGCCATCAAGAAGGGCATCCAGACCGGTTTCGATTCCATGGCGATCTCGGCTTGTCTGGAACACGCCGTGCGCGAAGCGACGCTCGTCGAGGACGACTACGGCCTCAACATGGCCTACCTCGACATCCAGAGCTACGCGAGCCCCTCGGGTGGAGCCGACGGCGACCACGTCGATCAGCGTCACACGTCGCGCTGGGCGCGCACACTGAAGAGCGCGATCTCGGACCAGAAGACCTGGATGCGGCGCATGACCGACATCTACGAAGGTCCGCTCGCGGGCGAAGGCTCGATCTCGACGGGGTCCTCGAGCCACGAATGGCTCTGGGCCGGGTACTGCGACAGCGTCCAGCGCTGCGTCAACCCGGGCAGCGGGCGCGACGCGGCCACGATTCCGGCGGGCGATCCGACGGCTCCGACCAGTTGGCCGGTGGTCCCCGAGTTCGAACTGCGCGTCATGTCTCGCATCCAGACGAACCACGGGAACGGCTTCCCGGACAGGTTCTTCGGTCGGAGTGACGGCCCGAGCATGGTCGACATGAACACGGGGCAGGTCCTGCTGCCGTTGACGGAGCGCGCGCTCGATCGCTATCGCATCTACGAGATCACGTACGGCAAGAGCTCGTACCTCTTCGCGAACGGGCCGTACAACGGCATCGGCAACTACACGTGGTTCGCCGATCTGATCAAGGAGTACTACTTGGTCAACGAGCTGCAAACTCTCGCTTTCGCGAGCCCGGTCAGCACGATCGACTACCTCCACAACGGGACGTTGCAGAGTTTCGACGCGGTGTACGGCGCGACGTCGTCTCTCGACACCTTCCGCGATGCGCGCATTCGCATGGTCTACGAGAACGGGTTGACGGTGTGGGTGAACCACAATCCCGCCAACTGGAGCATCACCGCGGGCGGCGTGACCTACGCGATCCCGGAGGACGGTTACGTGGCCTGGAAGCCGACGGCCGGCGGCGGGCCCGCCTTCCGGAGCTTCTCGGCGATCCCGAGCGGCGTCGGCTCGCGCATCGACTACTGCTATGCGCCCGGTCGCTGGGAATACTTCGACGGACGCGGCGCGGTGAACAACTACGCCGGCATCGACACGCAGGGCATCCGACGCTCGCGTTTCGTCAACTTCGTGACCGGTTCGACCGCGTTCGAGACCGCGACGGCTGCGATCCAGGTGATCCCGGGCACGCCGCCGGCCGTCGTTCGCGTCGACGTGGTGCCCGCGACGGTGAACCTGGCCGCAGGCTCTCGTCAGGGCGTGCGCGCGATGGCGACGTACTCGAATGGAGCGGTCAGAAACGTCACGACGCTCGTGAACTGGTCGACTTCGAACCCGAACGTAGGTCGCATCAACCGCGGCGCGGCACTGAGCGCCTCGGGCACGGGAACCGCCAACGTGCAATGCACCGCGTTCCAAGGCGTGGCCTGCACGCCGGCGACGTTGATCGTTCCCTAGTTGGTATGAGTGCGTTGAGCGTCTAGCGGCGCGTTCCAGGAGAGCGAAGCATGGCTCACCCAGCCGGGGACGGCCTTCTCAGCGCACCTGCTGGACGAGTCGCGCGAGAATCACGAAGGCCGCCGCCCGTTGGGGCGTCGGCCTTCTCGCGTTCGCGCTCGGACGTTTACTTCTTGCGCGCGGCTTCGATCTTCGCGACGAGCGCCGGCCCGTCCTTCTCGACGGCCTTCTTGCAGCCGTTGCAGCACAAGCGCACGAGCGTCGTTCCGTACAGGACGTCGACGGGCGCGCCCATGCTGCCGAGTTTCTCGTCGCTGACCGGGCACGTGTCGAGCGGGTAGGTCGCGAGCTGCGCTTCCATCCAGGCCTTGTCGACCTTGGCCATCGCGGTGGCCGGGTCCTTCTCGAAGGCCGGCTTGCAATCCTTGCAGCACAGACGGACGAGCTTCGTGCCGTGCACGACGTCGACGGGCTCGCCCTTCGTGCCGAGCTTCTCGCCCGAGACGGGACACGTGCTCAGCGGATAGGTCGGCTTCTGCGCCGCGACGACCGCGGCGTCGATCTTCGCGATCGTGGCGGACTTGTCCTTCTCGACGGCCGCCTTGCAATCGGCGCAGCACAGCCGCACCAAACGTGCGTCGACGACGAAGTCGATGGCCGAGGCGTCGAGCTCCTTGCCGCTCACGACGCACTTCTCGAGCGGGTAGGAGGGCTTCTGCGCGCGGATCACTTCCGCGTCCGTCGGCGCGGCCGCCGGCACGGCTTGCGCCTTGGCGCCGGCCTCGTCGGCCTGAGAGGAGGGCAGCGAGGCGCCGAGCGCTACGGCCGCGGAAAGGCTGAGTGCGATCAGGGTCTTCATGGGTCGGTCTCCGGGTTGGTTGACTCGAACAGGGTACGCATCGGCCGGGGGGCGTGCGTTCTCGACCCGGAACCAGCCCGCCCCGACCCCCTCTGCCGTCCGCGCGACCGCCTTGCGAGCGAGGGGTCCGCTCCCGAGGATCGGCGCGCCATGCCCGCTCCGCGTTCGACCGTCTACAGCTACCGCGCCGGCCCGTTCCGCCGGCTCTGGCGGCGGACGAGTCGGCTCGTTCACGCCGTCGCCGCCACCTTCGCGCGCTCCGCGGTCTGGATCGCAGGCACGCCGTTCCACCGCGGACACGAGCGCTCCCGCCAATGGCGCGTGAGCTGCTTCCGAGCCTGGGGCCGGTCGCTGTGCCGGATCGGCGCGCTGCACATCGAGATCGATGGTGAGCCGCCGCGCGAGCCGTGCGTCCTCGTCACGAACCACGTCGGTTACGCGGACATCCTGGTGCTGGCGGCGGTCCTCGACGGACCGGCGTTCGTTTCGATGCACGAGATCAAGAAGTGGCCGCTCGTCGGTTACATGGCCGCGCGCATGGGCACGATCTTCATCGATCGCGCCGACAAGCGCTCCATCCCCGAGGTGAACGCGGCGATCGAGAGCGCGCTCGGGCGAGGACACATCGTCGTCTTGTTCGCCGAGGGCGCGAACTCGGACGGCAGCCAAGTGCGTCCGTTCCGCGCGTCGCTCTTGGATCCGGCGGCGCGACTCCTCGTGCCCTGCGCGTGGGCGACACTGCGCTACGATGTGCTTTCCGGCGATCCGCCGCCGTCGCGCTCCGTGTGCTGGTACGAGGAATCGATCGTGCGTCAGGCCCCGCGATTCCTGGCGCTCGAGAAGATCCGCGCGCGCATCGTGTTCGGCGACGGCTTCGTGCGCAATGCGGACCGCAAGCAACTGGCCGCGGACCTGCACGCGCGCGTGCTGTCGCGCTTCGAGCCGATGGAATGAGAACGGCGCGCGCCGGACCTGGGTCGGGCTCGCGCCGTTGATTCTGGAAGCCGTGAACTACGGCTTCGCGTACGAGACCGCTCAACCATAGGCCCGTGTCGAGTTCGTGGCCACGGGGCGCCGAGCGCGCAGGTCCGCGATCGCCGCGTCGACGTAGTTCACCTCAGCCGCGTTGCCTTCGATCTTGCCATTCGGGGCGTTGTCGAGCGCGCCGGCGTAGACCAGCACGCCCTTCTCGTCGATCACGAAGCAGTGCGGCGTGGTCTTAGCGCCGTACGCACGACCGACGATGCCCTCGGGGTCCATGAGGAGCGGCGCTTCGAGCGCGTACTTCTCGACGAAGGCCTGGTTCTTGTCGATCTTCGAACCGGGGTGCTTCGGGTTCTGGGAGTTCACCGAGAGCCACACGACGCCCTCCTTCGCCAGACGCTCGGGCTGATCGGCCAGGGGTCCGTCCTCGTACGCGTACACGCAGTACGGACAGGCCGGGCTGAACCACTCGAGAACGACGATCTTCCCGCGGTAATCCTTCAATTCGTGGGTCTTGCCGGCGAGGTCTTTGACCTTGAAATCGGGCGCCGGCTTGCCGACCTCGGCCTTGGCAACCGACGCGGTCGCGGCGGGGACCGAGGGCGCCGCGGGCTTCGCCGCCTGTGCCGGCTGAGCGGGCTGCGCGGCCTGGGCCGCGACGGGCGCGGGTTTCTCGGCTTTCGACGGACTGCTTCCGCAGGCCGCGAGACCGAGCACGGACAGTAAGGTGGCGAACCGCCACGTTGCGATCTTCATGCTGAGTTCCTCCAATCGGGTTTCACTTCTCACTCCCCGCACTGGGCGGGGTGTAGGTGTGGTCGAGCAAGTACGCGGTCTCGCCCAGATCGGTACGCACGCGCAGCACGCCGCGGATGCGCGGCACGTCGGTGGTCTCCTTGCGCTCGAACGCGAACCCGGCGCGCAGCGTGCCGCCGTTCTTCCCGATGTCGATCGAGCGTGAGACGAGCTCGACGGGCTCGACGTCGAGCGGGAAGTAGTCGAGCTCCTTCGCGCCCGAGACGATGAGCGTCAAGCGCGGCTCGGCTTCCGTGCCCGTCCAACTCACGCGCGCTTTCGCCAGCTCGGACCAGGGCTTGGGCAGCTTTGCCCGGGCCGCGGCGAAGAGCGCGTCGTTGGCCGGCTTCTCCGTGTCGGCGACCGCGATCTCGACCGAAGCCTTGCCGCTGCCCGGGACGCACACGTCCGTGCACACGAGCCAACTGCCTTCGACTTCGATCCTCACTTGCGTGCCCGGTTTCGCGTCGGCGGGCACCGTGACGTCGGCCAGCAGCACGAGCTCATTCTCGAAGATGAACGTCGTGATATCGCCCTCGACATCGTGGCGCATGGGCGTCGGAAAACGCGGAGCCGCGACCTTCCAGCCTTCGGGCGCCGTGAACTTCGCGCGCGTCGACATCCCGGAATCACCGGGGTTCTCCCAGTACACGTGCCACTTCGGCTCGATCGCGTAGCGCACGGCGAGCGTCGCGGTACCGCCCGGTTTCACGGCCTCGCGGTCGGCCACGACGCTGACCTGCACGAGCTTGTCACCGTCGGGCATCTCATCGTCCTGCGCGGGGACACCAACGGCGGCGAGGAAGACGAGAGGGGAGAGCAGCGTGAGGATGTTCATGGCGGGTTCGGGCTGGGTACGTGCGTCGGGCCGATCGTAGCAGCGACTTCCGGCCGATATCCTTGCGGATCTGGGGCCGCCCGCGGTTCGAACCGGAGCCGAACGCGGGGGCTGGGATCTTCGGGGAAACGAGCACGGACTACCGCTCGGAGCGCGCGCGAGGGAAGCTCGCGCACCCTCTCCGCGCCGCCATGCCCGACCCGTTCCTCGAAGAGTTGCTCCAAATGCTGGCGCCAGCCGGCGCCGTGCGCGCGCGCGCGATGTTCGGCGGCGCGGGTCTGTACCTGGACGACGTCTTCTTCGGACTGGTCGCGGACGGCGAGCTCTTCTTCCGCGTCGATGCCGAGAGCCGTCCGGCCTACGAGTCCGCCGGCAGCCGCGCGTTCCAGCCGTTCCCCGACGGAATCGCGATGGAGAACTACTGGCGCGTGCCCGACCGCGTGCAGTCCGACGAGCGCGAGCTCTGCGCATGGACGCAACGCGCGGTCGCGGCGGCACGCGCGAAGCACGCGCCGCGAGCGCGGTCGAAACGCTCGCGCGAGACGTCGACCCAGGCACCCGACCCGTCGATGTCGATCCTGCGCATGCGGATCCAAAACGTCGGTCCCGCCGCGCGCCGCTGGATGCGCGCAGTCGGCGTGGCGACACGCGGGGACCTCGAGCGCACGGGTTCGGTCGCCACGTTCCTCGCCGTGCGCGCGAACGGCCACCCGGCCAGCGTGAACCTGCTCTACGCGCTCGAAGGCGCGCTACTCGGCCTGCGCGGCGATCTCCTGCCCGAGGTCGTGCGCGCGAACTTGCGCGAGCGCGCCGGGCTCTGAAGCCCGCGCGCGCTATCCTCCTCGCCCCCCATGCCCGCCCGCCGCTTCAGCGTGATCCGCGACCCCGTGTACGGCGACGTGCACTTGACGCACGAGGAGATGCGCGTCCTCGACACGCCCGAGATGCAGCGGCTGCGCGGCGTCAAACAGCTCGGGACGGCGTACCTCGTGTTCCCGGGTGCCTTGCACACGC
>Ga0105044_10000885_pt1 | contig 38614 bp, 29 predicted proteins | sample MAT01_FD_78092 | JGI IMG/M metagenome (GOLD analysis project Ga0105044, IMG submission 78092) | Freshwater microbial communities from Lake Fryxell liftoff mats and glacier meltwater in Antarctica - MAT-01 | ecosystem: Environmental > Aquatic > Freshwater > Ice > Liftoff microbial mat | place...
CCTACGCCTCGGGCGACCCGAGCGCGTTTGACGACGTCCTTTCGCGGGATGCGGGTAGGCTTACTGTTCTGCGGGATCGTGCACGCACGCATCTTGATAGGCGTGGGGATACATCACGCCATCTCAGTTGACAACCTGGATGACGCTTGAAGATCTGTGCGACGGAAAAAAGAAAGGGCTCTTCGTAAGAGAAGAGCCCTTCGTAAATGAGATGCCGTTTTATGCTATCGAACAATTGCCCAAGGACGGTTTGTCGATGAAGTGCCATCCGAAACGAAGATGATGTACATCCCTGCACTGAATTTACTGACGGGGAGAGAAATCCCCTCTCGCAGCGCTTCAGGTGTAGTGATAGTGCTGTAGACAACAACACCGCTACTTGACGTGATCGTAACGGATGCATCTCCTTGCATGGAAGAACACGACAACATTGCCACGTCAGATGACGGACTCGGAATCACCTTTAGCAATTGTGGTGATTCTAGAGTTTGTCCATAATCCACGCTCGTCATCACAAGTGGTTCACACCCGCCAACCGTCCATGACGTGATATCGTGTTGCTCCCAAGAGTGGCCTGTTGCAGATGTAAAACCGATCCAAGCCGATTGACTCGGGCCGAGTGGAATGATTTGATCGACATAGAAAGAGTCGATCTCCAGCACTGGCTGCCCAAGTTGCGTCGTTCGACTTAGATAGACTTTCAGTTTTCCGGGGACGTATTCTACTCGGGCATAGTAGGGTTTCCCATCTGCTTTCAACTCTGGAATATTTGAAGTTATACCAAGCAAGTAGGGTGCGGTATGATAGCCCTTGCATCTCTTATCACGCCCAGTTTGAACAGCACAATGACTTCCGTTCGGATCTGAATAAGCGAAATTGAAGTAAGAATCAAATTCAACTGCTATGCAATTTGGCATATCATCATATCCAACACCTTGGCCATCAGAACCAGCTTGGAACTGACCTGCGGTTTGAATAACAAATGAAACTCCATCAGCGCCTGGCGAGGAGCCGTCCATTTGGGCATTGTCGTCTCCATGACTAATCACGAAAGTGAAATCTGTTGAGAAGCCTTTCTCAAGTTTCACTCGACCGCCTGTCCACAAGGCCCCGGTTACATACGCAAGAGTATCGGTTAAACGCACAATGCTGCCTACTCGCTTCGCACTTCCCAGAAGTACATTCCCAGTAGAAGCGGCAAGAAGGTCTTGGCTATTCGCGCTGGCATCACATTCAACCACAAGCATCTCCACCGAAGTTATTGGCCAGGAACCACTAACTCCCGCAATTGCAAGTACTGTTCTCTTTGAGATGCCACCTTCCCGGTACTCCAATCCAACTGCTCTCGTGTACTTTCTAGGTGTGATCATTCTCGGTCCAACAGTGCCTTTACCTGTTTCGACGTTAAAAAACGATGTGACATTTAGAGTTTGGCCACCTGCATCAAAGCCTCCTGCAACGACTACGACGTCGTCTGTGTACTCAGCAACCCCACAGTAGATTGGGGCATCGGGAATTGCACCAGCCAGCGCGAAATTGCCATTGTTTTCCGCAACCACTTCGTTAAGGAAGAGTGGACTGGATTCTTTCAATGAACCTCCAATGATCACAAGCCGACCATCTCGGAGTTTCGTATACGTGAGCGCTTCACGTCCGCTTGGCAGACGGCCCACTGTTTCCCAAGTGTCTGTTGTTGCACTATAGGTACGAATCTCAGGAAACCGTTCGGAGTCCTCGTCCCTTGCTCGCCCACCCATTACGACGGGGATTCCGTTGGATGCGACAGTTCCAATCGCACCATTGATATCAACAGGATAGTCCGCGATAAACTTGCTCAGACCAGTGCGCAGGTCGAAGAGCTCAGCTGATGAGATCGGAATCGTTGTATACGTCCTTCCACCAGCGATCGCGAACTTGTCGTCCCCCAATGGGATGACAACATGTTGCCGACGGCCCACTTTCAAATGACCCACCGTTCTCCATGTGTTCGTTTTTATAGAATACACTTCAACTGAGGTTGCGTTTTCCCGATCGCCGTAGCCGGAGAAAACAACAACCGCAGTGTCTCCTAAAACATAACCCTGAAACTCCGCACGCGCTTGGCTCATGCTCGCAGCTTCGCTTACAACAATGTTGGGGCCATTTGTGGTGAGAATCTCACAAGTATTCGTTGGTGTGCCAAACAATCCATCTCTCCATCCGCCCATGACGATTGCAGAGGTTGCGGAAATGGGCAACACCACAAAAAAGGCACGTCCAGTATTGAGCGACCCAACAGACTTCCATGTGGGCTGTTGGGCATTGGAATTCATAGGCGACAGTACGACAGAACAAAGACTGGCAAGGAGAATGTGCCTGAACATCATGTTCGATTTCGGAACCACGTATGCCCCCAAGTAGAATGCAAAAAGATGAACATTGCGATTGAGACAACTACCGCGCCTGATTGAGTGAAGATTGACGGTGACAATCGCGAAGTTATCACAGTAACTAAGGCCAATAGTACACTCAAAATGGCACCGAAACACTGCAGATGTACCTTGAACTTTGGTTGAAGCGCACCGACTTCGCCAAGGGCGAATATAATGTATACCGGCGCAACTAACAGTACCGGTCTCTGAATGTTAACTGCAAATAGAACCTGGCCCCACGTAAGCACGAGAGCTCCAACCAACAGAAGGCCCCGACGCAGGTTCGAGATCAAAATCACCACGGTGAGGCCAGCTAGTGCAAGGCCGTATGAGTCAAAGAATAGTGCGTTGAGGTCCGCAAGTGTAAATGATGCAATTCGTTGTGGCACAAAGGTGTAGAGTAGATATTGTACTCCATACTCCGACGTGCCATTCTGAACAAGGGTAACAGAGCTCGAGAGAGCGTTGATATAGCTTGCGTCGGTGTTAAGCGCTGGGATGATCAATCGCAAGCCGATGAGTACGATGAAAGGGACGCCCGACAAGATCAATACCTGGCGCATTTTGAGGTGCTGACCAAATAGCAGCATGGCAACGACGACAGAAATCATGATGCTATCTTTTGCAAATGCCCCAACCAGGGCAGCTCCAAGTGCCATACTGAACGACTTCCTTCGAAGTGCAACAGCGACCACCAGTCCGAGTAGTATTGCCAAGGGATCAACACTTGCGCCATAAAACATGAACCCTCGGGTTATCCATCCTAAAGAACTGTAAACGAGCACTCCTACCCAAGCCCAAGCGGAAGAAGTTGTCTGATCATACACTACTAATCCGATGATCACTGCAGTCGCGACGAGGAAGATCGAGTTGATGATTAGAAACGAAGAGAAATGATCATCACCGGGCAAGCAATGAACAAGAAAAGGAGTTGCAATCCTCCAACAGAAGGGGGCAATGTGAAAACTCCCTATGGACTGATCAGACATAAACAGGTACTTGTGGTGGTCCATAGGGGCTGCGAATTCACTTGACCCACGCAAGTCGCCATACAAGGACCAACAGAGCAGCAACTGCATGGCCATGAACAGTCCGTAGCAAATCCCTTGTTTCGTCGTAGTTTTCATGTTCTGCTCTCATATTCATTCAGCAACAAAAACGACTAAAACCATGCGCGGAGTTATCGTCGAGGCATTGCGTTCAGCAGTTCACTTTTTAGCTAACGCTCCTGTGGCCGGCAAAATTCTGGACTCACTTTCAAAAGAGCGTTTTCACGCTTTAACCATACGTGCCGAGAAAACTCTTCGAGCTCATGGATACGATCATGTGATTAGCGGTCCGTTTGCTGGTCTAAAATACCCCGACTTGCATCATCGTGGCTACACGGCACTTGTCTATAAATTGCTAGGCGTGTTTGAATCTGAACTGCATTCGAGTATTGCAGTTTGTCTTACCCGCTCATACACGACGGTACTCAACATCGGCGCCGCTGATGGATACTATGCTGCCGCATTTGCAAAGTTCTTGCCAAATGTCCACGTAGTCGCTTGGGAAATGGACCCCTTTTTCCAGGGCATGCTCAAGCAGGTTTGCAACGCAAATGGAGTTCAAGGTCAGGTCGAAGTACGCGGATATTGTTCTGTAGATGAGTTGCGATCCATTCGTGCAACAGGGCGCACACTCATCATTTCAGATTGCGAAGGCGGCGAGGTTACGCTACTCACTCAAGACAATTTGATTACACTTGAGAAGTACGACGTCATTGTCGAATGCCACGATCATTTCGTCGCCGATGCAACGTCCATTTTGCAACAGCGATTCAAAGATACACATGACATAACGGTCATTGAAACGCAGTTGCGGACACTAAGCGAGATTCCATCTGAGCTCGTAGCCCTTCTTGGAGGCCCTTCGGACGACCTAGTGCACATCATCGAGGAACCGCGGCACTACAAAATGCACTGGCTGTATATGATCGATAAGCGCAAGTAAGAATCTGGATCCAGAGCATCATGAACACTCAGAGCCAAGACAATCGCGTACTTGAGAACATCACGTTGCATGAGCGCATCTCAAACGACTACATCGACAGGCACTCAGAGATCTACAACGCGATTGAACAACGACGGCTAGCAACAGACATTGACCATGCGTTTTCTTGCATCAGATCCAGCTCTGCTTCGCCAAAGTGTCTCGATTTTGGATGTGGCCGCGGGAACCTTTCAATGCATTTTCTTGATCGTGGCGGTATTGTTACGGCGGCAGATATCACACCGTCTTTTCTGCAGCTCGTATCCGATCTAGCCTCCTCACGAGGTCAGAGCATTTCGACTCACCTGCTCAATGGCATCGATTTACGCGAGTTCGATGACAACTCCTTTGATTTTGTTGCATCGTATTCGGTACTACATCATGTTCCAGATTACCTTGCCATTGTTCGCGAATTCACGAGAATCGTCAAGCCTGGAGGAATTATTTTCATAGATCATGAAGCAAGTGATGAGCTGTGGAATCCCTCCGGTGCATTTCTGGAATTCAAGAGTAGATCAAATGTTCGCAGAAGTGCCTGGTCACTAGCGTCATCACTTTTTGACCCGCGGTGGTATTTACGCAAGTGGAAGAAGCTCAAGAATCCGAGATACCAAGAGGAAGGTGACATCCATGTGTGGCCTGATGATCATATCGAGTGGAACCGTATAGGACAGATCATGGCTGATAGTCATGTTCACCCTGTTCTTGAGAAGGACTACCTATTGTATTACTCTCACTATTCAGAAGAACTCTACTGGCAGTACGCGCAGCGGTGTTCGGATGTGCACCTCTACATCGGCCGGAAACAATGAACATCGCCATCCTTGCCCCCTTCCCTCCTCCCTATGGAGGAGTGTCTGTGCATGCGACGCGACTGGTTGATGCGCTGCGTGAGGCGGGTGATGATGTGGCTGTGGTTGATGTTGGACGTCCGTCGTTACGGATGATTCTGGGGGTGGTGATGGTGGCATGGCGGCGAGACCGGCTTGTGCACTATCATTCAGACGAGGGGAATTGGAAGATGGCCATTGTTCTTGGCTTGCTCTTCGATGCAGTTGGTGCGAAGTATGTGATCACACTGCACAGCTTTCGAGAACGGACGGCGTTTCGCAATGTGCTTGTTCGCACGTTGCTGCGCACGACGTATGACGCCGCGGAACGAGTGATCTGCATTTCCGAGCACGTGCGCGAAGCAGTGCGTGCGTTGATTGGCGTTGATGCTGCACAGTGCACCGTGATCTCCTCTGCCCTGCCAGTAAGTACCGAAGAGCGCATGGCACCGCTTCCGAGTGCTGTGCCGCAAGCATGGCTAGGTGCACCCGTGCGAGTGTTGTTCAATGTGTCGAGGTTGGTACGGTATCACGACAAAGATCTCTACGGACTCGATGTGGTGCTCGACGCGTGGCGCACAGTGAACGTTGCACATCCATCGGCGCGACTTCTCGTGGTGATCGCAACGGTTGTAGACGCGCCGCTCTACAACAGCGCCATGGAGCACGTGCGAACATTGCAGGGCGTGGATGTGTTGACGGATCACACGGGCCTACTTATGCCGTTTACGGTTGCAGCGCATGTTGTTGTACGCGCTACACGCACAGAGGGCGGACCTAGCCTTTCGATTCAAGAGGCACTCGAAAACGGTTGCGTGACCGTTGGAAGTAACAGCGTTCCACGTCCACTACAGACAATGTTGTTTCGTACTGAAGATGCAGCAGATTGTGCACGCGTGATGGGAGAGGCAATCCACCAAGTTTGTGAACATGGCCGACCCACTCCCTTGATTCCGTCAACGGTGATCGTTGATCGACTTCGCGAACTCTACCGTACGAGCACTACCACTGCACGTTCTTGAGTTTTTCTTGCACCGCGAAGTTTGTGAGTTCATAGTGCAGCGGCGTAACAGCCGCATACCCTTGCGCCACTGCGAGGTCGTCGGCATCGGGAAGTTCCTTCACAGAAACGAACGTTCCCGTTAACCAGAAGTATTCGCGACCCATCGGGTCCTTACGCCTGTCGTATGAATCTTCCCACACACTGTGTCCCTGCCGCGTTACGCGAATGCCTTTGAAGTCTTCGATAGGTATGCTGGGAACATTTACATTCAACAGCGTTCCTTGCGGAAGTTCGAGCGAGTGTAGTCGGGAGGCAACCGTGAATGCCACTTCTGCCGAGAGCGACATATCGTGCGTTTCATCGAACGTAGACACACTCACAGCCATCGATGGAATACCCATGAGCGTGCCTTCTGTGGCCGCACTCACCGTGCCGCTGTAGATCGCATTCACGCTTGTATTGCTACCGTGATTGATGCCACTTACGATAAGATCAGGTCTGTGATCTAATAACGTAGTCACGGCTAGCTTTACGCAATCGGCCGGAGTGCCATTAATCGCATATCCGAACATCGCACCGTCGCGATAGAATGGTGTGGCGCGGAGCGGACTCGATACCGTGAGCGCATGTCCGACGGCGCTTTGCTGTCGGTCTGGCGCTACCACAATCACATCACCAAGCCTACGCATACTTTTCACCAAGGCAAGAATGCCATGCGAGTCTATCCCGTCGTCGTTCGTTACCAGTATGCGCATTAGAATCCCAGATTCTTCTTCACTTCAAGGAAGATGATCATTCCCATCAACAGAAGTAGCAATCCCACGCCGATCTGCTGTATGCGCATCTTCGTGCTTGTTGCCAGTTCACGACGCAACACAGACTCGATCGCAACGATCACTAAGTGTCCGCCATCCAGACCTGGAATCGGTAGCAGGTTCATGAAGGCAAGCGAAATAGAAATAAGCGCCATGAATCGCAAGAATGGCTCCACACCTAGCTTTGCGCTCCGCGACGCTTGTTGGGCAATCGTGATCGGTCCGCCAAAGGCCTTACCCGCTGCCACTTTTCCGCGCACAACAGATGAGATCGTCACACCGATCATGCCAAATGTGTTTGCAAAATCATGCACACCTAACAGCAGCGACTCGCCCACGCCAAAACTCTCGTACTTCTTATCGCCTACATAGACGGCATCAAGCGTTACTCCAATCGTGCTATCCGACCCTACAAAAACGTTATTTGCATACGTCTTTCCATCGCGGTTCACCGTCAAGAGAATCGACTTGTTTGCACGAGCGCGGATTTCTGAGCGAAACTGTGTGGGCGAAACAACCGACGTTGAATCGATAAACTTTGGTTGATCTCCGGCTAGGTAGCCAGCCTTCCCCGCTGCAGCGAGTGTTACAACACTTTGGAATGCAACACGCCAACCAACTGGCTCCATGCCGAGTCCACCGTTCGACAATGCCTTCAAGACTTCGTCGCCGCGAATCTCCGCCTTCGCAAGCATGCCATTGCGTTCAACATCCACCATCCGTGTGCCCGACGTTCCGCGCAGTGCGATCGCGTCCGTCATGTCTTCCCACGTTTCAATCTCTCTTCCATCAATCCGAAGAATCCGATCACCAGCGCGCAGCCCCGACGTTGTTGCAAGTGAATTCGGTTCCACATAGGCGATCGTCGTGGTACGATGCTCTACGTGACCATTGAAGTATGGCAAGGCGGCAAGGACAAGAATGGCGAAGATCGAATTCATGATCACGCCGGCCGACAGTACAATGGCCTTCTGCCAATTCTTCTTCGATCGGAATTCGTAGGGTTTCGGCGCCGTTTCGAGATGGTCTGTGTCGAAGCTCTCGTCGATCATGCCAATGATCTTCACGTAGCCACCAATGGGCAAGGCACAGATACGGTAGTCGGTTCGACCTTCAAGGTCCAGATCTGCAGGTATGGAGCCAAACGTAAAGCCTCGTTTCCAATTCCAGCCGAACAGACGTGGCCCCATGCCGATGGCAAAAACATCGGCACGCATTCCAGTCCACTTCGCCGTAAGGAAGTGACCTAGTTCGTGGATGAAGACGAGGACGCCAATGACGACCACAAAGGAGAGGATAGTTTCGATCATGCGTTCAATAGGGAGGTGGAAATGCGACGTGCTTCAAGGTCGGCATCTAGGATGTCGGCCAACGACGGTTGAGCAACGCTCTTCATGTGTTCGAGTGTTCGTTCAATGAGGGCGGGAATTCCGACAAACGTTATCTGTCCGCGCAAAAAGGCAGCAACGGCCACTTCATTGGCAGCGTTCACAATGCATGGCGCCGTGCCACCCTGCCGTAAGACGTCGTAGGCAATGCGTAAACACGGGAACCGATCTACATCGGCATGCTCAAACGTAAGCGAGCCTAGGGCGGCAAGGTCTACGCGCGCAACATCCAGCGGATAGCGATTTGGGAATGCGAGTGCGTATTGAATGGGGACGAGCATCGAGGGGACGCCCATTTGCGACTTCATGCTTCCGTCCGTGAACTGCACCATGGAATGGATGATCGATTGCGGATGCACGACCACGTCTATCTTCTCTGCCGGAAGATCAAACAGCCATCGAGCCTCGATCACTTCAAAGCCCTTGTTCATGAGCGTCGCACTGTCGATGGTGATCTTTGCACCCATCGTCCAGTTCGGATGCTTCAACGCCTGTGTGGCCGTGACGTGTTGAAGGGCATGGAGATCGAAGGTTCGAAACGGGCCGCCTGAAGCGGTGATGATGATCTTCTCGACTGTTGTGATGTCTTCTCCGACAAGACATTGAAGAATCGCAGAGTGCTCACTGTCTACGGCAAGAATGTGCGCACCGTACTCTCGCGCAGCAGCCGTGATCACCGCACCCGCACTCACGAGTGTTTCTTTATTCGCCAATCCGATCACCGCGCCGCGTTTGATCGCGGCCATGGTGGGGACGACGCCGCTGAAGCCTACCATGGCGGACATCACCACGTCGTTGCCTTCGTGCCCTGCCGCCTCACACAATCCTTCTTCACCGCATAGGATCGGACCTGTGAATTCGGGACAGAGTTGCTTGAACGTGCGCCAGGCTTCTTCTTCTCGGAGTGCAACGCCACGCGGTTTGTACCGGCGCACTTGCTCTGCAAGTTCAGCTGCTTTGGTGTTGCACGTTAAGAAGTTCAGAGAGATTGCATCGCCCAGACGTTCGACAATATCGAGCGTTTGTGTGCCGATCGAGCCGGTAGAGCCAAGAATGGTAAGCGAGCGTGGCGCGAGCGACATAGGCTACATGAACTGTCGGGTGATCTCGTTCCCGCCGCGGAAACAACGGAATTCTCCCGCATCAAGCGAGTCGTCTTCTCGGAGCGCAACGAAGAGGAAGTAGGAACGAAGCCACTTCCAAAGGGTTGAGCTTCGTTTGCGTTGCATGTAATGGCACACGTATGGGTGCGCGGCTACGGTCACGCCAAAGTGCCATGTGCCTGCGCGGTAGTTGCGCATCCAACGGTCGATACCCGTAACGGTGGTCTCGGGAGATTGCACTCGGCCTGTGCCGAAGCAAAGTGGACAGTCACCGCTGGACCGATCGGCAAGGTTGCGACGAATGCGCTGACGCGTCATCTGCATCAGGCCGATCTGCGAGAGTGGATAGACCACGGTCTTCGCGCGGTCGCGCGCAACTTCGTTACGCATTTCGTTGAACAGCTTGCGGCGGTTCTCTTCTTGCTGCATGTCGATGAAGTCTACGCAGATGATTCCGCCAATATCTCGCAGTCTCATTTGCTTCGCAACTTCTTTGACGGCTTCGAAATTGGTTTTGACGGCATTGCCTTCTTGCGAGCGCTCGTTGCTTGCACGGCCGCTGTTCACGTCTACAACAACCATGGCCTCTGTATGGTCGATCACAATAGATCCACCACTCGGCAACGGCACATTGCGTGAATGTGTGAGATGCACTTCGCGCTCGATTCCATATACATCGAACATCGAACGCGCTTCTGTAAAGAGCTCAACTTTGCCATCAAGGTGCGGTGCCGTTTTCTGCACGTAGGTCTTGATCTCGCGATACAGTTTGCGATCGTCGACGATCACTTGTGTGACGTCGCTCTTGAAGAGATCTCGAATCACACTGTGGGCGATACCCGCCTCGAGGTACAGCAACGTTGGACCTGTTGCCTTGCGTACATCGGCGGCGATCTCGTCCCATTGATTCAAGACAGATTCAAACTCAAGGCGCACTTCATCTTCGGTTAGTCCGGATGCGGCCGTACGAATGATACATCCCATTCCGGGACGGAGAATGCTCTTGGCAACAGCGCGCAATCGTTTACGCTCTTTTACCGAGACCACTTTTCGTGATACGCCAATGGAAGTGTCGAATGGCAACAGTACGAGGTTCCGGCCTGCAATGCCCACCTTCGTTGTTACTCGCACGCCCTTCGTGCCGTAGGCATCACGCGTTACCTGCACCACCACTTGCTGCCGGGCATGCAGGTTGATCGCGATCAGTCCGCTGCGCTTTGTAGCGAACGTTGGGAGTTTCTTTTTGGAGACGGGTTTTGCAAGACGCAGAGCCACTTCTACGGAGTCTACTTTGTCGGTCTCGGGAAGTTCTACGGCTTGGTTGCGGGCATCCTCGTCGTCGTCGTCCTCATTGTCTTCCATGGACTCGTCCACGTCGGAGAAATGTAGGAATGCATCTTGTTCAAGGCCAATATCAACGAAGGCGGCATTCATGCCTTGCACTACCTTCGAGACCTTGCCAAGGTAAATGTTGCCAACGGTATCTGTACGCTCTGGCTCTTCTGTAAACAGCTCTGCCAGCTTCCCATCTTCGGTGATGGCAATGCGTAGGTGCGTGGGCGTCGAGTTAATGAAGATCCGTCGTACCATATACAAAAACAGCCAAGTTTACCGTGGCGCTTTGTAAGCAAACTTGCCGTTGCTTCCTTCCGGACCTGGCGGAGTTGGGTTCGTTACAACCGCACGGGACTTGGCCGTTAGGTTTGTCGTTTGATGACCCTGCGTATGCGGGGAAAAACAAAGATACGGGATTTGTGGCTACGTCCTACGGACGCTTGAACGTTGGCTTCAAACCTTGCCAACACTCCCAGTAATCGCTCTGGAGCTCGCCGCATTGCATAGCAAAGGCGGTGGGCTTGCTCACGAACCTTGTTTCGAACATAAAGGCCATGGTTTTTTCTTGCTTGACTGGCTTGAGTTCCATGGTCGACGCCTTTACATGCGTATCGGCATCCGGACCATGTCCGCTCATACAATTATGCAACGAAGCGCCACCGGGCATGAACCCTTCCTCCTTCGCATCATAGACCCCTTCGATGAGCCCCATGAATTCGTTCATGAAGTTGCGATGGAACCAGGGTGGACGGAAGGTGTGCTCGGCCACTATCCATCGTGGAGGGAAGATCACAAAGTCCATGTTGGCAGTGCCCGGCGTATCGGAGGGCGACGTGAGCACGGTATAGATGGAGGGATCCGGATGATCGAAGTTCACGGTGTTGATGCAGTTGAACGTGTGCAGATCGTACTTGTACGGCGCATAATTGCCATGCCAGGCCACAACATTGAGCGGAGAGTGATTATACACGCCCTTCCACAGATTGCCCTGAAACTTGGCAATCACGTCACACATTTCGGTTACTTCTTCATACCACGCTACGGGCGTCAGAAAGTCGCGCGGATTCGCAAGTCCGTTCGCACCAATCGGTCCCAGATCCGGAATGCGCAGCAGTCCACCATAGTTCTCAAGGATATAGCCACGCGCCGGCTCTTGCATTTCTACTCGGAACTTGATGCCACGCGGAATAACAACGATCTCTCCGGGCGCAGCGTCAATAATGCCCATCTCTGTGCAAAAGCGCAGTGCGCCTTGCTGCAGCACGATCAGCATTTCACCATCGGCATTGTAGAAAAACTCGTTTTTCATGGACGTGTTCGCAACGTACATGTGAATGGCCACGCCGGAATGCGTGTGGAAGTCGCCATTCCCGGCCATTGTCACCATCCCCTGCACAAAGGTTGTTGGGAGGGTGGGAAGGGGCAAGGGACTCCATCGGAGTTGGTTGGGCGTGGTCTCTACTTCGTCGAACCTCGACCGGATCAAGCCATTGTCTATGCGTTCGTACGGCTTGTGTACTACCGACGGACGGATGCGATACATCCAGCTGCGCTTGTTCGCAGAACGCGGTGCCGTGAAGGCAGTGCCATTAATCTGCTCGGCATACAGGCCAAAGGCCGGTTGCTGCGGTGAGTTCTGTCCAACCGGCAACGCACCGGGGATCGATTCTGTGGCAAACTCGTTGCCAAAGCCGGACATGTAGTTCATAGTCAATCAAGAATTGTGCAATGAGACTTCAACGTTGTGGCGTTTGTGCGCCCAGCAGGACTCGAACCTGCGACCTACAGCTTAGAAGGCTGTTGCTCTATCCAGTTGAGCTATGGGCGCGTGGGCCACAAAGATACGTGAGATCATCATCTGGTACTTCGATGACAAATGCAGGAATCGATTGCGGTTGGGAAGATGGGGTGGACGGATCAGAGAAAGAAGATCCTGTATCATGTGATCCGTCACGAAGGCACGCATGCCGGACATCTGGGCTGGCTTTGCAAACTGCACGGTATCAAGACGATCTACGACGGGCTATTGGGGCAATATCTCGTAGGGCGAAAGAGTTTCGTCGATCACGATCTTGATTGGACCATATGGCGTTTCGAGCATCACCGGGTCTGTAACAGCCCCCGCGCCACTCAGCATATTGGATTCTCGCTGCAAATCTGCCAGCCACGTATACAATGCCGGAGCCACCACGATCTCGTGGGGCGCGACGCCGTGTTCGGCCACGTAACGTTCGATAGATCCGAAGACCTCGTCGAAGGCATCAAAGTAATCCATGTTCTGACCTTTCTGTAGAGACATGCCAACGTGTCATACCAAAAGAACACTTTGGGATGCCGTATTGTTACATCCAGTGCCGTGCCAATTTTCCACATCACCGCACCTCGCAACCTTTCCGCCCTTTTTCGTAGATTTGCTTCCCTTTCCCGATTGGCTCGAATGCTTGTTCAACTAATGTAGTTCGGTGGAGTGATGTCACGAGCCAACCATCACGTCTGCCTACAGGAGATAGTATGTCGGAAACAACCCCTTCTTCGCAAGAAGATCTCACCATGGAAGTAGTGGCAGCTGCTGCTGCGATGCCAGACGTTGCAGAAGAGAAGACGTCGCCCAAGCGCTCGGCCATGGCTGCGATCCTTGCCGGAGAGCTCGATAACGTTACGATGAATGCATCGGATTTCGAAGCACTCTACGAGCGCACGTTGTCGAAAGTCAAAGAAGATGAAATGGTCCACGGTCGCGTGGTATCTGTTACGCGTGACGAGATCCTCGTCGACATCGGATTCAAGTCGTTGGGCGTTGTCCCACGCACAGAGTTCGTTGGCGCAGAGCTTCTCACGCCAGGCGATCAGGTAGATGTGTTCGTAGAAAAGATCGAAGACGCCGAAGGTCGATTGATCTTGAGCCGTCGCCGTGCAGACTTCATGAAGACATGGGAAGACATCCTCAAGCTGCACGACACGCAGCAAGTGGTACCGGTTCGCATCCTTCGTCGCATTAAGGGCGGTATGGTGGTGGACCTTCTTGGTATCGAGGCCTTCCTTCCAGGTTCACAGATCGATGTGCGCCCCGTGCGCGACTTCGATGCATGGGTGACTCGTACGATTGATGTACGCGTGGTAAAGGTGAACCATCCGAGCGAAAATGTTGTGGTCAGCCACAAGGTGCTGCTCGAAGAGCAACTCAGCGAGCAACGCGGTAAGATCCTTGGCACCCTTGAGAAGGGCCTCGTGCTCGAAGGTACTGTGAAGGCGATCTCGGACTTCGGTGTGTTCGTAGATCTTGGTGGAGTAGACGGCTTGGTGCACATCACAGACCTCTCGTGGGGCCGCGTGACGCATCCAAGCGAGATCGTCCAACTCGATCAAACAGTCAAGGTTGTGGTGCTCGACTTCGATGAGAACAAGAAGCGCATCAGTCTTGGCATGAAGCAACTCACGTCGCACCCATGGGATCAAATAGGCGAGAAGTACGAGCCAGCCACCCGCGTCAAGGGTAAAGTGGTTTCGCTTACCGATTACGGCGCCTTCATCGAAATCGAAAAGGGCGTCGAAGGTCTCATCCACATCAGCGAAATGTCGTGGACGCAACACGTCAAGCACCCATCACAAGTGGTGTCGCTTGGTCAGCAGATCGAAGCCATTGTGTTGAACATCGACAAGAACGACCGCAAGCTCGCTCTTGGCATGAAGCAACTGGATCCGGATCCATGGTCAGATCTGATGATGAAGTATCCGATGAACTCCGTTCACAAGGGTACCGTTCGCAACCTCACAAACTTTGGCGTCTTCGTAGAACTCGAGCCAGGTGTTGATGGCCTTGTGCACATCAGTGATCTCTCGTGGACGAAGAAGATCCGCCACCCAGGTGAGTTCGTCAAGAAGGGCGACGTCTTGGATGTGATCGTACTCTCGATCGATTCCGAGCACCGCCGCATCTCGCTTGGTCACAAACAGATCAGCGAAAACCCATGGGATATCTTCGAGAATCAATTCTCGATCGGTAAGGAAACAGAAGGCAAGATCGTTCGCATCATCGACAAGGGTGTGATCGTGGAATTGCCAGAAGGCGTCGACGGATTTGTTCCGGTGTCGCAACTTTCCTTCGCTCCCGTTCGCGTGATCGCCGACTACTTTGTACCAGATCAAGTTCTTCCACTCAAGGTGGTTGAATTCGACAAGGAACAAAAGAAGATCGTCCTTTCTGCCGTGGAATTCCTTCGCGGGAAGAGCACAGACGTGATCGCTACCTATAACACGAACCACCCGGTTCCGAATGCAGATAAGTACAACGAAGACGGTTCTGCATCCGCAACCACGTCGATCGAAGACCTCGAAGAATCCGAACCGGTTTCAGGCGAGTGATGATCGACCGATGATCTACGACGGGGACGCATCACATGATGCGTCCCCCTTTTTTTTACCGAGACCACGACCATGGAACTCCAAGCGCTGCTCGACGAATTGTTTGCCATGGCGTTTGTGGGCATCAAGCCCGGACTCGAACGCATCGAGGTATTGTGCGCATCGGTGGGCGATCCGCAAGACACGTATCCCGTGATCCATGTTGCCGGTACCAACGGCAAGGGCAGCCTTTGCGCGATGATCGCCGCTGTTCTGCAAGGCGCAGGACTGAAGGTTGGCCTGTACACATCGCCACACATTGAGCGCTTTAATGAGCGCATTCGCGTGAACGGTGTGCAGATAGCCGACGTAGATGTGGCGCGCCTCGCACGTCCGCTCATGGATGCTGCCGTAGCCATCCAAGGCACCTTCTTTGAAGTGACCACGGCGATGGCCTTTCAGTATTTCGCGGAGCAACGCGTTGAGGTAGCGGTGATCGAGACGGGACTCGGCGGCCGACTCGATGCAACGAACATCGTCTCGCCGATGTTGACGGCGATCACCTCTATTGACTTCGACCATATGGAATATCTAGGGTCGACCCTCGAGAGTATTGCCGGCGAAAAGGCCGGCATCATCAAAGCGGGAACACCGTGCGTGATCGCCGAACCACGCCGCGAGCTGCGCGCCGTCTTCGAAGCACGCTCCCTTCAAGTTGGAGCGCCCTTTGTGTTCGTAGACGATGAAGTGCACGTAGATGTAGACACGATGCATCCAGACCTTTCTATGACCGTGAGCGTGATCACCCGCGACGATCGGTTCTACGTCACCACAGACCTCTGTGGTGCGCATCAAGCACGCACGGTTGCTACCGTGATCGCTTGCTGGCCCTATCTCGAGCAATTGCTTCCTCGCGCAGCAGTAGATGTGCTTTCGGATGCGCAACGACGCGCGTGGTATCTGCCTCTTGCCGCCATCCATGAACTGACCGGACTTCAAGGACGGATCCAGTTATTGCAAACCGAACCGCCTGTTATCCTTGATGTAGCACATAATCCGGCGAGTATGGCCGCCTTAGTGCAAACCCTTCGTGCATGCGGGTATCAAGAGCATTCGTTGAACGTGGTCTTTGGTGTGATGGCCGATAAGGACGCATCGGTGATGATAGACATCCTCTATCCGATGGTCCGGCATCTGTATGCGTGCGCCCCCGCCTATAAGCGCGCCATGCCTGCTCAGGGCGTTGCACAGATAGCAGCGGAGCACGACATTCCGGCCATCACCACCCATGAAAGCGTTGTGGCGGCCGTGCAAGCAGCCGTCGCCACCCATACCCCTGTTCTCATCTGCGGCTCGTTTTATGTAGCCGAAGAGGCATTGTCGTATTTTCGTAGATGATCAAACGCGCCCTCCTGTCCGTCTCCGATAAAACCGGCATTGTTGAATTCGCACGTTCGCTGCATGAACTCGGTATCGAGATCATCTCTACGGGCGGCACAGCATCGACGATCGCAGCTGCTGGAATTCCAGTTCTCAAAGTTTCCGACATCACAGGTTTCCCGGAGATCATGGACGGTCGCGTGAAAACACTTCACCCGAAGATCCATGGTGCCCTCCTTGCCGTTACGGATAATGTCGAGCATGTGCAAGCAATGGACGATCACGATATCACAAAGATCGATCTTGTTGCCATCAATCTCTATCCGTTCGAAAGCACTGTTGCACGCAGAGGCGCAACGCACGACGAGATCATTGAGAACATCGACATTGGCGGTCCGGCCATGGTACGTGCGTCTGCGAAGAACTACAAGTTCACCACCATCATCGTCAACCCATCCCACTACACATCGATCATCGAGTTGTTGCAGCAAGGTGGCAAGGTGGATGAGGCAATGCGCGAACAGTTGGCCATGGAAGCCTATTCGCATACGGCACGATACGATGCACTCATCTCGCAGTATTTCGCTGCTCGCAATGGCATCACGTTTCCGTACGAAACTGCACTGCCGCTTATCACCGATCAGATGCTGCGATACGGAGAGAATCCTCATCAAACGGCCGTGTTGTATGGTTCGTTCTCGACCATCTTCACGCAGCTGCACGGCAAGGAATTGTCGTACAACAACATCATGGACATAGATGCGGCAACGCGCATTGTGTTGGAGTTCGACGAGCCCACATGTGTGATCGTGAAGCACAACAATCCATGCGGTGTTGGCTCTGGCACCGACCTTGTAGACGCCTATCGCAAAGCATTTGCGGCAGATTCGGTGAGTCCGTTTGGCGGCATCATTGCCATGAACCGCCCTATTGATGCAGACATGGCTCAGGAGATCCATTCGTTGTTTGCAGAGGTCCTCATTGCACCATCGTACTCCGACGAAGCCTTGGCCATTTTGCAAAAGAAGAAAGACCGCAGGTTGATGACCGTAGATTATGAGCGTCTAGCCTCGCTACAAGGCGTAGACATTCGCGCTGTTGCGGGCGGATTCTTGTTGCAAACAGCAGACGATCAGCTCCTCAATGAACAAGCGTTGCGCGTTGTTACAGAGCGGCAGCCATCAACGCAAGAACAGGCCGCGATGATGTATGCATGGCGCATTGCGAAGCACGTGAAGAGCAATGCCATTGTGTATGCATCTGCAGATCGGTCGTTAGCTATTGGAGCGGGACAGATGAGTCGCGTCGACTCTGCTCGCATCGCCGTGCGCAAGGCCGCAGATGCCGGCATCGACCTCACAGGCTGCGCTGTCGCATCGGATGCCTTCTTCCCGTTTGCCGACGGACTTCTTCAAGCCGCCGAAGCTGGCGCTGTGTGCGTAATCCAGCCGGGCGGAAGTGTTCGCGACGAAGAAGTAATTGCCGCCGCGAACGAACAGGGCCTGACGATGATGTTCACGGGTATGCGACATTTCCGACATTGATCCTGCTTGCTTTGTGAAGCACACCAAGGTTGTGTTGGACTTTGCCAAACACGGTGTTAGCAGGAAACAACTCATCTTTCCCCATCACTCCGGCTGGCAAACCGGTCATGAGGAACACTGCTTCTTCAAGACACTTCACAGGATAGATGAAGAACTCTTTCTTCTTCACGGCTTGAATGATCTCGGGTCGCAACATCAGATCTTTCACGTTCTGATGCGGGATCACAATGCCCTGCGTCCCTGTTAGCCCTCGGTCCTTACATACTTCAAAGAATCCTGTGATCTTGTAGTTCACGCCACCGATCGGTTGAATATCGCCCTTCTGATTGATCGACCCGGTAATGGCCATGTCTTGCCGAACCGGAACGTTGGAGATGGCGCTCAACAGGGCGATGGTCTCTGCGGCTGAGGCACTATCGCCGTCGATCTCTCCATACGATTGCTCGAATGCAATGCTTGCGCTAAAGCTGATCGGCTGCGAACGCGAGAAGATGGCTCGTACAAGGCCGCTTAAGATCAAGACGCCCTTGGTATGGATACTACCACTCAGATCTACTTCACGTTCAATGTTGATGATACCTGCATTGCCGGCGCTCACTGTTGCCGTGATGCGAGCCGGCTTGCCATACGATTCGATACCGGTGGAGTAGACAGTAAGTCCGTTGATCTGTCCAACGCGCGACCCCTTCGTGTCGATAAGCAACACGCCTGTTCGAATCTGCTCACGGTACTGCTCATCGCTTTGATTATGTCTCCACCGGCGCTGCTCTTCTGCGTGATACACATGTGTGCGTGTGACGAGCGTTGCACCGGACTGCTGTGCATAGAACGATGCCTCGCGAAGCAGATCGGCCACATAACTGAATTGTAGCGTGATCTTCTCTTGCGACTCCGTCATGGCCACGGCGTACTCTGTGAGTGCGGCCGCGCCCGTACGATCGCAGTGCAAGAGTGATTCTTCGTTGGAAATCAGCGCGTAGAACCGCGCGTACTGTTTGATCATGTCGGCCGTGCGTTTGGCCTCGTGCCAGAACTCCGCGTGCACCTTGAACATCTTTGGGAAGTCGTCTTCTTGCGACCATAGATAGTTGTAGATCGAAACATCACCCAGCAAGATTACCTTGACGTTCACCTTGATGTATTCCGGCTTGAGTGCCGTGAGCTGGAATTGTATCTCGGGGTTATGAATCTCTAGCCGGCCATGCAACATCACCTTCTTGAGCGCCTGCCATGCCGCGGCATCGCCAAGTAAGTCCAACACATTCATGATCAAGAATCCGCCATCGGCTCGGAGAACCGCCCCGGCCTTGATCTGCGAAAAGTCGCTCACGTAGAATCCACGCGCATCATAGCGCTTCTCGATCGTTCCAAACAAGTTCTGATACGTTGGCGAAGTCTCGACGATTACCGGGGCCTTCTTTGTATCGGCATTATCGAGAATGAGATTTACTCCGTACCGACCGAATGCAATTTTGATGGCCTCTTCGGCAGCATCGTCTGCCATGCCCGATGCGCGTGCTGCAAAGAGCTTCACGTAATCGTCCAAGTGAGAAAGAATGTCGCGTTGTACTTCGACAAGAAACGCCGTTACACGAGAGCGTTTGAAGTACTCAGAGATGTCGTCGAACACGCCCTTCATGAGTACACCAACGGCGGCCTGATCGTGCTGCGAAAGTTCTCTGCGGAACTCTACCATCAAACGCATGGACCGACGTCCGATTTCCGACAGTTCTTCGCGCAACTGAACATACTGCTCGCCAATGACTTTTACTTGCTCCATCGTCATCGTACCGGCTTTCACAAGCCCGTCCAGCTCTTCCATCTGATACGGCTTCCCATCTGCCACAGCAAATATCTCTGTATGCACGGCACCGTCATCTTCTTGCACTTGTCCAACAGTGAATCCTGCTGGTTTGATCTTCGTGTCGAACTCCTTCAAGAAACCCTTCTCATGCTCTTGGAACCGAGCGATGATCGACTTCCTGCTTGCTTGAAACTGATCTTCTTCAAACAGTTGTGGAATCCGCCGTTTGAGCAAGGCGATGGCCTCGTCCATCCTACGCGCAAACACCCGTCCCTCAGACGGTTTGAAGCGCAGTAGCACTGGATTCTCTGACTGTTTGAAGTTGTGCACGTAGCAGAAATCGTATAGGTCTTCCGGTCCCTTCTCGATTTCTTCCAGCACCGTGCGCGCCGTGGTCATCTTACCTGTTCCACTTTGTCCGGACAGATAGATGTTGTATCCCTGAGACGGGATCTGGGCACCAAGGGCAATGGCCTCGTTGGCTCGGTCTTGACCGATGATCTTCCGCAACGGCCGGAGATCCCTGGTGGTCTTGAACGCAAAGGTCGACGTCGGACACGACCATGTGAGATGTGTATGCTTGAGAGGATTGATCTTCATGAAACGGTACCCCAATGATCTTTTCTGCAAATCTCTGAATAGGAACAATGTACACAGGCACTCGGACGCGGCTTTACGGGATACTTACCGGAGCGCGCGATCTGAATGAATGCTTCCGCCTTCGTTTCCGCTACCATCACATCATCAAGAGAGAACTCGCGGCGGAGCACTTCGTCTGACTCTCGCATGGCAAGTCGGCTTCCAAACGTTTGATACAGTCCGGTATTGGGTTCCGCCTCGATTCCTGCCGCCTTCCATTGCGCTTGAACGCCAAGTATGTACAGCAACATTTGCGAATGTTCTCCGCGTTGCATAGAAGGCAGAGTGGGGACGCTGGCCTTAGTGGACTTATAGTCTGCGATGCTGAATCGTACAAGAGCCCCCTCGTGTAGAACATCGATTCTGTCCATTCTGCCTTTGCCACGAACGCTGGTTTCACCAACGAGCACGTCGGTATCGATATCGTACTCGAACAAGGCAGGCTGCGGTACACTCGGTAGAGCGTGTTCATATTCAACGAGGAGCCAACGAACAAGAAGTCCTGTAGCAGCGTCTGTGCCACGAAACACGCGCTGCTCCACCTCTTCATACATGTGATCTACTTCGTATCGTTTGGCAACCCGGTCGTAACACCGTAGGAGTCGCTCTTTGAGATCGTCAATCGCATATCGACGCAGATCTACCGGATGGTTGATGCGTTCCTCGAGACTTGCCGTAGAAGCAAGACCCTGTAGGTCTTCATAGAACATGCGAACAACGCCGTGCAACAGAGAACCACGGTCTCTTCCCGAAAGATTTTCTTGCTCATCATCTGTTTGTGGAAGTCTGAGTGCGTAGCGAGCAAAGAATCGATACGGACATGCAGCAACGATGTCGAGTCTGCTTGGAGAGACGTAAGGTTCTACCGACTCTATCAACTGTTGCATCTCGCTTTCGCTGAGTGCATGCACAACATCTCCCTGTTGCTGTAGTGCAACGTCCTGCACCGATACTTTGGTGCGAAGCATGCGCTCTCGCGTACTGAGCACCACGTCTGCATCGAGGATAGCAACGTCTACGCCTGCGACTGCTTCACGGTCGTCAAGGAATTGCGACGGCATCGTATCGGCGCCGTCAATCTTGAGAGGGAAGGTGGCAAGGAGCAAGGCGTCTTCTGTATCAGCAACACATGCTCGTATGTCGAACAGATCTTCGAGTCCGCGGTCAAGCAGCTCATCCGGTGGGAGTCCATCGTCTGCATCGCGTGGCATTCGAGGAAACTCGCCTTCAACACAGCCGAGCATCACCACAAGTTTCCACTCGCGTCCGCGGACCATGTCTGCAGACGTTGCGAGCGTTACACCTTGAAGTCGCACATCGTCGACGCCAACCGTGGCCTCGCGCACAAGTCGCCTGAATTCACTTCCATGGTCAAGCACCGTTAGCGGCGGCGCCCCCGCTACCACTGTCATGCGTTCATATCGTTGAAGCGCGTCGTTGATGGCTTCAACAGCCGCACGATCTGCCGTAGAGAGCATACGTTCTTCTGCGCGATGTGCCCGTGCCATGGCCACATCTTGAATGCCAAGGTCCCGCAAGATCTGGTCTTGGACGATCGACCGAAATGCAGCTGCCGACATCGTTCCATGCGGCACCATACAGCGCTCTTGTAACCACTGCACGCCCCAACGTGCTGCATCGAGCAACGTACGCTCACGCAGAATTTCGCGATCGTTGCGTTCCTCTGCGGGCATGGCGTCGATCGTTGCACGCCGACGTTCAATACGCTGCAACCATTCGTCCGAACCTTCTCCTCCATGAATGCGAAGTCGTGCAGATACGTGGAGGACAGACATCAGGTCCAGTCCTTCGCCACTCCGCACAAATCCACTTCGAAGCAAACGTTCCACATCGGCACGACGCCAACCGCTGCCCATCATGTCGAGCGCGGCAACCACGGCACTGCTCACTCCACATTGCGCGAGTCGCATTCGCTCTTTCGTAGACAGTGCGACGGATGCTTCCATTGCCACGTCTCGAACAACGTTGTCGTACGTACCGTTGCCCGGCGCAACAATACAGATATCACCGAGCGAATGTGTCCCTGCCAAAAGTCCTTGCTTGGCCAATGTTAGCGCAGCACGAACCTCTGCATGCCGATCTCGCACCGCGCGTACGATCTCACGCAAGGGAGTTGCGCGCTGTGTTGGCACGTGTTCATACGACCAACCGCGAAGCACGAACTCGGAGATGTGTTCAAAATTTCTTGTGCGTTCCGTCACATCCTCAGGTGCACGCAACCATTGCACGCCTACATGTACGTGCGGTGCGAGTGCGAGCAAGAATGCGCGCTCTGCTACAGGAATCACGTGAACGCCTGTGACAACGATGCCTTGGATAGGCGTTTCGTCTCCCGGCAATACAAAGGGTACATTGGCATCGGCGCCGAGGAGCGCCTCTGCAAGTGATGTGCTTACATCAACGTGGTCGAGCAACTCGCCACCCTTCCACCGTTCATACGTATCCCATACGTCTAGAATGCGCTCTGTGCGACGTGGTAATGGCCGCTCCTCATCCGCCATTGCTCGAATGTCTGATGCAAGCGTGCCGTGAGCTTTCCATTGCAACACGTCTGCAGACGAAAGACCGAGCGCCGCCGATGTTGTTCTGTTTGCGATGGCGGCTTGTCGGAGGAGAATGCTTGCGTCTGAAGCCGATAGTAATGAATGCTCAGGAAGGTATAAGGAGGCAAGGCGGCGCATCAGATTCGACATCGTGAAGACGCGCGGCGGAAGTCCAGCACCGATCGCTCGCATCCACATGGCCGTGGCCGATCGTACGTGCGTAGATGTGGGAACAACGAGGATGACGGAACGCGGCGGAAAGGCCGCACAGGCTTGGATCGTAGACTCGAGCGATGTTGCAAGACACGCTTGACGTAACGGTGAATCCTCTGTGCTGATGGTAGATCCGGGCATGCTGTGGGCGCTTCGTGGTTGGCTGTGTAATTTGTCGTCAAAAAACCAGTGAGTCTTGTCTGATGACCAAACATACGGTATCCCTCTTGCTTTGTATCATGACGTTCGTCATGATGGGATGCAGTGCGGGTCAGCCAATTCGAATTCTGAAGGACAACGAGACCGTCATCACAGGAAGTGTGGGAGGTCCGGTGGTCCCCGCAAAGGTCCCTACGTTGATCGTTCCCTACCTTACGGCCGGTATCATGCATGGCATCTCTGAGAACATCACGGTCCACGCCAATCTCCATGCACTACTCTCCGCCTTTGCTGTGGCAGGTATCGATGTTGGCGCCTCAACGCGCCTTGTGCATGAACAAGGCATCGTACCAGAGATCACAGCAACCGCTCGGCTCTTGATGTTCTCCGATTTTCGAAGTTTTGCTTCATCCCGCATCTATCCCGATGTTTCGGTGACGGCCAGTTATGAAGTGGCCAAGCGTTGGCTGGTGTATGGTGGACTGCACAACACATTCCAATTCACCGCACCGAGCTATCTGGTGAGTCCGTACGTTGGCTCTCTCGTTCCGCTCTCTGACCGGTTCTCGCTACAAGCCGAGTTTACATGGCAGGCAGCGAATGTAGACACCCATTCGGGTGTGTTTGAGGGTCGGTCCAGCATTGGCGGACACGGCTCTGCAGGCTTCTTTCTTGGCGGAGCCTACACGCTATGATCAGACTTCACCTTGGCCTTGCCACCCTCGCCACCCTCGCAATGCTTGCGTCATGTTCTCTTGATCCGTTTATGTTTAACAGCACGGCGCTGGACCATTACACATTGTCGGACAGTGTGATTCCCGAGAAGCAGCGTGAGCATGTGAAGCTTGTTGTGGATGGCGTGACCATCCATGGTTTTTTTGTGAAGCAGGTAGACTCGCTTCATGGTGACCCGTCCTACACGATCGTCTATCATCAAGGGAATAAAGATCATCTCCAATACTATTGGCCCCGCGTCGAACTCTTCTACAAGGCGGGGTTCAATGTGTTCGTGTATGATTACAACGGCTTTGGCATGAGTGGTGGAACAAGCACCGAAGCGTCGCTCTATGCGAATGCTCGTGCGGCATGGGACTATGTGTTTCGTCGTGCGGACGTAGACACTACCCACATCACGAACTATGGGTACTCGCTTGGAGGCGCCGCGGCCGTGCACGTGTCAACACAGCATCGCATGCCACATGCCTTGATCCTTGAAGCCTCGTTCGCCTCATCGGAGTCGCTCGTTCAAAGCGGGACGGTCTTAAACATTCCGGGCAGCTACCTGATGGACGGCGCATTCGCGAACGATGCGAAAATCGGTATGAACACCGCACCACTTTTGATCATCCACGGCACCGAAGACCTCTTCATACCCATAGATCGCAACGGTCGTGTGTTGTTTGACCTCGCACGGAACCCAAAGACGTTTCGCGCTGTTCAGGGTGCTGGGCACGAAAACATTCCCGTGGTCATGGGAGAACAGAACTACATCGATTTGATCACGGCATTTATCAAAGGAAGCTGACGTGTTCACTGGACTCATCGAAGAAGTTGGAGCGATTCGTGCCATTGAGTCGATAGGAGATGGCATGTGCATCAGCATAGCGGCACATACGATCATGTCTGACCTTGCCGTCGACCACAGCATCAGTGTGAACGGCGTGTGTTTAACGGCAACGGCCGTGCACGAAGACTACTTCTCGGTTACCGCCGTGCATGAAACGCTTGCAAAGACCACCATTGGAGTATTACGCGTTGGGGCTGCCGTAAATCTTGAACGCGCTGTGCGTGTGAGCGACAGACTCGGCGGACACATCGTGCAGGGTCATGTGGATTGCACGGGTATTGTCGATGCCATCCAACACCTCGACACCGGATGGGAACTCTGGGTGCGCTTCCCACACAACTATGCAAAATATCTGATCCCCGTTGGCTCTGTATGTGTGAATGGAATATCACTCACGGTGGCACGGATCGAAGATGATCGATTCATGGTGGCGCTCATTCCGCACACCATTGAACACACCTCCATGAAGTACACAACTGTTGGCGACGTCTTGAATCTCGAGTTCGATGTGCTCGCCAAATACATAGAAAGACTCTTACATCCATGATCACAACACTTGGCGAACTCCGTGCGTCTGGCTACGCCGACGGCACCATCAAGGACGAACTCCGTCGCAACGTTATCGCGCGACTGCGCGCGAAGGAACCGATTTTCAAAGGCATCGTTGGCTTTGACGATTCGGTAATTCCGCAGATCGTCAATGCAATCTTGGCGGGTCACGACATGCTCTTGCTTGGCCTACGCGGCCAGGCAAAGACGCGCATCGCACGTCAGCTCACCTCTCTCCTCGACGAACAGATACCCGTGATCAAGGGCTCCGAGGTGAACGACCATCCCTTCCACCCCGTTTCCTACCAAGCCACGCAACTCGTGGCCGAGATGGGCGACAACACACCTATCGAGTGGGTCGGGCGCGACGAACGCTACGGAGAAAAACTCGCCACACCCGATGTGTCGGTGGCAGACTTGATCGGCGACATAGACCCCATCAAAGCCGCCACGCAACGTCTCCACTATGCCCACGAAGGAGCCATCCATTTTGGTCTCGTACCACGTACGAATCGTGGCATTGTGGTGATCAACGAGTTACCGGATCTGCAACCGAGAATTCAAGTGGCACTCTTTAACATCCTGCAAGAGCGCGACATTCAGATCCGTGGTTTTAACGTGCGCATTCCGCTCGACATTCTCATGGTGTTCACGGCAAACCCAGAAGATTACACCAATCGCGGCGCGATCATCACTCCTCTCAAGGATCGCATTCAGTCGCAGATATTGACGCACTATCCCGCGACCATCGAAGAAGGAATGGCCATCACTCGCCAAGAGTCGTGGATCCACCGATCATCGATGCCGGTACTTCTTCCCACCTTCCTTGAGCAGATCGTCGAGAGCATTGCCTTCCTTGCACGCGCGAGTGAATTCGTTGATCAATCAAGCGGAGTGAGTGCACGACTCACCATCTCGACACTCGAGAACATGATCTCGAATGCAGAGCGACGTGCCATCGTGAACAACGAAGACAACGTGGTGCCGCGCATTAGCGATATCACCCAAGCCATTACTGGCATTACTGGCAAAGTAGAGCTCGTGTTCGAAGGAGAGCAGGAAGGTCCACAGAAGGTGGCAAGGGCCTTGATCGGCAAGGCCGTGCGCGAAGTGTTCCGACTCTATCTTCCCGACCCCAACATCCGACGGGCAAGGAAAGGTCAGACGCAGATAGAAGATCCGTATGCACCAATCGTGCGGTGGTTCGAACAAGGCAACGTTCTTTCGATCTCAGACAAAATGCCTCTCTCCGAATTCTATGCAGCGCTCATGCACGTTCCGGGACTCGCCCAAGTGGCGTCGGCATTTGGCTACAACGTGAATGATCGGGAACAGATGGCAACAGCAATGGAATTCATCCTCGATGCGTTGCATCAACACTCGAAGATCGCAAAGGCAGATTCAAGTGCAGGCACTACTTATAAAGATCTTGTGGGCTCCATCTTTACGCCGCCATCGTTTGACATGGACGACGACGATATGCGGAACTGATCAATCTTCAAATCCTGAAGGTACGTATTGGGTACGTGGCACTTGTGTGGCGCGCAAGACGGTGTTGGAGATGAGATGCGTAAGACCAACGAGGTCTTCGAAGTTGATGAGTTTTATCTCGTCGCTTGCTTTGTGATAGTCCTTATGCTCTCCCGTAAAGTAGAAAAGCACAGGTATGCGTTTCATAGCAAATGAAGCTTGATCGCTTCGAAAGAAGTACTGTTCAATGTCATAGGCAAGTGTGTAGGGTGCGGCTAAGGCGGCATTCTCTTCTTCGTTGAATCGGATGAGGTCCGGACATTTCTTATCTCCGCCGATGCTCACTTTGTTGTTCTCGCACCTGCCAATCATGTCGACGTTGATCATGGCAACACACTTCTCCAACGGCAATGCCGGATTCGCTGCATAGGCCTTGGATCCTAGCAATCCTTTCTCTTCTGCGCTAAACGCAATAAAGAGAATGCTTCGAGCGGGACGCTGCTGTAAGGAAGCAAAATTCTCTGCACACATAAGGATGGATGCGGTACCCGAAGCGTTGTCATCCGCACCATTGAAGATCGAATCGCCCTCTGCATTTGCCTTGCCAACACCAACATGGTCGTAATGTGCGCCCATCACCACGTATTCGTCAGGCACCGATGATCCTGGCAGATAGCCCACCACGTTATTCACGGGGATGTGCTCATGCGTGAGCGCCACAGTTGCCGACACGCGTGCATCCAATGGGGCACTCAGGGGCCGCACGAGAGAGTCGATCAACATCACTTTTGCCCGCAGACTATCCGAACTGCCAAACAACGCTGCAACCGTCTTCTCCCCCACGTGGATGACCGGTATGCGAGGCGTCTTGTTGTTGGGTAGTGTGAGTGGCACGGCATCTGCTGGAAGATTGGGATAGAGCGATGGCCATGGGAACCCAGTGATGAACATCTTTCGATCTCCACGTGGCGCATCAACTACCAACACCGCAATGGCGCCATGAGCGATGGCATTGCGGGTCTTCTCTGTAACACTGCTATATCTCGTGTACTGCGGTCCGGCAAAGCCCTGAGCAGTGTCTACTGTATTCGGCTCGCCACGCATCACAAGTACGACGGAGTTGCGTACATCAATACCGGCGTAATCGTCGTATCGATACTCGGGCGCCGTGATCCCGAATCCTGCAAATACAACGGGCGCGGCATCGATCGTGCCATCTCCGGTTTGATCAAACGGAATAAAGTCTGCCTTCACTGCGAGCGTTGTAATCACCTCGTTCTTGCGAACACTCAATGATGCACCTGGTGCAAGGTTCGAGCGCAACACTTCATACGGTTTGAGATACGAGCCATTCAATGGCTTGAGACCGTATGATTTGAACTGCTCCACAATGTAGTTCGCTGCGAGCTCGAGCTCTGCGGATGGAGTATTACGTCCGCGCATTTCGTCGGAAGCCAGAAACTCCAAATGCTTGCGAGCTGTAACCGTGTCGATGACGCGGCTATAAAGGAAAGAAGGGGCGAGGAACGTGAGGAGGAGAAGGTGCGAAGTGACGTGTGCGAAGCGACGAATGTTCATACAAAGTAGAATTTGATCAGGACGGTCATGCCTGACGTTGTTGGAAAAAACTCGACAACGTCTGCCAAGTGCTTGATGAGGAATACTCCCCTTCCACCATCGAGCAATAACAGATCGGGCTGGCGCGGGTCTGGCACATCGTCGGGGTTGAAGCCGCTCCCCGAGTCGATCACTAAGAAGATCACTTCTGTAGCAGATGTTTGCACTTGCAATTCGACCACCTTCGACGGGTCTGCGCCGTTACCATGAATGATAGCATTGTTCACTGCTTCTGTGAGCGCAACGAGCATGTTATAGTAACGCTGCTCGTCGAGCAGTCGCAAGCTCTCGATACTTCCTACGAACGGTTCCACGGCCGCGATGCTCGATCGGTCGCTTGGTAGCGTCAGCGAATATGTTTTCACGTCCGACATGATCAAAAAACCACGCGAGCTTGTAAGAGGAGGTTTGGCAGGTTCCGTCTGCCTGTGACGTTCACATGTTGGAACTCGTACCATCCGCCGAACGACAGATCCGATCCGTTGGTACTCGTGTATCGAATGGCTGTTTCCGGTGCCCAGAACTGCACCGAACTTGTTGTGCCCGTAACGGTAGAGCCAGGCCCCAGCGTTCGTTGCTCAAGTTGGTACAATCGTACGCCTGTTCCTATGCGCACGCCTGAGCCGACATCATAAAATAGTAGGATTTTCGATAGCTGCTCGAGATTACTGTTCTGGGGTGTTTCTGCAAATGCGCCCCAGAACAAGGCTCCGCGCTCGAAGTAGCGGAACAGAATGCTTGCGTCGACGAACAGCTCTTGCGTCAAGCGAATGCGAATTGAGTCGCGGAGTGCGATCTGCCGAAAGCTGTAGGAGCGAGCATTCGCACCGGGCTCGTCAAAATCGTACACCGTATAGTTGGCCAGTACTTCGATCTGAGGCTGCATCTTTACGACGCTGCCATTCACCACCACTTGCGGCGCAAATCGAATCACTCGGTTTTCGTTGTTGATCGCACTTCGTTGCTTGTTCAAGAAGACCATGTGCACGTACTGTCCGGACAGTGTGAGATTCATACTCAGCAACGGAGAGAGCCTCCTGCTGTATCGAACCGTAAGAAGCCCATTGAGCTCGTCGCGGTCGTCGTAGTTGAGCGTGCTTGGCGTGTCGTAGCGCAACAACCACGAACTCCCTTCCACCCTCACCGTATCTCGCTCCGACGGATACCACGCGGCCGCCCCATAGAACTTGCTACGTTGTGAAGTGTTGTCGCGCTGATTCTCCTGCGATCGAATGGCCGCTAGATCTTGTTCATTCATCGGTACTACTGGAGCCACACTGTTTAGTTCATTACGGGTGTAGAGGGCAACACCCAACGTCGTAGTGAACAACGGAACGGCATACCGAAGTTCAAGTGCAACATCGATCGTGAGTTCGGACAACGTCCGGTCTACCTTCGTGATCGACACATCGGCATACGGATCTCGGTAACCCCGCCCCACGCGAGCCGCGTCCACACCAGCAACAAGGCCTGCCGTCAATCCGGTAGTGATACCATAGGAAACGTCGGAATTCAGCCGCACGCGTTCTTCACCGCGTTGCTCGACGGCCAACTCATTCGATGTAGATCCCGACAGCGCCGTGAAGAAGTCACGATGGACGTTGGTGTAGTCCAACGACACTTGCATTTGCGACACATCCGAGAACACCCGCATCACGCCCGCATGTGCGAGTACGTCAGAATTTGAGCGTAACGAATCCATACGCTGATAGTCTGCAATCAGACGTGAATTCAAGCGCCACTCCTCCAAGGCAACGTCGGTGAGCGCCCCATCGATCCCTCCAATGAAGCCAACGGCGCGCTGACCTATTTGTGTTGTGCGCTCGAGCCCTGCTATGGCCTCGAGATGGCCAATACGTTCGTCACTCCATCGCAGACCGCCTACGCCGCCGAGTCGCTCCAGACTATTCAATCCAACGGAACGCGAATCACGAGAAAGCACCCAGTCCTGTCGGATAACGGCACTCAGGAAGGTGGAAAGGGGCACGGATAACGAGATCTGACTGAATTCGTCGTCCCGGATGGCCATCGTCGCCGTACGGAATGCAGAACTCCTATAGGTATTCACCCAGCGGAACGTGACAAGGTCTGAGACAGAACGCACGTCGGCGTTTCCAGTGAAAACGTACGTGTTGGCAATTTTATCGACGCCGAATCCAGCTGTGGCAAGATCTGTGGGCTGCGGGATCTCCATGAGTGGCAGTATCTGCTGTGCTGTAACAAATTGGCTGTTTAGCAAGAGCAAGACTAGTGCTATGCCGACCCTATGGTCAACAAAAACAAGGATTTGCTTGAAATACGCAGGTGTTCGTAAAAATTCACACCAATGTAACAAATGGGTATTGCTTGTAGGAGGTTCCGCAGCTATATTCGTCCTGCAATGTCGTCTGCCCCACGCACCTTTTTGCTCCTGGACCCAGACACAGATCGTCGAAAAACTACTGCGACTTCCCTGCTCGCGTACGACATCTCGGTCCTCCTTGCTTCGGATATTTCCGCAGCACAGGGAGTCGTGCGCCATCACCGGCCTAGCGCTGTGCTCGTCGATGCGTCGCTGCTTCGCATCAAGGACCTTCGGCAGAAGCTCTACATGCATGGCTTGAACGTCGATGTGCCGTTTATTGTCTTGGCAGATGAACGAGAGCCACTGGCAGCAACCGACATTCCGTATGGTGTCTTGTCGCGTCCGCTGACCGATGCTGGCATTCGTTCGTTGATGACGTTGCAAGGACTTCCTGTTGAAGGTGAAACGCCGGTGATCTTACATCCGCAAGATGAGCAACCTTCGCTACTCTATACACTGCCACACGAATATCGCACTCCGCTCACAGACATCATCGGTTCCGCATCGTTCTTGCATGGTCATGCAGATGCGAGTGTGGAAGAGATCCGTGAAGTAAGCGCAGAGATATTGGGTGCGGCACGCAGGCTTTTACGAACAACAGACAACTTCCTTGTGTACGCACAGATTGAGACGTTGGCAGAGAGTCCGCTGCATATCGACCGCATGCGTCAGTGCATCACACCGGAACCGGCCTCAGTGCTATATGACGCCGTAACGCAACGGGCCGCAGCACATCAACGTCCGTCGGACGTAAGCATGGCCCTAGACATAGAAGGCATTGCACTTGGCATCATGGAAACGCATTTAGATAAGATTGCCACCGAACTTGTCGAGAATGCCCTTCACTTCTCCCGACCGGGCACCCACGTAACTGTATCCGCCACTGCCGGCGCGAGAGACGTTGTGTTCTCCATCCGTGACCATGGTGTAGGGATGCAGGAGAGCGAAGTAATGCAGATCGGCGCATACCGTCAGTTCCGTCGCAAAGCTCAAGAGCAGCAGGGTGTGGGGCTTGGATTGATCATCGCCAAGCGATTGGTTGAACTCCATGGCGGCACCTTCTCGGTTACCTCTGCACTCGGAATGGGAACGTCGATCACGTTCACCATCCCCCGCGCCGCCTAGCGCGCCTAGATCACTTCAAGCTTTGCAAATGCAACCATGAGTTGCTTACGTCCGCCGTTCACGAATTGCACGGTGGCCTTTGCTTGCTGTCCGCTTCCACTCAGCCCTGCCACCGTACCAACTCCGAACATTGGATGCTTCACGCGCATTCCAACACGCAGGCCAGACGACGACGTTGGTTCTTGCGAATACGACTCATTCGCAGGAGCTTGAGAATACGATTCTTTGGGGCGTCCTGCGGGTCCGGCACTCGGCGGTGGAATAGCACTATAGCCGCGAGCTGCGCCACCACGCTCGGCATACGACTTCCGAGCGGGCGCCATGGATTCGGGTCGTTGATCCATTCCATGCGACGCGCGCATCGGCTCTACGGCACGAGATCCTTTTTGCGACTTCTCATCAAAAAGCGATTTGTCGATCTCGCTCAAGAACATGCTCGGTCTATTGAACACCAACTCGCCAAAGCGATACCGGCGTTCTGCGTAGGCAAGAACGAGCTGCTGGCGTGCGCGTGTGATGCCCACGTAGAACAATCGACGTTCTTCTTCCTGCTCATTCATGTCTAGCTCTGCCTTTGCAAGTGGGAAGAGTCCTTGTTCCAGACCCGCGATCACGACCAGCGGAAACTCAAGGCCCTTTGCAGCATGCATCGTCATCAAAGCAACACGATTATTCCCAAGCTGCGGATCGTCGGCATCGCTCAGCAGGGCGATCTGTTCGATGTACGTTGCTAGCGTAAGCGTCTCGTCGTGTTCTTGTGTTTCTGCAATATGCGACAGCACCCGATCGATGTTATTCCAGCGGTCGCGCGACTCTTCGGTATCGAGTTGCTTGTATTGCTGCATCATACCCGTTGCTTCGATGTACGATTGTGCCAATGACGACGGAGAGAGCTCTTCGAGAAGGGCGCGATGTCGGTCTATCAAATCAACAAACTCCAGCACCGCCGTCACCGTACGTTTCTGCACATTCGGAATCATGCCCACTTCGCGCAGCGCATCAAACATGGCAACATTGCGTTGTTGCGCCCACTCGGCAATTCGCTGCAACGACGTAGCGCCAATACCACGCGTGGGTTCGTTGATCACGCGCATCACGCTCTCGCTATCGGCCGGGTTCACAAGCAACCGCAAATACGAAAGCGTGTCTTTCACTTCCTTGCGCTTGTAGAACGACACTCCGCTCACGATGTGATACGGAAGGTTCGACCGACGGAGTGCGTCTTCGAGCGACTGAGATTGAGCATTCGTGCGGTAGAGCACGGCCGCATCTTTGTAGGTGTAGTTACTTCGTGTGATCCGTTCTCGAAGTGTGCGTACAATGGCATCAGCTTCTTCGCGATCATCTCGGCATGCAAGCAACGTAATCTTCTCGCCTTCGGGATTGTCCGTCCACAACGTCTTTACCAACTGCTTGCGATTGTTCTTGATCACACCGTCTGCGGCAGAGAGGATTGTCTTCGTTGAGCGATAGTTCTGCTCGAGGCGCACCACGACTGCCTCTGCATAGTCCTTTTGAAAATCAAGGATGTTGCGGATATCGGCACCACGCCACCGATAGATACTCTGCGCATCGTCACCCACTACACAAAGGTTGCGATAGGCTTTTGCGAGCAAACTCACGGCCATGTACTGAGCACGATTCGTGTCCTGATACTCATCTACGAGCAGGTATCGAAAACGCTGTTGATACTTCTGCAACACCTCGTCGTGTCGCTCGAACAATCGAATCGTATTCAGAAGCAGATCATCAAAGTCCATGGCGTTCGACTGCGTCAGACGCTTCTCGTATTCTTCGTAGATCTGACCGGTCTGCTTTTCTTGGATTGAGTCTGCCTTGCGGACATATTCCTGCCACGACACCATGGCATTCTTTGCGCTCGAGATACGCGAGCGAACACCTTGCGGCGGCATCACTTGTTGCGAAATGCCCATGGCATTCATGACGGCTTTGATGGCGGCAAGGGAATCGTCGGCATCGTAGATCGTGAATCCCGATGTGTATCCAATCTGCTCTGCCTCTGCTCGAAGGATGCGTGCAAAGATCGAGTGAAACGTACCGGCCCACATTCGTGTACCGGTGCCATCGCCTACTAAGTGTGCGATGCGTTCCTTCATTTCTTGTGCGGCTTTGTTCGTGAACGTCAACGCGAGGATGTGACTCGGGTGCACGCCGGCCCGCATCAAATAGGCAACGCGCAACGTGAGCACACGCGTCTTCCCACTGCCTGCTCCGGCGATGATGAGCAGTGGACCTTCCGTATGTACTACGGCGGTGCGCTGCGCATCGTTGAGGCCTTCAAGAAGGTCGGAAGAAGCGGACGATTGGGGAACGAGGTGCAACATGAAATCAAGAAGATGAATACAGAATCAAGAATACAGAATTCAATCAGAGGATCAACGAATGACAGAATCACTTCTCACTCGTCACTTCTCACTCGTCACTTGTCACTTTCTTCCCATAGTCTGTCTTGTAAAACCCTTCGCCCTTATAGATCACGTTGCCAGCATGGATCACGCGTTCGACGTGACCTTGCCCTTTCACAGGCTGATCGCACACGTCTTCGGGACACAGGGTATAGGCGTCGTCCTTCATTTGCTGACGGACTTCAAAAACCTTACCGCAGGTTGCGCATTTGTATTCGTAGGTGGCCATGGGTGAACGACGCTGCGCTGTGCTGGTGAATGGAGAGTTCAGAGCATGCAAAGATCGTCAACCTTAGCCAATTGACGTAGGCTCTATCTCGTGATATGAAGAAGTGCATTTCTGCCACTAGATGTGACAAGCACACACGTTCCAATTGCAAATTCTTGCGTCTCAATTCTATAACGACCGTCCGCAGCGGCAGTACAAGAGTAGACTCTCTGCCCATTCATGGTGTACAAATAAACTTTTTCACTTTGTTCGCATTCGAGATGAACGACCCCAGAAGCGGGATTGGGCCACAAATTCCGAACGACACCACCGCCTATCGCAGGCACTGGCTCCAAAGACGTGGCCGACGGTGCTGATAATCGATGCATGCAATTTCTGGTGGCGGGAAGTAGCCATGCCTGATCAACGATACTAGGGCGATTAAACGTGCGTCCACTCTCAATTTGGTGATATGGTATAGATACAGGTTGCAACTCTGCACCGATCTGTGGGATAAGCCACAGATTTGACCCGTCGTTGATTATTGACGAACCATTCGAATTCATTGATATCCACACTATCCCATTGCCGCCTAGTAATAGCAAAGAAATACTGTCCGATTCGAACACGGCCCGCTCCGTCCACGTTGCGCCGCTATCTTAGGAACTCAACATCCGAGGCAACGATTGTCGGTCAGTAGTCCGCGCGTCAACACTATAGGTCGCGACTATTCGACGACGCGAGTCGCTCGAAATGGACACGGTGCTCCACGTTGCAATAGGTTGCGTTGTTCGTTCAAACCACGTATCTCCACTGTCTGTTGATGAGTACATAGAAAAATTGTGGTGAGTGCCCGAAGCATCAACCTCTGCGATGGCAGTAACAAGTGCATCTCCGCACACGATGAGCTCGCTCGGGACAGTCTTCGCAACTGCTCGGAATGAAACACTCGAAGGGCGCCACGATGTGGCATTGACGTCCAGAATCACCACACAAGATCCATCGGGGATACGTGAATCTTGAAAACGATATCCGCCTACGGTCATGACGATAGATCCATTTCGAGCTACAGTCATTCCAGCAGGCTCAATTCTAGACCCAAAGTCATCGAGTCCAGGGAGCGTTTGCCAATTTGACCCTTCGCCAATGGAAGAGCGCACATAGCCGCCACTTCCGCTACAATAGATTGTTCCAGAGGAGTTCGTTACAACACGAACTCGGAATGGAAGTTGTCCCTTCATAGACCACGACCGTCCGGAATCACGACTAAGTAACACGTTGGTCGTGTCCCGCAGCACTGCAGCGTTCAAAGGACGCCGCAATCGGAACCCAATCATATTGGCGCCAATACCATGTACGGCCAACCATTCGTACTGAGCTGCATCGAAGATTGCGCATGTGGAATCACGCAACAATGCACCGCCAAGAGATAAGACTGTATCTAATAGTACACGTAGTGGGAGAGCCATAGATGTAATAAAAGTCTGAGATACGTTCATTAAGTACACGGTGTTGCCATGTCGCTCCCTTGTCGCGTGAAACATAAACGCCAGTGTAATGAATACCCTAAGACCTATAAAAATCACCCGTCAGCACCCATGTGTTATCGTCCACAACGCAAGTGTGCAAGAAGTTATCAGGGCTCGCCAGATCACGTTCATTGGGAAATGGGTAAGGCCGAAACACCTGCTTAGGCTCGCACCAGCTGATTCCAGCATCTGACGAAGAGTACGTAGTGGCACGATCACCCGCGAGAATCACGTCGATTTCACCTTGAAGGGCGCCACAAAAGATTGTCGTTGAATCCATGAGCACCATGGAACTCCAATGTTCGTTGATGATCGAGTATCGCATCACGTGGCCGCGATAACCGGCAACTACGATAAAGGAATCATTGGCTAAGACAGTGGCCCATCGATCAGCCATAGACTTGTAATGCGTAGATGTCACTCCCGATGCGAATGAAACTCTGGCAATCACACCATTGATTGTTACGCACCACGCGTCACGTGAGGTGAGGACAACATCCGTGATAGTGTCACCATCATTCACAGGAAATGCACCAATGATTGCACCAACTGAGTCGAGTAGTACCAGCTTCCCATCTGACGTTCCAACAACGATGGTTTCGCCTTTCGATGCAATCGCAGTCGCGTTAGCCACACCAGTTGCAAAGTGAGAGATCTTGGTGCCCGTCTTCGCTACGTGAACGAGTTTGCCATTATCGGAAACAAGTAATATTGTACTGTCCATCAGCCTTGCAGGCTTCGACCAAGAGAATCCGAAATCGCGTTGGATGAGTTGCTCAACCTTCACGGTTCATTGGCAATGAGCATCGAATGGCTGAAATGCAAATGCAACTTCAACCAAGAACAACAACGTCAACATTTTCCGGTGCTTCATCAAACCAGCCCATATATGTACTGTACAATAGCACAACGCACGTCGCAATGCGCCGTATCACACTTGAATGCATTACAATAGGATCGTGAATTGCCAACACAGGTCGCCACACGATACTTGAGCTCGCTCTACCCGAAAAAAGTGGACTGCATTTATGAAGCTATTCGACGATTTGGCCAATGTTCGACCCACAATTCAGCTTCCCATTGCATGATCCGGGATTACAAGTCCTTTTCAATAGACTTTTATTCTTTAATAAACTTTAATTGTGTGACGCTAATATCATCAATCAACTGAATGAAATATATGCCAGGAACTAATTTTGATATGTCTATGGTATTTTGATTCGGAGATTTTTCATTTTGAATCATCCATCCGCTAATGTCTGTTATGATATAACTATTAAAGTGCTTTTCTTGCATTTTAACGTTTAGAAAAGATCCTGCTGGGTTAGGATAAATAGCATATTTCGATTCGTTGACTTCATTAATTCCAGTGCAAACTATGACAACAATTTCTAAACCTTGCGAAAATGATGTTTCATTACTGGCAATAGCAGTAGCCTGATATACTCCTGCTTGGGTTACCAATATAACAGAATCGTTACCTGCAAAGTTTACAGAATCCTTTGTCCAACTGTAGGTGTAACAAGCACTTGGATTTATTATTGAAAGAGATGTTGAACTTCCTGAACATATTGTGTCATTTCCAAATGTTGAAATGGAAATATTGCTAGTTTTTAGACGCAATTTGATTAGACTAATTCTATTGTTTGTATATATGTTGGCTATGATAGTAGTATCATCCTCGAAGTAAACATTACGAAATGCTGAAAAAGGAAATTCGCTCAATCCGAAGCTACCAGTACCTGCTAAAGTAGTGTCTAAATTGCCCAATAAATCTGTTCTGTAAAAAGCACATTTATCCTGATTGAAAGAAGCTGAACCAAAGAAGTATAATTTATTTTGCGAATCTAGATGCATAGCAAAAGGTCGTTCAAAACCGCCTGTAGCAGGATAGTTAGGAAGGTCCAATATCCCATCATCTGAAAAATCGGTATTTAGATTGCCATTTGCATCCAGAGAATAGGCACGCATATCATCATCTGCATTTTGTTTGTAATGTAATCCATATATAGTATCCCCAGATGCTAGGAATCGATGAATTCTGTTTGCATACAAGCCAATTCCAGTAGATTTTGAACCATTTTTTCCATAAGATTCAACAGGAGCTCCTGTTGAATCAATTTTTACAGATACAAGTGTACTTGGGCCATTCAAAGCTGGATACACAAATCGCATAGCGCCATCGCTTTCTAAAACTCCGGGCGAATTGTATAACGCAC
>Ga0105044_10000887_pt1 | contig 38559 bp, 35 predicted proteins | sample MAT01_FD_78092 | JGI IMG/M metagenome (GOLD analysis project Ga0105044, IMG submission 78092) | Freshwater microbial communities from Lake Fryxell liftoff mats and glacier meltwater in Antarctica - MAT-01 | ecosystem: Environmental > Aquatic > Freshwater > Ice > Liftoff microbial mat | place...
CAGATTTCCCATCGCGAGCGAACCTTGACGGAGAGCGGCGGCTCTCTTAATAATAACCATCGATGGGCGTTTAACTCAGTGGTAGAGTACTATCCTCACACGGTAGGAGTCACTGGTTCAAATCCAGTAACGCCCACTTCTCTTTGAACCGGCCAGGTGTCAACTGGTCGGTTTTTTCGTTGGCCTGCTTCGCCGCGGCATCCACTTCTCGGCCTTCAAACGTGATCCCCGTCGCGGGCATGACCATCGTCATTTCACGACAGGCCCGACGTTCCAAGGCTCGATGCCAAGCGGGAAAGCTCCCACATCGGGTTGGGCCTCGTCTTTTTCGCGGAGATCGTCGGGCCAGGTGTCCGGCAGCTTGACTCCCGCATTGACGGCGGCGCTGTCCTTGTGAAGCCGTAGATCGCTCGGGGTCTTGCCGCCGCCAATCGAGAGGAACTGCGGATCGGCGAAGCGATCGTGGGCGAACCAGCCGGGTGCATACACCTTCTGACTGGCCGTCAGGAGCGGCGATTTGCGGAACTTCTCGAACAGGTCGATCTTCAACTGCGTGCTCTCCTTCACGGCCCAGTGAAGATTGCCATCGGCCTGGAAGTCGTCATCCGCGAGCGGGAAGACGCGAAAGCCAGGCACGCCCTCGACCTGGACGAAGATGTTGTTGAAGACCCGGCGCGTGGTCATGCGAGTGGCTGTCGACCAGCGGAAGCCATAGTGGCCTCGGCGTTCCGACTCGCTCACAAGAAAGGTGTTGTGATAGACGTAATAGTTCGGCCACAGGGGGCTGCCGTGATCGTGGGCGATCCCCTCGGTGGGGCTGTTCAGGTAAGCCCCGGTCGGGTCGGGTTCCGTCGGGATCGCACGGTAGGTGCCCTGACGCATGTCAATCACATTCCGGAAGATGTACACCCCGCTGCCGGGTTGTTCGCTCTCGACCGCCTGCGGCTTCACCCCCGGTGGGCCATGCAGCGTGAACGGGCTGAGGCAGCGCGTCATCACGTTCTGGTAGACGAGCATCCGGCCACTCGCTCGCTTCGGGCCGGCCTCGAAGCCGTCGTCGTTGAAGTTGTCCAGATGGTTATGGTGGAACTTGAGGTTCTCGACCGCCCAGAACTGCACGGCGTCGTGGTGATCGGTGAAGGTGCAGTTTGCGAACTCGTGGTCCTTGCCCCCGGCCTGCACCAGGTATCCTGCGTGGGCACGGTACTTGTGATGGGCCCGGGAATGCCAGGGCGCACCGTGCCCGCGGAAGGAGCAGTTGGTGACGTGGAGGTTGTTCGTGCGGCGAGTGACCAGGTTGTAGTCGCCGCCGTAAATCGTCAGGCCGTCGAGTTGGATGTCGTGGGCGTCGCGAGTCGTGTCTTCCACATCCTCCGCGATCTCGATCGTGAACCGCCAGGCCCCACGGATGACGAGATCCTGAAGGCGAAGGTGCTCGCCGCCGCGAATCTCGATGGCCCGTTCATGCCCCGCAATCACGAGCGGCAACTTCCTGGGATCGGTTACACCTTGGTAGGCATTCTCGCCAAGGCCGGGGAGTTTGGTGTGAGCCAGGCGCACGTGAATACGCCCCGTTTCAAGGTCGCGACGAACGCCAGGGCCGCAGTAAATGCCCTTGGGATCGTCGCCGCGTTTGGCGACTCCCGCGTGCCAGAATTCGTTCGCGGAGCGGAGATCCTCGAGGTTGAGATAGCGGTGGAGAGGCACCATCGAATCCGCGAAGTGGCCGAAGTGGCCTCCGAAGGCGTAGGCCTTCACCGAGCGATATTCGCCATCGGCACCCTGCGGCACGGGCTCCCACGCATGAGCGGGGTCTTCGAGGAACTCGCGTAGGCCGGCATCCACGATCGCCAGTTCACCGGGGAACGAACGAATGGTGATCGGCTTCTCTGCCGTGCCTGCGATGTCGATGAAGACGGATTCGTAATAGGCGCCGCCGCGAAGGTAAAGTGTGTCGCCCGGCTTCAGTTGGGGGATCGCCAGCGTTAGCGTTTTCCAGGGCAACGCCTGCGAGCCGGGATTGCGATCGACACCTTTGATGGGATCCACGAAGAAACTGGGGCCTTTGCCCAGCGGCCGTTGCGAGGGGACTGGCAGCGGCCGCATCGGTGGATGGGATCGGAAGGCGACATCCGCGGCGAATGCACTCACGCACACGTTCGCCAGGGCCACAAGGCTGAGCAGCCACGGAAGGGATCGCATGGTAACTCCTCATGGAATCGGCTCGATCGGCGGCCGTTGGACAACGGCTTCAAGCCAGCTCGCTCAGCGGCTTTGCGTCACCGTCCACCAGATACTGCGGCCGACCATCGACATCGGGAATTGTGACCTGGCTGACGTCAATTCCGAGGTTGCGGTAAAGCGTTGCGAAGAGTTCACCGAAGTGAACCGGTCGGGTCACCGCTTCGCCAGCGATGCGGTCCGTGGCGCCGATTACCTGTCCCGTCGGCATGCCGCCGCCGGCGAGGACGGCACAATTCACGGCCGGCCAGTGGTCGCGGCCCACGTTCGCGCTGATCTTCGGAGTTCGGCCGAACTCGCCCATCACCACCACCGTGCAGTCCTTGTCCAGACCCCGGGCATGCAGGTCCTCCACCAGAGCGCTCAAGCACTTGTCGAAAACCGGGAAGTCTTCCTGCTCGCGGAGGAAGATGGAGTTATTCGGCCGTCCCTCGGCGTTCTTGCCGCCGTGCCAGTCCCACTTGCTGTAGTTGAGCGTCACGACGCGAGCCCCGGCCTCAATGAGCCGACGAGCCATGAGCAGGCTCTGAGGAACACGCGGAGCCCCGTTGCCGTCCATGTGCTTTGTGGTGTCGCCCGTGCCATAGCGTTCGACGTCCTTCGCGTCGGCCTTCGACAGGTCGAGCGCATCCGCAAGCCGCGTCGAGGTCAGCAGGGCAAAGGCTTGCTCGTTGTAAGAATCCATCCCCTTGATCATGCCCGTGGCATCGGCCTCACGGCGGAAATCGTCGAAGCTCTTGAGCAGCGTCTTGCGGTCCGTGAGCCGATCGACCGTGACGCCCTGAAGCGTCATATCCGCGATGCCGGGACCAGAGGGCTTCAACGGCTCAAAAGCCGGCCCGAGGAAGCCCGCGCCGGGTTCGTTGTAAGGCCCGTGGGTGCACGTATAGCACAGGCTCACGTGAGCTGGCACGGTCGGGTCAATGGGGCCTTTCACCTTCGCCACCACCGAGCCCAGTTGCGGGAACGGCCCGCTCGGGGATTTCTTCGGGAATCGGCCGTTGTAAACCTGCTGGGCGTCGTGGCCGGCTTGATTTCCGACAAGGGAACGAACGATGGCAAGCTTGTCCATGATCTTCGCGAGCTTCGGCAACGCTTCGCAGATCTGGATCCCGGGCACATTCGTGGAGATGGGCTTCCACGGCCCGGCGACTTCTTGCGGAGCGTCCGGCTTCAAGTCGAACATGTCCTGATGCGGCGGACCCCCCACGAGATAGATGAGGATGATCGATTTCTTCGACCGAGTCCCTGACTCCTGTTCCGCCCTCAGCAACCCCGGCAGCGACATGCCGCCGAGAGCGAGCGACCCGATTTGCAGGAAGCTACGACGCGACAAGGGGCGGAAGTGAGAGGATGGCATGGAGTAGGCTCCAAAACGCGAACAGGCGGGATCAGCAAAAAGGAGATCGGCAGGCAGTCCAAAAAAAGAATAACCTATTCCATGGCCCAGGGAAAGTGATTTTACCAGAACATCACGAACTCACGAACTGACACCGCCAGCGTTTCCGCGAAGGGGGGCGGTCATGGGAAGTACCTCGCTGTGATCGTCCGCAGGAACGCCAGCGATTCCGCCATCTCGTCCATGCCGTTCATGCCATCCTCGATGCTGACCCAGCCACGGTATTGATGCTCGGCCAGGATACGGAAGATGGCGTGATAATCGTTGAGGCCCTTACCCGTGACGCCGTGACGCAGGTTGGGTGAGTAGCCGAGCGTGCCATCGGTCTGGCGGCGTTCGGCAAGCGTCGTGCCCTCCGCCAGATAGCGATCACTGGCGTGCAGGCTCACCACGCGATCCGACAGATGGCGAAGCAGATCAATCGGGTCATCACCCGCCACGATCGCGTTCGAGGGATCGTACTGCACTCCGAAGTGGCTGCGATTGGAGATCGAGTTCACCAGGGCGAGAAAAACCTCTTGCTTCTGGGCAAACTCGGGATGCGACCAGAAGCCATCCTTGTAATGGTTCTCCAGGCCAAGCACGATGTCGTACTCCTTCGCCACGACAAGCACCTGCTCAATGCACTCGACCACCCAGGCGAGCCCTTGCTCCCGGCTCACGCCCGGATGGCGTTGACCGCTGAGCACCCGGCACACGGTCCGCGGCCCACCCAGGCGATGGGCGACCTTTACCATCGCGATCTCGTGGTCGATCGCACGCTTCCGGGCGTCGCCGTTCGGATGCGAGAAGTCCGGCGAGCAGCAGAGCATCGGCACCACCCGCCCCGTCCCGTGCACCGCTGCCGCAACCGAATCGACGTACCCCGGTTCCAGAGACGTGAGGAAGCCCTCGTACATCTCCAGGCCATCGCAGTCAAGCGAGCGAGCCATTTCGATCCACTCGAAGACCGTCATGCTGCGTTCGCCCGCGATGCGATCGAGGTAGCACTTCGGGAACGCGGAGATCTTCAAAGGCATTCGCAGCTCCTGCTTTTGTGGTCTCCAGCCGCAATCTCAAATCTTTCCATTAAGCTCTGGAGGTGGATCCTGGCGAATGATATATTAATGAGGCCCGCCGATTTATCCTGCTTGGTTCTCTCCCGCCTGCTGCCTTTTGCCTCTCGACAGGAGTTTCCCCATGCGAACGCTTTGTCTCGCCCTGGCGATGACCGCGTTCTGGCTGTCCCCGCCTGTGCTGGCGGCGGCCGATCTTCCGCCTGCGTCGCTGGCGATTTTCGATGTGATCGATCAGCAGATTGATCACGTCATGAAGGCCAATGACATCAAGCCGGCCGCTCAGGCGGACGACCGCACGATCATCCGCCGCCTGTCGCTTGATCTCATCGGCTCCATCCCCACGCTGCCGGAAGTCGAGGCCTATGCCGCTTCCACCGATCCGCAGAAGCGTGGAAAGCTCGTTGATCGCCTCATCGCCAGCCCCGCGTATTCCCGATACCAGGGTGCCCAGTTTGACGTGATGCTCGGCTACGCTGGCAGCGGCCGTAATCGTGGCACAGGTGCGCTTCGGGATTACCTCGTCGGCGCGATCGCCGAGAATCGTCCGTGGGATCGCATGTTCCGCGAGATGATGCTGCCAAACGAGAGCGAAGCCAAGCAGAAAGGGGCGATCGAATTCCTCAAGCCCCGGATCGCGGACCAGGACCGGCTCACCAACGACGTCAGCGTGAACTTCTTCGGCGTCAACGTCAGTTGCGCCCAGTGCCACGATCATCCTCTGGTGAAGGACTGGACCCAGGACCATTATTTCGGGATGAAGTCCTTTCTCGCTCGCACCTTCGAGAAGAACGGCGTCATTGGTGAACAGCCGAGCGGAGTCGTGAAGTTCAAGCCGAACAAGGGGCCGGAGAAGACCGCGAAGATGATGTTCCTGACGGGAACCATCGTCGAGGAGGGAAACCAGGGCTCCCCGATCGAGAAGCCGAAGCCGGGCAAGAATCCCCCCAAGGAAAAGCCCGGCGACAAAGTTGCTCCTTCGGCCCCGAGTTTCAGTGCTCGGGCCAAGCTCGTCGATGTGGCACTACAGCCCGAGAATGCGGATCTCATCGCCCGTTCCATCGTCAATCGAATCTGGCATCGCTTTCTGGGCTATGGCTTGGTGGCTCCGCTGGACCAGATGCATTCGGAGAATCCTGCCTCGCACCCGGAGCTACTCGAGTGGCTCGCGCGGGACGTGGCGACTCACAAGTACGACCTCAATCGCCTTGTCCGAGGCGTCGTCCTCAGCAAAACCTATTCGCTTTCCAGCAAGACCGACAGTGAAAGCCCGCCCGGGGCTCAGTACTTCGCCGTGGCCCAGTTGAAGCCGTTGACCCCGCTGCAACTGGCCACGTCGCTCAAGCTGGCAACGCAGGATCCCGCGACCTTCCACGGCCTCTCGCCGGCCGATCTCGACAAGAAGATCGACGCAGCCGAGAAGTCGTCCCGCGGTCTCGCCAACCTCGTTGCTCAGCCGACCGACGATTTCCAGATCGGTGTCGGGGAAGCCCTCGTCTTCAGCAACAGCGACATCCTGACGCGGGAATATTTGGCGGAAGGGAAAGACTCCCTGCTCGCGAAACTTAAGAGCGAGAAGGACGTGAAAGCTGGAGTGGAATTGATGGTGAAGAGCTTCCTCGGTCGCGCCCCCACCCCGGTGGAAAGCGAAGCTCTTGCGGCCTTCGTCACGAAGCGATCCGCGAACCCCACGGAGGCCTATCGCCAGGCGATGTGGGCGCTTGCAACCTGCCCGGAGTTCCGGTTCAATTACTGATCCCGTACGACCGTCCTGCACGCCAAGCCTTCGGAACGATAAAGACCTGGAGCCCCTGCCATGCTCAAAAACTTCTGCGGTTCCCCTGAACACTCCGTAAATCGTCGTGCCTTCCTCGGCAGCACGCTTGGCACGGCGGCGGCGATGACAGGGCTTAACGCCCTTGCCGAGCCGGCGCTCGCGGCCGAGCTCAAGAAGACTCAGAAACGTGTGATCTTGCTTTGGCTCGCGGGCGGAGCCAGCCAGCTTGAAACATTCGACCCGAAACCGGGCGCCGCGACCGGCGGGCCGTTCCGTGCGATCCCGACCGATGTGCCCGGTACGCACATCTCGGAACTGATGCCGCAGATGGCGAAGCGGATGAAGAACACGCTCGTGATCCGGGGCCTGAACACCAAGATCGCTGATCACGGCGGCGCCGCCAAGATCATGATGCGCGGCCGACGCGACGAGGCCGGCATTCGCTATCCGGATCTCGGTGCGGTCATGGCCCGCGAGATGGCCCGGGCCGACAGCCAGGTGCCGGACTATGTGACCTTTTACACGCAGACCGAAGGCCGTGGCATGGCCCCGGGCGATCCCGGCTTCCTCGGCGCACGTTTCGGCCCGATGGAACTGACGACGAACAACACCCCGGACTTCATCCGCAAGCTTGAAAGCGTCTCCGTCCTTGATCACAAGGAGCGGGCCGACCTCCGCGACCTGCTGAGCAAGCAGTTCGTGAAGGGCCGCAGCCTTGGCGAAACCCTCGGCAGCCACAACGAGGCGTACGAGCGAGTTCGAGGCATCATGGCCAGCGAGAAGCTCTTCGACATCAACCAGGAGCCCGAGAAGGTTCGTGATCGCTATGGAAAGTCGCAGTTCGGCCAACAGGCCCTCATCGCTCGTCGGCTCGTCGAGGCGGGAGTGCCGTTTGTCCGCGTCGGCCGGGCCTGGTGGGATAGCCACGGCCAGAACTTTGAAACGCACGCCGAGATGGTGCCGGAACTCGACCATGTGATGACCACGCTGATCGACGATCTGAAGGAACGCGGACTATCGAACGACGTGATGATCGTGACTCTCGCAGAGTTCGGCCGAACGCCGACGATCAACGCCAGCCTGGGTCGCGATCACTTTGCCAGCGCCTGGTCCATGACAATGACCGGCGGCAAGGCGAAGGGCGGAGCCGTGTGGGGCAAGTCGGACCCCAAGGGGGCCACCATCGTCGATCAGGAGGTTAACGCTTCCTCGCTCTTCGCGACGATTTACTCTGCTCTCGGCATCAACCCCCACAAGAACTATTACCTCGGTTCGCGGCCCGTGCCGCTGGTCAATCCTGGCACCGAAGTGATCGAAGACGTGATCGCGTGAATTCGCTAACCCGCTTGCGGGCCAGTGCTGCCGAGTGCGGACGTGATTGACCGACACCCCCAACTTCCGATTCGCGGGACCACTCACATGGCGATTCCAGCTCCCGACAAGTTCAAATCCGCCAAGGAAGTCTCGCGGCCGGTCCACACCTTCGCCATCGCGAAGAATGGGCCGATCGCTTACCTGGGCTCCTCGGACTTCAAAGTATGTGCCGTCGATCTCTCCGAGGCAAAGCCCGAGGTGAAAGACGTCCATGGCGAGCACTTGAGCTACGTCACCGGAGTCGCGCTTTCGGGTACCACGCTCGTCTCGGGTGCGTACGATGGCAAACTTGTGTGGTGGGACATAGCCGCAAACAAACTCATCCGCACCACGAAGGATGCCCATGCGAAGTGGATTCGCAAACTCGCCGCGTCTCCCGACGGCAGTCGCATCGCCAGCATTGCGGATGATATGGTCTGCCGTCTCTGGGACGCATCCACCGGGAAGCTCGTCAGCGAACTTCGCGGCCACCAGGAGAAGACGCCCCACGGCTATGGTTCGATGCTTTACGCCGTCGCGTTCTCGCCGGACGGCACGCTGATCGTCACTGGCGACAAAGTCGGTCATGTCGTCGTGTGGGATGCGAAAAAGGGAACCCAACTCGCCAGCGTCGAAGCTCCGGTCATGTACACCTGGGACCCGGTGCAGCGACTTCACTCCATCGGCGGCATACGCTCGGTCGCGATCTCACCGGACAACGCCACCCTCGCCGTCGGCGGCATGGGGAAGGTCGGCAATATTGACCATCTCGAAGGCAAGACGCGCCTCGAACTTTTTGACTGGAAGGCCGGCAAGGCACTCGCCGAGATCCAGAGCGACAAGTTTAAAGGGCTCGTCAATCGCCTGGCGTTCGCTCCCGATGGCTCCTGGCTTGCCGGGGCCGGCGGTGCGGGCGAAGGCTTCCTGAGTTTCTGGGACGTGAAGCAGAAGAAAGTGATTCGCGAGGAGAAGGTCGGCAATCACATCCACGATTTCGCCATGAGCAAGGCAGGGAACGAAATCGCACTGGTCGGGCATAGCAAGGTCATCGTCTTTCAGGTCGCTTGATCTGTGAATAGCCACTCGGACTAGAATCGGCTCCCGCGGTCGAATTCGCCCACGGGAGCCGAGGACCTGTTTCAGCGTGAGGGCAAAGCGCTGCCCAGCGCGGGATTCGGAATGGTGGGAGTGAGAATCGCCGGATTTGGAATGGTCGCCGCCACACCTCCCACGGCTCCCATTCCCGGTGCAATGATAGGATCGGGCACGGCCGCGGCGGTTTGCTGGATACGAGCTTCCGCGCCTGTCACCTCCGTCGGAGGAAGTTCGGCACGTCGCGCCGACCGGCCGATGGGGCCCAGCAGCATCCCGATCGCCATCAGGGTGAAGCCGGTGAGAAAAAGCCCCGAAAGCCAGAACCACTCATTTGGGGAAACAGGCGTTGTCCGCCCTCGAATGTAGACAAAATACCATACCGCTGTCCAGACGTCCATGAGGGCGCCCACCGTCACGTAGATGATCGCCGTTCGTGGACCAAAGGCCGGACTGCTCAGCATTCCCATGATGATGCTCCTGACGTGGTCCGATTACCACTTCGTAACGGAGCATCATGTACGCATTTCAAGTGCCAAGATTTGCTCAGCCTCGTTCTCAAAAAATCCCTTGAGGAAAGAGGGCAATCTGAGAAGCCAGGTGAATGATTTGCTCCATCCAAGGATCACGAATTGAGAAGGACTTTGCTCAATCTGACGTGGTGTTTTTCTACTGCGCTTCCCCGTTCACAAGTTCAGAAACGCCTCTGGGCGCTTCAGGTCCGAAAGGCTCCTGCGGTCGTTCTTTCGCTTCTTGAGCTTTAGGAAAACTCCCTCGCTGCCGCTTCTCACTCTTGATTAACGGATCGTTTTTGTAAGGCTTATCCACGCTGTAGCAACCGCCCGAGAGGACGGAGCTAATGACAATCGTGAGAATAAGGACTCGGTGAGTCATGCCCGGCTTCATGGAGTAGCGTAGGTCGCGGGATTTGCGGGCTCCTCCAAATATCGGCCAGTGGGCCCGAAAAGATGAGCCTATCGCCCTCAGCCGCGAATGTGGCCCTCACCGGTGACGACCCACTTGTAAGTCGTGAGTTCACGAAGTCCGCAGGGGCCGCGGGCGTGGAACTTGTCGGTGCTGATGCCAATCTCGGCGCCGAGGCCGAGTTCAAAGCCATCGTTGAAGCGAGTGCTGGCGTTCACCATCACGGCCGCGGCGTCCACCGTGAGCGTGAATCGCTGGGCGGCCGAGAGACTCGCGGTCACGATCGCATCCGTGTGCTTGGAGCCGTGAGTGTTGATGTGATCGATGGCGGCCTCCAGGCTGGGCACGACCTTCACGGCGAGGATGAGGTCGAGGAATTCCGTGCGATAGTCGGCCTCGCTCGCACTCTTCGTGGTGGGGATCAAGTTCCGGGTGCGTGAGCAGCCGCGAATCTCGACACGTTTCGCCGCCAGGGCCGCGCCGACTTGCGGCAGAAAACGGTCCGCGACATCCTCGTGGACGAGCAGGCACTCGGCAGCATTGCAGACGCCGGGCCGCTGCGTCTTCGCATTCACCACGATCCTCTCCGCCATCTCCAGATCCGCGGCAGCGTCCACGTACACATGGCAGATACCGTCGAAGTGCTTGAGCACCGGCATCGTGGCCTCGCGAGCCACCCGGCGAATGAGCGACTCGCCGCCGCGAGGGATTGCAAGATCGATGAGATGGCCGAGTTTCAGCAAGTGACCGACCGCCTCGCGATCGGTCATCGGCACCAGTTGCACCGCATCAACAGGCAGCCCCGCGGTGGCGACTTCGTCCGCCAGAATGCGATGGATCGCGGTGTTCGAGTGGATCGCTTCCTTGCCCCCACGAAGGATGACGGCGTTGCCGCTCTTCACACACAGGGCGGCCGCGTCGACCGTCACATTGGGCCGGGATTCGTAGATGAAGAAGACGACGCCCAGCGGCGCCCCGACCTTCAGCACCTGCAAACCGTTGGGGCGAACGCTGCCTTCGCGAACCTCGCCGACCGGATCGGGCAGCGACGCGACCTGTCGGAGGCCTTCCGCCATCTGCTGGATGCGAGCCGACGTTAACGTGAGTCGGTCGATCGCGGCCGTGTTCAGCCCATAGCCCGGAGCGGCGGCCACATCCTTCGCGTTCGCTTCGAGGATCTCGGAAGCCCGTGATTCCAGGGCTTTCGCCGAAGCGAGAATCCAGCGATCCTTCGCGGCACGCAGAACGGCGGCCATGCCTCGCGAGGCCGTGCGGGCACGAGTCGCCAGGTCCAGGCACAGCGTGGGGATTTCGGTCGTCAAGGTCGCAGCACTCAAGTCCGTTCTCCGGGGGATCAGTGCCGTTATCTTACTCGCCCGGCGAGGGCCTCGATGAGTCGCACCGCGTCGCGGGTCGCTCCAACGTCGTGAACCCGCACCACCTGCACACCCCCTCGCGCCGCCGCAAGGCAGGCCGCCGCCACCGAACCGACCATCCGCTCCGGCCGTGGGCGACCGATGATGGTGCCAATCACGCCCTTCCGCGAGATTCCCAGCACGATCGGCCGCCTCAGCGGTCGATAGCGATCAAGGTTCGCCAGCAGGTCCAGATTGTGATCCTGAGTCTTGCCGAAGCCGATGCCAGGGTCGAAGGCGATCGCTTCCCCGAGGATTCCCGCAGCCGTCAGGCTTCGCAGACGCTCCTCGAAGAAGTCGCCCACCTCCTGGAGCACATCTTCGTATCGGGGGTTCGCTTGCATCGTCGCCGGCGTCCCCTGCATGTGCATGACGATCGCCCCGGCCCCGCTCTCGGCGACGACCGCCGGCATCTCCGCGTCACCTCGCAGGCCGGTGATGTCGTTGATGATGCTGGCACCCGCCGCCAGACAGCGGCGCGCCACATCCGCCTTGTTCGTGTCGACAGAGAGCGGGACCGAAGTGTTCGCGGCCAGGCCTTCAACGACGGGGAGAACGCGGCGAAGCTCCTCGTCCCACGGCACCGGCAGGGAACCCGGCCGCGTCGATTCCCCGCCAATGTCAAGGAAGTCCGCCCCCTCGGCCACGAGTTGCCGCCCGTGCTCGATGGCGAGGGATGGATCGAGAAATCGGCCGCCATCCGAGAAACTGTCCGGCGTGACGTTGACGATGCCCATGATGAGCGGACGGGCACCAATCGCGAAGGTGTGCTGCCGACATCGCCAGACCAGTGGAGGCATGAGAGGGGTTCCACTGCGTCTCGTGGCGTCGCAAAATCTATCACCGATGACCTTGCGACGCCATGAAAAGATTCACTTCTTCGCCAGTTCCGCCTGGATCGCCTTCGTCAACTCCTCGGCACTCGGATCGACCGCGGACTTGAAGCGACTGACCACCTGGCCCTTGCGATCCACTAGAAACTTCTCGAAGTTCCAGCCAACGTCCTTCGTGTCGTCGCTCTTGGACACGAGATACTTGAACAGAGGCACCGCACTCGAGCCCTTGATGCTCACCTTCGCGAGCATGGGGAAGCTCACCATGTAGTTGGTGGCACAGAACTTCGCGATCTCGTCATCGGTGCCGGGCTCTTGATTGCCGAACTCGTTGGAGGGGACGCCGACCACCACGAAGCCGTCCTTCTCGTGCTTGGCGTACAGATCCTGCAAGCCGGTGTACTGAGGCGTGTATCCGCACTCGCTGGCGACGTTCACGAAGAGCACGACCTTGCCCTTGAACTTGGAAAGGTCGACTTCCTTGCCGTCAAGGGCCTTCATTTTGAAGTCATAAGCGGATGTCGGCTTCTCCGCCGCGGTGCAGGCCGAGGCAAACAGAACGACAGCCGCCACGGCGACTCGTGCGATGAGATTCATTCGAGAGGCTCCAGGGGCGATCGAAACGTGAGACCTGAGATCATTCTACAAGCTAGACGACCAAGACGGCGGGGGATTCACGATTCACGGAGAGAGCCGCTCTCGCTGCCAGCTTCCGTCGGCCTGCCTGGAAAAACAGAGGCGATCGTGCAGCCGGCTCGGCCGACCCTGCCAGAACTCCAGCACTCGCGGCAGCAGGCGGTAGCCACCCCAGTTGGGCGGACGAGGCACATCGCCGTCCGGGTATTTGGCCATCAGGTCCGCATGCTGTTTCTCCAGGAACTCACGGCCAGGAATCACCTCGCTTTGCGGGGACGCCCACGCGCCAAGCCGGCTGCCCAGCGGTCGCTTCACGAAGTATTCGTCGGACTCCTCGCGCGTGACCACTTCGATCGTCCCCTCGACTCTCACCTGCCTCTCCAGGGCATGCCAGGGGAAGACGAGCGCCCCCAACGGATTCGCTGCGATCTCCCGGCCCTTGCGGCTGTCGTAGTTGGTGAAGAACGTGAAGCCGCGATCGTCGAGTGCCTTCAGCAGCACCAGCCGAGCCGACGGCACGCCCTCAGGCGAGCAGGTGGCGAGCACCATCGCGTTCGGTTCCGGCAGCCCCGCGGCCAAGGTCTCGTCGAACCAGCGGCGGAACAGCCCGAGGGGACCATCCACCGCATCGGACTCCGCGAGCCCTCCACGGCTGTAGTTCTCGCGAAGATCGGCGAGCGTTGGCATGGTGATTCTCTCGTGGGATCTTGCTACTTCGATGCAGGCACCTTCGCCGTCCAGAGAATGCCTTGGGCCATGAGTCGGCGATAGTCGTCTCGCTTCCAGTTCTCGTGGAAGTGCAGGCCGGTGAAGCCGAACGATCGGCCGCCGTCCGGGCGTTCCCAGGCCCACGAGACCATCTCGGGCTTCCCCTCGATCACCGCGTGCAACAGGGGCTTCACGCCGCCGGCCCTCGGCTGCTTCAGGGCGTAATAGAACTCTTCATGCACCGTGAAGTCCTTGAGCCCTGCCGTGATCGGATGCTTCGGATCCACAACGTTCACCTCCGCGTCGACCACCTTGAACTTGCGATCCGGCCCGCCGTGGCAGCCGCCGAAGAGATTGGCGAACGCCTCGATATTCTTCTCGTCCCGCGTGCCCATGCCCCAGTGTATCACGGTGAAACCGCCGCCTCGAACCGCCAGCTTCTGGAACGCCTTCAAACGGGCCTCGTCCGCGGAGAGCCAGGCAGCCCCTTCCGTGAGGAAGAGCACCACCGCATCCGCCCGGCCGATCAGTTCCGGGCCATCCTTCCAGGCCGGGTCCGCTTTCACCATGGTCGTCTCGACTCCAGGGGCGGACTTCAACAGCTTCGCGATCTCTTCCATCGCAGGGAGGTATTCATGCGTGCCCGGCGGGTGGTTATCCGCCGCGGAGCCGATGAGCAGAAGCTTCTTCGGAGGTTCCGCCGCGAAGGCCTCACTGGCGGTGAGGAGCACCGCGGCTGTGAGAGTGATGAGACGCAGCATGTGCCAAACTCCTGGGAGGATGAAGGAGTACCATGGAAACGCCAGGAGTCGAAGGAGCGACTGCCAAATGCGTCACAGCGTCATCGCCCGGTCGATCCGCTCCAGGCTTTTCTCGCGGCCGAGGATGGCCAGCGTTTCGTACGTCCCGAAGCCGACCTCCTTGCCCGTGACGAGGACGCGAAGCGTCTGGCTCACGGGCATCGGCTTCGTGTTCTGGGCGGCGATGAACGCCTCCACCTTCGCCTTCAGCGTCGCGGCATCATACGGCTCGGCCGTCGCCACGATCTCGCGAAGGGCAGGGGCCCAATCGGAGCCGGGGGCGATTTTCACGTGGTTCGTCAGCGACTTCTCGTCGAAGCGGATCTGATCCGTCGGCAGGAAGAAGTTCTCGAAGTCCAGAATATCCCCGAAGACGCGAAGCCGTGGGCCCATCGCTGACACGATGGCCTCGACGGCGCCGCGATCGTACGTGAGCCCCGCCTTGTCCAGGAATGGGAGAACGCCCTCCACTTTCGCCGCCAGGGAAAGGGCATTCATGTGGCGTTCCTGGAACGCGAAGAGCTTCTTCGCGTCGAAGCTCGCCGGGCTCTTGTTCACACGCTCCAGAGAGAAGAGGTCGATCATCTGCTGGCGGGTGAAGTCTTCCGTCTTGTCGTCGAGCGACCAGCCGAGCAGCACGAGGTAGTTGATGATCGCGTCCGGCAGGTAGCCGACCTGCTTGTAGAAGTCGACGAGCACAGGGTTGAACGACTCGGGATTTGTCTCAATTTTGAGTCGATCGGCGATGGCCTTGGCGTGTTCGTAGACCTTCTTGAAGTCCTGGTTTTTCAAGTAGTTGGCGATCTTCCGCTTGCTAAGCTTGTTCTTGCTGCCGGGCTCGGCGACGAAGGGCAGGTGGGCGAACTCCGGTCGTGGATATCCCAGCCCTTCGAGCATGAAGATCTGTCGCGGGGTGTTCGACAGGTGCTCCTCGGCACGGATCACATGGGTAATCTTCATGTCGTGGTCGTCGACCACATTCGCAAGGTTGTATGTGACGGTGCCGTCGGATCGCTGGATGACGATGTCCTGCTCGCCGGCCCACTCGACGCGGACCTCGCCGCGGATGTGATCCTGGAAGACGCACGTTCCCTCGCGGGGCATCTTGGCCCGCACGCTGCCAGTGCGGCCCTCGGCCTCGAATTTCGCTCGCTCCTCGGGCGTCGTCGCCATCCATCGGCGGCTGGAGACCTTGTTCCGCTTCTCTTTCTCGGCCAGTTCCATCTCGGCCTTCATCTCCTCGGGCTTCGCGTAGTCCCAGTAGGCCAGGCCTCGGTCCAGGAGCGATTGCACAGCGGTCTGGTAGCGATCAAGCTTCTGCGATTGGTAGTAAGGACCGTGCGGGCCGCCGACCTCGGCGCCTTCGTCCCAGTCGAGGCCCAGCCAGCGGAAGCCGTCGAGGATGGGCTGCAAAGCCTCGGCGACGTTGCGTTGCTGGTCGGTGTCGTCGATGCGGAGGATGAACTGGCCGCCGTGCTTTCGGGCGAAGAGCCAGTTGAAGAGGGCCGTGCGGACGCCGCCGATGTGGAGGTATCCGGTGGGGCTCGGAGCGAAGCGCGTGCGGACCGTCATGAGGTTCTCGTAAGACAGGCTTCCAGCCTTGTCATTCCTTCAGCGAGGCCGCTCGAATTCACGAGTGGCTCCAACGCTGTTGCAAGTGATGCGGACGTGGCAGGCCAGAGACCTGCTTGAGGGAAATGATACAAAAAACCCGCCGGACGGTTCGGGGCTCCCCTTCGAGAAGGTGAAGCCGCGAGTCGTCCGGCGGGTTGCGTACGGGCCCGGAACGCGCTGTCCCAGCCCCGTGGCTTGTAGAACGGCCCGGTCGAGCGCCTCCGGTAGGCCGGGTGGTAACGCTCTCGGGCACGGCTCATGGTCAAGTCGTTGAGGCCTTCGTCAATCCGAAGGCGGGGTTGAATTAAAGCACAGCTCGTGCCAGGCGCCCAGGAAAATCACTCGCCTCGTCGTTTCTCAGGAAATGCAGGCTGTTTGACCGAGAAGTGGGTTTCGGACCCTCCGCGAGTTGCTGAAAACCCCTGCAAGAAGTGCGCGATTTCGCAGCGATCGATAAGGCGTTGTGGCGATCCGTCGCTCTCCACAACGCCCGTAGGAAACTTTACTTCACCCGCAGGGTCACGGTTTCTTTCTCTTTGATCACGCTCTTCACCGGGCTGCTGCCGCCCTGGAGAAGCTGGTAGCTGAAATCGCCGGCGGGCACTTCGACCGACTTCACCGCGTGTGGCCCGATCTGGTACGACTGCTTGTCGTTGATGACCATCGAGATCTCGACCGGGTAATCGTTGACCAGGCGAAGCGTGCCTTTTGACGCCACGGCCGGAGCCACAACGGAAGGTGCGTACGCGGAGACGCCCGGCGTCGTGGACGGCATGGGGCTCGGCAGCGTGATCTTCGTCGAGGGCGTCGGATCGGTGCTCGCGGGCGGTGTGGTGGCTGGTGTTGTCGGACGCTGGGCGATCGTCTGGCTCTTCATGCCTTCGATCGACTTGCGGAGATCTTCGACGCGGTCGTTCAGCCGACGGATGTCAATAATCAGGCCCGGGTCGGACTCGACGGGGAAGCCCTTTTCGTCCTTGCGGCCGAAGATCCGTTCACGGATCGCCTTCATGTCCCTCAGTTCCTCACGGATCTCTGAGAGAAGTTTGTTGTTCTCGATGAGTTGCTTCGCGAGGGCCTCGTCCGCCTTGGCCGGTTCCTGGGCCTGGGTGGGAGAGAGCGTCACCGCCCCGCCGAGAAGCGCCGCCATCGCGGCCTGGGTCAAGGATCGTTTCATGGCCGAGTCTCCAGGTGTCAACACAGGTGGTTCAGGCTTCGCGATTATCGCGGTCGTCGTTGTCAGGGCCGGTTCTCGGATCGGCCTTGCCGTTGTTGACGGTGGCGTGGCCGGAGCCAAATCCATCGGCGGTGGAACATCCAGCGACACGCCGGGGGCCACTAAAGCGGGCTTCCCAGGTGTGGCCGGCTTGGTGGCGATCGGATCCACCGGCTTCGGCGGAGCCCACTCCAGCGTCTCCGCAGGCTTCACCGGGATCGGCAAGGCCAGCGTCGGTTCCGCGGGCTTTTCGAGCGAAGGCAGTGCCAGGCTCGGAACGGTCGCGAAGTCAGCTTTCGGAGCCTCGGCCTTCGCGATCGGTGCCGAAATCATCGGCGTCACCGGTCTGGCCGCTGAGGGTTCGATCGGCTTCATCACGGACGCGGGCAGCGGGCCAACCTTCGGCTTCACCGTTAGTGGACCAAGGTCCGGCGGGAAGAGAACCGGCTTGGCCGCTTTTTCCGTTCCCGACGGAGACCCCAAGTTGAGAGTATTCCGTGCTTCCGGCTGACGCAAGTTGAATTCGGATTCTCCCACCGGTAAGGGAGGGGCCGATTCTGCGAACTTTAACGGTGGCGCGGATGGGGCAACCGGAGCGTGCGAGGGCGAAACAGAATTCGTCGGCCTCGGCGCGACGAATTCTGTTGGAGGCGTAATCGCCGTCGCGGCCGACTCCGGAACGGTCAGGGGTGCCTGGGGCGCAGGCTTCACAGGCGGCGCCACGGGCTTCGTGGCCGCACCCCACTCGGGCAGGATAGGCTCGTTCGACAAGGGCTTCTTCGGCACTGCCAGCGGCGAGTCGAGCGAAGGCAGATCCGGGATCCCCTTCGACGGGCCCGCGACGGCCGGTACGGGCTTCACAGGCGGCCAGGTCGGCACCGGTGGAACCACGCCCGCGGCAGGCACGACCTTCGTGACCATCGGAGGCTCCTGCGAGGGAGCGCTGTAGGTCGTCGGCGAGCGGGTCCATTGAAGGTCCGCACCGCCAGGAGTGGTGCGGACCGGCTGGCCCATCGCAAAGGGCAGGGCCGCGACCGCTGCCGAGCCCACGAGTAAGGCCAGGGCCGAGCGACGCCACCATCGTTGAGCGACCATGCGGGTCATGCGTGAATCCTCTGAAACAAACGAGGACTCGGAATCTCGGCCTTCGACTCCCGGGGTGAAGGACTTCCGCCCCGGTCAATGAAGGCCGATTCTCCGAATCCTGCTCTCAGTTCTCTTCGTACTGTGCGATCCGATTGCGGGACGACTCGACGTCTTCCGCTTCAGGCACCGCGACGCGGTATTCCATCTGGAAGGCGTCTTCGCCGCTGTCCTCATAGTAGCTGCGGAGAACCTTCACCGCCCGGAAGTCCAGATCGCGGAAGAAAAGCTGGGCCGGCAGGTTCGACTCGCGAACCGCCAGGGTGATCTTGGTTCGCCGATGGCTCGACAGCTTGGCGATCAACTTGCCGACCATCTGGCTGCCGATCCGAGTGCGCCGCATGTTCGGAGCGACGGCGAAGTTCAGGATGTGGAGGCGGCTCTTGTGGAGTTCATAGATCATGAACCCCACCACCTTTTCATCCTGCTCGGCCACCATCCCGATGCAGTTTCGCTGGCGAAGGCAGCGGAGAAAATCCTCCTCCGTCCAGGAGTATTCAAAACTGGAGAGCTCGGTCTTGAGCACGTCGGGCATGTCCCGACGGATCATCCAGCGAATGTGGATCCGGCTGGCTTTCTGGCTGGCACGTCCTGCGCTCATCAACGGACTCCTTCCCCCGGTCGGAGCCAGATCGATCATCGATCCGCTGCCGCACCTCGATCTATGATCCGGGAGGTCGGGTGGGTTGCGGATAGTAGCAACGCCCCCCGATCCTCTCAAGCCCACCCCTCCCCAGGAGTGAACCCCTTCGACATTGCGGAATTCTCGACGACATCCCGAGTCTCGAAACGCGGATCTCGGCTATCGTTGCGAGATCCGCGTTCCGCATTTCCCTGTTACTGCTGGTAGAACCGCGTGCTCTCTTCCTTGACCACTGGCGAGGTGATCTGATCGCAGGTGAGTTGCACTCGCAGGCGCTGGTCGCCTGCCACGGTGCCGCGGACGCGGACGCGGTAGACGAGTTCGCCCTTCACGCCCAGCGTTGGGATGGCATCGAACACCAGTTGCTGACCCTGAGCCTTGATCTGCGTCGGACCGTTGGAACCCGTGTAAGACGTGCCCTCGGCCAGAGCGGCGACGAGTTGGACGTTGGAGCAGGCACCGGTGCCCTGATTGGACACGCGGATCTCGTAGACGGCTTCCTTGCCGACTTCGACGAGCCCTTCGACGCCGGCGACTTCGAATCGGATGGCGGACACACCCTCAGCATGGATGGGGGTTTCCGCCTTGGCTTCGAGAGCCCGCCCGCCCGTGGTGGCCGAGGCGGTGACGACGCCGGACGCGGGTGCCTGTTCCTGGCCGCACTGGGCCAGAGTGCGGAGCATGCCATCGGCCGCGGAAACGGATCGCACCTTGAGCGTGACCTGCCGGGTGCCGCCCGCGGGCAGCGAGGGCAGACGCCAGGTGACGGCGCGAGTGGTGCTATTGAAGACGCCGCCATCGCTGGCCTGGACGTACTCGAAGCCGTCCGGCAGCACGGAGTACACGCTCAGCGGATCGGTGGACGCGGTGCCAGGGTTGGCGAGGTCGATGCTATAGGTCGGCTCGGATCGCACGAAGCAATGGGCCGGGCCGGTCTGCTTCAGTTGCAGGAGAGCCTCGACCACGTTCACTGCAACGCGGGCGGTCGACTCCGGGCTGCCTTCGGTGGCGGCCACGATCTGGCAGGACTGCATGCCGGCACGGGCCGCGGCGACGGGCAGCTTGATCGACTTCGTCTCGCCTGGCTTCACGTCGGCGAGGATCGTCTCGATCTCGTTACCACCCGCGGAGGGCACCTTCGGGCAGAAGAGGCCATCGGTGAGCATCGCCTTGAGCATCAGCTTCGTGGCGGGGCCGGAGCCGGTGTTTGTCACCTTGATGACGAAAGCCGCCTCCTCGCCCACGCGAGCCGTCTCGGGACCGGCGACAGCCACGCTGATGCGAGGCCTCGTGACGCGGGTCTTCGCATCGACGGAGGCCGAGAACGACACGGTCGCACGGCTTCGAAGCTCGCCTTCGTCCGACGGCTTGATCCGAACCGAGATACGGCGATCCGCACCCGGTTCGATGCCGCCGAGGGACCACATCAGGTGATCGCCGTTCACTTCCGCCGGGGGATCGCTGCTGAGGAAGCGAGCGCCCATCGGCAATTCATCGGAGACCTTCACATCCGCGATGCCGACGGCGCCGGCATTGCGAACCAGCAGATCGTACTTGAATTCCTGGCCGAAGTTGACGGTCTCAGGCGCGAAAGCCTCGACAATCACACTCGGCGCGAGCCGGGCGGGCAGGGATCCCGGCGTTACCGCGGTGGTCTCGGCCGGTACCTTCGTCGCCATCATCGGAGCCGTGGGCGACGCTGAGAAGGTTTCCATCGGGCTTGGCGAAGCCAGGACCGTGTTGCCGTTCCCCACCGGTGCCATCACGGGCATTGCGGGTGCAGGGCTGAACATCGTCGGAGCGCCGCTGACGAGCGGCGTCGGGCTCGGCATCACAAGCGAAGGGACCGACGGCGAAGGCATCGCCTTCACATCGTTCACCAGGGGCTCCGGCAGCTTTATGTCGGGAGCCGGGAGCGTCGGGAACTTTGACGTGGTGACACGCGGATCAGGAGCGGGAATCGAGGGCATTCCGCTGGGGCTGGGCAGCGACGGCATGGTCGTGGAACCCATGCCGGTGGGGGCCGGGAAGGCCGGCATCGGCAAGGGGCCGCCCGCGGGCCGGACGCCACCGCTGGTGAGGTCCATGTTCGGCGGCGGCAGGTCCACACTCGCGGTGCGGATGCCAGTGCTCGGGGCGGGCGGATTCAGCGGACGCATCGGCGTCGGAAGCGGCTGAGCCTGGGTCATGGTGGTGCCCAGCCCCGCACCCGCGGGAGGCATTGCCGGGTTCTGTTGTGGCTGCGGCCGACCCGCGTTGTAGTTTTGAGGCATCGGCGGCTGGTAGCCTGCGGCCGGCGGCGTCGGCGTCCAGTCGGACCACTGCCGGGTGTAAGATGGAGCCGCGGGAGGCACGGTGCCTGCTCGCAGCGGCGGTTGCGTGGCGCCGGCTCCGTAGGTCGGGCTTGCAGGCATCCTTGTGCCCATGCCCGGCGGCGGCGGGCTCTGGGCCCCGACCGTCCCCAGGACCGCCAGGCCCGTCACGCTCGTGAGCAGCCCCAGCACGATTGGTTTCTTCCTCACGGAATTCTCCCCCCATTCAAACGGAAACAAGCACTTCCCCCATCGAACCCCGTCGCGTCAGTCCCTCTTCTGCCGCGCCGTGATCCGCTTCCTTCGTCACTTCACTCCGCCGTGGGCGCGTTCGCCGGGGCGGGGTATTTCAAGGCATTCTTCACGACCTTGGCCCGCAGAGCCTCGCTGAGGTCGATCTCCGTGTGCACACTCAACTGCAAGAGCAGCGAGAGCACATCGGCCATCTCGTCCGCCACGGCCTCGCGAAAGGCCGGGTCGTTCCGTACGAACTGACGAGACTCATCCTCCGTAAGCCAACGAAACGGCTCGACGAGTTCCCCCACCTCGCTGGCAATCGCCATCGCGAGGTTCTTCGGCGAGTGGTAAGGCTCCCACTTCCGCGCCGCGGCAAAGTCGCGGACCACGGACTTGAGAACCTCCACGGGAGTGTTCGTGTCGGACATTCGTGTTCTGTCGTTTCAGCCCCGCGCTCGGCTACCCGCGTTTCCCCCGGGGCAGACCGAGCGTTTAGGCGGCGAACCATAACAAGGCCGCCTGAGGTGTCAACAGAAATGTGAGGGAAATCGTGGATCAATTTCTCTATCTCTTCCCTCTGCTTACTCCGCGACCCAAAGCCGTGAACATTCCTCGGAGCCTGATATGGCCTTCGCACCGGTCGATGAACAGCTTGCCACGATTCTTCGCGGCTCGGCCCAGATCGAAACGCACGCCGATCTCAAGCGCAAACTCGAACGCAGCTACCAGACCGGCACGCCCCTGCGAATCAAGTATGGCATTGATCCCACCGGCTTTGACGTGCACCTCGGCCACACCGTGCCGCTGCGAAAGCTACGCCAGTTCCAACTCCTCGGCCACACGGCCGTCTTGATCCTCGGTAACGCCACCGCCGCGGTCGGCGATCCGAGCGGACGCGATGAGGCGAGGAAGGGCCTTACGCCCGAACAGATCGAGATCAACGCGAAGACCTACCTCACGCAGATCGCGAAGGTGATCGACATCACCAAAGCGGAGGTTCGCCCCAATGGCGACTGGTTCAATCGCTGGGGCTTCACCGATGTGCTCAAATTGCTGGGTAAGACGACCGTGCAGCGAATGCTCGAGCGAGACGACTTCAGCAAGCGATTCCGCGAAACGATGATGCCGATCTATCTCCACGAGTGCCTGTACCCGCTCATGCAGGGGCACGACTCCGTGGAGATCAAGGCGGATGTCGAACTCGGCGGCACCGAGCAACTCTTTAACCTGATGGTGGGCCGCGACCTGCAGCGCGACGCCGGGCAGGAAGCGCAAGTCTGCCTGACGATGCCGATCCTCCGTGGCACCGATGGCGAGAAGAAGATGGGCAAGAGCGTCGGCAATTACATCGGGCTCAACGAAGCCGCCAAGGAGCAGTTCGGCAAGACCCTGAGCATCCCCGACCATTTGATGAAGGAGTGGTTTGAACTGCTGACGGATCGCCCCACGAGCGAGATCGAGGCACTTCTCGCGGGCCATCCGATGGAAGCGAAGAAGACGCTCGCCGCGGACATCGTGACGTTTTACCACGGAGCCGAGGCCGCCACGATGGTGCGCAAGGACTGGGATACGCAGTTCAGCGCGAAGAAGGATCCGGATAACATCGACGAGGTCACGATCGCCGCGAGCGAAGTGGTGAATGGGCAAGTCGCAGCGATCAAACTGCTGGTGATCGCGAAGCTCGTGGCGAGCAACGGTGAAGCACGGCGGAAGATCGAGGAGGGAGCATTTAACTACGGAGCAGAGAAGACGAAGCCCGCGGACTCCAAGGCCAGCGTGGACGTGACCGACGGACTTGTGATGCGACTGGGGCGGAAGATCGTGCGCGTACGAGTGGGTTAGACATCGAACAAGTCAGGAGTCATGTCGCGGGCACCGTGGAAGATTCGTTCGATCCAAACGACAGCTTCCGTCGAGGAGAAAAACATCAAGTAGCCATCGATCACAGCATTTCAAAGGCCTGGCCGCAAGTCATCTCGCGTCCGGCCACTCTTGGGGAAACGTTGTATCTGACGGCATTTGAGAAGGAATCTCTCCGCGAATCGCTTCGCGGCTATGGGCGATCGTTCGTGGAGATTGACGTAGTTCTCCTCAAGGTCGATCTCGGCCAGCGACTTGAAGATCATCTTGAATCCGCATCAGGCCGTACATCATCATGTGGTCGAGTTCGTCCCAGGCGCCTTTGGCGAGTGTCTCGTCAACGAACTTCGCGAACTCGTCGGGAAGCGTAATTTGGTAAGTCTTCATGTCGGCTCCTTGTGACGAGAGCATTTTAGCGCTTGGAGATCGTACCGAGAATCCGCATCTCTTCGGCAACGCCCGCAGGGTGTCGTGCCCCTTCTCCACGGGCAGGAACGCGCTGCCATTCATTGACAAGGGGAAGATCGTGCGCGTGCGGGTGATTTGGACGTCGAACAAGTCAGGAGTGATTCAGGGGCTGGAAGAAATGGAGTTCGTCCCGTGCGTTCCGACGACCTCGAAGCCGCAGGACTCATAGAGCGGCCGTAGGGATTCCTTGCTGGTGAGCATCACGTATGGGGCCTTGTGCCGATAGGCTTCGTTGAGTGTCGTCTGCACGAGGGCCTTGGCGATGCCTTGCCCCCGGCTTGCAGGGTGGACGACCACGTAATCGATCTGCCAGTTCACGGGTGTCGTGACAAGGAGCAGGCCGTCGACGTTGCCATCGGACCCGCGATGCAGGCAGACGTAACGCACGCCGGGCCAGATCGCGAGGAACTTGCTGCGAGTGCGGAACTGCGTGCTCACGAAGTCCCACATCGAGCGACACGCGGCCTCGTCCGCGAGGAATTCCTGGAAGGTGAGGAAGTCTGTCGGCAGCGACACGGATAGCTGTTGCGAGGGCTTGCAGAAGTAATGCACTTCGGGTTCGGACATGGTCAGCAGCGCCTCCAGCGCTCCGCGAGTACGATCATTACCGCGCTGTGCTGCGAAGACTGCGTCTCGCGGCGAACTCGCCTTCTCAATCTGTGCCGAAGTGTGTGCCGGTCATGTACAGGCTGGGACCGCTGCCCTCGCGGGGGAGCAGGCCGTACTTCTTCATCTTTTTATACAGGGTCACCCGGCTCACGCCGAGAAGTTGGGCGGCCCGCGTGCGGCTTTGGTTCGCCTTCTCCAGGGCTCTCACGATGTTTGAACGCTCATTGCTCTCGCGGTTCTGCTTCAGCGTTCCCACGCCATTCGCCGTCGGCAGGGGAATGATCGACGACTCGGCCTTCACGTGAACCATCGGCGGCAGATGGTGCAGCTTGAGCTCGTTTCCGTTGCTCGTGAGCACCGCCTGCTGGACGGCGTTCTCCAACTGGCGAATGTTCCCGGGCCAGGGGAACGCTTCGAGCGTTCGCATCGCGTCGGAGTCGACACCGAAAAGCTTCTTGCCATACTTCGTGCTGTATCGGGCGACCATGCCGCGAACAAGCGGACCGATGTCCTCCGGTCGATGTCGCAACGGCGGCAGGTGGAAGCTGATTACGTGCAATCGATAGTACAGATCGCGGCGGAAGGTGCCACGTTCGACAGCATCCACCAGGTTCCAGTTCGTCGCGGCGATGATGCGGGCATGGTTATTTTGCGTCTCGTTGCCGCCGACGGGCTCAAACTCGCCCGTCTCGATCACGCGAAGCAAATTCGCCTGGTGTTCCAGGCCCAGCGCGTCGATCTCATCCAGAAGCAGCGTGCCTTCACCCGCGGCTGCGAACTTGCCAACCTTGCTCATGTCCGCGCCGGTGAACGCACCCTTCACATGGCCGAAGAACTCGCTGGCGATGAGGTTCCCGGAGAGCGTGCCGCAGGCGACCACGAGGAAACGGTGGTCTCTGCGAGCGGAGCAGTCGTGGACGAGTTTCGCGAGGAACGACTTGCCCGTACCGGTCTCGCCTTCGATCAGCACGGTCACATCGTGATTCGCGGCGATCGTCAACTGCTCGGCCATCGCGCAGAGCGAAGGAGTCTGGCAGATCAGCTTGCGGCGAATTCGCTCGGGCACGCTTTCGTTGATCGGGTCCGCAAAGGGAACGCCCGGCGTCGTGCCTCGACGAGCCCAGTTGCCCAGTTCACGCATCTGGTGCGACCAGGCCCACACGCCGGAAAGGTGCGGCAGAAGCTGATCGAGGATTCGCGAACCCACGAGCCCTTCATTCGTGACAACCACAATGCTGGCAGGGCTGAGCTGCAATCGGGCCTCGCGAACGACCTGCTCGATCGTCAACACATCGGCCGAGTCCGACGCAAGAAGGACCAGGGCTCCGTCCGTTTCCGGTGTCAGCAAGCCGGGCACATCCTCGAAACGAACCACGGGCGGCGCAAGCCCCACCGTCTTCTGCACGTGGGACTGCACCACCTGTGCGAGCCGAAGGTCGTGGCCAGCGAGAATGAGCCGTCGTGAGCCAAGCATTGCGAGTGTCTCCGGTCGTCCATGTCAGATACCCGTCAGCACCAGGGCTGGCAGGGAATCGTTTCCAGGTCGGCTCACGCCCGTGTGAGCCGTGGTCCCTTCGAGTCACGCTTGCCCTCGAAGAGGGTGCGGCAGCGGCCGGCAACCGGGGCGGGTCGGCGGCATCGATCCCAGAGCAAATTTTGCTCTCACATGGAGATTGCGAGTCCGGCGAGAGCGGCATGCTACGAAACGGGATCGTGCCGCGTATCCACAGGTAAACAAAGTTTACAACCGGGTGGGATGCAAACGGATTTCGCCAAGACAAGGGAAAAACCGATCGTGAAGTGTGGCCGGATCGAAAGGATTGGGGGCATTGCGCGAATTACGACAAGATTGCGGTCGGCACGTAACACCGAATTCGAGTCTCCCGGGCTACGGAAACCCCAAATCACGGACTCGCGGCTTTGTAGATGATCCACACGAAGAACGCGATCCACGCCCCTGCGAATAACACCGGAACGGCGAACGCCAGGGGGCGAGTGATCGAAAGCCCATCCGTTCGCCCCGGGCCCGCGAACGTCGCGAGCGTCCGCTGATATTCAGGCACGACCCTTCGGATTTGCTCATAAACGTGAATGCAGTACCGCCAGTGCCGCACCTGAATGATCAGCCATAACAGTGTGAAGAGCAACGCGACCGCAATGAGTGGCACGAACACACCGATCAAGGGTTCCTTCTGGTACAGGATGGCGAACACGCCAAGCAAGCCAACCTGCATGGCTGTGAAGTAGTTGAGTCGATCGTGGAAGAGCTTTTCCTCATGCAGGCCATGCTGCCAGAGTCGGTTGAGCTCGTCAGGCGGCGAAGACTCGCATTTGTCGATTGTCATCATTCCCTTCCCTGGGGTGAGTGAGGAGGCTCGGGTGATGGTTGTCGATTCTTCCATTTTCTCCAGTACAGGATCGCGCCCAACGCGCCGACGGCCAGGTACTGCAGAAGCACGGCCGCAAACGACTGGATGCCGTAGAGTAGACTTTGCCTCGCCTCCGATTCAACCTCGTTCCACGCGACCATGAGACCTGGAATCATGATCGCGGCACCAGCGTTCGCGATCGCGAACGGCACCCAGCGATCCCCGCTTCCGGCTCGCATCGCCATCATCGCGAGCACAAGATACGGCCCGGTGTGAAAGGTGATCCACTTCACATCGAACCACCAGCCCCGTGGGGGAAAGCTGAGATCGGGCCCCAGAATGCGATGGATCGCGATCCCCATCGCGCCGGCGGCGGAGACGGCACAGACAAACAGAAGGCAGCGGAAAAGGTTCATGTGGGAATGGTAAACGATGGGCGATCGCAGGTTCTAAGGAATCCCGCGGACAATCGCCGGGCCGAGGCACTTCGTCACGCCTACCGGCAGCTTCTGCCAGAGGCGGATCATCCGTTGGTAGCGTGGGTTTTCAGGCCGCATCTCGCCGACGGTTCCCTCCCGAACGTGATACTGCCACGCCGCCGGGTGAGGCTCGGCGCCCCATTGTTTCTTGAAGCGGAAGGTATTGCCGTCCAGGGTCGATCGGCCGAAATCGAACTCGCCCTGACCGCGTTCGATGGCGCGTTCCAGAAGCTTCGCGTACATCCACATATTGACACAGGCGGGGTTGTACTCGCGTAGCGAACTTGCCGTCGGCACCTCAGTGGTGCCCCACCCGTGCAGCAGCATCGCCGCGGCCGCGGCGGAATCGCCGTCCTTCACCACGCAGATCTCCGCGCGATCCGGGAACGCTCGCAGGATCTCGCGGAAGAGCGACTCGCCGTACACCGGGCTGCCCAGGTCTCGCATGTTCTCGCAGAGCACGCGATAGAAACCGTCCAGGAGTTCGACGCCACCCCACTCGATGCGGAAGTTCTGTTTCTCCCCCTTGCGAATCTGATTGCGAACCTTGGGATCGAAGCTCTTCCAGAGCTTCTCAAATGTGCGGGGCAGGGCCAGCCGCATGTGGACTTTGCTGGTGATCGTCACCGTGAGGGCCGGATGTTCGACCGGCCTCTCATGGCGAAGTTCGAGGTAGCGAACGTTCAGTTCGTCCGCCAGTTCGGTGGCTCGCGTGATCAGCTGGGACTGAACATCGGTCGCGTCAGCGATCACGCCGTTGCTGTTGAGGTAAGGCAGACTGACGAGGAACCGTCCGAAGAGCATGCTGCTGACAAACGCCAGGGGGAGATAGCCGCAGGTTCGGCCATCGCTGATGGCTTCCAGCCCGTAAACTTCGTGCCCCAGGCCGTTGCTCAGCACCGAGAGCCAGGCGGGGTGCTGGCCGAGAGGCAGGCGGCCGCCGCGACTTTGGAGGAAGTGCTCAAGGGATCGTTGCCGCGACACCAGGGACGCGAGATGGTGCACCACAACCGAGATGGCAGGCTCCGCAAGGGGCGACAGGAATCGAATCATAGCGGCCCACGCTCCTGCGGCCTGGCGTGTTCGGTTCCACGAACACCTGACGCCCGATGGGTCCGCCGATCCCTCGTTGGCGCCCTCTGGCTTACCCGCGAACTCAATTTAGTACAATCGTGATCCGCCCGGAGAGGAAAACGGTCGTGCAGGTCAGGCATGCAAGGCCCAAACGGTCCAGAGCGTCAGCCCAAACAACACTCGAAGCGTGATTTGCAATGAGACCCAGTATAGAGAGGAGTTCATCGAATGGCGTAGTTCGACGAGATTCTTCTTCACTTCCTCGTCGACCATCCGCTTGGGATTGACGAAGCCAAACGTGGCCGCCCTCACCAGGGGGCCCTTCCAGCCCAGCCAGTTCTCCGCCATATCCAGGTATTTTTCGGTCTCGTGGCGGTCGAACCGGCCCACACGCAGAATGAAGTACGCATCCACTGCCAGCATCGAGACTAATGGCAGAACCACAGCGAGAATCCACCACCATTCCGCGGTCAATCCTCGCCAGGTCAGCACGGCTTGCGGCCAGATGACGCGGGAACAGGTCATTTGGATGAGCGTCAGGATGAACGAGAGCACCGCGGGGCGGAAGAAGGACCAGTTCAGAAGCAGGCCGCGGTGCTCGGAAAGCCGGTGGACCAGTTTCGGCCAGCGACCGCGAACTGCGATGAGGAGCCGGACCGTATCCAAATAGATGTCCCAACGCCGAAGCAGACTGATGAGGAACATCATCGCCAGGTAGAAGCCGAACACGCGGAGCAGGTTGACCGGTTCGCCTTCCAAGAGCGTGGCCTCAGGTGTGGGGAAAGTTCCGTTTATAGGTATGGTATCGACCGGGCGGTTTGGGGGGCTTCATCGTTTCCTTCACGGCGCGCGGACACGGAGGGAATTAACCTCTCATTTGTCGGATTACGTCGATTGGGGAAGAGGTTCGGATTGGAGAATTTACCAAGGCACGCTAAGCTCTGTGGAGAGGATCGATCAGGCGGTAGCCGACCCCTCGGTTTGGGACCTGAGTTTCTGTAGATTTTTCAAACACGAACCCGGACTGCGCGCATAATCTGGTTGACACAACAGGTCCGATGGCTACCTTGAGAATGAACCGTCGAACCTGAAGTGTCCTTAAAGACGCTTCTTTGTGCAGGATGCGTCACGCGACCCGGTTCCCGGCCCTCAGGGCTGAGTGAAAGGCACCGTCCATGTCGACCCCGAACGTAACGCCTTCCGTAGACGAGACCTCCGAGTCGACGGCCGAAGATTCGTTCCCGAACGATCGTCGGAAGCGCATCATCCCCGTGGCCACGGACCGCCGCCGGGCCGAGAATGCCGCGGCCAAGCGCAAGTCAAGCGAGCGTCGGCGGTTAATCGACCCAACCACCTGCGAACGCGACTACTCCGACGATGAAACCGACTTCATGAAGGCCATGGACCGCTACAAGCGGGACAACCGGCGTCCGTTCCCGACCTGGAGTGAAGTTCTGGAAGTGCTTCGAGCACTGGGTTACCGCAAAATTGCCGAACCCACCGAACTTCCGGGCAAAAAGGAAGGCTCAGGTATCATCCCCGCCTCGCAGGCGGCGAAGTAACAAGCCGCAACGCAGATCGGATGATAGCGAGGATTGTTGTCATCCTTCCGAACGCAACGTTCTGAATCCCCCTCGATCCACTTTCGGCAAGGACGCCGGCAATGCACATCTTCCTCAGCGCAGGCGAGCCCAGCGGCGATCTCCACGGCGCGAACCTGATTCGTGCTCTCCAAGAGCGTGACCCCGAGGCTCGCATTGTGGGCTTCGGTGGCGAGCGCATGCAGGCCGCGGGCGGGAACCTGCTTTTTGTCCTCACCCACCTTGCGGTGATGTGGTTCAAGGACGTCATCGCGAACCTCAGGCAATTCGTTCGCCTCGGGAAACAGGCTGAAGCGTACTTCCAAAACGAGAAGCCCGACGCGGTGGTCCTCATCGACTTTCCCGGCTTCCACTTTGCCCTGGCCAAGCGAGCCCACGCCGCTGGAATCCCTGTCTTTTTCTTCGTCCCTCCGCAACTCTGGGGCTGGGCCGGCTGGCGAGTCAAGAAGGTCCGCAAGTGGTTCGCCGGCGTGCTGACGGCCCTGCCGTTCGAGGAAGAGTGGTATCGCAGCCGAGGCGTGGCCACGCACTATGTCGGCCATCCTTACTTCGACGAACTCGGTTGCCAAAAGCTGGACGCCAGCTTCCTCGCCGAGCAGCGAGCGAAGCCCGGGGTGATCGTCGCCGTGCTGCCCGGCTCGCGAAATCAGGAGGTGGCAGGCAACTTCCCCCAGATGCTCCTCGCGATGCGCCGCATTCACGTCCAGCGGCCCGACGTTCGCTTCCTCGTCGCCTCCTTCAAGGAAACTCAGCGAGCGGCGGCCGAGGCAACGGCTCGTGAGTTCCAGCTGCCAATCGAGTTCCACGTCGGCCGCACGCCCGAGATCATCGAACTGGCGGAATCCTGCATCTCCGTCTCCGGCTCGGTGAGCCTGGAAATGCTCTATCGGCTCAAGCCCACGGTAATCGTGTACAAGGTCGGCCGGGTCTTCCGTGTGCTTGCGGGGATCCTGATGCGGTCCAAGTACATCACACTCGTAAACCTCCTGGCGGATGCACCGCTCTTCCCCGAGATTTACGGCTATTCGGACCGCTCTCAGGAAGTCGCCTCGGAAATTCTCGCCTGGCTGAACGACCCCGAATGCAAAGCGAAGCGCGTCGAGGAGCTGCACCAGCTTCGAGACAAGGTGGCCCAGCCGGGGGCCTGCGAACGGGCCGCGGATTTCCTGCTGAACGTCATTCGCGAGAGCCGGGCTGTCCGAAAAGCGGCGTGAGGGAACACTCTGACGACGACGACCCTTGAGGCGGTCGCTAGAATGACACTCGCCCTCTTCCTCCGCTTGCTGCGGTGACTCGTATGTCCGACATGTCCCACGCGGTTCAGGACTACCTAAAGGCGATCCACGGACTCGGCGGCTCGGATCGCGTGGTGTTCCCTAATGAGATCGCGACCTGGCTTGATGTGAAGGCGCCGTCCGTCACCGGCATGCTCAAGCGACTCGCGGAAGCAGGCCTGATCACGTACACCCCCGGCACCGGTGCCAGGCTCTCGGAAAAGGGCGTCACCGAGGCACGTCGAGTGATTCGTCGGCACCGGCTGGTGGAGCTATTCCTGACTCGCGTCCTCGGCCTGGACTGGAGCGAGGTCGACGCGGAAGCCGAGGCCTTGGAACACGCCATCTCGCCCCGGCTCGAAGAAGCCATCGCGGCCCATCTCGGGGAACCGCTGGAAGATCCGCACGGGCATTTGATCCCTTCCGCCACGGGCGAGCTACGCCATCGCGATCTCTCTCCGCTCTCGGAATTTCGCGATGGTGATCGCGTCGTCATTCGCGAGGCCCAGGATGATAACCCCGCCCGGCTTCGCCACTGGCAGGAGCTCGGCCTGATTCCCGGGTCGGTCGTCCATATACAAAGCTACCAACCCCTGGATGATCTTTTTGAAGTTGACGTGTCAGGACGGTTAGTTCGACTCGGGAGTGAAGGACTCAGCGGACTTCGCGGCGAACAGCTCTTTACAGATCGTTCCACTCCGACATGAATCGCTGTCCGAGATTGCGACCCATCGAACCCTTTTCTGCGCTCCCACCGCAACAGTCGGAAAATACGCCAGTACCATCGCTAAAACCGGATCATTTTCTCTCCCGGGGCGTTTGCCCGGCCCCAAGTTCTGGGCTAGGTTTCTTACGACGATGCGGCACTGACGAACGGTCCCGCGAGTCCGAATTCACAACGCTCCTCAAGCTCCGCTACGCCCCTTGGGGAAGGAAGGCTCTCCAACATGTTTCCGTTGATCGCTTGCAACCTGGCCTGTCTCACTATCGCCGCGTTGTTCTACACCTATCGCGACATCTATCTGCACCGCAAGAAGCGGGAGCAACTCCATGATCGTGTCGCGTACATGCTCTGGGTCGCCGCCAGCCGTGCGGCCTGAGATGATGGCAGTCCACCGAGAACCCGACCAACTGGTCGGGTTTCTCTTTTTCCCAACGCCTCTTGATCGCGATTGACCATTCCCCGGAAGTTGCCTAGCATTTCCAGAGCACCGGACACGTCCGCTTCGATCACGGATTCCAGGCCTTCATGTTAACCAAGCGAATCATTCCCTGCCTCGACGTCGACCGTGGTCGAGTGGTGAAGGGGACGAACTTCGTCGGCCTCCGAGATGCGGGCGATCCGATCGAAGTGGCCCGGCGCTACGAAGAACAGGGGGCAGATGAGCTCGTTTTTCTCGACATCTCCGCGAGCCATGAAGGCCGGGCGATCATGCGGGAGATTGTCCGCAAGGTGGCAGAGGAGATCTTCATGCCCTTCACCGTCGGTGGCGGCATCCGCACCTTGCAAGATGCCACGGACCTCATCCAGGCCGGGGCGGAGAAGGTCAGCCTGAACTCGTCCGCCGTCCGAACGCCCGAACTGATCTCGGAGGTCTCACGGAGGTTCGGGAGCTGCGCCACGGTGGTCAACATCGACCCCAAGCGAGTCCGCAAAACCCGGGCAGACCTGTCTTCCGATTCCGCACTCCGAGCTCCGAGCTCCGAATTTCCCGAGTGGTTCGAAGTCCACATCAACGGTGGCCGCGTTCCGACGGGTCTGGAAGCCCTCGCCTGGGCCAAGGAAGTGGAGCGACTCGGCGCCGGCGAGATCGTGCTGACCTCGATGGACGCCGACGGCACCAAGAACGGCTACGACCTGCCGATGCTCGAGGCGGTGGCGAACGCCGTGAACATCCCGGTCGTCGCCAGCGGCGGAGCGGGGTCGCCGGCGCATCTGTATGATGCGTTCCGCGTGGGTGCCGATGCCGCACTCGCGGCCAGTATCTTCCACTATAATGAGTATTCGATCCCGGAGACGAAAGCCTATCTTGCCCAGCGCGGCGTACCCGTGCGAATCGTCCCTGTCGGAAACGGAGAAGGAACCACACATGGCCACCGCTGAGAAAGCCCCGCCGACCGCCACCGTGACGGCCCCGGCCGCCGCCGCCGCACCCGCAGCCCCCGGGCTCAAGCTCGCCCAACCCCTGCCCGGCGAACCGCAGATCAACGTCCTCTTCCGCACCGTCATGCTCCACGAGGGTTCGGATCTTCACCTCAAGGCCGGCCTACCCGGAATGATGAGGCTTCGCGGCGTCATTCAACGCATGGCGACGCAGCCGCTCTCGCAAGAACACCTCGAAAAACTCCTCTATCCCATTCTCACCGACAAACAGAAACACGACCTGGAAGAGAAGGGCGGGGCGGACTTCGCCTGGGTGGTGGGCAACGACGAGTGCCGTTATCGCGTCAATCTCTTCAAGCAGCGCACCCGGCTTGCACTCGTCGCTCGCCGTGTGAATGCGAAGATCCCAAGCTTCGCGAAGCTCGGCCTGCCGCCGACGATCGAGAAACTCTGTCATTACGATCAGGGCCTGGTGCTGCTCGCGGGCGTGACGGGCTCCGGTAAGTCCACGACCATTGCCTCGATGCTCGACTACATGAACGAGCACGAGGCGATGCACATCCTGACGATCGAGGACCCGATCGAATTCGTGTTTGTGGACAAGCTGTCGATCGTGAACCAGCGTGAAGTTTACCTCGACGTCGCCGACTGGCATACGGCCCTGAAGCACGCGGTTCGTGAAGACCCGGACGTGATCCTGGTTGGCGAAATGCGAGACTGCGAGACGTTTGAAGCCGCCGTCCATGCCGCCGAGACGGGCCACGTGGTGCTGGGAACAATCCACGCCTCGAACGCCTACACAACGGTGGACCGCATCCTCGGTCTCTTCCCGCCCAGCCAGCACGGCTCGGTGCGTCAGTCGCTGGCGTTCAACCTGCGAGCGGTCGTCGCGCAGAAGCTCGTGCCCTCGTGTCGGCCGGGCGTGCAACGAGTGCCGACGAACGAGATCATGATCGTGAACCCGATCATTCGCGATCTGCTCTTGAAGGGCGAGGACAAGAAACTGCCGGATGCGATCCGTGCCTGTACCCTCGAAGGCATGCAGGACTTCAACATGAGCCTGGAAAGCCTGGTCAACAAGGGCGACATCGACAAGGCGACCGCACTTGAGTTTTCGACGAACCCCGAGCAACTCAAGATGGCCCTCAAGGGCATCAAGGTCGCAGCAAGCGGGCTGGTGTGATGCATCAAGGAGATGAAAGTGACCACTGAGAAACCCGCTTCAACGAGGACAGCGGGAGGCAAAATCACACCTCCGAAGAGCGTTTCTGAAACGTGAACCTGGCCGACCTGAACCGATAAATTCAGGGGCGATGTGTCCGAGAGAAGACGGGACGCTGTTTACTTCGGAAAGATCTTGTCCAGATTATGACGAGCGATCTCAAGATCGCTCATCGTGTAGTTCATATAAACGCCTCTCTGCCCCTGCCGTTCCAAAGCCGCCTGGCCCAGATTCTGGCCGTGAGTCCCACGCAAGGCGCTGGCAAGATCGTCAGGGATCTCAAAGGTCAACTGCATCGAACGCTCCTTATGGCACGGATCGAGTCTACCACGTTCTCCATTGCCCGCGACAGCGGCGCAAAGGCTACTCTCAATCTCGACTGGCTTGAAGGCTGTCCGACCTCAATTGACCTTCACCAGCCTCATTGGCCTCGGCTAAGATAGCTTTCCCCGATGTTAGGAGGACGGACGGATGTGCGGAATCGTAGGATTCACTGGCAATCGTGAAGCGTCGCCCATTCTACTCAATGGGCTCAAGCGACTCGAGTATCGTGGCTACGATAGCGCTGGCATGGTCACGGGCACCGGTAGCGACCTTCACCTTCGCAAGAAGTCGGGGCGGCTGGCGGAACTCACCAAGAACCTCGCGGCCCATCCGGCTCCCGGCTGCTTCGGCATCAGTCACACTCGCTGGGCCACCCATGGCGGCGCCACCGATCGCAACGCTCACCCTCACATGGACACCGAGGGGAACATTGCCCTTGTCCACAATGGCGTCATTGAGAACTACTCCACTCTGAAGCAAAAGCTGATCAAGGACGGAATCGCCTTCCGCTCGGATACGGACACAGAAGTGCTGGTGCACCTCATCTCGCATTACTATCAGGGCGACCTCGCCGCCGCGGTGCAGCAGGCCCTCACACTCGTGAAGGGGACTTATGGAATCGCTGTCGTCTGCAAGCAGGAACCTGGCGTGATCGTCGGGGCTCGTCTGGGCAGTCCGCTGGTCGTGGGCGTCAGCGATGATGGTCACTTTGTTGCCAGCGATGCCAGTGCCCTTGCGGGCTATGCGGATAAGGTCGTCTACCTCAGCGATCGCCAGCTATGCGTTCTGACGGGCGAGGAGTGGGAAGTTCGCGACGAGGATGCGTCGCCGATCTCGATGCCGGTCCACGACATTGCCCACTTCCTTGGCGACGGCGACGCGGACAAGGGGGACTTCCCCCATTTCATGCTCAAGGAGATCTACGAGCAGCCGGACACGATCGCGAATGCGATGCGAGGCCGGCTGATCGACGACGATGCGACCGCTCACTTTGGCGGCCTGAACCTCGTGCCACAGCAACTTCGCCAGGTCGAACGCATCATCATGACGGCCTGTGGCACCAGCTACCACGCGGGGCTCGTGGCGGAATATCTCTTCGAGGAACTGGCCCGAATCCCCGTGGAAGTGGAATACGCCAGCGAGTTCCGCTACCGCAATCCGCCGGTCGAGCGGAATACGGTGATCCTCGCCATCACGCAAAGCGGCGAAACCGCGGACACGCTGGCCGCCCTTCGCGAATCGAAGCGGATGGGCCACAGCACGCTGGCTCTCTGTAATGTCGTCGGCTCCAGCATCGCACGGGAGGCCGACGGTGGCGTGTACCTTCACGCGGGGCCCGAGATCGGCGTGGCTAGCACGAAGGCCTTCACCTCGCAGGTCTGCGTGCTCACGATGCTCGCGCTCTACTTTGGCCGCACGCGCCATCTCTCGAGCCTCCAGGGCCAGAAGATCATCAAGGAACTGCGTTCGCTACCGGACCTGATTCGCCGGACGCTCGGCTGTCACGACATCGTGAAGAAGGTGGCGGCGAAGTACTGCGAGGCTCGCAACTTCCTTTACCTGGGCCGGCAGTATCTCTACCCCGCGGCGCTCGAAGGGGCTTTGAAGCTCAAGGAAATCAGCTACATCCACGCGGAAGGATATCCGGCCGCGGAGATGAAGCACGGGCCGATCGCCTTGGTAGACGAACAGACGCCCTCGGTGTTCCTGGTGCCTCGAGGAGCGGTGTTCGACAAGGTGATGAGCAACATGCAGGAGATCAAGGCCCGCGGCGGCCCCGTCATCGCAGTCTGCGGTGAAGGCGACCTCGATGTGGCCGCCCTGGCGGATGATGTGATCCCGGTGCCGGACGTCCCCGAGTACTTGCAGCCCATCATCACCGCGATCCCGCTGCAATTGCTGGCGTACGAGATCGCGGTGCTCTGCGGTTGCGACGTCGACAAGCCGCGGAATCTGGCCAAGAGCGTCACGGTCGAGTGAGGGCTCCCCCTCACGGTCAAGGCATCAACAACTGTCCGAGAAATGAGCGAGACGACCCGCCGGAATGCATCGGAGGTTCTCCCAAGGCATCGAACCCTCAACTGGCGAGACGACCCTGTCCTGCAAGGGGAGAGGACGAGGAAGCTGACTCCTCGATGCAGACTGACCCCCCATTTGCGGCGATCTTTACTGAGAGCTTGTGTTCAAGGTTTTTTGCTGATCGGTGCATCGATCTTCTTGATGGCCTGGCCGGCGGCCTCGCGGACCTTTACCTGCGGATCGCGAAGGGACCGCCGCAAAGCGGGAACGGCCACCTTCGCGGCGGCGCCGAGAGCACCAAGTTCCTCCGTGATCGCGATGCGAACCTCGAAGTCGGGATCGCCCTTACTGCCGGGTTCCATGTTGAGGCGGCTCGTCATCAGGGGAATGTGATTTTGCATCCTTTCGCCGAGACCCGTGCCAAGGGCGCGGAGGGCATCAATGCGAACGTTCTTGTCCGCATCGGACTGGAACGCTGTCAAGAGGGCCTGCGCGGCCGGCTGAATTTCGAGGCCGAACCTGGCGAGCGACCGTGCCGCCTCGCGGCGAAACTCGGCGTCGGTGTCCATCAGGACAGAGGTTAACGCCAAGGCCGCGGCTTCGGAATGATCGCCCAGCAGTCCCAGTGCGACGACGAGTTCACGCCGCATGTCGGCGTCCTTCTCTCCCTTGAGCATCTCGGACAGCGAAGCGCCTACCGAGTTGACGTCTTCCGGTGCGATCCGGGCCAAAGCGAAGACCGCGAGCCGTCGAACGTTGCGGTCCGAGTCCGTCAGCAGCGGCATCAGTGAGGAAGCCGAGGATCGTGCGTCCGGCCCGATTCGGCCGAGGGCTTCGGCAGCCGCGGCGCGCGTCGAGGGTTCGCTGTCCTTGAGTGTGTTCGAGATAGCCAGCACGCCGGGCTTGCTCAGGTTCCCGAACCGACCGAGCGCAATCGCGGTCTCACGGCGAACGGTGGAGTCCTTTTCCGCCAGCAGAGCGGTCACGAGTTGGCTTACCACAGGCTTGGCGGAGTCGTTTCGCGTGAGGTCTTCTTTCGAGAGTTGCCCGAGGATGATCGCCGCCTGAACGCGAACCTCAGCATTCGGATCCTGCTGCAAGGCCAAGCTGATGCTGGGAAGGGACTGAAAATACTTGCCCTCTTTCCAGAGTTGGCCCAGGGCAACGACGGCAGCCTTCCGCTTCCGCGGCGAGCTATCCGAACGGAGCAACTGAGCCCACTCCGAGCCGCGCCGCCCGGCATACTCGGGATCGTCGCCCGCTTGTGCGAAGCGGCTTGACAGGCTGAAGAGGCAGAGGAGCAGAACTGTCGTCGTTCGCAGGAATCGAGGCATGGCAGCGAATCTCCGAGTTCCCGGACCAGCGTGCATGATAGGACGTGTGACGCGAGAAGGTCAAACAGTTTCGGACGGCGAAAGCGAGAAGAATCGCTTGCGGGGAAGTGCAGAACCGCTCTGCCACTTGTCATTTCGCAGGCCGAGGGTATAGTTCAGTCACATGTGCCCGTAGCTCAACTGGATAGAGCATCGGCCTCCGGCGCCGAAGGTTACAGGTTCAACTCCTGTCGGGCATACTGAGAAAATCCAAGGCCCGCCGCAAGTGGCTTCGCTTGTCGCGGGCCTTGTTCCTTGCGCCGTTACCGTCCTCATATCTCTGTCCCCGGCCTCAAGGTTTTCGGCTGGGTATCGGCGAATCCCAGATGTGGGCCATCAACGCTTCGATCTCTGGCTCGGACTCCTTGAGTTCAGCGCGGTTGAA
>Ga0105044_10000888_pt1 | contig 38547 bp, 32 predicted proteins | sample MAT01_FD_78092 | JGI IMG/M metagenome (GOLD analysis project Ga0105044, IMG submission 78092) | Freshwater microbial communities from Lake Fryxell liftoff mats and glacier meltwater in Antarctica - MAT-01 | ecosystem: Environmental > Aquatic > Freshwater > Ice > Liftoff microbial mat | place...
ACCCGGAGCGACCACGACCGGAGTCAGGGCGGTGTGAAAGTAGATTCGCGGTCCCTTCTCCGGCCTGCGGTGGGAGCAACACGGCCCGTGGATCTTCGCCGAGCAGTGGTAGCCGGTGCCGTCCAGGGCGATGAGCGTGGAGTGGTGGACTCCGTGAAACTCCTCCATGGCGTAAGATTTGTTGGTGCCACGACGCCGGTCCGGCAGTTGGGCCAGTTCCTCGCGCAGGTGATCGAGCCACCGGTTGAAGAACGATCGGTTCAGGAGCAAAGACGCTGGCGCCAATGCCGGCCCAGCGGACGCACGAACACGTCCTTGGCGGTGGTCGAGGCCGTGTGGGACGGACCGTTGCGCCCCCGGCCGGTGGTTCGGCCCACCGGCAGCCAGCCGGCGGCTCGATAGGAGGTGCCGGCAAAGCGCTCAGGCTCGACGAAGGTCTCCACCACCTCAAGGCCGTGTCCGTAGCGTTGGCGCCAATCCCGGTCTAGACGGCCCAGGACCCGGGCCAGGACGTGGCTGGCCAGGTGGGGCACGCGCACCCAGCAGGGGATGAGAAACCGGGTGTTGTTGGTCAGTCGCGAGCGATGCCGCCGGCGCTGGTCCTCGTTCCAGCCGATGAAGGCGTCGCGGGGTTGGCAGTGCCAGGCGGCCGAGCCGAAGAGCAGAGCCGCCACCGGGCGGCCCGTGCGTTCCCGGACCAGATAGCTGAGGTTCTCGCCGACGCGGTTGCGAAGCCCCAGGTAGTGGTGGCGCTGGAGCAATCCCCGAAAGAGGGCCGCGTCAGACGAACCGGGGCCGACCAGATCGAGGTGCAGCGGTTGCAAACTCGCCAAGTCGGCTTCCAAGACGCTGCGATCCAGATCGACCTCGACCGGCCGCAGGTTGCGTTGGTCGTTGACGCTGGCCCTTCGACGGGGAGGCAGACGGATCCAGCCACGCGCTTCCAACTTGAGGAGCGGGCTGCGGCAGGCCATGTCCTTCGGGCGGCCTGCCTCGTTGCGCCAATCCCAGCGCTGGCATAACTCGCGCGAAACCGCGGGTCCGATGCCAGTCGGGATGGGGGCGGCGAGCAGCTCGCCGATCTCGCCCAGTTCCGCGGGCGTCAGCCGCCGAGCCTGAATGACTTCGTCCTCCCTCACCGGCATTGGATTTACCGGAAGGAGGGGAGTGAGTCCCGCCAAAAGTGCAAAAATCTTTGGGCAGCGCGCTCCCTAAAACTCGTTCCCACTCCCACGTCCAGCCGCGCACTCAGGCCCCTCTCTCAAAATGAGAACTGCTGTTAAAGCGAGTCCCAGAATTGACAGAACAGGGTCGAATTTTTCGACAGCTCTCACGGACCGGCGACCAAAATCCGATAGAAACTCATTTCGGTGGTGGAAGGCAGCGCTAGTTCCACCGTTTCGTCGGTCGTCCCGATGAACCACCGGTTTTCAGGGGCCTCCACCGGTTTCCATCCGCTTTCGACAGCGGTAGTCCACTGAACTTCAAAACGCAGGTTAGCTTTGCGGACGAACCGCATCCTCCAGTTTCCGGGAGAACCTAGCATTTCCGGACGCCACTGGCGGACTCCGTTGATCGGGGATTCGCCGAGCAGGAATTCCAGTTCGTTCGACAGCCCATCTCCATCGAAGTCGGCCGCTCGCGGGAGGTGGAGGCTAGGTTCGGATTGTTCGAGCGCATTGGTCCAAGCGGTGTAGGTGAAGGTTCGGGTATGGAGAGAATTGGTGATCCAGTCACCGAGTAGTTGGATCGCTGAGGTGTTCAATTCGGCAGTGGCTAGCGGTGGCATGTGGTAGGGAGCCAACTCCGAGATCCGCCGGAAGACCGCCGAGAGTTGGGCGTCTCCGGGGGCGACCAGATAGGTATGCTTGATGGCATAGATATCTTCCAGGTTGTTGAGCGCCAACTGGCCGACCAATCCCGCCTCATTCAGCGGGGTAGTGATCCGGACATCCCACGTGGCTCGGGTGGGTCCACCCGGTTGATGGCAATAAGCGCAATTGGCTGTGAGATACGAGTGAACCCGGTAATCGAGACTCCAACGTTCGTCGTCTGCCGACGCTAAAACCGGTAAAGGTGCGATGGCAGCGGGCGGGTTCTGGAGGTAGCCGGCGGCAATTAGTGCCTCGAGTTGGTTTGTCACCTGGCCGCCGCGGGTGACCGCGAGATTGAGTTGCTCGGTGTTAAAACCTAACGGGCCCCCTGCGGTGTGGTTGTGACAACTCAGGCACTCGTCCCGGCTCGGATACCGCCATTTTTGGATGTGGATGATGTTTCCATCGCGGATCAGAAATGTCTCGTCACGCCCAGCGGAGGCCACGAGTTCCGCATCTGTTTGAGCCTCGTTCCACCGGTAGGACGCTCCCCAGAGTTCGCTTCCAGTCCCCGAACGGACCAGAACCCGCGTCTCCACCTTTCGGCGCGACGCTGGTTCGGCGGCATTCATCTGGAGTTCAAAATGTTTGATCCAGATGGCCCCTTCCGGGAAGATCCACGGTTCCGTCGCGGAAAAACCAAATTTTTGATCGAGCCTAGGGAGGCTAAACCATCGTTGTTTGAAGGCGTGATCGGACCAGATCGGGACATTAATCTCGTAGGGTTCAATGCCGGCATTGGGCTGAAGCTTGGCCAGATCGACGAAGATTCCAGTTTGACTGAGCAGCGGGGGAATTGGGGGCCCGACGCGGCGTTTCAATACGAGTTTGGCCACGGCACCTTCGTTCAGCGTTGCGAAAATAACCTCATCGGTTGCCGGGTTGACCTGGACATCCGTGATCCCAGGAAAACGAGCAATCCAGCGCACGGAGGGTGGGTTTCGGGAATTAAGCTTCAGGGAGCCAACGGGGCCACCAAAGTCAGCAAAAATGTAGGTGCCTTTGAGATCGGGATATCGATCACCATAATACCACGAACCACCAGTGATGGCGATGCGCCCCTGTTCGTGTTCGTACTCAAAAAGCGGAGTTGCGTAAGGTTCGTCGATCAGGCCGAAAGGCCAGGCCAGGGTGCCCTCGTAGAAGATCCAGCCGTAGTTTCCTCCGGGAACAATATGATCGATTTCCTCACGTCGATTTTGACCGACGTCATTTGCATACAGCTGCCCGGTGGTCGGATCGAAGGCGATGCGGAAGGGGTTTCGCAGTCCGATCGCGTAGAACTCACTGCGCAATTTTGCGGGATTGATCGGCTGTTGGAAATAGGTCGTGAGCCCTACCAGCGGATTGTCGGCGGGCACATGGTAGGTGCCAACATGAATTGCGGGATGAGGATTCGGTTCGAGGTTTTCCGGCCGCCGGTCCACATCGAGGCGGACGATTCCGCTGAAGAAGTCATCGTGGATGATTTGCGATTTTCGGAAGCTGTCGAACGCGCCGCCGCCATCTCCGAGGGACATGTAGAGGTAACCATCGGGTCCAAACTCCAAGTCGCCTCCGTTATGATTCGGATCGGGATCCGGCTGCGAAATGAACGGTTGCTCGGAATTAGGGAGCGCGCGGTTGGGATCAGCGGGATCGATCAGGAAGCGCGACAATCGTTGGTGCAGGGCTGGCTGACCTGAGATTGGGAGAGTTGTGGAATAGAAAACGAAAAACTGGTTATTGGTATGCCAGTTGGGGTGAAAGGCCAGGCCGAGTAGACCCGATTCCCCATCCGCATAGGTCTTGGAGGACAGATCGAGGAAGAGGGAGAGGTTGGGCTGGGCTAGGTTGGTGACCACGTAGAGTTGGCCGGCTTTGCCCAGAAGAAACAGACGGTTGGTGTCACCCGGGGCGAACACCACTCCGGTCGACCAACTGGGCTCAAGTCCCGGAAAGGCCGGTTCCACCACGTATTGCTCAAGTTCTGGCTCTAAGGGTAGCGCCAGGGTCTTATTCGGTACGCGGCCAGCCCAAGCGGGGAGGGCCATTAGAACAAGGGCTCCCAGCCAGCCAGCGTGTCGCTTCAGGGCCTCCCAAGAGCCATTAATCGCGGTTGTGGACACCCACTTGATCACCATGTCTCCCTAGTGTAGCAGAATAGTTGCCTCAATGGTCGCCCTTTCCATTTTCCGGTGATTCTCGAGGATTCAGCCCGAATTTTCGATATCCCGAATACCCACTCGCCGGATAAATCGGCTTTTTGGCGGTAGATGGCTTAGGGAATTAACAACACGTCAGTGAATTCGGCATTCTTCAGAGAGTCGACCAAGGTCCTGAGCTGGTTAACCGGTTGGGGTGGTTGACCCAATCCGGTGCCCGGAATCATTCGGGTGAAGTATCGCTGGGACAACTCCAGGAACAACTCCACACCACCGTGGCAGGCGAGACCCTTCGGCCAGATTTCTACCCACAGTGGTGTTTGGTTCTCCCAAAGCGCAGTGCCTGATTCAATCACCTGCGACTCGAAGCCTTGAGTATCTGACCAGACCAAGGCCACGTCGTCGACCGGCACCTGGATTGAGGGGAGCAGTTGGTCGAGTCGAGCCGTGGTTACTTCGACGGCCCCGCGCTGTTGGTCCACTCCATCGAAACCAAGTTTGCCGCCCGATTCCTTGATTTCACTATTTCCGGGGTCCGTGGCCACGATCAGTTCGGCTTTCCCTGCAGTTTTAGAGATGGCCACCGCGCAACAGGTGATCTTGGACTCGAGGTTGTTCTGGCGGACGTTCCGCTGTAGCCGGGAAAACGTCGCGGGATTGGGTTCGATCGCAATGACTCGCTTGCCTGTCCGGGTTAGTGGCAGGGCCACATCGCCAATATTTGCGCCAATATTGACAATGACGGAGCGCTGGAACTTTGTGTTGGACGTCAACCAGTCCACCAATACCGAAATGTGCGCATCTTGGTAGTGATCGCTGGTGAAAATGGCTTCGGTGATGCTGGAGGAGGTGGCTCCGGTCCAAGTAAAGCCATTCCGTTTAAACGTTAGCTCCTCGCGGAAAAGGCCCAACGTTTTAATGGTGAAGAGTCTTCGAGCCAGGCGCCGAGTGTCAGAAGGACCCGGGAGAATTGATTTGAGGCCCAGTTTGACTCCGCGGCCCAATGCATGAATTCCACCGGGCATAATCAGGGGGCAAATGTGGCTGCTGCGGCGAGCAAGGAAACGGAAGGGTCGCCGGACCGCCCGGCGTCGAGCGACGACGGCCGGGTAAACCTCGACCGAAACACGAGCCGGTTCCCAGACTGGATCATACGAGACATAATGGGGTTTAAAGGGTTGATTTTGGAGGTGGAGCTAGTCGGTCGCAAGTCTCAAGCCGGGCGCTTCACGGTTTCGTAGATTTTGGTGACGCGTGGGAAATCATCGGGCCGACACCCTCACTTCAGGTCTGGGAGCGGCGGCGGCAGAGAACGACGTAATAAATGCTCACCGAGATCAGGTGGAATCCGAAGGCAGCAAGATTGGCCCAGGCCAGCCCTAACGCTCCTTGCCGTGGAACCCAATAGTAAGCGGTGCTCAGGAGGACAATGGCCCAAAGTCCATTGAGCAGAAGCCCGGTCCACATGCGCCCCTCACTCACCAACGCTTGGCCGATCATGGTAAGGGTAGCGGTGATGACGGCGGCGCCGGTCAGCACGACCAAGACCGCGACGCCTCTGCTGAAGCCGCTGCCGTAGCCGGCCATGATTAGAGGCGCGGCAAGAATGATGGGAATGGCGATGGCCGTTGCTGTCAGGAATCCCACCAGCATTTTAAGGCGAAGCAGGCGGACGTATTCGTCACCTGACGTATTTTTCCAAAGGTGGGTTAGCACCGGCAAGCCAGCCGCCGCCACTAGGCTGGGGATGTAGAGAATCGCGTTACGCCATTGGTTGGCTGCGTTAAAAATACCAGCCTGGGAGTAGCCGGCCGGTTGATGGACGAGGAGCGCCATGGTCAGCCAATTCACGGGTCCGACCAGACTGCTGGAGAGGAGGGTGGGTAAGGCGAAACGCCAAAGGGTGGTTATTTCGGAAAGCCAGCCGGGCGGCTTCAGGGGAATCCCTTGCCGTCGAAGTTCTAAACGCATCGTATTGAAGCTGAAGAGACAGCCGACGGACATGCCGAGAAGCATTCCCACGAGGCAACCTCGCAAGCCCCCGAGAAACGCGCCTGCGACCATTCCGATGGTGAGAGCTGATCCCGCGATGGTGGCGGCGCGGGCCAGAGCGCGGAACGACTCGAGGCCAGCGAGCACACCCTGAGTGGAATCCTGAAGCGCCCCAAGAATTAGAATGGGCGCGGCCAGGCGGACTAGGGGGGCAAGCTTTGAGTCATTCAGGGCAAAGGAGGAGAGCCACGAGGAAAAATACAGGACAATGCCGAAGGCCAGAAGCCCCATGAGGCTGGCAACTAAGGGTGCAAAGGTGGCGATACGTCCGGCCCGTTGAGGTTCCGTCGAGCGGCATAAGGAGATGAAGCGCGTTGCTGTCGTTCCGAGCCCGAAACTGGCGAATACGCCCAGAGTGGTGAAGGTGGTCATCAGCATGGCGAGTTGCCCGAAACCGGTCTCACCGAGGGATCGCGCCACAAAAAAGGACCCCCCCAAGGATAGAGCTCGTGAGAGGGCACCTCCCGCAATGCTCCACGAAGCAGCCCGAGCCAATCTTCCGTTGCCCGAGGAACTTTCCAAAGCCGTTTTCAGGCGGAGCCAGCCGCGGGTCGTCGCACTAGTGCCCATAGCATCTTTCCTGGGGCAAAGGGGCCGCGGGCATTTCGTTGGAGGCGCAACCCGAGGTGTTTCCCGGTCCCATCACTGGCAGATCGTACTCAAACAGGCGCATTACTTCGAAAGGTTGCGCCGCTGGGGTTTAAAATGCCAAGTTTGCATTCAACCAAGGTGAAGACAGCGCACAACCTCTCGGGAATGGCGGGCGAACGGACAGCTTCTTTACGGCGGTTGGCCCGTCAGATAGGCTTAAGTGACAGCCTTAAAATGGTGACCATTTTTGATTGCGATCGCTTGGGTGGAGAGAAGACGCGACCCATCCAGGTTTTTGCCACGAGTGGTGCGAGACTCGGCATTGGCCGCCAGGTGCCTGAGCCGGCTCAATTAGAATCAATGGTGGTATTGGCCGGGTGAAGGACATTATGGCCCGCACGCCGATCCAACTGACTGCCGGGGCGTTGGCCCGGTTCGAGCGTCTACTCCGGCACATGCGTCGTCGACTGACCCGGCAGCGTGCGGTGGCCGCAGCGGATCGCCCGAACGACGCGGACGAGTGGGCGCAATTGTATGCCGCTACTGCGGAGCCGGTGCGGGAATTGGTTTCCCCGATCGCCCAAGCGATTGCGAACCTGACCCGGCCGGGGGACTTGGTACTGGAAACAGGTTGCGGGGCAGCGGCCATTTCGGCGGAATTGGCGACGGCCGGCCGGCTAATTGAGTTGGCAGACTTCAGCGACGAAATTCTCCGTCGTGCGGAACGGCTATTCGCGCTTTCGAAGTTACCTTTGCCCCGCACAACCTTATGCGATCTCACTCGGCCGCTTCCTTGGGCCGACCGATCGGTTGATTTGAGTTGGAGCAGCGGAGTGTTGGAACATTGGACGGACGAGGAGCTGGTTCCGATTGTGCGGGAATTGGCCCGAGTTAGCCGTCGGCGTGTGGTTTCTCTTGTTCCCTATGCGGGCTGTTTTGCCTATCGCTGGGGCAAAGCCGTCGCGGAGCGGGAGGGAACTTGGCCTTACGGCCGTGAATTACCCCGCTCATCGTTGCGCGACGTATTCGAGCAGGCCGGATTAGTTGACGTCCAAGAATGGACATTATGGAGCGAAGCGGGTTTAAACTTCCTCGACTTTGTGGATTCCGAGATTCGTCGCTCGGCCGCAACTTGGTTCCACTCTTTGCCGGCGGATGACCCTCTTCGCAGCCAGCAGGGATACCTGTTGCTTACCGTGGGCGATGTATCTGGCTGATTTCCCTCAATGCGTACCATTCTCAGTGTGGTCGGCACCCGGCCTGAAGGGATCAAAATGGCTCCGGTTCTTCAGGAACTTGAGAGGCACTCGGGTGAAATTCGGAGTGTTCTGGTTTCTACGGGTCAGCATCGCGAGATGCTGGATCAGGTGTTCCGCTTGTTCAGCCTCCGACCGGATGTGGAATTGAATTTAATGCGTCCGAACCAAACGTTGTCCCAGTTGACGGGCGATTTGTTTGGCGCTTTGGACCAAGTGGTTCGCGAACAGAAACCCGATTGGATTGTGGCCCAAGGGGATACCACTTCGGTGATGGTCGCGTCGCTCGTGGCATTTTATCACCGAATCGCTTTTGGACATGTCGAGGCGGGACTACGGACCGGGGACTTTTTCCGACCTTTTCCGGAGGAGATGAACCGTCGTATCGCCGACCTGGCGGCAGCGGCGTATTTTGCCCCAACCGCTCGGGCGGTGGCGGCTCTGATGGCTGAGGGGGTTGAACCCGCTCGGATTCATCAGACGGGAAATACCGTAATCGACGCGCTCTTGCAGGTAGCGGAGATGCCATTTAACCGAACAACCAGCCTATTGGCTGTGGTTCCTGAGGGATCTCCTATGGTCTTGGTAACGGCTCATCGACGGGAGAGTTTTGGCGAACCCTTTCGCGAAGTGTGCCAGGCTATTCGTGAACTGGCGGCGATCGGTGCCCCCGACGGTCTTCAGATCGTTTATCCGGTGCATCTGAATCCCAACGTGCGCGGACCGGTACATGAGATTCTGGACGACCTACCCAATGTCCATCTGCTAGCCCCGTTTGACTATTTTACCATGGTACATGCCATGCGGTCAGCCGCTCTGATCTTGACGGATTCCGGTGGCATTCAGGAGGAGGCGCCCAGTTTTGGAGTTCCCGTGCTGGTGATGCGAGATACCACCGAACGGCCCGAAGGTGTTGAGGCTGGAGTGGTGACGATGGTGGGTACTGATCGTAGGCGAATCGTCGCCGAGGCCGTGGCACGCTTGCAGTCGCCGTACTCCAGCGGTCGCGCCACGAATCCCTATGGTGACGGGCAGGCGGCACGCCGGATCGCTGCCGTTTTGTTGGGCTGAATCTTCGCATGAGCGATTCCCCCCTTATTTCGATTGTTCTGCCGACCTATAATGGTAGCCGGTACCTCGCCGATGCCGTGGAAAGCATCCGTCGACAGACGTATCTGAACTGGGAATTGTTGCTGCAGGACGATTGTTCAACCGACGGAACTCCCGATCTCATAGCGCGGCTGGCTACTACGGATTCGCGGATCAAACCAGGGCGCAACGCAACGAATCTGCGTTTACCCAATTCATTGAATGCGGGATTTGAGCGAGCCCAGGGGGAGTTTCTAACGTGGACCTCCGATGATAACGAGCATCGTCCGGAGGCCCTGAAGGAAATGCTAGCCATCCTGCGCCAGGATGCGGGATGTGGTCTGGTTTACTGCGACATGCTGAGCATAGATGACGAAGGGCGATCCTTGGGATCATGGAGGGCCCCCGAACCGGATCAGTTGGGTTGGGTGAATTCAGTGGGTGCATGTTTCTTGTACCGGCGCGAGGTGGCGGAAACAGTGGGCCGCTATGATGATCGATGGCGGCTGGTGGAAGATTGGGATTACTGGTTACGGGTTGCCCGGCGGTATCGGCTCCGGGTGCTTCATCGAGAACTTTACTTATACCGTCGGCATGCCGCTTCGTTGACGACCACGCGGGCGCAAGAGATCCAACGCATCCAAATGGAAATGCTGGCGGTCAGGCTTCCTGATTTGCCCGGGCTGAATGCTAAGGTTCGCGCACTTTCCTATCTTAAGCTGGCGCGTTCGGCGGCGGCGCTCGGTGAAGGCGAACGCGCTCGGGAGTTTAACAGCCGGGCCTGGGAATTGGACTGGTGGCAGACGGCGGTTGTCCTGGCTGGCCGCCGACTTCTCGGAGCTGATCGGGCCGGAGCTATTCGAAATCGATTGCGGCGGCGGCCTCGACATTGAGCTCGGGAAGGCTGAATTGGCGGTCGCCAATCAGGTGACATTGGGGAACGCGTCAGGCGTAGCCTTTCCGTAGCCGATGAGTGGGTGGAAGCATCCCGAGAATTCCATAAGGAAACCATTCACCCGGATGAGCGCTTCGGGCCGCCAAATCCGAGGCGGAAATTCGGGGTTGCGCAAGCAGGGCCTTCAGGAACTGCGAGAATGTCCGACCATAGGCGTCCTGGCCGTGGGGAGCTGCTGCGGCTCGAGCCTGTTGCCTCATCGAGGCACGGCCTTCCGGGGGCAGATTCCGAAACCATTTGAGAGCCTCCGCAGCCGCGTGAACATCGCCCGCCGGATAGACCAGTTTGGAGGCGATCTTCCGGGTGTAGTCACGGCCGCCATTGTCGACATCAGGAAAAACCGGCACCACACCTTGGGTGAGCGCTTCCAGGAGCGCAATTGGCAGGCCTTCGTAATCGCTGGCGAAGATAATCACGTCCCACTGGGCGAGGCGCTGCCAATAGGCCTCGCCCGTCTGGACTCCATGAAATAGGGCATTTACCCCGATTTTGGCGAAATCCCGCTCCAACGCGGGTTGCGCCGGGCCCTGTCCCAGGAACTCCCAGCGATGGACCACTCCAGCCGCGCGCAACTCCCGGGCGATCTCGGGCAGTCGTTCCACCCGTTTTTGTGGGCGCTGAATCCGGCCGCAGTAGCCGACAACGAGTTCGTTCCGCTGGACCCTTCCAGCCTCGGCGCGAAGGATCGGAGGCTCCACCGGGTAAGGAATCCATTGGATTCGCTGAGCTTCCAGATGAGGAAGACACTGGCGGGCCAGTTCGACCGTGGCGGCGCTGACACAGAGTATGCCGTCGAGTAGGCGTCCGGAGGCCGACAAGAGATCCTCGGCGCCCACCCAATGGGAGTGAAGTAGACCCACTCGGCGTTCGGCGTAATCGAGGTCGGCCAGGGTCGTCAGGCCCCACAAGTCATGATAGACCCAGGTGGACGGTCGGATCATCGTCGATTTTCGGTTCTGGAAACGCCGTCGTAGGGTTTGGCCCGTGTTAAACCAGCGCAACCCGAGTCCGGTGACGATTCGACCGGGTGGAGCCTCCAGGAACGGCTCATCCTCGAAAAAGATCATGGAGGCGCTCGACAAGCCCACCGTGGAGTCCTGTCGGAGGTGGCGTCGAAGCATGGACTGCACGCCTCCCATGGGTCGGAAATGGGTGCAGCAATGAACGATTGAGGGTGCTGACATCGACGGGTTCAGAGTTTGGGATCAAGGAGGACTGTCGAGAATTTTCACGGCGTAAAGTAGGGACGGAATGGGGTTGGGATGGGTTGAGAGTCAGGCGGTCGGCGAATTTGGCTTAACTTGAAGTGCGATCCTGGCTAAGAATTGGTCATCCCGCCGGTAGAGCCGGCGATCCATGAGACACGCTCACATTGGCCTCCTCGCCTGCCCAGAATGTCACGGTCCGCTGAGTTGGAGCCGACAGGACCGGGTAGAGAACGGTCATGTGATGGAGGGAGCTCTTGAGTGCCGGCCATGTCGTCAGGAATACCCGATTCGACTGGGGGTTCCGCGATTTGTTCCGGCAGACAACTACGCCTCGGGTTTTGGACTTCAGTGGAACCGGCACGCCCACACCCAGCTCGACAGCTTCACCGGGGTGCCGCTGACGGAGGAACGGTTCTTCAAGGACACCAAATGGCCGCGACGAATGGCCGGTGAGACGATTTTGGAAGTGGGTTGTGGGGCGGGTCGGTTCACCGAAGTGATGGTGAAGACGGGCGGTGTTTTGGTTTCACTGGATTACAGCCGGGCGGTGGAAGCGAATTTCCGTTCCAACGGCCATCAACCTGATTTGCTGATCGTGCAGGGCGACATCTACCGGATGCCATTCGCGCTGGAGTCCTTCGACCGGGTGTTTTGTTTTGGGGTATTGCAGCACACGCCAGCAGTTCATCGGTCCTTCCAGCAGTTGCCCAACTATCTGAGGCCGGGAGGGCAGCTTGCTATTGACGTTTATCGGCGATTCGGGTGGTTGAAGCAGATGACGATTACGAAGTATTGGGCGCGCCCATTTACCCGCCGGATTAAACCGGAGATTCTTTATCCCTGGGTGGAGCGATACGTTCGGTCCATGTGGCCGCTGACCCGCTGGTTTCATTTTTTCCCGTACGGCCGTAATCTGTGCTGGAAGCTGCTGATTGCCGATTACCAGGGGCTTATTCCGTTGCCGCCTCAGTTATTGCGGGAATGGGCGGTGTTGGACACGTTCGACATGCTTTCCCCGGCGTATGACGACCCGCAGACACCCGAGACGATTCAACGCTGGTTTGAGGAGGCGGGCCTTTCCGAGATTGATATTGGTTCCGCCATCAACGGAATTGGCGGTCGAGCTAGAAAACCGGGGAGCGTGACAGCGCGGACGGGTGCCGAAAAGGTCGAACGAATTGAGCAAAACCAGGTTCAGATGAGCTCTCGGATGTAACTGTTTGGAGCAGGTACCTCATTTAGAAAAGTTTCATGAATGCTATAGATTTCCAATTTCAGCTTCAGAAGTTCGTTTTATTAGGCGCGTGCCTGGTGACCGCGATTCTTGTGGGCCTCCTACTGGCTGGGGCGCCCTTTTTTCTAGTGCTGGGACTCTTTGGCACCGTGTGGCTGATGACGCTGCCCTACCATGCGACCGTTGCGATCTATCTTTTCATCGTCACGATTAATTCCGCATTGATCATTCCAAGTTTACCAGGTCGACCTTTTTGGTGGGAACTGGCCGCGGCGTTGGGGGTGAGTGGAGTGATTGTTACCCTGGCACTACGGCGGCAAGCCGAAGGAGCCGGAGCCCGGCTCCGGCAAAATCTGATATTGTTCGCGGCGATGGCGGGATACTGCGCTGTCTTGGTCTTCCTGATGTATTACCGAGGCGTAGGAATCCGAACTTTTGGCGCGCAAGGTGCCGGCCAGATGGGCGGCCGACTTTATTTGCAACAATTGGGATGTGCTATTCTGCCAGTCCTACTGCTCCTGAATCCACTGAATGAGCGGACCTTGGTGCGGCTTTTCATCATCCAGAACGCGTTATCAGTTACTTACATCCTTTCCGATTTCATTTTTTCTATGGGACAGGGTCCCTTTTTCTGGATGCTCTTGTTTTTGGAATTACCCACCGACGGGGCCAACTTTGAGATTCAGAGCTTATCCTTTGGAATCCGACGTTTTCAGTCCTTCTTCATGTTTACGTTGGGCATGTTGTCGATTCTTTGGATCAAGCGTCCTTTGGAGGATTATGCGAACCGGAATGCCTTCTGGCTTTGGCCGTTCACGTTGGGGCTACTTGCGATCGGCGTTCTGAGCGGCCACCGCCATCTGTTGTATATTTGTTCGGTCATGCTTCTGTTTAACGCTTGGGGTCAGCGATTTTTATCATTCAGGCGCTTGGCGGCACTGTTGGTGGTGGGGGCGATTTTCTACCTCATTATGTTTGCCTACTCCATGAGTCTGCCCCTCGCGGCTCAACGGGCTCTCTCTTTTGTGCCCGGCATTGAAGTGGACCGGATTGCCGCCGAAGACGGTCAAGCGACTATGGAAGGCCGGAGAACCCTTCGACGCGGTGGAATGGAAGTTGCCAAACAGTACCTCTGGGTGGGCCGGGGCTTCGGAAAAAATATGGATCTCGATCCCGAGTTGTATCGCTATGACCTGTCGTACATGAGCATCGACAATGGGATTTTCTACAATGGAACAGTCGGTCTGCTGGTGAACACCGGTCTTGTCGGGACGGCGTTGATGTTCACGGTTCTCCTCGCGGGTTCGCTCTTGGCTTGGCGGGTACTCAAGATGGTTCGGCAAATGGGCGCGGGTGACGAATTCCTCCGATTATGCAGCCTTCTCGCGTCGTTCTGGTTTTCGTTGGCCATCTCATTTGTCTTTCTGCACGGGGATGCCGAGTATGCTCTCCGGTCATTTGGGTTGCCGGTCGGCCTCTTGGTCGTTTGCCAGTGGCATTTGGTTCGCCGACTTCAGATGTCGACCGAAGCCACGAGCGTGGAAGAGTATTCGCCACGCCCGGTACTACGGTTCCGCGAGCCCCGACCTGCCATTTGAGCTGACTAAGCGGAAAGCAGGCCAAGGCTATTTCACCTCAAACATATTATAATGCGCCGAACCCTTGCGATAATCCAACGACTGTTCATTTGGTCCTGGTTCGGTGTGTTCTCGCTGGGTGCGGTGACTAGTGTTTGGTTCTCTCCGGCGGGAGGGGGAGATGGATCTTCGCGGGGTCGTCCGGTCGCCTATTCGCCTGGCCTGATCAAATCGGTGCTCGGGGGTCACCCGCATCTCGATCACAGTGTCGTCCTTCACTTCGCGCCGGGTGAGTATATGATTGCCCCGATTGGTCCGCTGACGGGTCGCCCCAGTGATTGGAGGATTACCATCCAGGGTGAGGGCTCGCAGCCGGAGGAGACCGTTCTGAAGTTGATCAACAACCATCAGGGGGGGCAGAGTGATAGTGGCGGTAGTTCCGTGTGTATGGTGGATCTCCGTCGAAATGAAGAATACCTACTCCGGTTCGTCATCGAAAACATCACGCTGGATGGCAACTGGGCAGGTCAAACCGAGTTCAATCATCGCGGCTATTTGCGTGGTTATAAGAGTAGCCCTCTTTCAGTGAGTGCCCGCACAGGGCGGGTCCGGCGGGTCATTGTCAGGAATTATGGAGCTCACGGCGTCGTCCCTCATCGGATCAACGACCTAGGAGAAGGTGTGGAGGCATTTCCCCTCTGCGTCTGGACCCGTGATGAGGGCCAGGAGCCGGAAGACGGGGATCTACGTCCGTGGGTGATCGAAGAGTGTGAGGTTTCCGGCTTTAATGGTCTCTACAATGGCTACACCACGGCCATGATTGCCGTGGTCCGCTGCAATGATGCGATTACCCCGAAGTGGGCCTTAGATGATCCGACCCGCCGGCTGGTGTGGTTCCGACGCAATCAGGTACGGGGAGTTCCCGGTGATGTCGGGGTCATCGGTTTGGGGGCCGCTGGTGTGGGTACTAACTTCACCAGCAAAATTTCCTTCAGCGACAATGTGGTTCTAAATGGATCGGCGTTTAATACCGATACCGGTGTCATGCGGCATCTTGATTTCACCAATTCACTGTTCCTGGATCTGATTTCATTGGGTTATCTCGGGGCCCCGTATGCCGGGACGCCTTACATGGTGGATTATGCGATTTCTGGGAACAGCATCCGTTTGCGGGGATTGTTCACCACGTTCGAATACACGGACTTCCAGTGGGCCAATAATGAGCGCGGTGGACTTGTGGGCCGCCCGGATCCAGGCCTTATCCTCGGGCGTAGAGCGTTTCCGAAGGCGGTCGGTCTGACGGTGGGCGGAATCGCTCAGAATATTCGCCTGACGGATAACTGGTTCACCACCCGCGCTCGGGACGATTTCTCCAATCTGAATCCGGTGTTTCCTCGGGACCCGACTTATTTACTCGTAAACCGGTTGCCCTCAAAGGATCCAGAAAAGCCCAATTCCCCAGTCATTAGGCGGTTGGATGCGTTGGATGTGGATTTGAACGGAAACCAACTTTCGTCAGTTCCTTTCGACTTCCGAGACTTCCAAGCAATCAAGGGAGGGCGGCATCAGCGGCTCACGGAGACGAGTTCATCTCTGATGGAGGTTCTTCGCCCGTTGCCCGCGCAACTCGGATTTGTCGCGACCGGGGCCGTCGAACGCCTCGGCCCTATTTTTGGGGTCCGGCCCCGACGCGTCGAGTGGATGGGAGTCGCGGCCGGGGGCGCCGTTGAACCCCGCCGGGGGCACACGAATTTTCCGGACCGAATTCTGACGGGTGGAATTGAAGTCGTGCTGGGCGTAACGACACGGGGAGCGACGGATGGCAACTTAAAGGTTCCGGTCCGAGTGGCTGTTCAACCAACCCCGGTTTCGGGTATGAAAGGAACTAGACCGTTGGCCAACCGTGCCGTTTTTCTGGAGGTATTGCCCGGAAGTCGGCATCCGCAGAGGCTCAAAGCGGTTACAGGCGATGACGGTGTCGCTACGTTCACCTATGGGGTCGCGCCTGACGCCAACGGTCTGGATTACTTTCGCGCATGGTCTGACCATGGCCAGGGCAAGCCCGAAGTTTGGGACGAATATCAGGACGCTTGGTCGACCTCACAGGTCGCTCACGGAACGACCATTGGGATTGTGGTGGTAAACGACATTGCCGATGCTCGGAACGGAAATCCGGCGAACTTTAGGTTGATTCGGAGCGGACGTCTGGATTTGCCGTTGACCATTGCCTTGAGATTTTTCGCGGGCCCTCATGCGGCTGAATCGGGTCGGGATTTTGAATTATTGAGTCCTGATTCCGGAGGCGTTTCGGGCCGAAAGAATAAAGTGGCCCAGCGCGTCGGCTCCACCATCGCGCTGCCCGCGGGTCGCCGCGAGGTAACGCTGTTGGTTAAGCCTCTCACTGGCACTCGCAGCGGTCGAGTAGTGACCCTTGGTATCCAACCAGGCGAGGGATACGGGGTCGGAGCGCCCGCGATGGGTGAGATCGCTATATTTGCGCCGTGAGGCAGCGAAATGTTGCCTCGGTGCAATCTCTCTGAGGCTGCTTTATGAATTTCGCCGAGAGCCGGTTCTGGATCGTACTGTTTTCCGGACTGGCCGTGGCTTTGATCATCCGTTTGATCCTGCGTCCGTGGTTGGTGGACCAAATTCAGACCTACGACAAGGTGGCCCTCACCGGCCTCGGATTGTACCTGCTTCTGGTGGTCAGTTGGCTCACCTTTGTGATCTTCCTAGCGGTCGCCCTGATTTCCTACTGTGGGCTTTGGCTGATCCTGCGTCTGGATCTCGGCCACCGAAAGCGGCTCTTGTTCTTCCTCATTCCGCTCCAGTTGTTGCCCTTATTTTATTTCAAATACGCCAATTTTGCGCTGAACGAGGTCTTTTCGCTTAACTTTTCCACCCTGCGCGACGTCGGCATTCCGGTTGGCATCTCGTTCTACACCTTTCAAAAGGTCGCGTTCGTTGTGGACACTCTGGCCTTTCAGAAACCCCTGCCGCGGTTCCTCGATTATCTGAGTTTCGCCGGGTTTTTTCCTCAAGTGGTGGCGGGTCCGATTGAACGACGGGAAAATCTCCTGCCCCAAATGGAACAATTTCGATTTCGGTGGGATCCGGCGGCTCTCAACGACGGGGCCGGGTGGATCGTGCTCGGCCTGTTTTTTAAATGCTGCCTTGGGGATAATATCGCGGTTTATTTCATTGGTACTTCGACGACGAATCCGTTCTCCATCTGGCTCGACAACCTCACCTTCGGATTGCGGCTTTATTACGATTTCGCCGGGTACAGTTTGGTTGCTTTGGGGCTGGCCCGCTGTCTCGGAATCACTTTGACCCTTAATTTTCTCAGTCCGTACTGCGCGACCAACATGGTGGAGTTCTGGCGTCGCTGGCACGTCAGTTTGAGCCAATGGTTCCGAGATTATTTCTACCTCCCGCTGGGGGGCGGACGGAGTCGGTTTTGGATTTTCAATTTGACGGTGGTATTTGTCGTTTCGGGCGTTTGGCATGGGGCCGGATGGGGATTTGTCATTTGGGGGGCCTTGCACGCGGTAGCTCTGATTGGAAATCGGATGTTGGGGCCGCGCTTCAAGCTGCCGCGTATGGTGTCGTGGGGGTTGACCCTGATCTTTGCTTTCGGTGCGTGGTTGGCGTTCTACGAAACCAACACGGGCAACCTGGTCGCCAAAGTCCGCACCTTGTTCACACCGACCGCCTATTCGGCCGCCGCCCTGCAGGAGACCTTCCAGCATTGGCCGGCCGGTGAACGGTTTGTATTGGCGTGTTTTCTGGGTTTAGCCGGGATCGTTCTTTTCGTGGAGTGGCGCTGTGTGGCGGGTTGGGACGAACCGTATCGTTACCTGCGCCGACCTTGGGTGTCCGGGGTCCTGACCGTGCTGACCGTCCTATTGGCGGCGACCAAGAACAATGCCTTCATCTACTTCGCATTCTAGACGGAAGCTTCCGAGGCAGGCCTTGGTATTGGTGGCGGCCGCCCTATTCACCTGGGGCCTGGACGTCGTTTACACGCTTCGGTGGAATCCGGAGCTCCAATTCTTTCAGCAGGCGTATCAACTCAAAGTGAGGTGGGCGGAACGGCTCTCCCGGGAGCAGGGCGTTAAGACCGTGATTTACGGGGGTTCGAGTACCTTGTTCTCCATCGATACTGGACGCCTGTTCGAACGGGACCGGTTGCCGGCCGTGAATTTTGGGTTCGCGGCGGGAATCGGAGCCAGTGTGCTGACCCAGGCAGCCGTTCAGGAGCTTCGGCCGGGAGACACTTTGATTGTGGCGCTCGAGCCGGTGTTGTTGACGGATTCTCTGGAACCGCCGGGGATGGGAGTGCAGTTCAGTTTCATCACGGGTCACCCGCGTTGGTTTTTCCGGCCGACTGTGGGAACGAACTCAGTTTTCTGGCCTTCGGCGTTACTGGCTCTCCGGCCGGGTGGTTACCACACCTTGACCATGCTGGGGAAATTGTTGCGGGGCGGTTCGCTCTACCGGTATGCCGTCGCGGATCTCCATCCGGACGGTTTTACTCAGACGGACGTCCGCGTTTCCGATTATCAACCCGGCTGGCATTCGGGACGATTACCGCCGGAATCCCGCGTCTTTCTCCAAGCCCTACGGACCTGGTGTGAGGTCCACCAAGTCCAGGTCTTTTACTTGTTGCCCTGGTCGTATGCACCCGCGGAGGTTGCGGCCGGATTTCGGCGCTTGAACGCCCAGTTTTTGGGGGAAATCTCAACGCTTCTGCCAGTGCTGTATGATCCGCGGTTAGGCGCCTATGGGGTGAGAGAACATTTTGCGGACAGTGGGTTCCATCTGAACCAGGAGGGAGCCGCTCTTCGTACGGATGAACTGGCAAAACAGCTGAAGTCGCGGCGGGTTTGGGCGGCAGAGGAACTTCGGGTTTTGGCTGGACGTTGAGAGTTGAGTTTAGGGGTTTTGAAGTGGCATTTATTTCCCGGTTGGATGCCTGAGTGGTTCCAAGGGCTGGGGTGATGGTAGATTTGTGAACGCAACCCCTGGTGGTTTTGTGAGTTCGCAACCTGATTTCAGCTTGTCAGCAAAGGGCCTGCGGGTTTCTCTGAGCCGTGCTCGAAATCGCGCCGGATGTAGCGGGTGTCGCACTTTCATCCCCTGCGGAAGTTTCCCCTCGGAAACCGGCCCGGCGATCGAGCCGGTCTTCGCTCTCGGCCGCTCCAGCCCGGGTTAAGAACTACATTCTGGACACCAATGTCCTGCTCCACGATCCAGACGCCTTGATGAACTTTCAGGACAATCATGTCCTGCTGCCAATCGAAGTCATCGAGGAGATCGACAAGTTCAAACGCGAAACTACCGAGCGCGGGCAGAATGCTCGAACCGTCAGTCGGACGCTGGACCAACTGCGCAGCCGGGGCTCTTTGAGTGACGGCGTGCCGTTGGAACGAGGGGGTCAGCTGCGGATTATTTTTGCCGGCCAATTTGCCCTCGCCAGTGGATCCGTCGGAGCAACCCCGGGATCGGTGGATAACCGAATTCTGAATCTTGCCCTGGCGATTCACCGGGAAGAACCGCAGACCGCCACCATTTTGGTCACGAAGGACATTAACCTTCGGCTGAAGGCGGATGCGTTTGGCTTGTTGGCGGAGGACTATGAAACCGACCGAGTCAATCTACGGGATCTCTACACTGGGATGTTCGAGTTGGTTGTACCGGCGTCCAAACTGGCGGATTTTCGTTCCCAGGGTGAACTGACCCTGCCTCCGGTGCCCCTCCGGGCGCCTAACGAGTTTTGCACGTTAACCGCCGAAGGAGAGCCCAAGCGCACGGTGTTGGCGCGCGTCGATAGCACGGGCAAGCGACTGGTTCCGTTGCACGAGGTCCAAAACGTCTGGGGCATCAAACCGCGTAATAGGGAACAGCATTTTGCCCTCGATGCCTTGCTCGACGAACGGATCCGACTCGTCACGCTCATGGGTAAGGCCGGTACGGGTAAGACGCTGTTGGCCTTGGCCGCGGGCTTGAAACGAACGGTCATTGATCGTGAGTTTCGTCGATTGGTCGTGGCGCGGCCGACGATTTCGATGGGCAAGGAGTTGGGATTTTTGCCCGGAACATTGGAAGAGAAACTGTCCCCTTGGATGCAGCCCATTCACGACGCTTTGGAAATGCTTGGGGACCTGAACATGGGCCAGGAGAACCGGCGCGCTGCCGACCTGTTGCGGACCGGAGTCATCGTCGTGGAAGCGTTGAGCTATATCCGCGGACGCAGCATCGCTAGTCAGTTCATGATTGTAGACGAAGCCCAGAATCTGACGCCGCTGGAGGTGAAGACGATTCTCACCCGTGTGGGGCAAGGCACCAAGATTGTACTGACGGGTGATCCCTACCAGATCGACAATCCGTACGTGGATTCTGCGAGCAACGGCTTCACCTACGTCGTTAATCGGTTCCGCGAACAGGCGATTTCCGCGCACATTGAACTCTCCCGCGGTGAACGAAGCGAACTGGCGGAATTGGCGGCGAACATTCTTTGAGTTGCGGGCGGGTGACTTCGGTCCGGCGGTTAGCTCACTTACAGATCAATCCATACGGCCCGAAACGATCGTTGGGAGAGGTTCCTGGTTTCGTTGGAGGAGCGTCCACCATCATCGCTCAACACGAGCAGGCGTCGTTGACCTGAGTTTTCAAACAGCACCAGCGCCTCCGGATTCAAGGATTTTGGCAGTTTGATGTCGATCCGCTGGGGAGGCGTTTCCCCGCCGGTCCAGCGATAGAGCGCACTCTTGCCCCCTTCGCCGGGTGAACCTCCGATTACATAGTACTCCTGGCCCGTCCAAAGGAGATCGCGCACTCCGCGCCCGCCCAGGTCGAGCTGATGCGCTTTCCCAAAGATCGCCGGTTTCCCGGCAATCACTTCAAATGGGTTCTTCAGCGGAATGACCAGCGCGCGGCCTTCAGGAACGGGGCTGCGCAGGCCCAAGACCAAAGACTGTTCCGGCCCGCCCGCTAAACCCTCCAGGTTAAATCCAGCCGGTTGTTCGGGAGCGAGTTGCGCAGACTGGGCAAATCTGAAGTGAGCGAGAGGCAGCGCGGCGGCGAGTTGATCCAGGAGCGTGGTCACCGGTTGGCCTAGGAGTTCGAGCGTTGGTGCGCCGCTCTCGGCGCGCAGCCGCAGGCCCAGCAGGCGTTGGCGGTCGGGCCGTTTCTCGCCCGAGTTATTCCGGCCATGCGAACCCAACCAAAAAGTGACTTCACCAATCCGGGCGGCCCCTTCGAAGTCCACTTCACCATTGCGAGTGGTCAGATCGAGCCACTGGGAGGTTTCAAAGGACGCTACGGGATTCCCCCCCGTGTTGCGGTACAGCAAGAGCACGTTGTTTTCGTCGGTCCCTACCAGAAGTCGGTCGTCGCCGACCCGAACCGCCGCGGAGGCATTGGCCATTCCGCGAAATTCCAACTTGGGTGCGGCTTGCAACTGAATGGTGGCGGCCCAGGCTAGGACTATGGAACTGAGGCCTAGCCACAGCCATTTGGAAAACGACATGTGACCAACCTGAGACGCGGCGCTGCCGACGTCAAAGGCCAGGTGATGGTTCGTCACATTGCATCCGCCGGGGCGGCGTTTACGCGGTTAAATGTTTACGCACATAAACAAAACAGGGTTGGCAACTTGCCCTAAGATTTTTAGACTAACACTATGCCAGAGAAGAGCCAGACCCAGATCCCGTTCACTACGCGAGAGCTTTACGAGAAGGGCATTGCAGCCGTGCAAAAGAACAATCTGGACTACGCGGTGACCTTGTTGATGCAGGTTCTTCGTCTTGAACCGGGCTTCTATGAGGCGCGCGAAGCATTACGGGCGACCCAGCACAAACGCGTCACGGGCAAGCGCAGCTTCTTCAAGAAATTTGTAGGCTCCGCCAACAGTCTCACTCGCGGTCAGGTTGCCCTGCGAAGCAATCCGCACGATGCGATCCTGATCGCCGAGGAGGCCTTAAATGAGGATCCGAGCAATTCGGCCGCTCATGAACTTCTGGCCGCGGCGGCCATGGCCGTCGGTCTGCCGAAGACGGCCATTCTGTCATTGGAAGTCGCCTTCCGACACAAGCCATCCGATCGCAAGTTGGCCCTGGAACTCGCCGATGCGCTGGGCCAACTCGGTAACCGGGCGCGGGCGGAAAAGATTCTCCGAGACCTACTGCGAGTGGATCCGCGGGACACTGAGGCCAATGAACGACTCAAGAATGCCCTTGCCAACCGGACCCTTCACGAAGGGGGGTACGCCCAGTTGGAAGGCGGTGAAGGCAGTTTCCGGGACGCCCTCAAGGACAAGGAAGAGGCCCGCTCATTGGAACAGGAGCATCGGTTGGTCAAGGACGACGACGTGGCCGCTGTCATGATCTCCGAAAATGAGGCTCGGCTGGGCAAAGATCCGGACAACCTCAAATTGATTCGCGACATCGCCGACCTGTACGCCAACAAGAAGGATTTCATCAATACTACACGGTATCTCGAGCTCTACCTCGCTAAAGCCGGCGTCAACGACCCAATGATTTTGGAGGCGCTCCGGGACTCTAAACTGGCGGAGTTCGATCACCGATTGAAGTCCTTGGACCCTTCGCTTCCGGAGCATGAAGTCCAAGTGGCCCAATTGAAATCCGAGAGAGCGCAGTGGATGCTGGAGGACGTCAAACGGCGGGCTGATTTGAATCCGACGGACCTGCAGATCCGTTATGAGCTGGGCGAATTGCACCTCCAGGCTGGTCGTGTCGGCGAGGCGATCGCGGAATTGCAGAAGGCCCAGAACAACCCGAATAAACGGATCGCGGCCATGAATCTGCTGGCTCAAGCCTTTGCCCACCGAGGAATGAATGATCTGGCGGCGCGCAAATTGCAGGAGGCGCTCAAGGAAAAGCTCATCTTTGACGATGAGGCGAAAGAGTTGCGGTATCAGTTGGGAGTCGTGCTCGAAAAGATGGGCCGGAAGGAAGAGGCCATTGATCAGTTTAAGACAATCTATGAGCAGGATATCGCCTATCGGGATGTGATGGCGCGGGTGGACGCGCATTACTCTAGCCAATCGTAATCGGCAAACCTTCTTGAACCCATCAGCCCGGCCGCCACATTGCCGCCCTTCGCATGAATCGCCGCCTGTTCTTTTCCGCTGTCCTCGCGTCCGCTGTCGCCGCGGGTTGTTCCAGTAAGGCCAAGCGCACACCGCACATTCGGGTCGAGGATTTCTCCACCGATCGCTCCGGGGATCCGATCATCCGAATCGCCTGCGTCGGTGACAGCATCACTTTCGGAGCCGGAATTGCCGACCGGGAAAAATCGGGGTATCCGGCCCAACTCGCGAGGCTATTGGGTTCGCGCTTTGATGTCCGGAATCTCGGACATAAAGGAGCCACCGTAAGCACTACGGGTGATTTGCCATACGTGTCCACGTCGGAGTACGCCTCGCTCCCTGAGTTCCAGCCGAACGTGGTCATCCTGATCCTGGGGACCAACGATACCAAACCGCAGAACTGGAAGGGCAAGGAGACGTTCGAAACCGACTACCGATCGTTGCTGACTTCACTCAAGGCGCTGAAATCGCGGCCCAAAATCTGGGCCTGCTTTCCTCCGCCGATCTACAAGGACGAGGGAGGCATCAATGCGTTGACCTTGGATGAGGTGATGGACGGAATTGAAATCGTGTGCGACCGACAGAAGTTTCCCGTCATCGATCTGTTTGACGCCTTGAGTGGTAATCCCTCGTCGTTTCCCGATGGAATCCACCCGAATGCAAAGGGGGCAGAGCTGTTGGCCAAAACGGTTTATCAGGCAGTCCGCCCTTAGAACCTGTTGGAAAACTTGAGGGGATCCTGAGGCGAGGGATTTTGGTGGTGGCTTGGTCGGTATCGGCTCAGGCATTGCCGGTCGCCGATAAAAGTTCCGCGGTCCCGGAGAGTTTTGGAGGAATGCCGAGGGGTTCCTCGCAAATCTCGGGTGCCGTCGACCGGATTCGTAGCTACCGCAGGAATTCTGGTGGCTTCCGTCGTGCTCCCGAAATCCGGATGGATTCCAGTGATCGTTTGATTCGCGGCAGTTACTGAAGGTATCGTCCCAATATGGCGGCGCCGCTGGAATTCCTTCTGCCACACGTTTAGCTTCGGTTTGCCACATGTTTGCCGCCTTCAATTCGATGACGGGCAACCAGCGTATCGCGGCTCTTGCCGCGGCGGTGTTTGCCTTCGACCAGTTCACCAAGCTGGTGGTCCTTCGCTTTCTCGGATTAGAACAGGAGCACGAGGTGGTGCCTGGGTTCTTCAAGTTTGTGCATTGGGGCAATACCGGTGCGGCCTGGAGCCTTTTTCGGCACAATAACCATATCCTCGCAGGCGTTTCAGCAGTTGCCATGATCGCGTTGTGGATCTTCCGCCGGCATTTTGAAGCCCATCGGTTGACCGGTCAGGTGGCCCTGGGACTTCTCTTTGGTGGCATTGCCGGAAATCTCACGGATCGCCTGCTCCCCAGCCGGCAACATGTCATCGATTTCATCCGCTTTTACCTTCATCCGCGCGGGGGCGGGGAGATTGGTTTCCCGGCCTTCAATATTGCCGACAGTGCGATCTGTGTCGGCGTGGGATTGCTGATTCTTCTTTCCTGGCAGGTGGATCGATCTCGGGTTACCCCGAGGGTTGAGCCCGCGTCACGGGCGAAGTGACAGCAAAATCACGGCGTGGCGGTAGTACTCCAGTGACCATGAGCTTGACCGGTTCAACCAACCCAACCTTCCGGATCCAACCGGTGCTGCTAGCGGGGCCGACGGCGACTGGCAAATCGGCCGTGGCTCTCAAACTGGCGGAGCGATTGGGTGGGGAAATTGTCTCGGTTGATTCGATGCAGGTTTATCGGGGCCTGGACCTGGGGACCGCAAAACCGACGGCGGCGGAACAAGGTCGAATCCGGCATCATTGCATCGATGTAGTCGACCTGACCGAGTCGTTCGACGCGGCTCGATTTGTCACGCTTGCCCGGGCGGTAATTGCCGACCTCATTTCTCGCGGAAAAGTACCGATTCTATGCGGAGGGACCGGCCTTTATTTTAATGTTTGGCTCAATGGACTGGGTGAATCACCGGCACCTGATCTGGACTTGCGGGCGCAACTTGAGTCGTTGCCAATGCCTGCCTTGCTTGATGAATTGGCTCGGAAAGATTGGGTGACCTTCAATGAGATTGATGTGCAGAACCGGCGGCGGGTGGTTCGGGCGGTGGAAGTGATCCGAATCACGGGTAAACCCTTTTCCGAACAACGAGCCCACTGGCCCGAACGAGCTCCGATGTTGGCCGGCCGCAGTTTCGGATTGGGGCGGAGTCGCGCGGACCTTGTGCGAAGAATAAGTAAACGCGTGGACGGAATGTTTACGGCCGGTTTGGTGGAGGAAACACGGGCGTTGTTGGAACGTGGATTGGAGTCCAACCGGACGGCGCTGCAAGCCATTGGATATCGGCAGGTGGTTGAGTTGTTTGGTGGTGTGCGAAGTCGTTTAGAAACTGTTGAGCTCGTTAAAGTTAAGACGCGACAGTTGGCTAAAAGACAGGGCACTTGGTTTCGCGGTCAAATGGACCTTCAATGGGTCGAAATTGGAGCGTCGGAAAGCGCTTCAGAAGTTGCGCTGCGGATCGCGGTTGAGCTCCAGGCGAACACCAAAAAAACGGCAGTGGGAGGCGTGCGCTGAATAATGAACGCTTGCCCTTGATAGGCCGCTTGTGATTTTTTTCACGAAGCTGCGATGCACGCAGTTTCCCTCTTAGTCCGCAGGGCGGTCCGTTCGCTTATTGGATGAATTAAGGAAGTGAAATTCGTGCATCCGCCGGGAAATCCGGTTGTCCGCCGAGGGAAGATCGCTATTTCCTAGTGACGGACTAGTCGAACTAAACATTCAAGTTTGCACGCTAAGTTTAACCGCCGGGAATTCCACCGGCACTGACGCTGACCGATGCCATCCATCTTCCCTAAATGGGCCAATCAGCTGGGTCCCAAGCTGCTGATTGGCGGCGGCCTGATTGGCACCTTGGTGACGGCCGGGGTTACCTATTATTTCACCCCGAAATACACCCGAGTCGGTTACCAGCCGATTCAGCCGGTGCCGTTTTCACACAAAATCCATTCGAGTCAGCTGGGCATAGATTGCCGCTATTGCCACAACGCGGTCGAAAAATCGTGGTTCTCGAATATTCCGGCCGCCAGTACGTGCATGAACTGCCACTCGCTCATCCTGAAGGATGATCCGCGGTTGCAGTTGGTGCGGGACTCGTACCAATCGGGAACTCCGATTCCCTGGGTCCAGATCCACAGGGTCCCTGATTACGTCTATTTTAACCACTCCGTCCACGTGAACCGCGGTGTCAGTTGCGTTAGTTGCCACGGCCAAATCAATGAGATGGAGGAGGTTTATCACGCCAAGTCGCTTTCCATGGCCTTCTGCCTCGATTGTCACCGCAAGCCTGAGGACAATATCCGACCGCTCGAGTTTGTGACTCAGTTGGATTGGAAGGGAAAAGTGGACGGGAAACAGCTCGTCCATGATTGGAAAGTTCAACCCGGCGAAAGCTGCTCGGTCTGCCACCGCTGATGAAGACGATTCCCCCGCCTTGCCCAGAACCGGAAAACGGCCGGAAATATTGGCGTTCCCTCGAACATTTGGAGGAACAGCCCCAGGTCCGTGATTGGATCGAACGCGAGTTTTCCGCCGGCGCCAGTCTTGCCCCCGATGGTGAGTCACGTCGTGACTGGATGAAGATCATGTCCGCCAGTTTCCTGCTGGCTGGAATGGGTGGAATGGCCACCGGTTGCCGTCGTCCAGAGGAAGAATTGCTGCCGTTCGGCAAGCAACCTGAAGACTACGTGCATGGCGCGTGGAAATTCTTTGCCACCGCCCATCCCAATCGTGACGCGGCGACGCCGGTGATCGCCAAATGGCATGATGGACGCCCCACCAAGCTCGAGGCGAACACACTGGTTCCCGGAACGGTGGGAACCGATGCCCAAGTCCAGGCCGCTATCCTCAACCTTTACGACCCGGACCGCGCGATTCGACATACCGCCAATGGATCAGACGTCGAGGCGGCCAAGGCGCTCGACGCCTTGGCGGGTCTGTCCAAGAAGTTCGCCGGTAATTCAGGTGAAGGCCTGTTTATTTTGGCCGAACGGAGCAGCTCCCCAACGCGAGATCGTCTTCAACGGACGATCGCCGAGAAATTCGGCCGTTCCCGGTGGGTTAACTACGAACCGGTTGATTTTGCAGGGTCCCGTCAGGCCGGCGCGCTGGCTTATGGTGCTGGGGTCAAGCCAGTGGTTCGTTTGGAGGCAGCCAAGCGGATTTTGTCGTTGGATGCCGATCTTTTTGGAGCCGAGCAAGGTTCCTCTGGCCTGACCCGAGGTTTCTCGAAGAACCGCCAGCCGGGCGACGAGATGAACCGGCTCTACGTCGTCGAGTCGTTGTTGTCGATCACGGGAGGCCAGGCGGATCATCGCCTGCGTGTGAAGCCGAGCGAAGTAGTTGCCGTGGCCGCTCAGGTGGCGTCATTTCTGGTGACGAGTGGTCCTTTGACGGCCGCGATCCCACAGCTGGCCACGGGTTCACCCGCATCGGCGAAGTGGGCCGAAGAGTGTGCCAAGGATTTGGCTTCCTATCGTGGTGCGGCCGTGGTGGTGGCCGGGTATACCCAGCCGCTCGTGGTCCATCTTCTGGCGGCCGCATTAAACGAAGCGCTAGGCGCCACGGGTAAGACGATCGAGCTTGTTAAGAATCCCGCCCCGGTTGATACGGGCACAATTAACGAGCTCGTCGCCGCCTTAAATGGTGGGACCGTAGATACGCTGCTGATCCTGGGAGGTAATCCTGTTTATAATGCCCCGGCCGACCTGAAATTTTCGGAAGCGGTCCGCAAGGCTAAGAAGGTTGTTCGCCTCAGCTATTTCGAGGACGAGACGTTCGAAAGTTCCACCTGGCACTTGGCGGCGTCACACTTCCTGGAGTCGTGGGGCGATGCCCGAACGATCGACGGCACGGTTTTGCCTGTGCAACCGATGATCCAGCCCCTGTTTGGGGGCCTGACCGATATCGAAGTCCTGGCACGTCTCGCCGGTCTCGAAGTGGTGGCGCCGTATGAGCTGGTTCGGCAAACCCTGAAGGAACTCGGAGGCGAGGGTGAGGAAGGTTGGCGAAAATTTCTGCACGACGGTTATTTGGCCGACAGCGGGTTCAAGCCGGCGTCATCCCCGTTTAATGCCGGTCGGGTGGCCGAAGCCCTCAAATCCAGCCCGGCTAAAGCCGAGAATTTCGAAGTCATCCTCTTCCGCGACGCCAAGGTCGATGACGGTCGGGATACCAACAACGGTTGGCTGCAGGAGTTACCAGATCCGGTCACCAAGAGCGTCTGGGAGAATGTAGTGATGATTTCCCCCAAGACCGCCCGGGACTTGGGACTGCCACTCGAGAAACAGGGACTGATTTTTAAAACCACCAAGCCAGGTGATATCCCGGAAGATCAGCGGGCGCATGACGGCCTCTATCGGCAGATCATTCTAAAAGTGACGGTTAACGGGGCCAGCGTGGAAGGTCCCGTGTGGATCCAGCCAGGCCAGGCGGACGGTGTGGTCGGACTGGCCTTGGGCTACGGACGAACCAAGGTGGGTCGGGTCGGTAAGAACAGCGGGTTCAACGCCTATCCGATCTATTCCAGTACAAGTCGACATCTCGTGTCGGGTGCCAAAGTGGAACAGGTCACCCGTCGTTCCTCGGTGGCGGTAACTCAAGAGCACGGCCTGATGGAAGGCCGACCGGTCGTTCGGGAAGCAAATCTCGCGGAGTACAAGCAGAAGCCGGACTTCGCCCAGAACATGGATCTCGACGCGCACCTGAATTATGTACCGCGGAAAAAGGATGGTTCGATTGAGAACATCTACGAGAGCCCTTATAAGGCCAATCCCTGGACCAAGTCGGATATCAACCAGTGGGGCATGGCGATTGACCTCAGCTCGTGCACCGGATGTTCGGCCTGTGTGATTGCCTGTCAGGCCGAGAATAACATTCCGATTGTCGGAAAAGGCCAGGTGGCGCGGGGCCGTGAGATGCACTGGATGCGCATTGACCGGTACTACAGTTACGACCCGAAAATGTCGGTCACGGCCGAGACCCCATCAGATGATCCGCAAATGGTGGTGCAACCGATGTTCTGCCAACACTGCGAGAATGCTCCGTGTGAGAGCGTTTGCCCGGTCAACGCGACCGCTCATGATTCTGAAGGCCTAAACGTCATGGCCTACAACCGCTGCATTGGAACGCGGTATTGTTCGAATAACTGTCCGTATAAAGTCCGCCGCTTCAACTTCTTCGATTACAATAAGCGCGAAAATTCCAATGCCGCCGGGGACGATAACCTTTTCTTTGAGGTAAAGTCACCGTTGTACCAGGGTCCGTTGGGCCCCAATCGCTACGAAGACAAGGGCTGGGAGATCGTTAAGCTAGTTAAAAACCCGGACGTGTCCGTCCGGATGCGCGGAGTAATGGAGAAGTGCACCTTCTGCGTGCAACGCATCGAACAGGCCAAGATCGCCATGAAGGTTAAGGCGCGGGACAGCGGAAATGTCCGGGTGCCCGGTGACATGGTGAAGAGCGCCTGTCAGGAAGCCTGCCCGGCGGATGCTATTGTTTTCGGCAACCTCCTCGATCCGGAGGCGCGGGTGAACAAGCTCAAGGCCGATCCGCGGAACTACAGCGTTCTCGGTTTCCTCGACAACAAACCGCGCGTTACTTACCTCGCCCGCATTCGCAACCCGAACTCCGCGATGCCTGACTATTATGCCTCGCCCAATTCGCTGCAGGACTACGAGCGAATCCGGCATGAGAATCCCCTGAAAGGTCATGGGTCTGGGGGCGAGCATGCAACGATCGAAGGGTCGAGCCATGCCGCCCTGTCGGTTGAGAAAGGAGGAAAGCTCTAATGGCTAACGCCGCCGCCATTCCGGCCGGAGCCGCGCCCTCCTCGAAAAGGGGATCGCAATCTGGATCTCACGCTGCTCCGGCTGCTCCTCCCAAGATCGTCGCCCAAGCCCCGCCGCGCGAACTCAACCGCGATCCTCTAGTTCTCAACAATCGGTCACTTCATTGGATTACCGAAACCATCGCCGGCGTTTGTGAAAACCCGGTTCCTAAGTGGTGGTGGCCCGCGTTCATCCTAAGCTTCGGCGGCATGATGATGATGGTCGGTCTGGTGACGTATTTGATCGCCACGGGTATTGGCGTTTGGGGACTTAATCAACCGGTTGCGTGGGCTTGGGATATCACCAATTTCGTGTTTTGGATCGGAATCGGTCACGCCGGAACGCTGATTTCTGCCGTTTTGTGTCTCTTGCGGCAGCGTTGGCGTACCGCCATCAATCGAGCGGCCGAGGCCATGACGCTCTTCGCGGTGGCGTGCGCCGGAATTTTCCCGGTGGTTCATACCGGCCGGGTTTGGATGGCGCTCTGGTGGCTGCCGCCGATTCCGAACAATATGGCAATCTGGCCGCAGTTCCGGTCACCGCTGCTCTGGGACGTTTTTGCGGTTTCGACGTATGGAACAGTTTCCCTTTTGTTCTGGTATACCGGATTGGTTCCCGATCTGGCCACTCTGCGTGACCGGTCTACTTCAAAGATCAAACAACTCCTATATGGCTTCTTCGCTTTAGGGTGGACTGGTTCAAATCGGCATTGGTCCAATTACGAGAAAGCCTATTTGATTCTCGCCGGTTTGAGCACTCCGCTGGTGCTTTCCGTGCATTCCATCGTGTCGTTCGACTTCGCGGTCTCGCAGGTCCCGGGATGGCACACCACCATCTTCCCGCCTTACTTTGTGGCCGGCGCCATTTTCTCCGGGTTTGGCATGGTGCTGACCCTGATGCTCCCCATGCGAACGCTGTTTCATCTGGAGGACATCATCACGGTGAAGCACGTGGAACTCATGTGTAAGGTGATTCTCGCGACCGGTTCGATGGTGGGATACGCCTACGGAATGGAGTTCTTTATCGCCTGGTACGGTGGCAGTCCTTACGAACTATACGCCTTTAAGAATCGCGCCTTCGGCCCTTATTGGTGGGCGTATTGGAGCATGATCACCTGCAACGTCATCAGCCCGCACTTGTTCTGGTTTAAGAAGATTCGAACCAACATGGTGATCGTTTGGATCATCGCTGGTTTCGTCAATGTAGGGATGTGGTTCGAACGGTTCGTCATCATCGTGACTTCCATTCACCGCGATTACTTGCCGTCCAGTTGGGGTTACTTCACACCGACTTGGGTCGACGTCTTCACTTTTGCCGGAAGCTTCGGTCTTTTCATGACATTGTTCCTGCTGTTCATCCGCTTCTTACCGGCGATCGCTATTTCCGAGGTCAAGGCAGTCACGCCGCAGGCTGATCCGCATCACCCATTGGGTGGCGCCAAGGAGCATCACCACTAACCCGGGAGGATCGACCATGAGCGCCACTCTCACCAAACCTATCGGGTTACTCGCCCAGTACGAGACGCCTGCCGACCTTCTGCACGCGGCCATTGAGGTTCGCAATGCGGGGTATAAGAAATGGGACGTCCACTCGCCCTTCCCGATCCATGGCATGGACGATGCCATGGCGATTAAGAACTCAAAGGTCGGCTACTTCACCTTTGTCGGCGCCGTCACCGGGTTCTTTGCCGGAAACCTGATGATCTGGTACATGAATAGTGCGGATTACCCAATCGTGATCGGTGGTAAACCGCTATTCACCCCGCTATACGCCTTTCCGGTCAGTTACGAACTCACCATTCTCTTGGGCGCGTTTGGAACCTTGTTCGGCATGGCGTTTCTAAATCGCTTACCCCGTCTTTATAATCCGCTGTTCAACGTCGAGCGATTCAAGCGGGCTACGGACGACAAATTCTTTGTCTACATCGAGTCAGTGGATCCCAAATATTCGGCGGAAACGACCCGCGCCTTGCTCGAAAAAACCGGCGCTTCGGCCATTGAGATTGTGGAGGAATGACCATGGGTGACCTGTTCGAAAAAGCCTTTCTTTTCGCCCTCTCCTTCTTCGGATCGAGGTTCAAACTGTTGCTCGGCTTGACCGCCTTGGCGACCGTTGGCGTCGTTACGATTGCCGGCTTTCGGGGTGACCTGACCCGACGACGACCCATCTACATTTTCCCGGACATGAAGTGGCAGTTCAAGCTGCGTCCACAGACCAAAGCCGGGTTCCACATCTGGCCGAATGATATGAGTTCTCGACCTCAAGTCATGGGAACCTTAGCCCAACGGAGTGGCTTCGCCGATGACACAACCTGGCAGTTGAATACGATCAACACCGGCAAAGAGGCCGGAGCCTTTGCCGAAGTTAATCCGTTTCCCATCACCTTGGAACTCGTTCGACGAGGTCAGGAGCGCTACGGGGTCTATTGTCAGCCGTGTCATGGAGCACAGGCGGACGGCAACGGAATGACCAAGAAATTGGGAATGACCACCGTCGCCAATCTTCACGATCAACGAATCATTCGTCTGCCCGACGGAGATATTTTTACCACCATTAGTGTCGGTAAAAACACCATGTACGGCTATGCCGCGCAAATCCCGGTGAAGGATCGTTGGGCCATCGTGGCGTACGTCCGGGCGCTGCAGATCAGCCGACTTGGCCTCGAGGCCGATGTACCTGCGCCGGTGCTCGAAAAATTCAAAAAGTGAGACGATCATGAATCTTCACCCTTTTTTCCCCAGAATCGCCGCGGTCCTCGCTTTCGCCGGCGTTCTGTTCTTTGCCAGCACACCACTGGTTGCCGCCGACGCCGGACAGGGCACGACACCCGCGTCCGCGGAACACTCGACTCCATCGGCAGCCCTTGCTCATGGTGCCGACCATGGTGCCGTGGCGGTTCACGAACCAACCTTGATCGAGAGCCTTGGTTACAGCTACCTGACGGCTTTCCTGTTCTGCCTGAGCCTCGCTATGGGTGGGCTTATTTTCATAATCCTCCACCACTTGTTCGATGCGAGTTGGAACGTTCCCGTGTTGCGGTTGGCGGAACACCTGGCTTGCCTGATTCGTCCGCTCACCATTTTGTTGATTCCCCTCCTCCTGATGCAGCGGCAAATCTGGCCGTGGCTGGTGGTGGATCCGTCCACCGACCATTCGTTAGACGTAAAGAAGATCATTCTGAATCCGATTTCTTTTAACGTCCTGTTGATTGGGATTTTTCTGCTGTGGAACTACATGGCCTTCAGTTTTCGGAAATACTCCCTGGCGCAGGATAAAGACGGAGCAGCGATCTGGACTTACAAGGCTCGCAGGTTGGCGGCGTGGGGTATCTACGTCTTCGGGTTTTCCACCACGATGGTGATCATCTTGTTGATGATGTCTCTACAGTGGCAGTTTTTCAGTACCATCTATGGAGTCTACTATTTCGCCGGAAGTTTTTGGGTGACCCTGGCAACGCTATATGGATTAGCGCGTTACTTGATGACTCGAGAATTGGCGCCGCTCATTCTGCCACGGCAAGTGCATGACATCGGAACGTTGTTTTTCGCGTTCACGGTTTTCTATTCCTACATCGCCTTTTCGCAATACTTCCTCATCTGGAATGCGGCTATTCCGGAAGAGACCTTCTGGTACGTATTGCGTGAAAAAGGTTCTTGGTGGGAAGTCGGTCTGCTCCTCCTGTTCGGTCACTTCTTTCTGCCGTTTCTCGCCCTGCTTCGAATTGATGCGAAGATGAGTCTCTTCGTGATGGGACCCTTGATCGCTTGGGCCTGGTTAATGCACTACACGGACATGACCTTCAACGTGATGCCTGTTTTGTGGAAGAACGGGTTGCACGTGACGTTCTTCGATCCGCTTTGTTGGTTTGGAATGTCGGCCATTCTGGCCAAGTTCTTCTGGAACGATTACTTGCAATATCCGAAATGGACCCTCAAGCACCCGCGACTTCAGGAAGCCATTATTCATCACGAAATTCCCGCTAATCCGGTGGTGGCGGACTGATCTGGAGAACTAACTATGAGCCAGGAATCCCCAAATACTACCAGGACGATGCTCGCCTATGTGGTGGGCGGCATTGGAGCCATGTGTCTCATTGGCGCGATGGTGGTGTACATGCAGCGCCTTTTTAACCCCGCACCGGTGGGTATTGCGCGCGCCGAAGAACGCGCCCGCATTTGGTCGGAAATGCGCGCTCAAAATGTCGACGTATTGAACAATTACGCGCCCATTAAAGCGGATTTGGGAGTGTACCGGCTGCCGATCAATCAGGCCGTCGAGTTGTGGGCGAATCTCAATCGAGAAGGTAATGCCGGGGGCCATGCCAAATTGATCGAGCGGCTCGACGCCTCTCTCAAACAAGTATCTTACGAATAGCTGCTTCGTCCCGACGATGGGTATCATTACTTTCATTTTGATTGGCAGCTCGTTGGCCTTCCCCGCAGTCGCTTTGTACGCGCTCTGGTGGGCAGGTCGGCACGGTCAACTGTCTCACCAGGATAAGGCCTCACTTTTGCCGTTTGATGAAGAAGAGCCTCTCGGTCAGATGACCGACATGGTTTTGAATCATCCGCGTAATGCCGCCTCCGCTTCGGCGGCCAAGTCATGAGCACTCCCGTTTCTCCTGGTGTTCTGGCCGCCCTTTCTCCCCGCGATTCCGAAGAAGGGGGGACTCAGGCTCAATTAGCGGAGATCGACGCCTCCTGCCGCGGGTCTGTGCTGTTGTTCTTCCTCAGCGGCATGGTCTGGTTGCTAATCGGAACCGTTCTAGCCTTGGTCGCCAGTTACAAGTTGCACGCCCCGGATTTCTTGGGTAACGCCGAATGGCTTACCTTTGGCCGAGTCCGGACGGCTCATCTGAATGCCGCCATCTATGGATTCTCGGCCGAGATCGCCGTTGGGGTGATTCTTTGGTTGATGTGCCGGCTTTGCCGGGTGCCGTTGATGGCTCAAGCAGTGATCAATTCAGCCGCGGTTTTCTGGAACGTGGGATTGGCCATTGGTATTGGCGGTATCCTGGCAGGTGATACCACGGGGGTTGAGTACCTCGAACTGCCCAAGTATTCGACGCCGATTCTGTTTCTAGCGTTCGCCTTAATCGCGGTTTGGACGATTGTTATCTTCCGGTTCCGTCGGGAGAAGCACCTCTACGTGTCGCAGTGGTACATCCTGGCAGCCGTCCTCTGGTTCCCCTGGCTTTACTCAACCGCGCAATTGCTGCTGGTGATGGATCCCGCTCGGGGCGCCGTGCAGGCCGCGGTTAACTGGTGGTTCGCACATAACGTCCTAGGACTTTGGTTTACTCCAGTGGGACTCGCTTCAATTTATTATTTTCTGCCGAAAGTGATCGGTCGTCCCATCCATAGTTATTACCTCAGTGTTCTCGGATTCTGGACGCTGGCTTTGTTTTACAATTGGAATGGATTCCATCACCTAGTGGGTGGTCCCTTTCCCGCGTGGATGATCACCATTTCGATCGTCGCGTCGGTGATGATGATCATTCCGGTGGTAGCTACCGCCATTAATCATCATTTCACCATGATCGGGCACTTCGGGAAACTGAAGTACAGCCCGACTCTGCGGTTCATCGTCTTCGGGGCGATGAGCTACACTGTTTCGAGTCTCCAGGGTGTTCTCAGTGCGGTGCGGTGGTTCAGCGAAACCGCCCATTTCACCCATCACACGGTGGCCCACGCCCATTGGGGAATGTATGCGTTTTTCGCCATGACCATGTTTGGGTCGATGTACTATATCCTCCCGAGGATAACGCAGCGGGAATGGCCGAGTGAACGCCTCATTTCACTTCACTTCTGGTGCACGGCTATTGGGGTTATTTTGTATGTAGTGCCTTTGAGTTGGGGGGGTTGGCTACAAGGCAAAGCGATGCTAGATGCGCAGATTCCATTCCTCGACGTAGTCAAAGTGACGTTGCCTTATTTGAAATTCCGCACCGTTACGGGAGTGATTCTCGCGGTCGGACATGTGGCGTTTTTCGCCAACATTTGCTGGTTGTTGGTCCGTACTTTCGGTCCTTATCGCCAGCCTGAACCCATGATCCTTGCCGGTGTGCGGTCCGAAGCCGCCCCGGTGGGCAAGTGACGCCATGAACTACGGACCACTCCTCTTTCTCGGCATTCTGTTCACCCTGGCCAGTTCCTGGTTTGGCCTGGTGCTCCTGCCCAATAAACAGCTCGGAGCTCTGCAACCGGACCTGAATACCAACACCAGTGTGGTCTTTCCCCAGCCTCCTCCTGGTGAGGCGGTGCAGGGGCGGGAATTGTACCGTTCCTTGGGTTGCAATTATTGCCACACACAACAAGTGCGCCGGGAAGGATTTGGATCCGACATCGCGCGGGGCTGGGGCAAACGTGGCTCGGTCGCCCGGGATTACATCTACGATCGCCCCGTATTCCTTGGATCATCACGCACCGGTCCCGACCTGACCAATATCGGAGAACGTCAACCGAGCTATGATTGGCATTACAGCCATTTGTACAATCCGCAGACCACTTCCAAAGGCAGCATCATGCCGCCCTTTGCCTTTCTCTTTGAGTTGCGTCGAATTGGCCCAGAGGGCCCTTCCACCAATGCCGTGAAACTCGGTGGCGAATTCGCAGTTGAGTCGGGCTGGGAAGTCTACCCGAAACCTACGGCCAAACAGTTGGTTCAGTATCTGCGGAGTTTGAAGAGTTCGGTTACGCTGCCTGAAGCCCCGCTCCCCAAAGTCGAATAAGAATTTGGTCCGGTCCCCATGCCTGACGCTAAGAAATCAACCCCGCCGTCCGCGCCCTTGTTGAATCCCGATCTGGGAGAACAACATGACGTCGGCGATCTCCATGCGGCCTTACAGCGGGAGCAACCGGAGCCCAAAGAAGGCTTCGAGCCGATGAACCTGTGGCTAGTGGTTTTGACGGGTGGACTTCTCTTTTGGGGTGGTTATTACCTGGCCAATTACAGCGGTCGATTCGAGGCCGATGAATACAGCGAGATTCCCCGCGGCCAGGCGGTGGCCAGTGCTGCGGTGGAAACCCCCGAGCAGAAAACTCTGCGAATGGGTGCCCAGCTCTACAATAATTGTGCGGCCTGTCACCTCGCCGATGGCACTGGCAATGCCGCTCTCAATATTCCGCCGCTGGCGGGTTCCGATTGGGTCCTGGCCGACGGTCCCAATCGCATTATACGCATCGTGTTGAACGGAATGTCGGGACCCGTTAAGGTCAACGGCCAGGTCTGGCAGGGCAATGCTATGAATCCTTGGCGGAAGACGGCGGACAACCCGTCGGGTTTGGCCGATGAAGAAATCGCCGCCGTTCTGAGTTACATCCGTAGTGCATGGGGTAACAAAGCGAGTTTCGTTACCGTCGACGAAGTGAAAGCGGTGTCCGAGGCGACCAAGGACCGGTCCGAACCGTGGACCGAGGTCGATTTGTTAGCGGTTCCACTCAAAAGCGGAACCGCCGCGCCCTCGCTGGCGGGTGCGACCAATGCTCCGTTGGATTTAGCCTCGCTGAAAGGTCATCTCCAACAGCTTCCGCCCGAAGAGCTCAAAAAGCTTCTCGAGGCAATTCAGGGCAAGTAGGCGTTTTCCAACTTTATCCTGGTTGGGGAAATTGCTCCTTCCACCTTTTGTCCCATATGGGACAAAAGGTGGAAGGAGCCTGGATGTAAGGCTCCGAACCCACTTTTATGTCAGCCCGCCTTGGATTCATTTTTGCCCTCGTTAGTTGTCTTTTTACCGGTGGTGTTCTCGAGGGAGCTGATGCCGATCTGCGCCTGAAGGCTATCACGGCCGTAAAATTGCCCAATGGATTCAAATACGAGCCATTGGTCATGGGCGGTATTCCCGAACCGGTAGCCCTCAAATTTTCCCCGGATGGCCGTCTGTGGTTCACCGGACGCCGGGGACAAATCTGGGCCTACGACCTTGCCGCCAAGACGCACGAACTGGTCGCTCAGCTCAATGTTTGCTGGGAACCCACGCCAGGGCGGGAAGCCAATGAACGAGGCTTACACGGACTCGAATTCCACCCAGGTTACCGCACCAATGGTTGGATTTACGTCCATTACGCACCCTGGGCTCCGACCAACGCAACCGCCTGGAGCAATCGTGTTTCCCGTTTCACGGTAACTCACGCTTCCCGGGCGACCGGAGTGGATTTCGCCTCCGAAAAGATCCTGCTGACGATTCCTTCCTTGCGCGGTTTTCACCAAGGCGGAGCCCTCGCCATCAATCCGCGGGATGGTAAACTGTACGTCACCAGCGGGGACAATAATGTTTCTTCCGAAACCGAAAAGTTCTGGAATGACCCCAATAATCCGCCCCAGGTCCTATCCGCGCTCCAGGGAAAAACCCTCCGGCTTAATCTCGATGGTTCCATTCCGTCCGATAACCCCTTCGTGGGCCGCAGCGACGCTCATCCGGCGGTATTTAGAGCCTGTCCCCCAGGTGAGAGGGGCCTGAAGGGATTGGATGGAAATGCAGTTTTTGGGAATGGATGGAGGGTCAATTTGGAACGGAGGCCCCAAATCGAGCCCTTATGATGAGGTG
>Ga0105044_10000904_pt1 | contig 38301 bp, 36 predicted proteins | sample MAT01_FD_78092 | JGI IMG/M metagenome (GOLD analysis project Ga0105044, IMG submission 78092) | Freshwater microbial communities from Lake Fryxell liftoff mats and glacier meltwater in Antarctica - MAT-01 | ecosystem: Environmental > Aquatic > Freshwater > Ice > Liftoff microbial mat | place...
AAACTATTGAAATTTCCAAAGGGGATCTTAATCAACTTCAACTGTGTAAACATTTTCAAGAACGGACAAAAAACTTACGTGAATGAAATTTTCCGTAATTTACCAAACGAATAAATTTATTCCACCACATAGAACCATAGTTCACATAGTCTCAAAAAAGCATTTTAATATTTCCCCATATATTCTATTTTTAAAAAAAATCCTATGATACTTGCATTCCTGAAAAAATCTCTGGTCCCAATGAGCCTTATCGGCTCTGCCGGAGCCTTTATCGGAGATGTTTTAAAACCCTTCGCAGACTTTGGGCTTATTTTTTTACTTGTCTCACTTGCCGGCGCCATAATTTTGGGCATCATCTTATTTTATTTTAAAAAGAAAGAAGGTAAGATTATTCACAAGGAAAAATGGGTTGCAGGTTTTATCTTCTTCCTCATCTTTGCCGTAATGTGGGGAGTTTACATTCCAATATCCAAAGCAGGACCTGCTCAGGGCTATCTTGCGGATAACGTAGATGCAATTTCAAGATTACAAAGAGACGTATTGAAAATCGGAGATGACGTCACCGAAATAAAAGGAGATGTTAAGAAAATTGATTCAAAGCTTGATAACATTACTGCGAAGATCACACAGGTTGATCTTAACGGCGTAATCATAAGTGATCTTAGGACTCCGCATGACTGGTACAGCAATGCCGTGCTTTACAAATTAAAAGGAATGAATGAAGATGCGATCAGACACCGGAGGGAATAAGAATTTCGGAATGCAGACTTCTCAGCGTCATCCTAAAACTGACTTTCAGTTGAAACTTTCCAAAGGCGAACATACAATAGAAGTTAAGTATCTTGTAAAGTCGGGTGAAGAAAGTAAAGTCTTTCAATATAAGTTGAAAGCTGAATAAACTATTTCACATTATATTGCCAGTATAGATCTGCCTTGCAATCAGTAAATACAAATGTTGAAGAAGACCTTTTCTTTAATAAACAAGTCCCCTCGCATAGTCATTTTTTAATTTTTTTTGTTTTGGTTAAAATTTCACCGGTCTCAGCGTTCACCCTGACCTGTGCTTTACCTGATTTGGTGAACAGCCAGAAATTATACTCATAGCCGTTCCGTGTCCTGAAGTAATTCCACTTTAAAGTTTTTTGCCCCGTGAATTCTTCTGCAATTTTCCTGGCAGCTTTATATTTAATTGAACTTTCACCCGGATCAATCTCATATTCAAACGGACCTTCATCAGCATCTATTCTCTGAAGCGACCTGTCAATTGCAGAGATCTCGATCTCTATGATACCCTTATCCGTGGTAACCATGTCAATGTTCCAGACAGGAATATCCTTTTTAAATTTTCTTTCAGCTTTAAGAATTTCGCCTTCGAAAATGGAATAAACAAATTCAAGAGCGGCTGAAATTTTTACAAGCTCAACAGTATTTGTATCAAGAAAATTATTTGATGTTTGATTATATTTGATTTGTTCTGTTCTTCCTTCGGAAGGTAAAATATAGATTAAGAATAGTATTACCGAAAGGAATTGTTTAGTACTTGTCATCATTGTCATCGTTATCATCTCCTTTATATTAATTAACAGTGGCAATAAAAAAATTTTGAATTAAAAATAAAATACCTAAATTTATGAGTGATCTTCAATCAAAATTAGAGCAGATCAAATCAAATGAATCCTGGCTCGAAAAAATAAAGCGTTATATTCCGGGATATGACGGATATGTCAATCGTGATAATTCACGCGAACTGGATACCATATTAAGGAATCAGCTTGCGAACAAGCTTGAGGAGAATAAAACAAAATTAAAGAACATCACGCTTCAGCTTACTAATGATGGTAAGCTCTTTGAAACTGCTAACTTTGAAAAGCTTGACAAGAAAAATGAAAACGCCATTGCAAAATTTAAGTCCGCGGCAAGAGGCTACAGCGGCGCGTTTGACGTTTCAAAAATAAAGGAAGATAAACTTAACATGATCTATGAATTTGATTTTAATCTTCTCACATACGTTGAGAATTTGAACAAAGGTTTTTCTGACCTCGAAGCCAAAGCAAAGGCAAAGGAAGATCTTAAAAATAATGTGGGAGAAGTTTCGGATTCTCTTGATGAGCTCCTGAAAAAATTTGATGAAAGAGAAAATCTTCTCAGACAATTGTAATAAGAATTAACTTTTAAGTCTCCACTTTTAAACTTTTAAACTTTAACTTTTTAACAAAATAAAAATGGCATTTATAGATGTAATTCAATTCTTTGATGAAACCGGGAAAACAATGGTTCATCGCGAGCCGCAGGATGGTTCCGCTTCATACAGGCTCGGTACCCAACTGATAGTGCAGGATTCACAGGCAGCGGTTTTTTACCGTGACGGTAAAGCTCTCGATGTGTTCAATGCCGGAAGACATACTCTTACTACAGAGAACATTCCTTTCCTTACAAAGCTTATCAGTCTTCCCTTCGGAGGAACATCACCTTTTCAGGCGCAGGTTTATTTTATATCTCTCAAAAAATTTATCGATCTGAAATGGGGAACAAAGTCGCCGATCAATTTCAAAGATTCTGAGCTTACTTATGTTCAGCTCAGAGCGTCAGGAAAATTTTCCATCAGAGTAAAAGATCCGAGACAGTTTATGATGGAGATCGTTTCTACTCAGGGATTATTTACAACAAATGAGATCGAAGACTATCTTCGTGACGCAATTGTATCAAGACTGAACTCTGTGCTTGGCAAAAATCTAAAAACAGTTTTTGAGCTCGGACAGTTTTATCAACAGATCGAAACAGGAGTAAAAGCTGAGGTCAGTGACTTTTTTAATGCAATGGGAATTGAACTTACTGATCTTATCATAGTTGGTATTGTTCCTCCTGAAGAAGTTCAGGAAAAGATCAACGAAAGAAGTTCGATGGGTGCAATCGGAAATCTCGATGCTTACCTTAAATTCAAAACAGCGGGTGCTATGGAAAAAGCTGCTGAGAATGAAGGTGGCGGCGCGGCAAGCATTGGTGCAGGTCTTGGTGCAGGTATGACCATGGCTAACATGATGGGGCAACAATTTCAGAACATGAATCAGAATCAGCAGCAGGGCGGCGGACAGGAGCAGGCTCCGAAGATGACAGCAGATGAGATAATGAGCGCGATCGAAAAGCTTGGTAAAATGAAAGAGACAGGTATTCTTACACAGGAAGAATTCGACGCAAAGAAAAAAGATCTCTTAGCAAAACTATAAAGGAATATGGCCTGGATTTATTTATTGATAGCCGGAATTTTCGAGATCGGATGGCCGCTGGGTATTAAGCTTTCGCAGACAACAGAGAAAAAGGTCTTCTGGATAATTTTTGCAGCGGTGACGATGATCGCCAGCGGATTTTTTCTCTGGCTTTCGCAAAAGGAAATTCCAATGGGTACGGCTTATGTGATCTGGACAGGGATAGGTGCCATAGGCGCTCTGACACTAGGAGTAATAAAATTCGATGAACCGGTTACTTTCTGGAGAATGTTTTCAGCAATGCTTATCATCGGCGGTGTAGTTGGTTTAAAAATATCACACAATTAATTTTACTTCTACTATTTGGAAACAATAATATCTTCGACAATAATTTGTCCGCAGTGCGGGGGTGAAAATAAAATTCCTACCGATGAAAAATTTCTTGAATGCGAATTTTGCGGATCTGCCATTTATATTGACAAAAGAAAAGTAGTAAATCATTTCGTTGTCACTTCCAATTTTACAAAAGAGCAAGCCGAAGGAAATCTGCGCAGATGGATGGCTAGCAATTTTCATGTGAAGGATCTTGATAAGCTCGCGCAGCAAACTCAATCTAATTTTTATTATTTCCCCCTTTGGTATTTTAAAACGAAGGACAGTTCGGGAGATAAAATTTATTTGCAGCCCGCGCACTCTACAGCCATTTCAGAAATAAAAAACATCCAGATACCTGCGGGAAATCTTAAATCTTATCACAAAAGTGAATTTGCTGAGAAGGAATTTGTAGCCACGGATGTCTTATATGAATCAGCGAAGAGCTGGCTTACAAGTTCGGGTGTAAATGGAGATTCAATTTCAGAATCCTTTCTTGTTCACGTACCTTTTTATCATTTTTATTATTCTTACAAGGGTCAGCAGTATTCAGCTTTGATCGAAGCGTCGTCCGGAAAAGTTTACGCAAATATTTGGCCTGCAAAAAGCGAGATGCCGTTTAAAGTATTATTCGGCGCGGCAATCCTTCTCTTTTTCCTGGCAAGCGTCATATCTTTTGTTCTCGCATTTGTAATTTACGGAGATATGGAGGAAAGCCTGTTACTTGGAGAAGGTATTAAAATAGCAGCCTACGGTCTGACTGCCATCCCCCTGATCGCAGCAGGTTACTACATTGCAAAGAAAGTTTAAATAAGATTCGTAAGATTTATAGTCTGTATGAAAAAAATATAAGTATCATTAACCGTATCAATTAATTTTAAATAATGTCCGAAGCAGAAGAGCAGCAGAAAGTTGCCGATCAGGCGATAAAGTTTAAAAAAGAAAAGGTCATCAAAGGGATCACCTGTCCTGCTTGTAATGGTGAACTTGATCTTAAAGAAGGTGTAAGTTCGTTCAACTGTAAATATTGCGGGACGCTCCTTGTTACCAAAGGTGAAAGTGGAACAAGAAAATATTATGTTCCCCGGAAGATGAAACGTGAGGATGCCATTGCAAAGGCTTTCAACTGGCTCGATAGCGGGATGGCGAAAGCAAAAGGACTGAAGACAAATTCCAAAGTCGCCGACGCGTTCCTTGCTTACATTCCTTACTGGAGAGTAAGGGCTGATGTAGTGGGCTGGGTATTCGGACAGGAAAAGAGAACAAGCACATCAAACGGAAAAACCACGACCTATTATGTTGATGTGGAGAAAAAAATTCAGAACATGTATGACAGGACTTATTCCGCATGTGATGTCGCCGAGCTTGGTGTGAAGAAGATCAATCTTACCGGCGATACAATTATTCCCGTTGATTTTGAAACTCTACAGAGGGACGGAATGATGTTCAATATTATTGCTTCGGAAAAGGAAGCTTTTGATTTTGCAAAAGATGCTTTCGCCGCGGAAGCACGGACTTCCGTTAACCTTTATAATGTAACCTTCGAACATTACGATCTTGTGCGTGAAAATATCGGCATAATTTATTATCCGCTATGGGTGATCCGGTATTCATTTGAGAACAGGACCTACCAGGTCGTTGTCGATGGAGAAGACGGAAGCATTTGCTACGGTAAGGCACCGGGTAACAATCTATATAGAGCTATAATGGGCATACTCGGAACCGGCGTCGGAATGTTCCTCATGACTATGATCGGTGTATTCGCCTTATTCGGCATCTCTGAAAACTTTCCCTTCTTCGCATATTTCTTTGCGATCGTTATCGGCATCATTGCTATACGCTGGGGATGGAAAAAATTCCGTTACGGTGGAGAACTTGAGGAAGGAACAGGAATTGTTGATGATGGCAATAAGAATAGATCAACTTCAATAAAAAGCACTTTGACACAAAACCCCGGACTGAACATTGCCAAGGATGTAGCAGCTTCAGTTGTTATCGGTAGTGTATTGAGTGCACTTTTGAATTCAAGAAGATAGCGGGTCAGTTTTCAATTATCAATTTTCAATGAATAATGAGTAATTTTTAACTTTCAACTTTTAACTTTCAACTAAATTGTCTGACTTTATTCTCGAAGCCGTTAAATGCAAAAAATGTGACAGCGGACTTGTTGTCGAAATGAATGACAACATCGTTTACTGTTCAAGCTGCGGAAGCGGGTATGAAATTATTAACGGTGAATTTTTACCGATTGAAATTAATTTTGCTGCAGCCGCATTACGGGGCGACGGCGAGTTGATCTACAAGCCATTCTGGCTCGTAAAGACCAAAGTGGAAATTCTGGATAGGAAAGCAGGCGGTAATTTTTTGAAGAATTTATTCGGCGGATCTGGCGAACAGACTTCAGGGAATATAAACTTTTATATACCGGCTTTTTACTGCTCACTGGAAAGCATGAAAAATCTTTCGACACAATTCACTTCAAGAAACCCTGTCGCTTCACCGCAAAAATATAATACCAAACTTACCGGATTTGTTTATGGGAAGGAAGATGCGAAGAAGCTTTCGGAGTTTCTACTGATCTCTCTCGAAGCAGAAAAATCCGACACAATGAAGAATTTCAATTACAAAATTGATTTTGAAACAATGGAAGTGCTGGGCATACCTTTTTATAAATTAGCTGAAGGAAGATATAAAGACGCGATACTTGGAATTGAAGTTTAGCCGTAATCAGAATCATTAACTTATAGCAAAAAATCCATTGTTTAATTTTCTTACTAATCCTTTATAAAAATTGAATAACGATAAATTCTTCGAAACAAATAAAGCTCACTGGAACGAGCGTGTTTCAATTCATAAAACTACTGACCTCTATGCACTGGAAGATTTTAAGAAAGGAAAAAACAAGCTTCACCCTCTTGAGATCTCCGAGCTTGGTGATATAAAAGGAAAATCCATACTTCATCTTCAGTGCCATTTCGGAATGGATACTTTGTCGCTTGAGATGCTTGGAGCGAAAGTTACCGGTGTTGATTTTTCGGAGGAGGCGATCAAAGCCGCGATGGAGCTGCGTGATGAGCTGGGGATGAATGCAGATTTTATTTTATCTGATGTTTATTCGCTGCCGGAAATATTAAATAAAAAATTTGATATAGTTTATACTTCATACGGAGTTTTGTTGTGGCTTCCGGATCTTGACAAATGGGCGGGAGTTGTTAAAAATTTCATGAAGGACGACGGATTTTTTTACATCGCGGAAGTTCATCCGACGTCGATGCTTTTTGATTATTCAAATAATGAAAACGATTTAAAGGTACTGTATCCTTATTTTAGTCAGTCTGCTCCGCTTTTATTTAATGAGCCGGGAACTTACGCGGACAAAACTGTTGAAACAAAAAACAACATTACTTATGAATGGGTGCACAGTCTTTCCGACATATTCATGTCAATTATTAATGCCGGCTTGAAGATTGAATTTTTTCACGAACATCATTTCACAGTCTGGCAGCAATTTTCATGGATGAAAAAAGGTGAAGACGGCTTGTTCCGCATGCCAAATGAAATTCCCCTCATATTTTCCCTGAAAGCTGTTAACGCTTAAGAAACTATTTAAGCAGAGTCATTCTTCTTGTCTCTTCAAATCCTCCTGCAGAGATCTTATAAAAATAAATACCGCTGGCAAGACCTCTTCCATCGAATTTTATGGAATAGCTTCCTGCATTCTGCTTTGTGTCTGCAAGTGTTGCAATAATTTTTCCGCTCATATCAAATACTTTGATGCTGACAAAATCCGTAACTGCTAATTCGTAATTTATGATCGTTTCCGGATTGAATGGATTTGGGAAGTTCTGATAAAGAATAAATGATGACACATTGGAAGAGCCATTATTAATTCCAGAAGGAGTATTGAGATAATGGAATACGACAGTGCTGTTACCGGCATTTGGTATCGCGAGTGTGTCGGTCTTTTTGTTGATGTAAATATCCGCCGGATTGCTCAAGCCGCCGATAACAACCGCGGGAGCGTTTGTAAAATTAATGTTATATCTTACAACCGATTGAATGCTCCATGATGAGACATATACATTGTCATTCCTGTCAAGAGAAATTCCGTCGAGATTATTGTACGGTGTGGTGACAAGGGTCGTGATGCTTGAATCCGCAAAGTTTACCTGTCTGATCGGAGCGGCTGAACCCCAGCAGCAGATCAGCAAACGGTTTCTCGGAGCATCAACATACACACCATTGGGCTGGTTTGTTGTATTGGCAACGTAAGTCCAGAAGGCAGAGGTCGCTGTGTTAACTTTATAAATTCTTCTCGCCGAAAAATCCGAAACATACATCATTCCTGAATTATCAATCACAAGATCATTGAGAAAAGTGGAACCTGTAATTGTAACATTAAAAATTTCCGCGGCACTGACAAGATTATAGCCTTTTACACGCGTCCCGTTACATACATAAATATTATTGCCGTGAACTGTCACGCCGTGAATGCTGCCGCCTACCGTAACGAAATCAGTTACCGTTCCGTTAATGTCACGCTGAACGATCTTCTGACTGCTGGTATTTGAAATGAAAAATCTTTTGCTGAGTGAATCATACGTAATGCTTTCCGGACTGCTGTACTGTGAGTAGCAATTTTGTGATAAGAAAAAAAATACTGATGCAAGTAAAACAATTTTCAATTTATGCTCCTGATAGTTTAAATTTTATAAAGTTAAAGAATTTAATTAAATAAGTTAAGTAAGATATTTTGTTGAGACTTTAGTAATAATTTATGGAATACTCAGATAACATCGCTATACTCCCTGTTTTCCGAATCGAGATGGAAACGATGAAGCACCCTGTGCAGTATAGGAGCCATGAAAACCGCCATGCTTGAAAGAAAGGCAACTCCGCTGAATAAAGCGTAACAGGCAGCAAATATTTTTTCAGGATTTGTATCAAGCTCGGCGATAACTCCCATCCCGCCGAGAATCATAGATGCATTCAGAAAAGCGTCAACCCAACTGAGATTAACTATGAAATGGTATCCAAGCACTCCCGTCAAAAGGGAAAAAGCAAACATTCCCATTGCAAGCAGAGTCATTTTGAAAAATCGTCTGCGGAAATCATTTTTGTTTAAATAATAATATCTGTATTTATTAGTCATTGATCAAAAATTTTATAAAGCAGTTTGATGAATACTTATTTGAGATTTTATGGTTGAGTTTTTTTTAGTGATACAATGTTTTCAATATGGTATGTATGCGGAAACATATCGACAGGCTGGATACTTTCGATCTCATATTTTCCCGCAGAACAGATCAGTTGCAGGTCACGCGCCTGAGTATGGGGGTTACAGCTCACATATACAATTTTTTCAAATTCAGTTGCCGAAAGTATTTCACATATCTTCGGATGAAGACCTGCTCTCGGAGGATCCAGTATCAGCTTATTAAATCCTTTGACCTCATTGCTTTCAAGATAGTCTTTGATGTCTGAGCAAATAAAATCAGCATTGGTAATGTTATTGAGCTTTGAATTTTTTTGAGCGTCTTTAATTGCGTCGTCAACAATTTCAACTCCAAGAATTTTATTTACAAAGGCAGAAATGAAAATTGAGATCGCGCCCGCTCCGCAATAAAGATCAAGCACATTATCATTTTTATTCAGCTCTCCGAAAGTAACGAGCGTGTTGAAAAGCTTTTGCGCCTGAAGTGTATTTGTTTGAAAAAATGACTGCGGAGATATCCGGAAGGAATACTCCTTTCCTGTCTGAGCGATGAGTTTTTCAGTAATGAACCCGCTTCCGAAAAGAACATTTTCTTTTTCACCTACTGCGACCTGCGCTTTTCTTTCAGAGATCGAGTTTATGAAGGTGGATGTTTCCGGCAACAGCTTCTTTAATTCTTCGGAGTATTCATTAATTAATGCTTCGTCATATTCACTGGTAATGAGGTTGACCATTATATCAGAGGTGTTCTTACTCTGGCGAATTATTAGAAACCTCAGAAAGCAACTGTGAGTCCTGGTTGAATAAATTGATATACGGCGTTGCTTAAAAAAATCCCTGGTAAAATTTAAAATGTTATTCGATAATTCTGACTGCAGAAAGCACTCATGTATATCAATTATCTTTGAATGGAATTTCGGAACATGAAGTCCGACAGCGAATTTGTGTTCGCTGCTTAACTCATCCTCCGAAGGTATTTCTAACCATTTATCATCTGAAAAAGAAAACTCCATTTTATTTCTGTAGAAAAAAATTTCATCTGCCGGAAGTGTCTCCGGTATTTTTAAATTACTGAAGCCGCCTATTCTCTCCAGCGCATTTTTAACGACACCGGTTTTGAATTCTATCTGCTTTTCATAAAGATAATTCTGAATTTTACAACCGCCGCAAACTCCGAAGTATCTGCATCTCGGATCAACCCTGAATGGAGATCTTCTGGTTATGGCGACAGTACTTGCTTCAGCGTAGCTGGATTTTTTTCTGTTAATTTTAATCAGCGCCTGATCTCCCGGCAATGTACCGGTGGAAAAGATTACGAACCCGTCTTCGGGCTTTGAAACGCCTCTGCCTTCGGAATTCAGATCAATTATTTCAACGGTAAGCTCATCACCTTTTTTAATCATTCAAAATGTTGTTTAATAAGAATTGTATATTAATTATTATAACCAAAATTTTAAATGCTATTATTGTATTAATGGGTAAATCAAAAGGGCAGAGATCAGTCATCAGTGATGCTAAGAATGTGATCAGGATCGAGAAGAAAGCCATAGCAGATCTCGAGAACAGATTTAAGGAAAAGAACTTCATCCGAAATTTCACGGAAGCGGTAGAAGCGATCTACAAATGTAAAGGTAAGGTTGTTGTGACAGGCATCGGCAAATCGGGTATAATAGCGCAAAAGATCGTTGCGACTTTTAATTCCACCGGAACACATTCAATCTTCATGCATTCGGCGGACAGTCTTCACGGCGACCTTGGCGTATTAAGGAAGGAAGATATTGTGCTTATAATTTCAAAGAGCGGAGACACGATCGAGATCAGGCAGTTATTATCAAGCTTTAAGCTGCAAAACATAAAGATCATTTCAATTGTAGGAGATACAGGATCCGAGCTTGCAAAGCTTTCAGATATTGTGCTTAACGCTTCGGTAAAGGAAGAAGCGTGTCCTCACAATCTTGCACCGACGTCTTCCACAACTGCAGCTCTTGTGCTCGGCGATGCTGTCGCAATTTCACTGCTTCAGAAGAGAGAGTTTACTTCTGAAAATTTCGCTATGGTGCATCCCGGAGGAATCCTCGGTAAAAAATTACTACTTCGGGTCGAAGACATAATGGCAAAGAATGATGACATCCCAATTGTAAAAAATAATTCTAATCTGAAAGATGTCATCTACATGATCTCTTCAAAACGTCTCGGCTGCACCAGCGTTGTCAACAATGACAAGGTCTCCGGAATAATCACAGATGGTGATATCCGAAGGCTGCTTGAAAAAAATCTCGATGGTCTGAGAAGCATTGAAGCAAAAGACATAATGAATCCGCATCCGAAAATTATTTCCAAAGATATTCTCGCCAATGCCGCTCTGGAATTCATGGAAAAAAATAAGATCATGCAGCTCATAGTAGGTGATAAAAATAAAAAACCAATCGGAATTATTCATATGCACCGGCTGGTTGAAGAGGGATTGTAAAATTTGATTAAGCAAATTTTGCCGGCGCTTGTCCTTACACTATTGATAAGCATTATATCTTGTGACGACAAATTTACACCCAATAACACTGGTCAGAATACTCAGGATATTCCTTCACAGGAAAGTTGGAATTCAACCGTAATATTTTCCGATTCCGGAATGACAAAAGCAGTTCTCAAAGCGGGACACATTTCCGTTTATACTAACAAAGGTTATACACTGATAGACAGCGGCGCGGTGGTAGATTTTTATAAAGACACAACAGTGGTTTCAACCCTGACCGGCAAGAGAGGTAAGATAGATGATAAGACAAAAGATATTGAGATATATGACAGTGTAACCGTCGTTAATAATGAGGGAAGCGAATTGAAGACTCAGGTTCTATTGTGGAATAACAAAACCCAGCGTGTGTCTTCGAATGAATTTGTAAAAATAAAAACACCATCAGAAACGATAGAGGGTATCGGGTTTGAATCGGATCAGAATTTAAAGAACTATAAAATATTTAAAGTCAGCGGAACGTTTGCAAAGTAGTACTATGAAGATATTTTTATTCAGCACTTTTTTTTTAATACATATTATTTTATTGAGTCCGAACTTAAACGCTCAGGATAAGATCGAGCTTAAGAATGCAAATGAACTTTCAGGTAAAGTCATTGACGGTCAGAATGTAAGGGAAGCCAACGGTAACGTTGAATTTGTTCAAGGGAATGTGAAGGTATTTTGTAATTCGGCAACGCAATACCTTGACGCGAACAGGATCGAGCTGCGAGGCAATGTAAGGATTTACCAGGATACATTAACATTGCTGACCTCGAAGGCGACTTACTTCGGTGATGACCGGCGAGCTATTTGTGAGGGCGGTGTAACATTAAAGGATCCGAACGCGACAATACGGGCTAACGGCGGGACATACAGCTTTGATGATACGAAGGCTGTTTTCAAAGGAGATGTAATAATCGTAAATCCGGAATACAGAATTACTTCGCAGGAGCTTACATACTTCCGGAACACTGAAGATTCGTTTGCTAAAGGAAATGTAATAGTGACAACAGATTCGGCTATTATTAAAGCTAACCACATAGATTTTTTTAAATCTCAGGGTAAGACTTTTGCCAGAGAAGATGTCAGTATCGAAAGTGATTCAACGATAATTACTTCTGACAGCGCGACTAATTTTTCCAATGAAAAAAAATCTTATGCTTCCGGCAATGTAAAAATTGTCAGCTTAAACAATAACACAATTGTATTCGGGAACAACATCGAAAATTATGAAACTAAAAATTATACAATACTAAAAGGCGATGCCAGACTTATGCAGGTCGAAGAAAACTCAGACACGCTGCACATTTACAGCGATACTATGGAAGCATATCGCGGTGAGTCGGAGTTTTATATTGCTAAAGGAAATGCTGAGGTCATAAGAAAGGACTTCCTGTCGAAATCCGGATTAGGAGTTTACTTTAAAGAACAGGAAATAATTTCATTGTCGAAGACTCCGATAGTATGGCAGCAGAATGTTCAGATGACCGGTGATTCCATCTTTGCGGAGTTTCCAAATAATAAGCTTCAGACAATTTATGTTAAAAAACTTCCGATCGAAAATTCGATGGCTTCGTTTGTAATTTCACAAAATGCGGATGAATTTTTTAAGACACGCTTTGATCAGGTGAGCGGCGGTGACATTGAAATAAAATTTGTTCAGGATAAAATAAACGGAATAGATGTGGTGAATAATTCAGAAAGCATTTACTTTGTTTATGAAAATGATAAAGCAAACGGGATGAATAAAATAGAAGGTGAAAAGATATTTATTTATTTTGATGAGGACGAGAAAGTGTCAAAGATAAAAGTCGAAACCGATCCTAAAGGTGAGTACGTCCCGGAAAATTTGCTTAGTACGAGTGGCACCACTCTTACCGGCTTTAAGCTAAGAGATGACAAGCCGGTGGTCAGGTAAGGTTCAAAGCATTAATGGAATAAGAATTGCAACTTTAACAATATTAAATTATTTAAAATAAGATCATGCCCGAATCCAGTATAAGCAATCATTACCTTGAGAACAGCCTCAGAGAATTTCAAGGACTAAAGGCACTCGGTGACCGAACTTTCTCACAAATAAAAGATGAGGATTTTTTCTGGGCACCCGATGAGGAATCTAACAGCATAGCCATAATTGTCCGGCATCTTAAAGGTAACATGCTTTCAAGATGGACTGACTTTCTGACTACAGACGGAGAAAAGGAAAGCAGAAAGAGAGATGAAGAATTTGAAAAATTATTTTATACCGATAAGGATGATGTTTTGGCAGAATGGGAAAACGGATGGAAGTGTGTCTTTGAGGCAGTGACGTCTCTGAAGGAAGATGATCTGATGAAAACAATTACAATACGTCACATACCTCTCTCAGTGATTCAAGCAATCAACAGGCAGCTTACGCATTACGGATATCACGTAGGACAGATAGTGTATATCGGGAAACATCTGGAATGCGCAAACTGGAATAGCTTATCCATTCCAAAGAAAAAAAAATAGATCTAACCTATTTCAAGATCAGGTCTACAAATTCAAATTTACTTCCGTCAAACAAGCCCTTATCACTAAGCTTTAAATGAGGAATTACAAGCAATGCCATGAATGACAAGGACATAAAAGGCGCATGCAGTTCAGTACCCAGTTCCTTTGCCAGTTTATCAATTGCAGTATATTTATCAGCAACAATATATCCATCTTCATTTGTCATAATGCCGGCAACCGGCAGAGGCAGCACTTCCGTATTCCCTTCTGACGACACTGAGATCCCACCCTTATTCTCAATGACAGCGTTAACCGCATTGCATATATCTTCATCGGAAACTCCAACAGCGATAATATTATGTGAATCGTGAGCGACACATGAAGCGATCGCGCCTTTTTTCAAACCGAAGTTTTTTATAAATCCAATTGAAGGTTTACCGTTTTTATAACGCTCGACCACTGTAATTTTTAATACATCATTTGCTGTATTCGAAAAAAGTTTGCCATCACTAATTGCTGCGGGAAGGTGAAGTTCATTTGAAATAAGCTGCCCATCCAGGACTTCAATCACCCTTACATTTTGAGATGAAGAACTAAGTTCAAAATCGGAAACAACTTTTTTTGCAGTGTTAAAATGATTAACGATCTCTTCATCGACTCTTTCGATAAGCGTGCCTCCATTTTCGGCAACCAACTTTCCGTTTATAAAAGTCTTCTGTACTTTGAACTCTTCTAAATTATTAACGATAATGAAATCTGCCGGATCCCCTTCACGGAGCATTCCTACGGTAAGGTTATAATGCACAACAGGATTGATGCACGCGCATTTCAGAACATCAAAAACATTATAACCATAAGCTACGGATCTCGCAACGAGCTGATCTATATGTCCGACAACAAGATCATTGGGATGCTTGTCGTCACTGCAGAACATAATCACATCCGAATGAGATTTTATCAAAGTGTGAAGAGCTTCATAATTTTTTGCAGCAGAACCTTCACGTATAAGAATTCTCATTCCGTATTTAATTTTATCCAGCGCTTCTTCGAGGGTAAAGCATTCATGGTCGGTTGAAATGCCGGCGGAAATATAATTCTTAGCATCTTCACTTCTCAATCCGGGAGCATGACCGTCAACAGGTTTATTAAGTTCGCGGGCAATTTTAATTTTTTCCATTACTACAGGATCTCTGTGCAGAACTCCGGGATAGTTCATCATTTCACTGAGATAATGCAGACCGTCCTTTACAAAGAGTTCGCGAATCTCCTCCACACCGATCTCGGCACCAGCGGTTTCAAAAGAAGTTGCGGGCACACATGGCGAAGCCCCGAAAAAAAACTTGAACGGGACCTTCTTTCCATTGTTGATCATGTATCTGATACCTTCAATGCCGAGAACATTTCCGATCTCGTGCGGATCGGAAACTGTGGCAACAGTTCCGTGAGTAACTGCAAGACGCGCGAATTCCGAAGGTATCAGCATTGAGCTTTCCACATGAACATGTGAATCTATAAACCCAGGAAGAATAAAGTTTTCATAAGAGTTATTATTTTTTTCGATGCGGGTAATAACGGAATCTACAACAGTGATTGTGCCGGGGAAGATGATTTTGCTGAGTATGTCGACTATGTTGCCTGAGATTGAAAATGTATTGCTCATAGTAGAAAATGATTAGGAAAAGTTTTGGTTAATATCGTGCCAATAATGTTTATAGTCTATGAAAATAATTTTACGATGTGATACCGGAGGAGGCGGTGAGTAGAACGGTTTTAAAAACCGTTCTACCCGTCCTCCTCTCGTAAAAAAAAATGTCAGGACTCTCTCAAATCCTGACATTTAAAATCCTATCCTACCTCTACTTTTTACATCACTTCATTCACATCCGAATAATTATATCCAAACGCATCGGCTACACCCTTATAAACTATCTCTCCGTCTATCATATTTAAACCTAACTTTAGTTCTTCATTTTCATAACATGCTTGGTGCCAACCCTTATTGGCAAGCTCAACAGCGTAAGGCAGAGTAGCGTTTGTTAATGCAATAGTAGAAGTGAAAGGAACAGCTCCCGGCATATTTGCCACGCAGTAATGAACGACACCGTCTATAACGTAAGTTGGATCCTCATGTGTTGTCGGTTTACAGGTCTCAATACATCCGCCCTGATCGACTGAAACATCCACAACAACTGAACCCGGTTTCATAAGCTTTAGCATAGGTCTTGTTATCAATTTAGGTGCCTTTGCACCTGCGATCAACACAGCACCAATTACTAGATCGGCTTTCTTAATTACTTCTCTGATATTAAAAGGATTACTCATCATGGTTGTAACATTCTTCGGCATTACATCATCAAGATATCTTAACCTGTAAAGATTATTATCCATGATCGTTACTTTAGCTCCAAATCCTGCGGCTATCTTAGCTGCGTTTGTTCCGACAATTCCTCCGCCAAGCACTACCACTTCAGCGGGCTCCGTTCCCGGTACTCCGCCAAGCAAAACACCTCTGCCGCCCATTGTCTTTTCCAGATATTTTGCGCCTTCCTGAGGTGCCATTCTTCCGGCAACTTCACTCATCGGAATAAGCAGCGGCAGCGAACCGTCTTCTTTCTGAACGGTTTCGTATGCGACTGCTATACATTTGTTTTTCATCATTGCAAGTGTGAGGTCTTTGGATGAAGCAAAATGAAAATAAGTAAAAACCACTTGTCCTTTTTTGATCAGATTGTATTCAGGTTTGATCGGCTCTTTTACTTTCATGATCATTTCCGCGGCATCAAAAATCTGTTTCGGGGTTTTTAAAATTGTTGCTCCTGCTTTTTTATAATCTGCATCGGAAAAGCCGCTTCCAACTCCTGCATTAGTTTCAACAAAGATCTTATGTCCGTTTCTTTTTAATACTTCTGCGCCTATAGGAGTAAGTGCAACCCTGTTCTCATTGGTTTTTATTTCTTTAGGAACACCTATTTTCATTTTACTTGGTTTAATTTTGGGAATGATTCAAAAATATGCTATTAAGTAATGTTATTCAATTCAGATTTGATTAATAACAAAAAGAAAGGTTTGATCTCTCAAACCTTTCTCTTGTAAATAAAATATGTTTATTGACGCTTTATTTTACAAGCATCATTCTTTTTGTGTCTGTAAAGTTCTCTGTTTCTAATTTGTAAAAATAAACGCCACTCGTATAGTTTGAAGCATTCCATTCAGCAGTGTATGAACCCGCCTGAAGATTGGTATTAACAATCGAAGTCACTTCTTTTCCGAGCATATCATAAATTTTCAATGATGTGTATCCTGAGCTGGTAAGATTAAACTTGATCAGCGTTGACGGATTGAACGGGTTTGGATAATTTTGTGATAATGAATACTGATCAGGGATCTGAGAATTATAATTTACGATACCCAGTACTGAAGAGTATTTGTTTTTTGCAGCGACACAATTTGCCTGAAGGTCTGCAAGATTGTCCCCGGCTATCAATGCAAAGCCAACTGTAATTTCGCTGTTGGCAGGGATAGTATAAGGTCCGCTTCCTACTGTATTGGAAACATCTCTGCCTGTACCTGTACCGCCGGCTTGCTGTCTGCCTATTCCGGATGAAAGTGACTGATATTTTTCAACATCAGTATAACCGTCATAAATATTCCATGGATTACCTGCTATGTTCTGCTCGTTATCGATTGCCCAGTAATTTGCGTTATTGGCTGATAGCAACGCCATGCCTACATAAGTCGATGGATTGTTATCGGTTCTCCAGATGTAGCCCATCTGATTTGTTGCATCCCAGTCAGCTTTGTTCAATGCGCCGCTTGCACCGATATCCCAGTCTGCAAAAATTCCCGCGTAAAATCCGGTAATGTTGTTTGCAGTGGTATTTTTTATTTTGTATTTAATGATAACATAATCAGAATCAGGCAGTGATGTAAATTCATACGAACTGAAGTTGATCTCAATTCCCATTTTGTTTGCACCTGCACCGTCATCATTGTACTTTGCATTGCCGTCTTGTGTTGACAATATTCCCGGCTCTGTAATTTGAAAAGGAATGATGTTTGTAAAGTCCATACTTTGCACTGCCTGATCACCGCTTCTTACACAGTCCGAAACTTTTGTTCCCGATACTGCTGTGATCAATCCGCCTTCAAATAAAAGGTTGCTCTGGTTTTTATATTTGAATCCAATTCCCTGGGTATTGTTTGAGTAATCATTGAATCCGAAATTTCCTCTGCTGTTAAATGTAGTTGCAATATTATTTGCACCCATATTGAAGTAACTTGGATTTACAACAACAGTAAAATATTCGAAGTCTGAATAGGAACCGTCGGTATAAGTGATTTTAAAATCAACCTTTGAATTTGCGGGAGCATTAGAATTTACTCTGACTGAAAACGGTGAGCCGCTCACTGTTCCAAGAGTTGATATTGCACCAAGTGAAGAATTAGCGTTTAATAAAGTTACTGCCGTTGAAGCTGTTGTTATTGTAGCTGAAGTATTTGTTGTTGCATCAAGATAATTTACAAATGAACCGACTATTCTCATTGTGTCATTCGGTTGTGGTACATTATTGTTTCCGTCTGTAACAACGAATGAATTTATTCTTACAGCTGGAGAATTGATGGTCAGTGCTCTCTGCATATTGACTCTGCCGCGACCCAGCTTTCCGGCGTAAGTCGGATTTATACCGTCAATATTGTCGCAGGTCACTCTTACTTTTTCACCAACCTGTAACGCATTATATCCGGGAAATTGTGACTTTACGATCGCGCAAACTCCGGCAGCTATCGGTGATGCCATTGATGTCCCATCGAATGTTGCGTATGAATTATTATAGAGTGTACTGTAAATGCTCGAACCCGGAGCGCACACGTCAATGTTATTACCGTAATTTGAAAATGATGATTTCGAATCAGCTGAGTTTGTTGAAGCTACATTTAAAACATATTTGTATCCTGCAGGATAAAATGTTGCACTTGAGTTATTATTACCTGCCGCACAAACTACAAGTGCGTTTTTATTAATCGTACAATATGTAACTACATCCTGTTCAAACTGACCGCCACCGCCGCCGCCCCATGAGCAGTTAAGTACTTTACATCCCTGATCTGCACCGTATTTTAATCCTTCGTATCCGGCTATAATTAATCCTGTACCTCCTGCTCCTCTTGTATCATTATCAGCCGAAGTCTTTATTCCCATGATCTTACATTTGAATCCAACACCCGCCACACCTGTTCCATTATTTGTAACAGCCGATGCATCACCGCTTACATGTGAGCCGTGATTATTGTTGCTTCCCATTATCATTGGGTTGTTATCAGTAACTACGTTTGCATAATCTGCTCCACCAAAATCCCATCCTCTGAAATTATCTATATATCCGTCACCGTCATCATCGAGTCCATTGATCGGATCGGCATAATTATTTTTAATATTTGCCGCAAGATCCGGATGATCCCAGTCCGTTCCCGAGTCAACAATTCCAATTACAACATTAGTATCGCCCTGCTGAATATCCCAGCCCGCAGGCGCCTGAATCTTGTTAATGTAATACTGTGAACCAAGTGAAGGATCATTTGGTGTGAACGAAACGTGCTGAACATATTTTGGCTGAGCATACTCGACTTCTCCTGTTGCATAAATTTCGTTCACAGCGTCTTCAATACTTTTATTTGAATTATATTTTACAATATATATCAAAGAAAGGTCTGAATATCTTTCTCCGGTTTGTGAAAATTCAATTGCAGGCTTTGAAGCATCCGGGAATATTTTGCTTACTCCAATTGCGCTTATTCTGTTTAATGCAGTTGTGATTTTTATATTATCAACTTCCGTAAGTCTTGCAGAATTTCTGTTAACTTCTTTTAGCTTGAAAATAACTGTGTTCGGAATGTAATCAATTGCTGTAAGATCTTCCTGAAGCTTGAAATAGTTATTCGATTTTGCCGGTATGTTATTGTCGGGATTATTGAATGCAACAAATACCGAAGAAATAAAAAATAGCAAGAGAAAATAATTTGTAATTTTGATTTTTCTTTTCATAATTTTAGGGATTTATAAAATATTAGTTAAAAGGGAATTATTTATTTTAATTTAATTGAGATCGCTCTCAGCAAAGAAGAATGCAACTTCTATTCTACCGTTCTCTACAGAATCGGAGCCGTGAACAGCATTCTCGGATTTTGAATCAGCGAATAACTTTCTGATTGTTCCTTCTGCGGCTTCTGCAGGATCGGTCGCTCCTATAAGTGTTCTGTAATCCTTCACTGCATTGCTCTTCTCTAAGGCGATAGGAATTACAGGACCGGAGGTCATAAACGAAACAAGCTCTCCATAAAAAGGTCTTTCTTTATGAACTTCATAAAACTTACCGGCTGAGGCTTCTGAAAGATTAAGCATTTTCATTCCTAATATTTTAAAGCCCGCATCCGAGAGTTTCTGAATTATATTACCTTGTACATTTTTTTTAACGGCATCCGGTTTTATGATACAAAGAGTTCTTTCTGACAATGAATATCCTTTCTATAAAATTAATAAATATTTTTTGAAATTTAATATCCTACGCTTCCCTCAGGCGGTTCCTTGGTCTCAACTGAGGTTTCGGCAGGAGCGGAATAATGATAGATGTTGCATTTCTTTGTGTTCAATTTTTTAATTACAAGATCAGTTGTCGAAGGACAGGTACCATTGCTGCGAAGTCCTGTAACTGTGCAAACACTCGCTTCTTCAACTCCATCAGGCATCAGAAAGTAAGCAACAGGGAAATCAAAGTTGTCATCCGAATAAAGCTCGCCCATAAACTTGCCCCAGATCGGTGCTGCTGCTTTACCACCTTGTCCGTAACCGCCGCCGAATTTTATTCTTGCATCATCAAATCCAAGCCAGACACCTGCAACAAACTGCGGTGTAAAACCAACAAACCAGGCATCTCCAAAATTTTGTGTCGTTCCTGTCTTGCCGGCAGCCGGTCTGTGAAAATATTGTCTTATGACGGAAGCTGTTCCGTAATCAATAGGTCCTTCCAGTATATCACTCATTATATAAGCAACTTCCTCACTTATAATTTCTTTTGTTTCAGGATGAAATTCCTCTATGACTTTTCCGTTACGGTCTTCAATTTTCAATATTGCCATTGGCTCAACCCAAATCCCTTCGTTGGCAAATGTTCCGTATGCATTAGTTATCTCAAGCGGGGAAACTTCACCAACTCCAAGTGCCAGCGAAAGTACATTCGGCAGTTCTGAATTTATTCCCATTCTGTGCGCAAGATCTATAACCTTATCCATAGGTGCAAGATCCATAGCTGTTCTGACTGCTATAACATTTACTGATTTTGCCATAGCTTCTCTCATAGAGATACTTCCGCCGGTACCTCCTCCTTTTGGTGACCATATCGTACCACCGACATTTACAACTATAGGATCATTTGAAATAAGATAACCCGGTGAATACCCGTTCATGATCGCGGTCGCATAAACAAACGGTTTGAATGATGAACCGGGTTGCCTTCTGATCTGAGTAACGTGATTGAGTCCGTATTTGAATGTTGTACTCGGGTTTGCTCCTACCATCGCTTTGATCTCGCCGGTCTTTGGATTTAAAACTACAAAGCCCACCTGAACAGTTGTAGTGAGCACTTTTACCGAATCAACAAACGATTTATTATTCTTAAATTTGTCATAGATCTTTGTCCGCTCATTTTCAGTCATGGCTTTTTTATAAACTTCCGACTGCTTTATATTTTTATCGATAGCGTCTGTCAATACCTCTTTGTTTGAATTCCAGTTCCAGGAACTATTGAATGACCGCTGAAAAGGAATAAGCTGCCCCTTAACCGCGTCCACTGCATGTTTCTGAAAACGGGTATCCAGTGAAGTATAAACTTTTAATCCGTCTCTGTAAAGATCATAGCCGTATTGTTCGGCTTTCTTTTCAAGAAGCTGTCTTACATATTCGGTGAATTGAGGCGCCGGTGATGTGAAGTTGGCATAATCTTTTCGTATGTTTAACTTGATCGGATCCTTGACTGCAACCTCAAGATTTTCTTTTGTTATGTATTCCGACTCATACATTTCGTTCAGAACAAGATTCCTTCTTTTTAATGATGCTTGCGGCTTTTCAACAGGATCATAGTTTGCCGGTGATTTCAAGATTCCTACAAGCAATGCACTCTCATCCAATGTAAGATCTTTTGCACTCTTGTCAAAATATGTCTGGGCGGCAGCTTCAACTCCATAAGCTCCTTTTCCGAAGTATACTGTATTAAGATAGTATGCCAGTATTTCTTCCTTTGTATAAGTCCGTTCAATCTGAACAGCGGTCATTGCTTCCCGCAATTTCCTGTTAAGCGAAATTTCATTGCCGATATTCTTATAAAGATTTCTTGCGAGCTGTTGTGTGATCGTTGATGCGCCCTCTTTTGTAAGACTTCCTCGAAGTATGTTTTTGAACATTGCTTTGAAAATCCTGTCTACGTCAACTCCCCAGTGACTGTAAAATTTCCTGTCCTCCGTTGCGATGAGAGCAAGTATCATAATCTTCGGAATATTGTCGAGAGTAACCTTTGTTCTGTTCTTAAGAAAAAATTTATCGATCAGCTCACCGTCTGAAGAATATATTTTTGACGCTTCTTCAAGCTTTGGATTTTCGAGCTCTGCAAGTGAAGGGAGGCTTTGTGAAAGGTAAATAAGATAAGAAGCTACAATTCCCGCTACTATTAAAATTAAAATAACTAATGTTCTGAAAAAATTATTCTCTGACTTTTTTCGCTTGAGCTTCTTTTGTCTGTAATTCTTATCGGAAAAATATTTATTTAATTCTTCGTCGTTATATTTATTGTTGTTTATCAACTTAACTTTTGTGTCGGTTATTTATTTCTTTTGTAATCGTAAAATGTTTTCAATTCAAATGTCTTATCTTTAAAAACACCGTATGTAAAATGTTCTATCCAGTCTCCGAGATTTATGTAATATCCTTTATTAAGCTCAGACATCTGCGGTGAATGTCTGTGTCCCATTATAACGAAATCAAATCCTTCATCAATTTTTTTCATCGCAAATTCTTTCATCCCGTCTGTTTCAGAATAGTCCTTTGTATTGGTATGATTTCGGGAAGTTTCGGAAGTCCCTTTTGCAATTTTGATCCCGATATCGGGATGTATAAAGGAATAAAGCTTCTGGCTTATCCTGCTTCTTAAGATTTTTTTTAATATCCTGTATCCGCCATCATTATGCGCAAAGCCGTCACCGTGATGTATGAAAAATCTTTTCCCGTCGATCTCCCTCTCTATATGCGTATGACAGATCTCAATTCCAAACTGCTCGCGGAAATAATCTCCTTTCCAAAAATCATGATTGCCTGCAATGTAATTAATTTTGATCCCGCGTTCTGTCAGCTCCGAGATCTTTGTGAATAATCTGAAGTATCCTTTAGGAACAACCTGCTTGTATTCTATCCAGCAGTCAAAAAGATCACCAACAATGAAAATTTCTTTGGCATCCTTCGAAGCTTCCGATAAAAACTCAATTACCTTTGACTCTTTTAATTTTTCTTTTTCAATGGATTCAAGACCGAGATGAACATCGGAAAAAAAATAATATGCATCACTCATTAATGTTAATTACTTTACTCTTACTTTAGCTGTAAAGTTCTTAGTTGCAAGTTTACAAACCCCGTCAGATGTTGTACAATAGCCGAATTTTACTGACCCTGAAATTGTAATTGTAGAACCGCTTGCAGCACCCGAAGGAACTGTGAAATTATATTTTACTTTAGAATTATTTATGTAATCGCCCTCGCCGCCTGAATAATCCTGAAATCCCTGTCCTTCTATATCTCCGGTCGTCAAATTCATTGTTACTCCGGGATCCTTAGGGATTTTCACCTTAGATCCGGTTTTGAAATTCAGTGTCAATACACCGGATTCACCGGCGGTGTAAGACTTTTTGTTAGCTGACGCAGATACTGACGGAGCAGATTGCGAATATACATTGGCTGTTGCGAAAAGCAAAAAAGCAGCAATTAAAATTGCCGAAAATTTTACCTTATTCAAATTTTCCTCCTGACTGCATTCATTATTGCAGCAATAAAATTTTTATAAAATATACTCATTTTGATTTTTTATACAAAGACAAAATGTATAAAAGAGTTGTGTTTTGGTTCGGAATAAACATTTAATAAATATTTGAACAACATTCTGATACTTTAAGTTTAGAAAATTAATTAAATATGATAATTTTTTTAATATCGACACCCAAAAGCTTTGTCACTAATTACACGAATGATCACGAATTTTAAAATAATTTTCTATTCAAACATAAAAAAAATTCGTCTGAATTTGTGAAATTCGTGGCTGATGCTCTTGCTCTTTGCTTACACCAAAAAGCTTCTTCTCAAACATAAAATAATTCGTGTGAATTTGTGAAATTCGTGTCAGATGCTCTTGCTCTTTGCCAATCACCCAAAAGCTTTGTTTAAAGTGCTAATTAGGATTCTCTCCTCTCCATGAAATCTTTCATTACAATTCTTTATTACAACTCTTAACTTATCAGATACAACTTTTAATCCTTTTTCAATTAATTGTCCTTCATAAAAAAAATCACCGCAGCCGAAACACGCAGTCTAAGGCAGCTTACATTAAGACAACATCAGCCGGCTGAAACACTTGTTTATCCCGGCGATGATGATGAGACAACCGTTCATTACGGAGCATTCGATAATTCAGAGCTTGTAGGTATTTCTTCCCTATATAAGGACAGATTTAAGGAAGTTGAAGAGCCGGATTCCTGGCGATTGCGGGGAATGGCGACAATTGAAAAAGTAAGAGGTCAGGGAATCGGGAAACAACTGATGGAGCTTTGCATTTCTCAAGCGAAAGAGAACGGAGGCAAAATTTTCTGGTGCAATGCGAGAGTTACTGCCGAAAAATTTTATGAAAAATTCGGAATGAAAAGAACAGGCGAGATCTTTCATCCCGAAGATCTTGGTCCGCATATTGTTATGATAATGGATCTGTAAAACAAATAGTCACAATCAGTCTTAGTATTCTATTAAAAAAATAATTTCTTTCAATGGATTTAAAGAAAGTTACAATTAAAATTAAGAATAGTCATGGAGACAGTCTTAATACGGATCTGCGGTTTCCCGAAGAAGGAACGAAATTACCGCTGGTCATCTTTTGTCATGGATTCAAAGGATTCAAGGACTGGGGCTGCTTTCCGTATATGCTGGATAAGATTACTTCAGAAAATTTTTTCACTGTCGCGTTCAACTTTTCCTATAACGGAACCGGTGACAGTGAAAATGAGCAGAGTGACTTCACGCGGCTTGATCTGTTCGCCAAAAATACTTTCTCACGGGAGCTTGACGACCTGAGAAGTGTCATCGATTTTCTCTTTGAAAATAAGGACGACTATAATTATGACGTAAACAATGTCACTCTCATCGGACATTCACGCGGAGGCGGGATCGCGATATTAAAGACAGCGGAAGATGCTCGGGTCAAAAAGCTTATCGTGCTTTCATCCGTCAACAACTTTAACCGGTACAGCGATGTGTTAAAAAATAAATGGAAGGAAGCGGGATACTTTGAAGTAATGAATTCCCGGACAAATCAAATGATGCGTATGAACTATTCACTTATCGAAGACCTTGAAAAAAATAGTGAACGTCTTGACATTCAAAATGCAATTACAAAAATTCAAGCGCCAGTTCTGCTTGTTCATGGAACACAGGATATCACTGTTGATTATTCAAACGCCGAAGATCTTTACGCAAGAAGGATCGAAGCACAACCTGAACTCAAAGGCAAGACCGAGATTATATTGATAGAAAAAACCGGACATACTTTCGGTGCAGTTCATCCTTATGAAGGTACAACTGTCGCGCTTGAGGAAGTAATTACACTTACTCTTGATTTTTTAAAAAAATCCTTCTGATACTGAATGAACATATTTAAATTTTTTTTAATATTACTTTTTATTTCTTCAGTATCCTTCTGTCAGCAGGAAGTTCAATGCGGTCAGGAAAATTTACTTGCTGAAACCGGTTCAGCTTCTTCTTCCGATATTTCGCCGGTAAAAACCGAAGAGCCGTCTCACGGAGACAAATTCGCTCCGGTCTATTTACTTTTTTTTATAATAATCGCCGGTGCAGTGCTTGGCAGATTCCTTGCAAAAAAGATCAAACAGCCGGAAGTTCTCGGCGAATTAATTGTCGGTGTCATCATCGGCACAATACTTTATCAGTTCAATTCACCCATAATGACATTGCTGCGGCATCAGGACGATGTCAATAAGATCTCACACGTCAGCATTACTCAGAATATTCCATGGGAAGAATCTGTAAGAACTTCAATTCCACCCGAAGCAATGACATCAGAGGGTTATGGTAATGAACTCATCAGAATTATGACTGGCCCGGATTTTTCTGAGTATCAGTTAATTGTTAATTCAATTTTTTTGCTGTCTTCATTCGGAGTGCTGATTCTGCTATTCGCGGTAGGACTCGAAACAAGCGTCGAAGAAATGGCTAATGTCGGCGGACCCGCGCTCGTTACGGCTTTGATAGGAGTTGTAGTCCCGTCGCTGCTCGGATATTTTACAGCGATGTGGCTGCTACCCGATCACGGAACGAATTTTTATTTGTTTGTTGGTGCTACACTTTGCGCGACAAGCATTGGGATTACCGCCAGAGTTTTTAAAGATATGAACAAGCTCAACATTCCCGAAGCAAAAATTGTGCTCGGTGCCGCTGTGATCGATGATATACTCGGACTCATAGCTCTCGCTGTTGTAGCAGGAATAATATCGAGCGGCTCACTTGAGATCTCGACAATAGGAATAATTTTGCTGAAGTCGGTTTTATTTCTCGGAGCTGTATTATTTATCGGAGCAAAATTTTTACGGCAGCAGGTGAAGATCGTTGCAATCATAGATAACAAAAACATAAGGCTTCTGTTTCCGTTTGCTTTGCTGATGCTGCTTGCGTGGTTGAGCGACCGGATCGGACTGGCAAGCATTGTCGGCGCTTTCGCAGCGGGACTTATCATCAAGGAAGAATATTTTAATGACGCTGTTAAGAACAAGGATATTACTGTTAAGAAAATCACCGAGCCGATCGAGAAGATATTCGCGCCGGTATTTTTTGTGATAATGGGACTTCAGGTTGATCTCGCAGCGTTTGGTAATTTTAACATTCTCGGAGTTGCTCTCGTGCTGACCTTTGTCGCTATAATTGGAAAGCTTGTATCAGGAATTTTTGCTAAAGGTATGGATAAAAAGATCATTGGCATCGGCATGGTTCCGCGTGGAGAGGTTGGACTTATATTCGCAGGCATTGGCAAAGGACTTGGTGTTCTTGACGGAGCATTATTCTCGGCGATAATAATTATAGTAATGCTTACTACATTCATAACACCGCCCGCATTGAAATGGGCATTTGGAAATTATGACAAAAGACTTGCCGGGCGGTAACAGCTCAGGAAAAAATTTATTTTTTGAAAATTTTAAAAACAGTATAAGTCATGAAGGGAAAATTTTTTATTGCTACAGCGCTGATCATTTCAGCACTATCAGTGTATTATCTGTTCTTTGCGGAAATTGAAAATAAGGATAGAAATTTTACTTTTGAGTCTGAAGAAGAGCGCGAGGGAAACGAACCGGGATTCGTGCCGGCTATGGACTGGCTTGAAAGACAGCGTGCGTTTCCGTTTGATGAAATTCCGCTTGAAGAATATTATAAATCAGTTGAGTATGTAAAAAATAATTTCAGTGCTGACCTTTCTGACAATTCCGCTCAGTGGAATCTTGCAGGTCCAACCAACATCGAAGGAAGAATTACGACGATTGCAATTCATCCGAATAATCCGCAAATAATTTATACAGGAACAGCCAATGGCGGTCTCTGGAAATCTACCAACTTCTGTCAGAGCTGGATCAGTATTTTTGATAATCAGAATACTTCTTCCATCGGATCGCTCGCGATCGATCCTGTTAATCCGAATATAATTTACTGCGGAACCGGTGAATCCAATTCACTGCGAAGCTACTATCCCGGAACAGGAATGTATAAGTCCACTGATGCGGGCAACACGTGGGTGTTCGCAGGTCTTGACAGTTCGTACACGATCGGAAACATTTCGATCAATCCATTGAACACGCAGGAAATTTACGCGGCTGCAGGAGGATGGACCCGTAGGAAAAATATTCAACGAGGGATTTACAAGTCAACTAACGCGGGACAAAGCTGGAACAAGTCTCTTTTTATCGCTGACTCTGTAGGAGCTTTTGATGTTTGTGTTGATCCGGTTAATCCGGCAAAAGTTATTGCTGCAATGTGGGAAGTTCAGAGAAGAGAGGACTACATAAAATATGGCGGACCAAAGTCGGGGCTTTTTGTTACTACAAATTCAGGGGACATCTGGACGCCTGTCAGCGGCGGCTTTCCAATTAATGACATTAATCTTGGAAGGATATCTTTGGATATTTCTAATAGTAATCCGCAGATCATTTATGCCTTAACTGCTACTACCGGTGGCACTACACGCGGCTTGTATAAATCCACTAACGGCGGCACAAACTGGGCGGTCATTAATGCATCTGTTGCCGGCTCATCTAACTACGCCTGGTTCAACAGGATCTGCAGAGTTGATCCTGTAAATTCAGATAAGGTTTTTTGCGGCGGACTCGATATGGAGATGTCCACCAATGGCGGCACGTCTTTTGGCATAATTGGTAAATCACATGTTGATCAGCATGCAGTTGCATTTTCATTTTCAAACCCAAATTACATTGCCGTTGGAAATGACGGAGGAATAGATTATTCAACCGACGGAGGTTCAACATGGCTTGCAAGTCAGTCACTTCCTATCACACAGTTTTACGCGGGTGATATTGATTTCAATAATCCAAATACGATCCTTGCCGGAACTCAGGACAACGGCACGAACAGAACAACCGGAAGCATCGGTAACTGGGAAGAGATCAACGGAGGTGATGGATTTTATTGTCTTGTTGATTATTCAAATTCACAAAGAGTTTATGCTTCCTCGCAAATGGGCGGTCTCGTTCGTTCTACTGACGGAGGAAATACTTTCTTCGGCGGCACAAGCGGTCTTGACCTTCAATACACAAACTGGATGACTCCTTATGTAATTGATAAAAATAATCCGCTTACACTTTATGCAGGGTCATATAAAATTCATAAATCAACAAACGCAATGGCGTCATGGACTGCGATCAGCCCTGACCTCGCAGCTCCGCACATTAGAAACCTCGGAACAATCACAACCGTCGATGTCGCAAAATCAAATCCAAATGTCATCTACTGCGGAACAGATAACGCGAAGGTATGGTGTACAACTAACGGCGGCACGAACTGGCTTCAGGTAAACGCCGGACTTCCTTACAGATGGGTTACCAGAGTTGCAGTTCATCCTGATTCAGCAAATGTTTGTTATGTGACTTTATCCGGTTATAAAGTTGATTCAACCGGCTCGCATATTTTCCGCACAACAAATTACGGCTCCAACTGGATCTCAATCAAAGGTAACTTGCCGGATGCTCCGATCAATGATGTAATCATCGATCCGGATAATACCAATACTTTATACATTGGCACTGACATCACAGTGATGTACTCATCGAATCTTGGCGCAAGCTGGAACATTCTCGCAGCCGGAATTCCTTCGAATGTTCCGTGTCATGATCTTACATTCCATCAGCCGACACGCGCGCTTGTAGTATGGACTCACGGACGCAGTGCATTTAAGACGGTCGTACCTATTGTAGGAGTCGGCAATAACATCTCATCACTGCCTGATCAATTTGATTTATTACAGAATTATCCGAACCCATTTAACCCCGTTACAAATCTCGAGTTTGAGATTTCAGCTTTCGGAACTGTCTCAATAAAAGTTTATGATGCATTGGGAAAAGAGATCGCAGATTTAGTGAATGGAAAAAAGTCACCCGGAAAGTATAGCGTTAAATTTGACGGGAGCGATCTGCCGAGCGGAGTTTATTTTTATAGGATGACGGTGGCTTCGCAGAATGGTTTGATTGATTTTAATGAAGTAAGGAAAATGCTCCTGGTCAAGTGAACAGTGATACAGTTTTTTAAGCTTCTCTGCAGGCGATCGTATAACCCTCGTATTCTTTTTTATTTGTAACATCTTCCATCGCAAATTCAGGAATTCGCAGCAGGTTAATTTCCTGTTCAGATGAAGACTCGATTTCAAGCAGGATAAAATCAACTTCCGGCTTTGTAAAAACCTCAATCAAAAAAAATTTTACTTTCAAACGGATACCTATAAATTTTCTTTATGAGTATTGATCCATTAAGACAATTATAAAAATTGAATTCTGATTCAGTAAGATAAAGAGTTGTGAGAGGTTCACTTTGCGGTGAGATCTTCCCGTATTTTTTTGTCAGCTTGTATTGAATTTCGTGTGTGTCTGTATTTTCCATTCTTCTTAAACGCGTTCTTGTTCCCAAAAAATATTTGTCTGTTACTTCAATCAATATAAGCTTGTAAAGCTCCGGCATTTTATTTCTGTCAACTATCTATTTTTTCTCGGTTTCAATAAGTGAATACTTAGGACGTGGATGATTTGTCATGTCCATAAATAAAGTTTTAATAATTTAATGTTTTGTATATCAATGTTCATAGAGAAGTCATAGCCGTCCAAAATGTTTTTTGAAAAATTTAATAAATTTAAATTCAATCTGTTTTGGTAATATTTTTGCACCAATATCAAATTTTTAAATCAACTTTTAAATAAACTTGAAGATATCTTTGCTGTCCAAATAAATTTATGTTAATTCTGTTTTTAAAATTAGTGATAATATTTTTTATTCGTGAGCATTCGTGAAATTCGTGGCAAGTTTTTTCTTATTTTGGACGGATGTTTAGAGAAGTTTATTTCGGCGGTAGTAATTATGTTTATTTCAAAACATATAATCCGTAAATTTACATTATTAACAAAAAATAATCCATGTCCGAAAACATTTTACCTGTGCCGACAGGTCCGAAACTGTGGCTGATGGCTGCACGAGCTTATTCATTTCCGGCATCGATCATTCCGGTACTTCTTGGTTCCGTACTCGCAGTCCTTCTTAATCCCGGTCTGAAATTTAATTTTTTAAATTTCTTTCTCTGTCTGATTGGATGCCTTCTTGTGCAGGTCGGAACAAATCTGATCAACGATATCTTTGATTACGATACCGGCATTGATAAGGAAGACAAAGCACTGGGCATTCCTCACGGCGGCTCGATGGTAATATCGATGGGACTTGTTTCAATGAAACAGATGAAAGCCGCGGCAGTCATCACACTTATGATTGCATTCTTCATCGGAGTTTACCTTTATACTCAGGCAGGCGCGTGGATAATTTATCTGACATTGTTCGGACTGCTCTCGGCAGTATTTTATACCGCGAAGCCGTTAGCATTAAAGTACAAAGCCTTAGGCGATCTGCAGGTTATCTTTTCATTCGGACTTGGAATGACTCTCGGCGCATACATCGTTCAGACAAAACAATTTTCATATCTTCCTCTTTTGTTTTCGATACCGATCGGCATGCTGATCGACGCGATCCTTCATTCAAATAATATCCGCGACATAAACTTCGATGGAAAATTTGGCGTTAAAACTCTGCCTATACTTATAGGCGAAAAGCTTTCTGTAAAGGTTTACTACGCTTTGATACTCGGAGCTTATCTGTGTCTGATAATTTTCGTTGTATTGAACCTGCTTCCATGGTTTGCACTTCTTTCACTTATCACATTACCGCTTGCACTGAAAGCAGTAAAAATGTCGGAAGGATTTCCGTCTGATGGAATTGCGAGATTTGATTACGGCACACAGCACATAATGATGACAGCGCAGCTCAACATGATGTTCGGGCTGACTCTTGTACTCGGTTTACTGCTGTCGTATTTGTTTTTTAGTTGAAGTTTGTAGATTACTCTTTAGTGCAGCAGTGTCAATCGAGAAACTCTCTGTAAATTTTCCATTCACCATTTGTTTCTTCTCCTTTATAAAGACGCAGTGTTTTTACTCCGTTTTCCTTTGTCTTATCGACTTCATAGATCTGACCGAACTGGACCTTCTTATCGTTTGAAGTTGTGGAAGAATCCTCGATCATTTTCATATCGGTGAATTTTATTTTAATGTCCTTTGAATTCTTAAACGCAGATTCAATTCTTTTCAGCCGCTCATTCAAATCAACTTCCTTTCCGTCCTTTCCGAAAAATAAATAATCATCGCTCATGTAACTCTTATACTTTTCAGGATTTTTATTTTCCCACGCTTCCTTCCAGTTCTCAACCATATTGATGATCTTATATTCATCTGATGCGAAATATTCATTCAGTCTTGTCACCGTAAGATAAAATAAAAATGCCAGTGTCAGAATAATGACAGTAAAGCTTCCTACTGTCAGATAAAATCTGTTGCGTGTTAAATTCTGTTTTTCCTTATATCTTTTCTTATACTCTTTTTCAAATTCCTCCTTAGCTTCATCAAACTTATTATCCTTAACATTGTACCCGCAGATCTTACAGTAAGTCGAGCTTTCCTCGATTGTTGACTTACAGTTCGGACACTCTATAAAGGCTTCTTCCAATGCTTCTCCGGCATTTGCTCTCAGTGACTCCCTGATCGAATCTATTGTCTGATTTCCAATGTCCTCTGAGTTCAGATCTACTTTTTCTTCGGTGTTAGGATTATTGATACAGCCGTAGGTTGTGCAGCCGGAATTTTCGTCCCAGCATTCGGTATGATGCGGAGTACCGCATTGAGAGCAGACAATAAAGTCAGCACCGGTTTTTATTTTAGACTGGCAATAAGGGCAGGTCTTATTTCGTATGAATTCATATTTATCCTGTGCTGAAGCCAAATATTTTCCGTTTTAATTTTACTTATGATTTAAAAATTTCCATCGGTTCAAACTCCAGCTGAACTTCCTCTTCATCTTTTCTCAATACAATTATATCATTGTAAGGGATCTTCAGCTCTGTAAGTTTTTTCTCGCTTAGTTTTTTTGCAATTGCTGAACCCGGGGATAAACTGTGCAATGATCTTATCTTCAAAAACTTCCCGTCCTCCAGCTTCACATCCTTTACTGACATCAGATTTATATTACCAAAAAATTCTTTTGAAGTATTCTTCTCTTCATCCGCCAGTTCATAAACTATCTCATTATTAAATTCGATCTGAAATTTTGCATCATCGGATCGGAAATATTCTTTGCCGAACGCGATCAAATCACCTATAGTGGCATCTTCAAATTTTTTTTCTGTTTTCTGAATGTTGTCAAATTTATAATGCGAAGGACAGTCCTCGTTCATCTGATATTCAATTATATACGAATCATTGATGGCTCCATTAAAGATAAAACCTTTTCCGTTAAGTAAATTCATATCTTCTCTTTTGTGTAAAAATTTTACCGCTTCCTGAACCTGTACACCGGCGATAATTGAAGCTACTGTGGGTGTTGTCGGAATTTTCCCTTCCGTAATTTCATCAATGCCAAGCAGCATACAGGATTTTCTTTTATTGATAAGTCTGTAATCAACTTCCGACATTGTGCATTCATAACAAGCGTTGCCCGGAATGAACATACGTGCTACTCCATTGAGAACTTCGATCGCGCCGTCGATCCAGGGTTTGCTTACTTTCCAGCATGACTGATTAATAAAAAGCCGCGCTTCCCTGTTGTCCAGTCCTCCGATCACAAGATCGAAATCCTTAAACACGCCGAGCCCGAGATTGTAGATGTTTCCTGCAAAATATTTAATGCTGACCTCATCATTAATTTCACGTGCATGTTTGGCAATCACTTCAGCTTTAAATTTTCCCTCGTCTTCCTTTCTGAAAAGAACGCTGCGTGTAAGATTGCTCTTCTCAACTTTATCCATATCAATGACATATATATTTCCAATCCCAAGCATTGCAAGATTTTTTACGATCTCATTTCCCAAAGCTCCGCATCCTGCGACAAGTACACGCGCATTCTTTAAAATGCTCTGATCCCACCATGTGATGAGCTCAAGCCTGGAGTAACGATCATCTTTTATTTCGATATGCATAATCTATTTTAGAGACAAAATATCTGAAATAGTTTGTAATTAGTAATTAGTAATTTGTAATTAGTAATTAATGATTAGCCTGCGGTTATTTCGGGATGAAGACGGAGGACGTCACCTTCTTTTACACCTGCCTCAGCAAGGGTTTGAGTTTCGGTAAGCTGCTTGCCGGATGCCTTGTGATGAAATTTATATGAAAGCGGTTCGCCGTCCGGACCTGTAAGCGGCATTTTCATTTTAGGAAGAAGTACTTCCATGATTCTTTTAACTGAAGCATCGTCGGGGAGTGTTGCCTGCTGCTCCTTATTACCGGTAGCATCAACGATCGTTATGTTTATTCGTGCCATGTATTGTTAATTTAAACATAATACTTCATTTTTTAAATGATAATTTTTAAATACCTACAGTCCCGGCAATCATGGCAATGCACATTGTTTATTATACATTATCAGCAGATTACCAAATGAAATTGTTTTTATAAACTAATAAAATTATTTTAACCCACTTCTAATTAAACCAAAATTATGAAAAACTTTTATAAAGTCTTAATAATTCTTTGCATTATAACTACTGCTTCAGTTTATTTTTCTTCCTGTAATAAGGCGAACACTAATGAAATTCTGATCGGTGAATACGCCTCACTCACCGGCAGTGAAGCAACCTTCGGTCAGTCTTCGCATAACGGGCTCGAGCTTGCTGTAGAGGAAGTCAATAAAGCAGGAGGACTTCTCGGCAAACAGGTTAAATTAATTACGGAGGATAATCAGGGAAAGCCATCTGAAACTCAGACGGTTGTACAAAAGCTGATCAACAGGGATAAAGTCGTCGCGATCATAGGCGAGGTCGCTTCCTCAAGAAGTAAAGCAGGAGCGCCGATCTGTCAGGCTGCTAAAATTCCGATGATAACCCCTGCTTCAACAAACCCTGAAGTAACAACTATCGGAGATTACATTTTCAGAGTTTGTTTTATTGATCCTTTCCAGGCGACAGTGATGAGCAAGTTCGCTATCAATTCGATGAAAGTGAAAAGAGTAGCTCTACTTGTTGATCAGAAAAACGCATACTCAACAGGTCTTGCCGACAATTTTAAAAATGTATTCACGGGAATGGGCGGTGAAATTATTGAAGAGCAAAAATATTCAGCAGGCGATAAAGATTTTAAAGCGCAGCTTACAGCAATAAAGGCAAAAAATCCGGAAGCCATTTTCATTCCGGGTTATTACACAGATGTAAATTTAATTTCAATACAGGCACGTGAAATCGGACTTACCTGTCCGCTTTTTGGTAGTGACGGATGGGAATCAGAAAAGCTGACCGAAGGCAAAGCCAAAGACGCTCTTGAAGGAAGCTTCTTCTCAACACACGTTTCCGCTGATGATCCTTCCCCGCGTGTTCAGGATTTCATCAAGAAATATAAAGCGAAATACGGTAAAGAACCTGATGCAATGAGCTTTCTCGCTTATGACGCAGGACTCATTCTTTTTGAAGCGATAAGAAAAGCAGGATCAACAGAAGGTGAAAAGATCAAAAATGAACTTGCAAAGACAAAGGACTTTCCAGGAGCAACAGGTATCATTACAATTAATGAGCAGCGTAACGCTATCAAGCCGGCAGTAGTACTTGAGATCAAGGATGGAAAGTTTGTATATAGGGAAACTATTGCGCCATAAATCATTGAGTTAAAAGTTAAAAGTTAAAAGTTGATAGTAAAATTATTCTGAAATAAATTTTTGCATTCTCAATAAAAAAACCTTTGAAATTTTAACCTGATTTTATTCAGAATAATCAGCTCTTGCAATTAAAAACTTTTAACCTTTAACTTTTAACCTTCAACTTCCACCTTTTAACTTTAAAACTTTTAACTTTCAACTTTTAACTTTTAACTTTCAACTTTTAACTTTTAACTTCCACCTTTTAACTTTTAACTTTTAACTTTTAACTTTTAACTTTTAACTTTTAACTTTCAACTAACTCAATTTGTCCGAATTTATACAACAGCTTATTAACGGGTTATCGCTTGGAAGTATTTATGCACTGATAGCGCTTGGTTATACAATGGTTTACGGAATTCTCAAGTTCATCAATTTTGCTCACGGCGAAATTTTCATGCTTGGAGCTTTCTTTGGATTTTATATTGCCGAAGCTCTGGGAGTAAATCAGCCGTCAATAACCATGGCACTTGTCATCATGCTGCTGTCAATGATCTCTACTGCAATATTAGGTGTGGTAATTGAAAAACTCGCATATAAACCTCTGCGCAATTCATCCAAGTTGACTGTATTAATAACTGCGATCGGTGTTTCTTTATTTCTTCAATATACAGGACAGCTTGTCTTCGGTGCTTCTCCAAGATCATTCCCTACCTTAATTGAAAATGTAAGCTTTAATATTTTAGGGGCAACCATCGGTTCAAACCAGATGGTAGTTTTAGTTTCAACTCTGATCTTAATGTTTGCGCTTAGAATAATTGTATTGAAAACAAAAATGGGAATAGCGATTCGCGCTGTTTCCAATAACCTTACGGCTGCATCACTGATGGGTATAAATATCAACAATGTCATTTCATTCACATTTGCGATCGGATCCGCACTTGCGGGCGCGGCAGGAATTCTTTACAGTATCAATTATCCCAGCATCGATCCTTTGATGGGATTGCTTCCAGGTCTGAAAGCTTTCATAGCTGCGGTTTTGGGAGGTATCGGGAATTTCCCCGGCGCATTTATCGGAGGACTTATCATCGGGCTTGTGGAAACTTTCACAGTCGGTTACCTTTCACCTACATATCGCGACGCCATCGCTTTCGCGATACTGATTCTTATACTGTTAATAAAACCTACCGGATTATTTGGTAAGAAAGATGTTGAGAAAGTTTAAACAAAAGATTCAAACAATTTAAAATTGATCGCAATAGCTTCACAATAAAAATTACTTCACAGCGTTTTCACGTTCCTTTTTCCTTCTGACAAAATCCATAATATACATTACCAATGCCAGCACTGAAAACACCGCCATTATCAAAACAATGTTGTTGCCGCGGTTGATGCCGATGACAATGAACATTATCGATGCAATAAGTGTGAGTACTACGGCAATGTGCGTGGCGGTGCGGTTCTCTTTCTTAACAAAGAATGCGAGTATAAAAAGGATAACGCCGATCCCGGGAGCGATAAGCGCAGTAGGACTTCCCGAACTGATATATCCGTAGACACCCAGTACGATCAGTACAAAAGCGTTAGTCATCATTACTTTGTATATATTCATTATTAAAATGTTTGGTTAAAAAATTTAAATAAATTGGTTTTACAAAACTATGTTCATAATGCATGTTTATCAATTCAAATTAAATAAGCCGGCAGCATTTCTAAACGGAGGGCAAAATATTATTGACATAAAGGTTTAATTACCTTAATTTGTAAGGAAATAATTCCTGTAAACCTAAATTAATAAGGCATCACAATTCACAGTAAATATTCCGAAGATCTGAAGCTTGATGAAATAGATTACAAGATCCTTACCGAGCTTCAGAAAAATTCACACATAAAAAAGAATGAGCTTGCCGAGATCGTAGGTCTTTCGCTTCCATCAACCATTGACAGAGTTTCAAAACTTGAGTCGCACGGGTACATAATTTCCTATAATGCAGTCTTGAATCCGAAAAAGCTCAAACATGATATCACCTGCTTTATCTTTGTTGTGAGCGATTCATCCAAAAGCTATAAGAGTTTTGTTGATCATTGCCAGTCGACAAAGGAAGTGCTCGAATGTCATTCCATTACAGGCGACGGATCGCATATCCTTAAGATCAGAACCGAGAATACAACGTCGCTGGAAAAACTGCTTTCAAAGATCCAGTCGTGGCCCGGGGTCAAGTCAACAAAGACAAGCATTGTGTTAACAACACATAAGGAGACGATGGAAATTAATATTAAAACATAAAACACCGGAGACAAGAGCTAAGACGTGAATCAATTATCGGCAACTCGAAATTTTTAAAAAATTAATAAAATAAATTTTAACAAATAAAATATAATCATGTCAGAGAAAACTCCGATTGAGCTACAAAAGGAAAAGCTGAAGCAAATCAATGATGTCTTCAAGCTTATCAAAGAAAAAGAAATCAAAATGATAGACCTGCGTTTTACAGATCTGCCCGGTCAATGGCAGCATCTGACCATTCCGCTTTCAAAGCTGACTGAGTCAACATTTTATGAAGGTATTGGCTTTGACGGTTCATCCATACGCGGATGGAAGTCGATCAACGATTCGGACATGCTGGCTGTGCCCGATCCGTCAACGGCAAACGTAGATCCATTCATGACCACCAAGACACTCAGTCTCATTTGCAATATCTATGAACCCGAGTCAAAGCAGGTTTATGAAATGGATCCGAGGAACATTGCGAAGAAAGCAGTGGAATATCTCAGATCAACAGGC